>Ga0182742_1003403_pt1 | contig 15638 bp, 15 predicted proteins | sample eDN5th37CBELigMG_FD_128880 | JGI IMG/M metagenome (GOLD analysis project Ga0182742, IMG submission 128880) | Enriched Miracle-Growth compost microbial communities from Emeryville, California, USA - eDNA 5th pass 37_C BE-Lig MG (version 2)... ...
GGACCGCGTCGGCATTCCCTGGCTCGGCCATACCTGCGGGCATTGCCCCTATTGCAGCTCGGGCCATGAAAACCTGTGCGATGAGCCGCTCTTCACCGGCTATACCCGCGACGGCGGTTTCGCCTCACATGCGATCACGGACGCGGCCTACGCCTTCAGCTTGCCGGAGGACCGTGATCCCGTCGCCATGGCCCCGCTCCTCTGCGCCGGATTGATCGGCTGGCGGTCCCTGGTCGCAGCGGGCCCAGGCGAAAAGATCGGCATCTATGGGTTCGGCGCGGCGGCTCACATCATCACCCAGGTCTGCACCTGGCAGGGTCGGCGCGTCTTTGCCTTTACCCGTCCGGGCGACATCGCAGCCCAGGAATTTGCCCGCTCCCTCGGTGCTGCCTGGGCCGGGAGTTCCGACCAGGCGCCGCCGGAACGCCTCGACGCGGCCGTCATCTTCGCGCCTGTAGGCGATCTCGTGCCGACGGCGCTCGGCGCCGTGCGAAAAGGCGGGCGCGTGGTGTGCGGCGGCATCCACATGAGCGACATCCCGCAGTTTCCCTATCGGCTCCTCTGGGAGGAGCGGCAAGTCGTATCGGTCGCCAACCTGACCCGTCAGGACGCCGTGGACTTTCTGGCGATCGCCCCAAAGGCCCGGATCAGTACCCACACGGTGCGCTACCCCCTGAATGCCGCGAATGAGGCCCTGGACGACCTGCGATCAGGACGGCTCCAGGGCGCGGCAGTCCTCATCCCCTAATGCGGGAAGGGTGCTTGGCAGCATGGCTCATTCGCTGCGCAATGGGGATCAGCCCTGGATGGATTCCAGATAGGCAAGCAGGTCGTTGATCTGTGCTGGATCGAGCTGGAACTGGGGCATGGAGGGATGTCCCGTCGTGATGCCCTCCGCAAAGGCCTCGGCGAGGCTCTCGATGGGATAGCGCGTGTGCAGGGTCCGGAAGGGCGGCGCGTCCGGAATAGGGCTTTCGCCGACGCGGCCGATGGCATGGCATTGGGAGCAGTTCGTCTGCGCGAAGGTCAAGCCGCGCTGCACCCGTCCCGACTGGGCCACGGCGACCGAGGAGGCGAATATGAGGACGAGGGAAAGGGGAACGAGCCGGTTCATCGTCGATGCTCCTAGACTCTTCCGCGTTCCGCCGGCGTCACCGAGACGACCTGGAAAGTGTAAGGTTTCCCGTCATCGTCCTCGATCGTGACGTATTCGCCCTTGACGAAGCGATGCTGATGCAGGCGAAAGCCCGCTTCTTCATCGCCCGGCCGATCCTGGTTGTAGTCGATCATCCAGGTCGCCCCACCTGCGCCACCCGGCCGACGGACCAGCACGCCTTGACGTTCGCCCTCGTCAGCCCAGAAGCGCCGGACACGACAATAGGCACGTTTATCGGCCCATTCCTCCTGATCCAGATGTCCCTGCCCGTCGAGCGGCGCGGTGATCTCGTAGCCGTACCGCGGGCTGCCTTCGGGAAACTGCTTGTTGCGGGCCAGATGGAGCGTGATGTGATGGAGCATGAGTACCTCCCGGACATGGCGACTTTCAAACAGGCATGCCATTGTGGCAAAGCTTAGAGACAAGGCGCGCCACGACGTTGATCCGGATCAATCCGGAGCAGAATTCGGGAGCGGAAGGTTCAGCTATCCTATTCCCGCGTTCCTTCCTTCAGGGCCTCCCTGATGCGCCGGATGATGACGCCCTTGGCTTTTCTGTCGGCGGCCGCCTCAATGGCGTCGTTGATTGCGAGGAGCAGTTCCGCATAATCGTTGTGCCAATCCCGATGGCCGGCACTCCCGCCCGGCAGGCGCTCCATGTAACGCTCGATCCGGACAGCCCGATCACCAGCCAGATCGTAGCTGTCATCAATTTCCGGAATGACTGCGCCGGGCACGTGGTCGAGTTCGGCCAATGAGGTTTGCAGGGCCTCGAGGGCGGGAGCCTCTCCATGAACGAGGAAGATGCCGCGCCGGACCGGAAGGCGCTCGGTAAGCCACGCCTTCAGCTCGGGCCCGTCCGCATGCCCCGAGTAGAGATCCAACGTCCGCATGCGGGCACGGACCTTCACCTCCTCCCCATGGATACGGACCTTCGGGGCCCCCTCCTGCAGGATCCGCCCCAGCGTTCCCTGCGCCTGGAAACCGACGAAGAGGACGGTCGCCTCCTCGCGCCAGAGCCACGCCTTCAGGTGATGCCGGATACGGCCGGCCTCGCACATGCCACTTGCCGCGATCACGATATGGAAGCTGTGAATGCGGTCGATGGCCTTGCTCTGCTCCACGGTCTCCGTGAAGCGGACCCATCGGGATTCGAGCGCCTGCACCAGATCGGAACCGTTCCTGAGATCCTTGGCATGCCGCCTGAAGATGGCGCTGGCCTTCGAGGCCAGGGGCGAGTCGATGAAGATCGGGATGTCCGGCAGCTCGCCCGCTTCCATCAGTTCCAGGAGGTCGACGAGGAGTTCCTGCGTCCGCTCGACGGCGAAGGATGGAATGAGCAGCACCCCGCTCGGATGCATCGCGGCCTTGACCTCGTCCCTCAGCATCCGGCGGCGGCGCTCGATGGTGGTGCCGGCCCGGTCCGTATCGCCATAGGTGGATTCGAGGATAACGTAGTCGAGGTCGCGCGGCCCCTCGGGATCCGGCTGCAGAAGCTTGTGGTCGGGTCCGATGTCCCCGGAGAACAGCAGACGCACCGGCTTCTCGTCACCGTTATGGGTCACCTCCATCTCGATGGAGGCTGAGCCCAGAAGGTGACCCGCATTCCAGTAGCGCGCGCGGAAGCCGGGAGCGACCTCCTGCCACCGGCCATAAGCCACGTTGCGGAACTGCCCGAGGCACGCAATGGCGTCCTCCTGCGTATAGATGGGAGACACCGTTTCCCGCCCCCGGCGGCTATTGCGGCGGTTGAGCTGACTGACCTCCATCTCCTGGATGTATCCGGAATCCGGCAGCATGATGGATGCAAGGTCGGTCGTCCCGGCCGTCGCATAGATCGGGCCGTCGAACCCCGCCTTCACGAGCTTCGGCACGAGGCCGCTGTGGTCGATATGAGCGTGGGTGAGGCAAAGCGCACTGATTCCGGCGGCGCGAAAGGGGAAGTGCTCGTAGTTGAGCTCCCTCTCCTCCTTCGAGCCCTGAAACATTCCGCAATCGATCAGGACTCGGACAGCGTCCGTTTCGAGCAGGAAGCAGGAGCCCGTCACGGTACGGGCGGCGCCATGGAACTGGAGGCGAAGCGACAACGGAAACTCCTAGACTTGGTCCATCGGGCGGAAGGATCGCATCTTCGTACACCGAGGTCGACCCGTTCCGTTTGATTCCGGTCAAGCTTTCGCGAGACCGGCCCAGCGCCGACGGAGCAAGACATGGGGGATCCCGGCAGAGATCAATGCGCCATCAGCAGTGGGATGTCCGCGACGGTGAGCAGGTCCCATGTCGCGCCGCCGAACACCTGCTCCCTCAGGCGGGCGTGACCGTATCCGCCCATGACGATGAGATCCGCGGAGAGACGCTTTGCCTCGTCGAGGATGACATCGCCGACGCTCCGCCCCCGGCTTTCGGTCGTAATCACCTCCGCGCTCACTCCATGCCGGACGAGATGAGATTCTACGTCCGCTCCCGGCGCCGTGCCGGCCGGAGGATCGACGAGCAGGACAATCGTGCGAGCCGCCTGCTCGATGAAGTCCAATCCTTCACGCAGGGCGCGGGCGGCTTCGCGGCTGCCGTTCCAGGCCACAAGCACGGTCCGGATCGGACGCAGTTGATGTTGGGTGGGCGGCACGAGCATCAGCGCACGTCCACTGCCGAAGAGCACGGATTCGACGAGCCCTGTCCAGAGATCCCCCTCCGCGTCGCCATAGGGGCGCGTGGTGATGAAGAGATCCGCGCAGCGCGCTTGCTCCACCACTTTCGCCAGCAATGCGCCGAACGTCTCGTCGCATCGGCGCAACTCATTCGGCACCTGGAGGTTCGCAAGCCGCTCCGTCAGGCGCTGGGCCGCCGCATCACCATCTTTCCGCGCCTGGTTCTCCAAATCCGTCAGAACCTGTATCGCGGCTGCGCCACCGTCCATCGGCATGGGAATGGCGAGATCGGGCAGCGGCGTGGTGAGAATTCCGACAAGGTGGGCCTGGCACGTCGACGCGATGGCCTGCCCGTAATCCAAACGGATATCGTCCGCAGTGCTCCCATCGAGATGCACCATGATGTCTCGGATCATCGCTCGCTCCTTCCGCGCATCGGGTCCCGGTCTTGTGCCGTAACTTATCTTAGCCACTTTGGAGCGGAAACCGGAGTCAAGGCTTTGATCTGGCGCAAACCGTCCACCATCCAACCCCGGCGAGGGAGCCGAGGAAGTGCCGATTCATCGCAAGGCGCCGCAATCGGGAACTAATCATTTCTGCGGAAGCATGCATTCGGCGACGGAATCGATTCGCCATCGCAGGTGCTTGACCAGGAGCTCGGCGCCCCGGCTCAGGCAGTGATCATGCCCGACCGGCATCTCGACGATCTCGGTTCGAGAACTGAGACGCCGCCATGCACGGCCGTCGTGGCCCGCCGAGTAAAAGATCACGGGCGCATCGAAAGGCGTCGGCTGATAATGCGCCATCGCGGTTGTATAAGGATGCCATCGCCGCTGCTGCAGAAGCCGCTTGTCGGTATTCCGCTGCTTGTGCAGCTTGTCGAGCAGTTCGCCGGGCGTCATCCGGAGCATCCGCTCCAGTCGACCCATCAGGTCATAGACCTGGCCAAGGCATTGCTGCGAAACGACAGGTTTCAACAGCCGAAGCAAGGTCCGCATCACCGGACGGGCGCTGACGGTCGGTGGATCGACCATGGCGACCATCTCAACCTGATGGCCGGCTGCGGTCAGCAGGCGCGCGGTTTCGAACGCCACCAAGGCGCCGTTGCAATATCCACCCAGGAGGATCGGACCGCCCATGTGCCTTTCGAGAATGAGCGGCAGCCGATCGGCCGCCATCGCTTCGATCGAGTCCGGTGTCGCCTCGCCGTAGAGGCCATGGGGATCAATTGTGATAACCGGCTGGTCGGGTCCGAGAAGCTGCACCATCCGGCGGACGCACAGTCCGCCGCTCGCGAAATCGCCGTGAAAGAAGTAGAGCGGCGGTCGGTCACCATCGGCGTGGAACACATATATGGGCGTCGCCGGCAGTGTCCCGTGTTCGGCGATCCTCGGCAGAAGCTCCCGAATCGTTGCTGCGCCCACCATGATCTCTTCCGGTACGGAATGACCAACGAGGCGCTCGACCTCCATGAGCATTTCCGTGGCCAGAAGGGAGTCGCCGCCACATTCGAAGAAGTCGTCGTTGTCCGTTAAAGCCTCGTTTTTGAGGAGCCGCCGCCACAATCGCAGCATTTCGGCTTTCAAGTCCTGTGGCCTTATGCGTGCGACGGCAGCGTGTCCCGTCGGCTCGTCGGACGAGGTACAAAGGGCCTCCCTCAGGCGGCGGCGCTGAACCTTGCCTGTCGTTCCCTTGGGCAGTTGGTCGAGGATGTGGATACGCCGGGGGATCTTGTAGGAGGCCAGTTCGCCCTGAAGAAACTGGCGGAGGTCGGCAGGCGTCGTCTCCCTGGCGCCGGGATGGAGGACGACGGCAGCGGCAACGTCCTCGCCGAGACGTGGATGGGAGATGGCGAAGGCTGCGGCCTCGGCGACTGCCGGATGGCGCAGGAGCGCGGCGTCCGTCTCGGCCGGCGCGATCTTTTCGCCGCCACGATTGATGAGTTCGTTGAGGCGGCCATGCAGCGAGAGATACCCGGCCTCATCGAGACTGCCGATATCCCCCGTGCGAAACCAGCCGTCCACGAAGGCGGAATGATTGAGGTCCTGGGCATTGAGATAGCCGGCCATCACAGTGGCGCCGCGAATCCAGACCTCACCCTGTTCACCAACCGGCAACGGGGTTCCATCCTCTCCGGCGATCATGACCGTCCCCGGCCAGGGCATCCCGCAGGTCCCTGGTCTGTTGGGACCGGGAGGCAATTGGTTGCTGGCGATCTGTGCGGCTTCACTGGAGCCGTAATGCTCCAGCACCGGCACACGCAGGACGTGCCGCAGACCGTGCAGGACTGCCTGCGGAAGCGGCGCCCCTCCGGATGAGATGAAGCGCAGGGTATGCATCGCCTGTGCGTCCGCAAGGTTCCTCGCCTTGTCCAGCACAGCGCTGTGAAGTGTCGGACCTGCCGAGTACCACGTGGGACGCAAGGTATCGAACCACTCGGTCGGGTCGACAGTGGTTGCATTCGCCGGAAACGCGATGCTGCCGCCGGTGAGCAGCGGGGTGAAGATCGTTACTTTGAGGCCGTGGGAATAGTAGGGCGGCGAGACGCTCAGGCACCGGTCCTGTGGTGTGAGCTTGAACCAGGTTCTGAGCCGTGCCGCCGCCGCCAGCATATTGGCATGACTGAAGGGGATCAGCTTCGGCTCTGCGGTCGTGCCGGAGGTCTGCAGAATGAAGGCCGGAGAGCATGGAGAGGGCTCAGAATCCGGAGCAGGAGTCCTGCCGGCCTGCACCACGATGTCAAGCCCAAGGCGCCCCTGTCCAGCCGCAGCCGCCTCGAGGATAACGATCCCACTGCGCTCTGCGCTCGCGCGAGCCTCAGGGGCGCCCCCTTGCGGAATGAAAAGAGCGTCGAGGTGCAGCAGATCGAGACGCTGGTCGATCTCCCCAGCGGTCAACCGCGGATCGAGCGGAACCGCGATGCTGCAGCATGCGACCGCCACGATGGCGAGAGCACCTTCCGGGCCCGTCGGCATGAGCACACCGATCCGGGCAGTGCAATCGAAGCCGGCCTGGCGCAGTCGCCGACGAATTCCGTCCAATTGCCCCTGAAGTTCGCGGTAAGCGAGTGGAGGGAACGCGGCAGACACGATTGCGGCCTGCCGCGGAAACCGCGCGGCATTCCGAGCAATGACCCGACCAAGCGTGAGTTCGACTTCGGGCTCTGTGCCGTCGCCGTGGGCCAAAGCCGCGGCGCGGTCGATTGTGCGGGCCGATTTCTCGTTCTCCAGGAGCACATGTCCCTCCCTGAACTCGGTACCCCCCCGGCGCATTCATTTGCGATCCTGCCATCGCGAAGACGTGACAGTTGCCCCTTAGGCTGCACTAAGCCACTGCAAACTCACAGAGACCCAAAAGAGCTAGAGAGCATCAAAGGAGGGATAGACACGCTTTCCCATTGACTTGGCCATTCGACCTAGATGGATAGTTCAGAAGAGGTATGTTGATGTGATCTGAGGTTATCCTGCCTGCCTGCGGAGAGGAGCTATGCTCCTTCCTCGGGCGGCACTCCCTTGACGAGCTTGAGCGCCTGACGAGCAGCAGCCGCCGGTTCCGCCTCGTCGCGGCCCGCGACCTGCACCGTCGGAATTGCAAATCTGATGCCGTTCTCGTCAAAGGCTTTCTTGAGCATGGCGTAAGCCTTGCGCCGGATGACGAACTGCTCGCCGGGCCGGGTCATCATCTTCATGCGCACCTGAATGGCAAATTCGCCGAACTGCTCCACACCCTGCATTTTCAAGGGCTCGATGATGTTGTGGGCGAATTCCGGATCCGCTGCCAGTTCCTTGCCGACCTGCTTGATGACCTTCCTCGCAAGGTCGAGGTCGGTATCGTAGGTGACGTTGATGGTCATCTTGTCGATGACCCAGTCGCGGCTCATGTTCTCCACCGCCCCGAGTTGCCCATATGGCACGGTGAAGATCGGGCCACGATGGTGGCGCAGCTTCACGGATCGAAAGCCGAGCGACTCCACCGTGCCCTTGTAGCGGCCGCTCTGGATATACTCGCCGACCCGGAAGGCATCGTCGAGCAGGTAGAATATCCCGCTGATGACGTCTTTCACCAGCGTCTGCGACCCGAAGCCGACTGCAACACCGAAAATTCCAGCGCCAGCAATCAAGGGGCCGATCTCGACACCCAGCGACGAAAGCGCCATGAGCACCGCCACTGTAGCCAGCACGATGAAGATCGCCATGCGCAGCATCGGCAGGAGGGTGCGGATCCGGGCCTGACGCAAAGCCTCTTCGCTGCCCGGTGGGGCTATGGTCCGCAGGTTTGTGAGACGCCGGTCGATCTGGGTCTTCACCAACTGCCAGAGGAGATCGGCCACCAGCAGGATGACGATGCTGCTGAGCGCCCCCCTCACCAGCCGGGTCAGGACCGTGTCGCGGCTCGTCATCTCGCCGAGGTCGATCCCCCAGACCGAGGCGAGAAACAACGCAGCGCCGATCATCAGAATGACCCGCACGCCCCGGTCCAGGAATATGGCCCCGACTTCGTGACTTTGGTCGGGATCCGCGCCCTCGTGCGGTCGCATCAGGTGACGGGCGGATTGCTCGGCGATCTTTATGGCCTGCGGCAGCACGACGACCACGACCAACAGCCAGAACAGTCCCATCAGGCCCGCGACCCACAATCCCCACAGCAGGACGAGGTAGAGTGACAACAACCAAGGCGAGAAAGCGTGGTGCGGTCGATGCCGTTCCGCTTGCCCTATGGGATGCGCGGGCATTCGCCAAACCGTCTCGATCGCGATGGCCAGAAGGCCGATTCCCAAGGCATATGCGACCAGCCTTTGGCCCTCCTGCGAAAATCCAAGGGTTCGCACGAGTTCGACGGTCGCCCAGCCGATTGCGAACCAGCCGACGAAGAGCATCATGCGGCGGTACCAGAACCGTGCTCTCTCATCGGACATGGGCATGATGCGGATGGCTTCAGGATCATGGCCTCCCACAGGATGTGGCGAGAGCAGGATCCGACCGGCCAGAAGCGCGAAACGCAGCAGGAGGGCCGCCAACAGATAGGCGAGCACGATCCGCCTCAATAAGGGTGGCCACTCGAAGATGAGGAACGCGCCGATGCTTCCCAAGGCGAAGATCGCCACATGGGCTAGGCCGAACGCCAGGCGCATGCCAGTCATCTGAATCCGCTGGCTCGCGGCCGCCACCGGCCGGGAAATAGCCCGACCGCGCGCCGATGCCATGGCTCGCCTGAAGATCCACTCGGCTCCAGCGCCGAGGCCGAGAAAACCGATGACAAGGACCGCGACGTCGAGGAGGGATCGGCTCTGAAGCTCCTGCGACAGGAGGCCGGCCGCCCGGCGCGCCTCATCGGGCAGGCGGGGGATCGCTGCCGCCAAAGCGGCCAGATGCGCCCGCAGCGTCTCGACGCGCATGGCGAGCATCTCGGAGTTCATGGCATGCGACGGCTGCGGCGCCCCCTCCCCCGTGGACGCCGCCGCCTGTCTCTGCTGAGCGATCCACGTCCGGGTGGCAGGATCGTCCAAGAGTTGCAAAAGCTCCTGCACCTGCGGCGGCGGAGTGGCCGGAGTCGACGCGGTCTGGGCATGCACAGGAGCGATGCCCGCAAGGACCAGGAGCAGCAGCCCCCACAAGGCGCCAAGCAGATCTGGAAGCGGTGTACCCTTGGATCTTCTGTTCACGATCCGCTCCGTTCAGGCCGGAGGCGTTTCCAAAGTGCTCTGGCGACCTGAGGCACATGATAACAGATCCCGGCAGTTGGGCGAGTCGCGCCATCCTCGAGCAGCGGGAGCGCATTTGTGCAGCACGGAACATTGTCACATAATTCGGCTCCACCTCAGAGCTGCTGCTCTGCGAGGGTCATCCCACCTTAAGGAGAGGAATTTCCGCTTTCGATCCTGTTCATTTCTGGGGGATCGACCGGTTTCGAGCCATTATCCGAATATTTCTTATCGAGTGGTATAATAAAGATCCGAACATACAGCCCAATATGGCATTGTTCCTCGAGCAGCCTCTTGTAAAAATCGGATTGTCCCTTATATCTCTATTATCGACTTTGGCCGGACAATCGGGCCGTTTCGCTGTTGGCATTGCCAGGCGCGCGTTCAGACACTCTTTCCAAACCATCGACGAACCGGGTTGAGGTCACGCTTTCGCGTGCCTTCACTCACGTGCATCTGCATCAACCGCGAAAGGCGATCTCCATGATCACGGGTACCGTAAAATTCTACAACGACATGAAGGGCTTCGGCTTCATCCAGCCGGACGATGGCAGCAAGGACGTGTTCGTTCACGCCACCGCTCTCGAGCGCGCCGGCATGCGTAACCTCGTCGAAGGACAGAAGGTTGCCTTCGACACTGCCGAGGACCGTCGCAGCGGCAAGATCGCTGTCAACAACATCGAGACGGCCTAAGGGCGATCTGGCGCAGACCATAAGCGCCCCTCTGAAGCCGCTTCCGGGTGGAGCGGCTTCATCCTTGAAACACTCCATCATTCGATGGTCAAACAAGTAGGGAAGCGATGTACACGTTTCGAAAAGCCCCTCCTGCGAAATCGGTCATGTTTATGGTGAACTATGACGACGGCCGCACCGCCTATCTGTGGGTCGACGACCCGACAAAGGCAAATGATACCTGGGCTGTCGGTGTGATCGCCCAAGCCCAGCAAGAGCAAGGCTCCCTGCCGGAAGGCACGATCACCAGCATCAGGCGCGTCCGATAGTTGCCGCTGGTTCACTGATGAGGACAAATTGAGATCGACAAGTGGAATGAAGCAGAAAGATTTTAGCGAACGGCTGAACACCGCCCGGGATGCAAAACAGGCGATGGTCGCCCGATTCCGCCAGCAACCCGGTCCGGATGACCCTGCAGTTGCTGAGCGACGGGCTGCCCGGGCAGCCGTGAGCGCCGCACGGGACGCTCGCGTGGCCGAGCGGGAAATCCAGCGCGCTGCCGAGAATGCCCGCCAGGCCGCAGAGCGTGAGGCCATTGCGACGGAGCACGCCGAGCAGGAGGCACGTATGGCGGTTGAAAAGGCCGCGAACGAGGTCCGGCTGGAGGTCGAGCGCAAGGCTGCTCGGGATGCCCGTTATGCAGCCCGCAAAGCACGGAAACCGTGACTTCTACCACGTCATATCCTGATGCCTGTGCCAACCACCTTCGCTCATCAAGGAGACCTGGCCGATGTCCCACAAATTCAAGGTCCGACAACTCGTTCGCCTGAAGCAATCCAACTATTCTGACGCTAGGACGGTTTCCGCTGGTGTTTACGAGGTCGTGCGCCTGATGCCGGCCGGTCAGACCGGCGAGTTGTTCTACCGCATCAAATCAGGCGCAATTGAAAGAGCCGTTCGCGAGAGTGAAATTCGCAGCACGTAGTCTTTCCGGAATCTCCTATCGTCCAGCTACCACACGCTGCAACAGCCCGAATACAACGAATAGAGAGGATATCCATTGCAAGTCTTGGTACGTGAAAACAACGTCGATCAGGCACTCAGAGTGCTCAAGAAGAAGATGCAACGCGAAGGCATCTTTCGGGAAATGAAAGCGCGGCGTTCCTACGAGAAGCCTTCAGAACGCAAGACACGGGAGAAGGCGGAAGCTGTGCGGCGCAACCGTAAGCTCGCCCGTAAGCAGGCCATCCGGGATGGGCTGATTGCCGCTCCCAAGCCGAAACCGCGCTTTGCCGGGCCGCGTCGACCTGCTGCAGCCCCAAGTGCCGGATCCCCTACCCCTGCGGCACAGGCCAAAGTCTAGAGCATCGGACCCAAAAGTGGAATCCACTTTTGGGTCCGATGCTCCACTCTTTGAAGAGCGCATCGTTCGGGCGGAAAACCGGGTCCACTTTTCCGTCCGATGCGCTAACCCATTCCAAGACTGTAACCCGTCTTGAGCCTGGGCTTTTCAAATGCCGCGCGAGCAATCGTGCGGCATTTGTCGTTTCAATCGTCAGAGCCGAACCCGCATATCAGCCAATCATCTCGATGATGTGACGGAGCTCTTCGTGCGATAGGCGAGATGGCTCTGATTTCGCGGCGGCCTTGGCCGGCGGGGTGACCTTCGGCGGCTGCGGCTTATGCTTCGGAAGCTGGTGTTGTGTTGAAGTAGACATGAGATTCCTGTCGGCGCTTCGGATAAGTATCCGAGCGGCCTTTCATATTTGAGATTGTCGAAGTTGCAGCAACGACGTGAAAGTCCGCCTGAGCGGACTGGAGAGTGGCAAGCGATTAGAACGGAAAGCGGGCTCGGCGCTCAATCACGAGCAAGGGAGAGCAGGCCGAACGCGTCGGTTGATTGATCCAATATGGAGGATCGCAAAGACTTTTTCAAGCTCAAACTCGATGGAAGTCCGACAAACCTCGAAGCAGCATCCCTTTTTATTGCAAATAGATGGATGTCATCGACATTTCGCCCCACAATCTGGATGTTTCACTTTGGCTCCGCCAAGCGCGTGGAACTTGCTTCTTCGAGAAACTATCTTCGTGCGTCAGAAGAGCCCGTCAGATGAACCATGACGGTACCACCTCCCCCTGGATTGATCATGAGGAACCTCCACCAAGGCTTCGCGCGGGATAGCGCAAGGTCGGATCGAACGGGTTCAACTGCCGCCCAATTCCGTTGGCTTCCTTTTGCAGCAACTCGACGACCAGCGGCAGACGCTCCCCCTCCAATCGCTCCGACAAGGTGCCGATGCTCAAGGCCGCGACAGCGCGCCCTTCCGAATCCAGGATCGGGACGCCGACCCCAGCCATCCCGGGGATGAGGCCCGTATTGACGCCGGCAAATCCCTTCTTGCGGACGGTCTCGATCTGCATCCGCAGCCCGACCTCATCGAAGCTGCCCCGGTCGAGGAGGCGTGGAACGTTGAAGCGTATGATCGTCTCACGCTCGTCATCCGGCAGATAGGACAGGATAGCGAGGCTGCCCTGCCCGATGCCGAGCGGCACCTTTCCGCCGATGTCACCTGTGAAAGTCCTGATTGGGAACGGCCCTTCCACGCGATCCAGGCACAAGGCGTCAAACCCGTTGCGGACGAGAAGAAAGACGCTGTCACTCAGGGTTGAGGACAGGCGCAGAAGAGCGGGCCTCGCCGTGCTGCGCAGCCCGCCGGCATGGGCCGCCCGCGCTGCGAGCACGAAGAAGTCGAGGGCCAGCTGATATCTCCGACCAGTCGGTGACTGCTCGACGAACCCCTCAGCCATCAAGGCCTTGAGCGCTCTATGGGCGGTAGGCTGGCTGATCCCACTTGCCGCCGAGATGTCGGTGAGGCGCATGCCCTGAGGGTCCCCGCCCCCGATGACTTTGAGGAGCCCAAGGGCCCTCCTGATTCCGGATAACGTATCTTCCGACATGTGTAATGCAAGCTCGACTTCGAGACTTCATATTTCAATATGTGGAAGGAATGTCAAAAAAATTTCATACTCTGGAATTCATCCATTGACTTGGCCACGCATACCGCTCGTGATCTGGGTCCAGGCACCACGCTCACTCGGGCCGCGATCTGACGCGCTGCAGGGATTGGAGGAATTGTATGGCGTTCCTGACACTCGAAGGGGTTTCGAAGGAATTCGGTACGTTCACGGCCGTGCGCGATGTCAATCTCACGATCGAGAAGGGCGAATTCGTTTCGCTCCTCGGCCCATCAGGCTGCGGGAAAACGACGACCTTGCAGATGATCGCCGGGCTGGTCGAACCGACCTTTGGACGGATTTCGCTCGACGGTCGCGACATCACGCGCGAGAAACCCAATCGCCGTGGCTTGGGCGTCGTCTTCCAGAGCTATGCCCTCTTTCCTCACATGACGGTTGCACAGAACGTCGCCTTCGGCCTTGAGATGCGCCGCGTCCCATCGGCTGAACGCACGGAGCGCGTGCGTGAGGCGCTCGCGCTGGTGCAGCTCTCGTCCTTTGCCGATCGCTATCCGCGCCAGCTCTCGGGCGGCCAGAGGCAACGTGTCGCCATTGCCCGCGCGCTCGTCATCGCACCGCCGGTCCTTCTGTTGGACGAGCCTCTCTCCAATCTGGATGCCAAGTTGCGTGAGGAGATGCAGTTCGAACTGCGCCGCATCCAGCGCAAGGTCGGCACGACGACGATCATGGTCACTCATGATCAGGCCGAAGCGCTCTCCATCAGCGACCGCGTGGTCGTGATGGAGGAAGGCCGGATGACTCAGGTGGATGCGCCCTACCGCCTCTATGAACAGCCGTCGAACGCCTTCATCTCATCCTTCGTCGGCAAGACCAATCTTCTCTCGGGCACGTGGCGCCGCAATGGCGCATCCGGAGCGGTGAATATCAACGGCACCCTGCTGGAAGCCTCCGCACCGGAGATCGCCGATGGCGCACCAGTCACATTGTCGATCCGGCCAGAGAAGCTACTGTTGCGGGAGACCGGCGCGGGACGCCTCGAAGGCCGCATCGCCAGCCGCTTCTTCCTCGGCAGCCAATGGCTCTTTACGGTCGAGACCGCGCTCGGGACCATCACGGTCTCAGCTCCCAATCAGGGCGTCGAGCCGCCCGCGGAAGGCGCTCCGGTGAGCCTCGACTGGTCGCCTGCCAACCTGCGCATCATCGCCGGCACCGCCGCGGCGGCTTGAGGAGGCCAAGATGACACCGCGCTCTCCCACCTCCTCCGCCCCATGGTTGCTCGCGGGCCCCGGTGCCCTGTTCTTCGCCGGCCTCGTGCTGCTGCCGCTGGCGCTGACCGTCATCCTGTCGTTTCACGCCTACGATCATTCCTCCGGCATCCAGAACACCTTCACCCTGTCCCACTACGTCACAGTCCTCACGGACGGGTACTATCTCGAGATCTTCTGGCGAACGCTGCGGATCGCTGCGCTGACGACGATCATCTGTGCCGCGATCGGGGTTCCTGAAGCCTATATCCTGTCGCGCATGCGCGACCCGTGGCGTTCGGTCTTTCTCCTCGTCATCATCGGCCCATTGCTCGTCTCCGTCGTCGTCCGCACTTTCGGATGGAGCATGCTGCTCGGCTCCCAGGGCCTCGTAAACCAGGCATTGCAGCTTCTCGGATTCGCGCCGGCCAGGATTCTCTATACCGAGACCGCCATCGTCATCGCTCTCGTCCACGTCATGCTGCCGTTCATGGTCATTCCGGTGTGGACGGCATTGCAGAAGCTCGATCCCATGGTCGAGGCGGCGGCCTGGACGCTCGGCGCCTCGCACTTCACGGCGCTTCGCCGGGTGGTCATGCCGCAGGTGACGCTGGGCATGCTGTCAGGCAGCCTCATCGTCTTCGGGCTGTCGGCCAGCGCCTTCGCGGTTCCAGCCCTGCTCGGCGGCCGCCGCCTCAAAATGGCGGCGACGCTGGTCTATGACGAGTACCTTCAGGAACTGAACTGGCCTCTCGGAGCCACCATCGCGATCATCGTGCTCGTTGCAAACCTCTGCATCATGCTGGCCTACAACCGCATGATCGAAGCGCGCGCACGCCGGACCCTCGGGTGACCTCATGCAGAAGAACGGCCCCATCGCCCTCATCTTTCACATTCTCGTGCTGACTTTCGTCCTGGCACCGCTCGTCATCATCTGTCTTGTCGCGTTCACGCCGGAGAACACGCTGAGTCTGCCGACGACCGGCCTGTCATTGCGCTGGTTCACGGCGGTCTTCGCGCATCCGGACTTCGTGGCTTCGTTCTGGAACAGTATCTGGCTGGCGACCCTCTCCGCGACGCTGGCCGTCATGTTCGCCGTACCTGCCGGACTTGCCATCAGCCGCTACACGTTCCCGGGCCGGGATTTCCTGAATGCCCTGTTCCTGTCGCCGCTGATCATCCCCCATCTGGTGCTCGGTGTCGCCTTTCTGCGCCTGTTCGCACTCATCGGCGCCACAGGCA
>Ga0182742_1003404_pt1 | contig 15638 bp, 15 predicted proteins | sample eDN5th37CBELigMG_FD_128880 | JGI IMG/M metagenome (GOLD analysis project Ga0182742, IMG submission 128880) | Enriched Miracle-Growth compost microbial communities from Emeryville, California, USA - eDNA 5th pass 37_C BE-Lig MG (version 2)... ...
GGAGCAGGGCAATCTGCTGCTCCGAAAACCTGGACACCTTCATGGTCCGTTCCCTTCTCCCAGCCGGGAGAGATTACGGGAAAATTCCCACTTTGGCTGGTCCAGTTTCCAGGGCTCAGGTCACCCATGCAGGGCGATGGAGAGGGAGAGAACATGTCGGTTCTGAAGTCGCTGAAGCTGTCAGATGCAAAGCCAGTCACGCAAGCCAAGACACCAGTCAAGCGCGGTCGAGAGAAGCTCGTCGAGAATCTTGCTCTTCAAAAGCAGCTGGCTGAAGCCACGATTGCTGGAACGGTGTTTGATCCACCTAAGCACCTTGTCATGCGCACAAACGGGGAGGGCGCTCGGGTGCGGGTCGAAATTCCACGACGCGTGCGCAAGGGCTGGTTTGAAGACGGAAGCCGCACGACGCACTTTGTGATGCACTACGGTGGACGCGCTCTTGAAATAGCCAAGGGCAAGTCTGCGATTGAGATCGGTCCTTTGGCCAATCTTCCTGCGCTTATCGCTAGCCTTATTGAGGTGCTCCGTGCTGGGGAACTCGACCAACAAATTGCGGCGGCTGCCGCGGACCGTGGACAAATCCTAGCCGCTCATAAAAAGCCAAAAGCTAACTGAAACTGCAGCGGCGCATTTAGCTCCTTAGCTGTTAGCAGTGTATGCGGCCGACCCTGGATAAGAGGCCGTTGTATCGCTGCTTGCTGATCGGCACTGCGTGGGAGCGATGCCCGTAGTGGTAGACCTTGGCTGCCGGTCCGGCCACATACCTGGATGGGTGGAGCGCGTACATGAGCCGAAATGCAATCAAGGATCGCAACGTTCGCGCTTGGCTACAATGAGACGATGTAGGACGGACAAGCAATGGTGCTGAATGCGAACCTTCGGATACTGGGCTACTATGTCCCCGCGGTAATTCCACCACGGATGCGAGTCTGCGAACAATCGCGCGAGGGAGCGTCCTGTTGGCTCCAATCTACGACGCAGTCTAAGAAAGCTGGTGGTGATTGGGAGGCTCGGATTGTGGGTAAGTATTTGGGGTGTCGCAATAGCTTTAAAGGGGCTTCGTGACGCTGTCCCCTGCACCAGATTTGGCAGCTAATTCAGACCGTATGGATGACGTTGATGCCGTCCATCTGGCAGGCAAGCTTGCGGTAGTTAACACGACGGTAGTGGCGATAGTCGGGAGCTTCCAAGGCTACAACTTCGTCGATTACTCATGCTGCCTTAGTTGTGTAAGAGTTGCCAATTCGCGTTGGCTTCCTATAACGCGTTTGATCCAAATATCAGATCCGTCGCCGGGGAATGGAGCTCGCATAGGTATCAAGTGCGAGAAGATGTCGATCCGCAAGCTGTAGTGACTCCAGGGCAGTTGCTCGATCCTTGCTTGCCAGCAGTCCGCACAGAACTTCCGAGACAGCCAGAGCCGGTGTGAGTGCATGGAAGAAGCTCTGGCTTTCAGTTGAGCAGAGGATTGTATGATCTGCAATACTGACGAGTGGAGAGACCTCGCTGTCCGTGATTGTGATGATGCCGAGCCCCTTCTCACGCGCGAGCTGAGTAATCTCTAGGCTGCGTCGCGCGTAAGGATTGACCGAGATTGCCAGCAGCACGTCCTCGGCGCCGGCACGGATCAGTCCGTCGCCTCCGGTATCGGCAGGCCCGTCAAGATGAATCGTTCTTTCTCCCAGAAGCGACATAACGTATTGGAAATGCCAAGCGACCGAATGGCAGGAGCGTAGGCCGAGTACGTAGATCCGGCGGGCTTTAGCGAGCCGCTCGGCAGCTGCCGACAAACGCTCTAATGATGCCGGCTCCGATAGCTGAGCAATCTGAGAAGAAAGGCTCTGCAGCATGTGACGCGCGAGCTGCGCTGCTACCATATCCTGCTTGTTTTTGCTGTGTTCTAGTGCGCGTGCCGCAAAACCATCGGCGAGAAAGCGTAGTGCCTCGGCATGCTGGGCGCGAATATCATCATAGCCTGACAGGTCCAGGAATTTAGCAAGCCGCGTCATCGTTGAAGGCTGCACGCCTGCATTGCGCGATAATTCGCGCATTGAGACAAGTGCCACCTCCTGTGGGTGATCGAGGATGTAGCGTGCCGCCTGCTGAAGCTGCGGGGACATGCTGTCGAAGCGTCTAATTATGTGCTCGCGTAGAGGGTCGTTCTGCAGCAACATTTGTATCGCACCCTTCTTGGTACCCATGACGACGAGCTCCGCGCAGTAATAGGATTGCAACTCGTTTCTGGGTTTTCCTGGTCTAGAGCGATGCCGCTCATGCAATCCCTCACTAAAATAGAATATTATGTTTCACTAGAACAGGCTATGAACCGTTTGTAACGTTCTGATCATATATAAAACACTTGTTGCATAACGCGGAGCGATGTGGCAATTAACTTATAGCTGAGGCGCTTCTGCCCACGCGGATCCGGGAAATGCAGATGACTAGGATTCTCCATCGCTCCATCGGTGGTCAGTTGCCCGAAGCAATCTCGGGAAAGGGCATCTTTATTACTGATAAAGATGGCCGCAGCTATATCGACGGTTCGGGCGGCGCTGCCGTCTCCTGCCTCGGTCATGGTCATCCGGAAGTGCTAGCTGCAATGCGCGCGCAGATGGACCGCATCGCCTACGCCCACACCTCCTTCTTCACTACTGATGTTGCTGAAGAGTTGGCCGAGCGCCTAGTCGCACTGGCTCCGGACGGGCTCGATTACGTTTATTTGGTCTCTGGCGGCTCGGAGGCCGTCGAAGCTGCGATGAAGATGGCGCGGCAGTACTTCGTCGAGATTGGTCAGTCACAGCGCCGTCATTTTATCGCGCGACGGCAGAGTTATCATGGCAATACACTCGGCGCGCTAGCGGCCGGGGGCAATGCTTGGCGGCGGGCGCAATTCCAGCCTATTTTGCCCGAAACCCACCATATCTCTCCCTGTTACGCCTATCGCGACCAAAAGTTGGGCGAGACGCCCGAAATGTATGCCGCCCGGCTCTCCGACGAGCTAGAAGCCGCGATTCTGAAGCTCGGCGCGGAGGAGGTGATCGCTTTCATCGCCGAGCCAATCGTCGGAGCGACGCTCGGTGCCGTTGGGCCGGTCGCGGACTATTTCGGTCGCATTCGCCGCATCTGCGACAAATACGGCGTTCTGCTAATCCTCGACGAGGTGATGTGCGGCATGGGCCGTACCGGTACGATGTTCGCGTGCGAACAGGAGGGAATCTCGCCCGACCTTGTCACCATCGCGAAGGGACTGGGTGGTGGCTATCAGCCTATTGGCGCGGTGTTGCTCTCAGAGAAGATCTATAGCGCCTTCGCTGAAGGCTCCGGTCTATTCCAGCATGGCCATACCTATATCTGCCATCCCATAGCTGCGGCGGCGGCGAACAAAGTCGTCGAGTTGATCTCGCAGCCGGAGATGCTGGAAAATGTTCGGCTGATGGGCGAGCGCCTCCAAGCCGGACTCAATGCCTATCTCGGCCAATCACCGCATGTCGGAGATATTCGAGGGCGCGGCCTGTTTTGCGGCATCGAGATCGTCGCCAACAGGGAGACAAAGGAGCCGTTCGATCCGGGTCTGAAGATGCATGCGCGGATCAAAAAGGAGGCGATGGCACGTAGCCTCATGAGCTATCCAGTGGGCGGCACCATAGACGGGCGGCTCGGAGACCATGTCCTGTTGGCACCTCCCTACATCATCCGTCCCAACGAGGTCGATCAAATCATCGAGCGGATTAGCGCGGCGATCGATGCCGCAGTCAAGTATTAGGATCCATCATGGCGTCCTGCATTGCGTTATTCGGCTTCAAGCTCGAATCGATCACAGCTGTTCCGTTGATAATAGAGCTCGAAGAGTTCGAACGCGTCTGCTTGCGTGATGGGGAGGCAATCGAGCGCTTTTGCAGCGTCGATACGCTGGCGGGCAGTTGCCTCAAGTTCCACGAGGTCGAGAACACAGCACTCTTGCCATCATTCCACACGCTACTAGCCGCCGGCAGGCGGATCTCGGGTGGGCTGGCCAAGTTACGATACGACTATCCACACGTCTTCACCAACGAGGCACTGCATTGGGATTGAAGTTTCGCTACAGGGGCCGAATTGCCGGAGCCTTGGCATGATTTCCGCTAGCCTCGTCCAATTGGACGTTCGACCTTTGGCACCGGTCGAGAACTTCCGACGTATTCGCGAGTTTATCGCGGCTGAGGTCGCGAGGGGGGCGCAGCTCATCCTGTTCCCAGAGCTTTCGAACATAGGGTATGTCGAGCCTTTGGTGCCAGGCGGGACGATGGTCAGTGACGTGCCGCACTTCGGGGCGGCACTTTATAAGGCCTGCGCAGCCCCGGATGGCGAAGAGATCAAGGCGCTCATAGAGCTTGCCGCTCGGCATCGCGTGCATATAGTCATCGGCCTTGGCTTGCGTGACCGGCTGCGTGACGGTGTGATGCGCAACTCTTCTCTGCTGATCGGTCCAGAGGGCGTGTTGGGGGACTATACCAAGGTCCACCAATGGCAGAACGAGAAGCTATTCTTTACCCGCGGCGACCGCATCGATACTTTCTCGGCTTTAGGTACGCGGATAGGAATGCAAGTATGCTACGATATCCGGTTCCCTGAGATCACCCGCATCCTTGCCTTGCAGGGCGCGAGCATCGTTACCTCGGTCTGGGCTTCCTTCGGCGCCGATACTGAGCCGGTGACCGATGAGGCCCTGTTCATCCACCGCGCATATACGCGCGCAACTGAAAACGGCATCTTCTTCCTAAGCTGCAACCGCAGCGGTAGCCGAGGCCACCATCGCTTCTTCGGTCGCTCCTGCGCCGTCGGTCCGGATGGCAGGCTGCTTGGTGCACTTGAGCATGACCGCGAGGACGTGCTGCGGATCAGGATCGATCTTGACGAGGTCGCGCGCTATCGCAGCTTCACTGGTATTTGGGCCGATCGTGTGCCTGCACTCTACACGAAGTATCTCACTCTCGACACCTAAGAGAAATCTGATGGCGACCTCTCCTTGCCCGCCTATCACCGATGCTGACTGGCCGAACGCTATCGCCGAGATGAAGGACGGTTTCGCCGGCACACTCAACGTCTATCGCACGATGGCGCATCATCCTGCACTGCTGAAGGCTTGGGCTCCGCTGCGCCAGCATATCGTCAAGGATAGCGCGCTCGGGCCAGTGCGCTCCGAGCTGGTTATCCTGCGTACAGCTCACCGCATGGGCTCGCCGTACGAGTGGGCGCACCATGTCAGCCGCTCCCGCGTGCTCGGCATGAGCGACGCACGAATCGCCGCGATGCGCGGTATGCCAGCTGGCGAAGACGGACTTATCGCGCGCGCGGTGGACGCCCTCCTCGACGAAAGGTGCCTCCCGCCAGCGCTCGAGGCTGAGGTTGGTTCAACGCTTGGTCGTAAGGCAGTATTAGATCTAATTGCGACAGTCGGATTCTACCTCGTCTTGGGCTATATCTTGATGACGTACAACACACCAATTGACGCGCCAATCGCTGCAGAAATGGCCGAACGTCCGCTCGTAGAATAACACTTGCCCCCAGGCAACTATGGACGACTTCATTGCTACCCTTTACCCAGTGGAGCCATCTTGTTTTCTCAAGTGCATTCATCAGTGCAAGCTACACTAGGATATATGGAATACCGATTGAACGTTTGTGGTAATTACTATCGCTTCTTCAAATGCTTGTAAGGTCGCAGCTCGGCTACGGCGGATCCCTGCTTGTGACAGGCTCGCAGCCGCCATTCCATCTCCATGTACCAGCGCTGTGACAATCTTGAGGTGACCTTGCATCCATTCGGAGGAACGCTCCTTGACGCTCACAGTCGGGTACAGAATCCGGAGGAATTCATTATGAAGCTTCTCAAGCGCATTCCCAAGACGAATACTGCCACTGGAGAACGCGATATCAATGTGGAAGTCCCGGTGAGCGATCAGGAATTTCTCCTTCGCTTCGGAATCAGCTAAATCATAGGCCGCAGCGCATCGTTCTAGATGGCCAAGCAATCGCGCCTCATTAACGCGTCCTGCTGCAAGTCGCATCGCCTCCGGCTCCAGAAGCTCACGAAATGCAAATACGTCGGCGACATCAGCTTTTGTCAAAGCCGCCACGCGATGTCCTCGACGTGCCGTACTGATCACCCATCCCTCCTGCCGCAGGCGTGCAAGAGCACTTCTTACAGGTGCCTTCCCAAGGCCAAAGCGATCGGCAAGCGCCTGCTCTGAAAGTTCGTGCCCTGGTGGGAATTGCCATGTGATGATCGCATGCCGGACTGCTTCAAAAACCGTCTCGCTTAACTGTGCCGTCATCCGACGCTTAATCCTCCCTGACAAGGCCTTACAGCGGCCGCCCTGCCTCTTTTGGTTTGTCGTCACATACTGAATAAATCCAAACGCACAATGATTGACATTGCAAACCTGACATTCCAGATCTGACATTTGTAATCTGACATGTCAGGGTTGACATGTTATTTTCAGTATGTCCACATAAATTCATCTAAGCAGTATAGGGGCAGGTATGACGTCGGCAATTGAGCCTCGACTTCGCGTTGTTGTAATAGGCGCAGGCATTATCGGTACATGCTGCGCTCTTCGCCTCCAGCGCGAGGGGCATAAGGTAATCCTGGTTGACCGCGAGGAACCTGGCATGGGCTGTTCCTTTGGCAATGCAGGGGCAATTAGTCCGTCAGCCGTTATCCCGATGGCCTTGCCTGGCATGCTGCCAAAAGTGCCTAAGTGGCTCGCTGATCCGGAAGGCCCCCTATCCGTCCGACTGCGCTACCTTCCAAAAGCCGCTCCATGGCTTGCTAGGTGGATTCTCGCCAGTCGGGCGAGCGTCGCTACGGCTGCTTCGCACGCGCTGCATACGCTAAATTCAGGAACTTTGGACGGATATCGTGAGCTGCTTAGTGCGGCCCAATATCAGGATATCATCCGCCCATCTGGCCACCTTTATGTGTGGCGACAGCAACCCAATGGTACGGGCGACAGGCTGGCGCAAGCACTACGCGACGCCTACGGAATTCGAACCGAACTATTGGGAAGCGAGGAGTTAAGGCAACTTGAGCCTCGCTTGAGCCCCGACTTACAAGCAGGCCTTCTCTTCCCTGATAATTCCCAAACACGCAATCCGCAGCGCCTTGTGCAGCTAATTGCAGGCAACTTCCTAGACGAGGGTGGAACGATCCTTAAGGACGAAGTCCACGGTTTCGACATTGGGCCAGGCGGGCCGACACATGTTGTCACGCGAACGACCCGTCTTCCGACAGATGCTGTGGTGATTGCTGCTGGTGCCTTCTCACGATCCTTTGCCTGCGAGCTGGCTATCGATATCCCTCTGGAGACAGAGCGAGGTTACCACATCATGCTATCTGAGCCGAGCGTAATGCCCCGTCTCCCAATCATGTTTGGGGATTATAAGTTCTACGCAACCCCGATGGAGCACGGGCTTAGATTGGCTGGGACTGTTGAGTTCGCAGGGCTCGACGCGCCGCCTCGCTGGAGTAGGGCCAACGTCCTGCTCTCAAATGCCCGAAAGGCACTCCCTGGCCTTGAGGCCAAAGGGTCGACGGTGTGGATGGGGCGCAGGCCGTCAATTCCAGACAGTGTTCCAGTGATCGATAAGTCGCCTCGATATGCAAACGTGTTCTTTGCATTTGGACATGGCCATCTCGGCCTGTCGGGCGGTCCTGGTACGAGTCGACTTGTAAGTGACATGATCAACAATCGCCGACCATTCATCGATCCAACTCCCTTCATGATGACAAGGTTTAACTTATTTCGCAGTTTCTCGGTCGGTGCAGCCAGGAGCGTCACGACCTCAATATCACAACAGATTAATTCCTGAGGAAGATGATCTTGATTAAACGAGCTGATCCTACCGCCATTTCTCATCGCATCGTAGAGTTCAACGGGATGATCTTTCTTGGTGGGTTGACCGCCGACGATAAGAGCCAGTCCGTGCAATGTCAGACCGAGCAGATTACAGCAAAGATCACCAGACTCCTCGAGAGTTGCGGTTCTGACAAGAGCCGGATACTCAGCGCTACGATCTACCTGACCGATATCAAGACCAAGGTCGAAATGGATCGGGCCTGGGTAGCTTTCCTGCCAAAGGATGACCTTCCCGCACGAGCTACAGTAGGTGTCGCTGAACTCGGTTCCCCTGAAACTCGGATCGAGATCTCAGTGGTTGCTGCAAAATAAGCCCGCGTGCGTGCATTCGTGAGGGAGTAGCATGTTGCTGCAGCGGGCGCACTCTAGTGAGGCGAAAAGATAAATTTCTAAGAGTGACGCTGCCAACAATTTGTTTTCCCTCACAAGAATACAAGAGAAGGAGTGTATCGGACCAGAAATAAGATCAATTCGGTAAGTTACATCAACGTCTAGTCTCAACAGAGGGAATATAAATATGAGAGACAGAATGAAGCTCAATGGACTGCCTGTTAGCAGAAGGTCTGTGGTTGCCGGTATCGCAGCATTTGTTGCAGTTGCCCCGAATATTCGTCGGGCGAATGCTCAGGAGCGGCAAATCGTTGTTCGTGATCCTGGCGGACCGTATGCTCTCGGATTTTCGGAGGCATTTTACAAACCATTCGAAAAAGAAACCGGCATTAAGATCGTCAATGTTGTCGCACAGCACGGCCCAGTCAGCCAAATTAAGAGCTTCGTGGAGACAGGTACCTATGCTTGGGATATGGCTCTACTGACGCGCGGAGCCCATCTTCTCCTCACTGGTTCGCCTGACGCTAACTACTTGGAGGAGCTCAAGGTGAACCCTGGAGGTGTGCCTGCGCAGTACAATTCTCCATACTTCCTGGCTATAGATGTCATTCAGTCGACGCTAGCATTTAGAACTGACAAGTTCAGCGATAGGGCAGAGCCTAAGACCTGGGCGGACCTCTGGAATGTCAAAGACTTCCCCGGACGTCGATCGCTTCGACGCAGCCCTGAAGAAACTCTCGAGATTGCGTTGTTGGCTGATGGCGTGCAGCCAAGTGAGCTGTACCCGCTCGACGTCGATAGGGCCTTCCGTAGTTTGGATCGTATCCGGAGCCACGTTGCCGTTTGGTGGACTTCCGGCGCCCAAAGCTCCCAGCTTCTCAAATCTGGTGAAGTCGATTTGATCGCAACCTTCAATGCGCGAGCTCAAGCGGCAATCGATGATGGAGCGCCGGCGAAGATTGTATGGGACAAAGGACTCATGAGCCCTGAAGGTTGGTGCATCCTCAAAGGTGGACCCAAGGTCGATCTGTGCCGGGAGTTCATCCAGTACACGACTTCGGCAGAGCGGCAAGCCGTCTTTACGAAGCAGCTGGGCTATGGTCCGTCGAATCCGGAGGCATACAATTATATCGACAAGGCGCGAGCAGAACAGCTTCCTACATCTCCCGCCAACTCCGCAACCGCTATCGTCATCGACGATAATTATTGGCTGCGCGAGAAGGACCGCTTGACGGAGCGGTTCAACCAGTGGGTGATCGGATAGTGTTGAACATGACTGATGTCGTGACTGCGGGCCCCTCGTTGAAGCTTGAGGCCCGCTCTCTCACGAAGCGCTACGGCGATGCCGTAGCGCTTCAAGATGCAACGTTGTCAATCTCCGAGGGCGAATTCCTGACGTTGCTCGGGCCATCTGGCTCTGGCAAGACGACACTGCTAAGTATTATCGCAGGTCTGACGGAGCCATCGTCAGGAGAACTATGGATCGCAGGTGTCCGGAGTACTGCCCTCCCGCCAAACAAGCGTGACATAGGAATGGTTTTTCAAAACTATGCACTTTTCCCTCATATGACTGTGCGGGAAAACGTCGAGTTTCCCCTCCGGATGCGCCGCAAAAGCGCATCGCACATTCAGCGTGAAGTCGATCAAGCTCTGGAGATGGTTCATCTCTCCCAGTTTGGCGAGAGGCTCCCTATCCAGTTATCCGGAGGGCAGCAACAGCGGGTCGCGCTTGCTCGCGCCATCGTCTACAAGCCATCGATTATTCTCATGGATGAGCCTTTAGGTGCCCTCGATAAGAAGCTGCGGGAGCACATGCAGTCCGAGATCCGGCGCATCCATCGCAAAATCGGGACTACCGTCGTTTACGTGACACACGATCAGGATGAGGCAATGGCGTTATCTGATCGCATCTGTCTTATGAATAACGCTCAAATCGAGCAGATAGGAACACCAGACGAGCTTTACTTTTCACCAGCTACGCAGTTCGCTGCAAACTTCCTGGGAGAGTCGAACTTTCTAGACGTCGTGGTAGATGTAATTGGTGAGCGCCATGCTCAGGTCCGAGATGGAAATGGCTCGGTATATAACGTCAAAGCTCAGCCTAAAGGGCTGAGGAAAGATGAGCGGCGTATTCTAACGGTTAGGCCAGAGATGTGTACCCTCTCCCCAAGTGACGCCACAGGAGACTGTGTGCGTGGCACTGTGGAAGACATCATGATGCTAGGGGCCTTAACGAAAGTACTCGTCCGGCTAGACAGTGGTGAACTGTTCACCGTGTCGAATTTTACACAACAGGCTCGGAGCCTGGAGGTCGGGATCGCTGTCCATGTCGGATGGAACCCCGATTCGGCAACATTGTTGGAGAAGTGAGCTTTTCATGATGAACGTCGCGCTCACCTCAACGCTCGGCGCAAGGAAGCGAGTAGGCCTTCGAAGGCTATTAGCCAAGCACCAGCGTTGGTTCGTTCCCGCTGTTCTGCTTCTTCCTATGTTGCTTCTGCTGGGGACGTTTTTCATCTACCCAGTCGGAAATATTCTCGTCCTAAGCCTCGTAGACCGTATGGGAGCGCCAACGCTCGATCAGTATGTTAGGATACTGAATAATTCGGTATATCTCACTGTTCTTCTCGAGACTGTCCGGGTCTCTGCGATTACAACCCTCGTCTGTCTTATCGCAGCGTATCCTGTCGCATACCGAATCTCTCAGGCGGGCGCCACTGGGCGAAGTTCAAATCTGTATTTTTGGGTCCTGCTTCCATTTTGGACTAGCATTCTAGTTCGCACGTTTTCGTGGATCATTATTCTTGGCCGCAACGGGCTCGTGAACGACGTCCTCCTTACACTCGGGATCACGTCTGCACCGTTGGAACTAATGTACAACGCAGTTAGTGTTGTGATTGGCATGGTGCATGCCCAACTTCCGCTGGCCATTCTTACGTTAGTGCCAGTGCTAGAAAAGATCGATCCGAACTTACAGAAAGCCGCATCGACGCTGGGGGCAGAGCGAGGCTCTAGCTTTTGGCGCGTATACTTTCCATTATCGGTTCCGGGTGTTGCTTCGGCAGGATTGCTCGTCTTTATCTCATCGCTCGGGTTCTTCGTAACTCCAGCACTTCTTGGCGGGCCATCAAATGCGATGGTCGGTCAATTAATCATTGAGCAGGTTCAGGAACTCGTAAACTGGCGTTTTGCCGGCGCACTTGCGGCGTTCCTCATCTTTACTACACTCGTGAGCTTTCTTCTGTATGATCGAGCGTTTGGGATCTCTTCATTGACAAACACTGAGCGGCCAGCATCGTCGCGAGCGGCTCCTCGTTTTTCGGGTGGGGGGAAAGTGGTCCAGCTGGCCTCAAGTCTGTCTGACGCGGTTATCGTTTCGCTTCGGCACTTCCGAGTCGGGCGCTGGATTGTTTCAGCATGTGGAACGTATGTTCCTTTATCAATTGTAGTTTTCCTAACTTTCCCAATTCTTCTGCTTATTCCAGTCTCGTTCAGCCGAGGGGCATTCATCGAGTGGCCTCCCGAGCTTTTTTCGACGCAATGGTATGAAGCAGTCTCGGCTTCGGTGCAGTGGAAATCTGCGGCGATGCGCTCTGTCATAGTCGGGCTGGCAACTGCAACAGTGTGCCTGGTGATCGGGACGCTAGCTGCCTTCGCTATAACACGCCATCGCATCTGGGGCGGTAGTGTTGTACTTGCCCTCATGCTCGCTCCGATGATCGTGCCGCGTATCATTACGGCAGTAGGTGAGTTTTACCTGTTCGCGCAGATGAAACTGGTCGGGACGACTGTAGGACTCGTAGTAGGACATTCGGTACTTGCCCTGCCGTACGTGGTGGTTAGCGTGATGAGCGTTCTGAGGACGGTAGACCGACGGTTGGAGCATGCCGCCCGTGTCATGGGAGCTGGCCACGTCAGTACTCTTCGTTATATCACGCTGCCGCTCATTCGCAGCGGTCTGATTGCAGCCTTCCTATTGGCGTTCGTAACGTCTTTCGATGAGCTGACAGTTGCGCTGTTTGTAACGGGAGGACTTTTTGGCACATTGCCGAAGCAGATGTGGGATGACGCTCTGCTAAAAGTTAGCCCGGAGTTGGCTGCAGTGTCCGTGTTGGTTCTCGCAGTCGTAACTGTGCTCATGTTCTTGTCCGAACGCTTGAGTCAACGCAGGTTGAGATAGCGTCTTATTCTGTCAGTGAGCCTCACGTTAGTGCATACGCATGTGAGGCTCACGCATGCCGCATGCCGCAGTTGCGGTTTGAGGTATCCCGCTCTCGTTTGTGTGAAATTCGTAGTTGTCAAGGTGCATCCCGATGGTTCTTCCTGATGATCCTCTTGCTGATGGCATTCTGGCGTTTGCGAAGCGCCTACGGAACGGTCAAACGACGGCTCTCGCTACCACAGAGGCATACTTGGCTCGCATCGAGGCTGTGAACAGCCAACTACGAGCTTTCTGCCACGTTGCTCATGACACTGCATGCTCGACCGCGTCCGCTGTTGATAAGCTGATTGCTGCTGGTGTCGATCTCGGCCCGCTTATGGGCGTACCCGTCGCGATTAAGGACAATATTGCCGTGCGCGGCATGCCGACGCGGGCGGGATCGGAGCTTTTTCTCACAGAGCTAATCGGAGACGAGGGGCCATTCATTCTTGCTCTTCGGAGAGCTGGATGTGTGATCCTCGGCAAAGCCCAAACAGTCGAATTCGCCATTGGTGCTGCAGGGCCGAACTACAACATGGGAACGCCTAGGAACCCATGGGATACGCGCGACTTTCGCCTCCCTTCGGGATCCTCGGGTGGCTCCGCGGTCGCAATTGCAGCAGGCCTCTGCGGCTTCGCTGTAGGCACTGATACTGGTGGTTCAGTACGCGGACCAGCCAGCTTCTGTGGCGTGTTTGGGCTCAAGTCGACCCAAGGGACATGGTCACTAGACGGGATCTTACCAATGTCCCGAACTCTTGACTCGCTTGGTCCGCTGACGCGAACAGCGGCTGACGCAGCTGTGGTCTGGGCCACTCTCACCAATAGCGATGTCCCACGCTCACGAGATATCGCTGGGTTACGTATTGGCATCGCACGTGACTATCTCTGGGAGAACATAGATGACACAGTAGCTACGACTATGAACTCTGCGCTGCTAACTCTCGAAAGGGCAGGCGCACGCATTGTCGAGATAAACTCACCCGAGTTGCGTGAAAGTGATCATATTTTCCAATGCATTAGTCGATCTGAGCTCCTGTCCATGATAGGACGTGAAAGGTTTGAGGCCGATAGAAGTAAGATGAACCCAGATGTCGCAGATAGGATTTCGACTGCGCTGACCGTAGAAACGGAAACCTACATCCGTGCTTATTGGAGGATGCAAGAGCTCTCGCGTATTGGCAGGCAGTTATTTGATGAGGTTGATGTTATCGCAGGTCCTACAAAACGTGCGTGCGCACCTGTATTTGCAGACCGGTTTATTTCCTTGGAAGAGGATCGGCGCCTCGCTGTTCTATGCGCCGGGCCAACCAGATCAGCCAATGTCTTAGGGCTTTGTGCATCATCGCAACCAATCCAGCAATGCGGCCCGTCAAGTTTGCCGATTGGACTTCAACTACTTGGGCCTGGGGCAGGTGAGGGTGGTCTTCTATCAATCGCGATGGCAGTAGAGAATATGCTGCCTCCGGCACCAAGAGTTAATCTTCACTCCTGGTGCAAGTGATATGCGATATAGGATGTTTGTCGTACGCGGCAGCTTGGGTTGAGTCTAAGCTGTTCGTGTGGCTGCTGCGCCCCGCGGTCCTGTGCGTTATTACGCAGGCCGTGGAAGGCTAGAGAGTATCTGGAGAATCGGGCTGAGCCCATCTGAAGGGTAAGCGCTGCCTTCAGGCCACGGCCTTCAGATCTTGCGCGGCGGAATAGGACCAAGGCAGCAGTTCATCAAGGCGGCTGTTGGGATGGCCCTGGACAATGCGTGTGATCACATCGGCCAGATAGCCGTAGGGCTCGACGCCGATCAGCTTGCAGGTCTCAATCAACGACGCAATCACCGCCCAATGCTCCGCGCCGCCATCGGATCCGGCGAACAGAGCATTCTTGCGATTGAGGGCAATGGGCCGGATTGAGCGCTCGACCACGTTGGAGTCGATCTCGATGCGTCCATCCTCGACAAATCGCGTCAGCCCCTCCCAGCGTGAGAGCGCATAGCGGATCGCCTCGGCCAGTTTCGACTTCTGGCTGATGAGTGCGAGCTTGGCGCGCAGCCACGGCTCAAGCTCATCCAACACGAGCCGACTGGACTCCTGCCGGGCCGTACGACGCTCCTCAGGTGCGCGTCCGCGGATCTCGCTCTCAACCCTGTACAACTCGGCGATGCGTGTGAGCGCCTCGCTCGCAATCGGCGCCGGTCCGGCGGCGGCCAGTTCGTAAAAGCGACGCCTGACGTGGGACCAGCAGAACGCGAGACTCACCTGGTTGCGCCCAGCCAGCACCTTGTAGCCACCATAGCCATCGACCTGCAGCACGCCCGCAAAGCCCGACAGGTGCGCGATCGGCCGCTCGGCCTTGCGATCCGGCGCGTACATGTAGACCACCCCGTGATCCACCCCCATGGAGAGGCCCGGTTCGAATGTTAGTGGAGCGATGGCCTTTCCGCCAGCACGGATGATGCAGTTGGTTGAAGGTTCGACGCTGCTCGCCCCGACATGGTCGGGACAAACACCTCGGGAGCCGGCGGCTTGTACCCGATGGATCCATGAGGCCTCAGAGTGTTGTAGTGCCGTCGCCAACTCTCGATCACAATCTTCGCCTCCTTGAGCGAATAGAAGATCTCACCATTGAGCAGCTCATCCATGAGCCGCGCATTGAAGCTCTCGATGAAGCCATTCTCCCAAGGGCTGCCTGGCGCGATGTAAGCCGTCTTCGCCCCAACCGCATTGATCCAGTCCTGGACGGCTTTGGCGACGAACTCTGCGCCATTGTCTGACCGAATGTGCTCGGGCACGCCGCGCAGGATGAACAGATCTGAGAGAACATCGATCACATCGACCGCTTTCAGTTTGCGGTTCACCCGGATGGCCAGGCACTCATGCGTGAACTCATCGATCAGGTTCAACATCCGGTACTTCCTCCCATCATGGGTGCGATCCTCCACGAAGTCGTAGCTCCAGACATGGTTGGGCCGCTCTGCTCTCAGCCGGATGCAGGATCCGTCATTAAGCCAGAGCCGACCTTTCTTCGGTTGCTTGTGGGGTACTTTCAGCCCCTCCCGTCGCCAGATCCGCTCGACCCGCTTGTCGTTGACGACCCAGCCCGCTGTCGAACGCAGGAGTTCCGCGATCTTGCGATAGCCGTAGCGGCCATACTGGCGTGCGAGAGCGATGATGTCGGCGGTGAGCCGCTCCTCATCGTCCCGCCCTTGCGGAACA
>Ga0182742_1003405_pt1 | contig 15638 bp, 6 predicted proteins | sample eDN5th37CBELigMG_FD_128880 | JGI IMG/M metagenome (GOLD analysis project Ga0182742, IMG submission 128880) | Enriched Miracle-Growth compost microbial communities from Emeryville, California, USA - eDNA 5th pass 37_C BE-Lig MG (version 2)... ...
TCGATCAAGCGCGTCGAGATCCTCTCGGCCCTCCAGGAGCGGCTCCCCGAAACCCCCGCCGTCCGGCCCGACCAGCTCGGCTCCATCCGGACCCTCGGCGACATCGTCGGCCTGCTCGGCGCCGCCGCCCCGGAGCACACGGTCAGCGCGGCCGAACCGATCGTGACGGCATCGGACCCCGAGCCCCGTCTGGAGAAGCCGGCCCGACTCGACCGCCTGGCGGCTCGTCCCCTAGATCTAGACGATCCGGAGCGGCGCGAGGCCGTCGCCTTCCCCGCCGGCGCGGAGGTCTGGATCACCGACGACGGCTCGGCGCTCGCGCCGGCGATCGAGGCCGCGCTGGCCCAGCGTGGGCTCCGCGGCCGGGTCGTCTCGCTGAACGACGTCGACAGCGCGACGAACGCGGCGCTCAGCGGCTTGATCGTGTTGGCCCCCGCCGCGAGAGCGGATTCGGCCTTCATCAAGCGGGCGTTCCGGGCGATCCGCGCGGTGGCCCCTCGGCTTCGCGAACAACCGGCCGCGGCGCTCCTCACCGTCTCTCGGCTGGACGGTCGGTTCGGCCTCGAAGGGCTCGACCCGTCCATCGAGCCCCACTCGGGCGGGCTCGCCGGGCTCGCCAAGACGGCCGGTTGGGAATGGCCCGAGGTCCACTGCAAGGCCGTCGATCTGGACCGCTCCTTCGCCGACGTCGCCGCGGCGGCGGGCCGGATCGTCGAGGAGTTGTTCCGCGTCGGTCCCGCCGAGGTCGGCCTTTCGGCGAACCGCGTGATCAGGGTCGAATTGGAGCGAGCCGAGTGGCCCGCGGGCAATCATCGGCGGAAGCCGGTCCTCGACCGCCGCGATCTGGTCGTCGTCACCGGCGGCGCGCGGGGCGTTACCGCCGAGGCGGCCGTCGCCCTGGCGGCCGAGTTCGGGCCAACGCTCCTATTGCTCGGCCGCACCCCCGAGCCCGAGCCCGAACCCGCCTGGCTCGCCGGCCTGAGCGACGAGGTCCAGATCCGCGCGGCGATCCGGGCGCATTCGACCGAACCGCTCACGCCCCAAAAGCTGAACGAGCTGTCCCGCCAGGTCATCGCCGGGCGCGAAGTCGCGCGGAATCTGGAGCGCGTCAAAAACGCCGGCGGCGAGGTAATCTACCGGGCCGTCGACGTTCGGGACCGCCCGGCGACACGGGCGGTCGTCGAGGAGGTCCAGGCGGTCCACGGACCGGTTCGGGGGCTGATCCACGCCGCGGGCGTCCTCGCCGATCGTCGGATCGAAGACCAGACCGATGCTCAATTCGACATGGTTTACGACACCAAGATCGACGGCCTCCTCGCCGTCTTCGAGGCGATCGACCCGAACGCGCTGCGAGCGCTGGCCCTTTACTCGTCGTCGACCGGCCGATTCGGCCGCGTCGGCCAGGTCGCCTACGCCGCGGCGAACGAAGTCCTCAACAAGTGGGCCCAGGTTCAGGCCCGCCGCCTGCCCGATTGCCGGGTCACGTCGTTCAACTGGGGCCCCTGGGACGGCGGCATGGTGACGCCCTCCCTCCGCGCCTTGTTCGAGAGCGAAGGGTTGGGGCTGATCCCCCTGGCCGCCGGCGCCGAGTTGGTGGTCCGCGAACTCCAGGAGTCGCGCGAGAATCCGGTGGAAATCGTCGTCCTGGCCGATCCGGCGCGGCCCGACCCGGCGCTCGCCGAAACCGAGGCGTCGGCCCCGACGCCCGCGCCGACCGACGCGGCCGACGCCGACCTGCGGCCGACGTTCGAGCGGATCGTCGACGTCCAGGCCCTGCCGGTGCTCCGGTCCCACGTCATCGACAACCACGCCGTATTGCCGATGGCCCTGATCATGGAGTGGGTGGGCGAGGCCGCCGTGCATCGCCATCCGGGGTTGGTCGTCCAGGGCGTCGACGAGCTGCGGTTGTTCAAGGGGGTCGTCCTCCGCGACCGCTCGCCCATCACGGTTTCGCTCCACGCCGGCAAGGGCGAGCGCCGGGGCTCGGCGCTGGTGGTCCCCGTCGAGATGCGGAGCGCCTCGGAGGCCGGGCGCGAGGTGATCCACGCGAAAGCGTTCGTTCATCTGGCCGATCGGCACGCCGAGGGGGAGCGTTCGCTCCCCGACCGCGACCTGCTTCCCTTGGCCGTGGATCAGGACGATCTCTACGAGCAAATCCTCTTCCACGGTCCCGCGATGCGGGCGATCGAGCAAATCGAAGGGTGCGACGAGCAAACCATCGCGGCGAGGGTCGCGACGGCGCCCCCGCCCGAGGAGTGGATCGCCAAGCCCCTGCGCCGGCAGTGGTTGACCGATCCTCTGGCGATCGACGCCGCCTTCCAGGTGATGGTGCTTTGGTGCCGGGAGCGGACGGGTTCCAGCTCGCTCCCCACGGCGGTCGGCTCGTACCGGCAGTTCCAGCGGCGGTTCCCCGCCGACGGCGTTCGGGTCCTGATCGCCGCTCGCCAGGCGAGCGACCACCGCGCCGTCGCCGACATCGAATTTATCGACGCCGGGGGCGATTTGGTCGCGCGGATCGAGTCGTACGAGTGCGTCATTGACGCCTCGCTCAATCAGGCCTTCCGCCGCAACCGGCTGGCGCATCTTGAGACGGCCCCCAAGTGACGATGAGCAAGGGATTCAAGGACGGCGTGGCGATCGTCGGCTTCGGCGCGGTCTTTCCGGGATCGCCGACCGCGCGGAGCTTCTGGCGGCTCGTCGCCGAAGGGCTCGACGCCACGACCGAGGTTCCCCCCGGCCGATGGCCGCTCGACCCGGCGCGCGCCTTCGATCCCCGGGTCGGCCAGCCGGACCACGTTTACACGACGCGCGGGGGGTTCATCGCGGATGAACCGCCCGACCTCGACGGACTGAACGTCGACCCCGCGCTGGTCGCCCGACTCGATCCCGTCTTCCGGCTGGCGCTCCGCGCGGCGGGCGAGGCCTGGCGATCGGCCCGGACCGAGGCGCTGGATCGCTCCCGGGTGGGAATCGTCTTCGGCAACATCGTTCTGCCGACCGAGACAACCTCGTCGCTGACCCGCCAAACCATCGGACGGGAGATCGAAGCGGCGCTGGGAGCCGCCCCGTCGGAGTCGGACGAGGAGGAGCCGCGCAACGCCTTTCCAGCCGGTCTGCCGGCGGAACTCGTCGCGAAGGCGCTGGGGCTGGGGGGCGTCGCCTTCACATTGGACGCGGCCTGCGCGTCGTCGCTCTACTCCCTGAAGCTGGCCCGCGACGAGCTTCTTTCCGGCCGGGCCGACGCGATGATCGCGGGGGGGCTCTCGCGGCCCGACGCGCTCTACACGCAGATGGGCTTCTCCCAGCTTCGGGCGCTCTCGCCGCGGGGACGGGCGGCGCCGTTCGACGCCGAGGGCGACGGCCTGATCGTCGGCGAGGGGGCGGGCCTCTTCGTCCTCAAACGGCTGGAGGACGCCGAGCGAGCGGGAGACGAGATCCACGGCGTGATTCGCGGAATCGGTCTCTCCAACGATATTCAAGGCGACGTTCTCGCGCCCAGCGGCGAGGGGCAGCTTCGGGCCATGCGCGCGGCCTACGCCCAGGCCGGCTGGTCGCCGGCCGACGTGGACCTCATCGAATGCCACGCCACGGGAACGCCGGTCGGCGACTCGGTGGAGTTTGAAAGCCTGAAAACCCTTTGGTCCGACGCGGGCGCGCCCGCCGAACCCCGGCGCTGCGCGCTCGGCTCGGTCAAGTCGAACGTCGGCCACGCGCTGACGGCCGCCGGCGCGGCGGGCCTGCTGAAGGTCCTGCTCGCCTTGCGGCACAAGGCGATCCCGCCGATCGCCAACCACGCGAGCCCCTCGCCCCGGCTCGGCCTGGACGAAAGCCCGTTCCGCATCCTCAAAAAGATCGAGCCCTGGCCGACGCCAGCCGGCCGGCCCCGGCGCGCGGCGATCAGCGGATTCGGCTTCGGCGGCATCAATGCCCACGTCCTGATCGAAGAATGGGACGAGCGCGCCATGGCCGCCAGGGAGCCCAAGGCCATCGCGCCCCCGGCGCGCGAGCCGGTGGCGATCGTCGGCGCGGCGGCTCGGTTTGGACGACGAGACGCGGAGGCGCTCCAGCAGCGCGCGCTCGGTCGCGAAGCCATTCCGGCGAACGGCGAAGCGAGCCTCGCGCTCGATGAGCTTCGCGTTCGGATGGGCCGGTTCCGCATCCCTCCCCGCGAGTTGGAGGAGATGCTGCTTCAACAGTCGCTGATGCTTCAGGTCGCGGCCGACGCCCTCGCCGATTCCAAGTGGTCGGCCGAGGCGGGGCTCCGAACGAGCGTCCTGGTTGGGCTGGGTCTCGACCTCAACACGACGAATTACCACCTGCGATGGTGGCTGGCCGCCCGCGCTCCGGTCTGGAACGAGGAGTTGAGCTGGGGGATGTCGCCGGAGGAGCTCGACGCCTGGGTCGCCGAGGCCCGCGACGCGATCCACCCCGCGCTCTCGGCGAACCGAACGATGGGCTCGCTCGGCGGGCTGGTCGCCAGTCGGATCGCCCGGGAATTTCGGATCGGCGGCCCGAGCTTCAGCGTGTCGAGCGACGAGAATTCCGGCGTCGACGCGCTGCGAGTGGCGGCCGACTGGCTGGCTCGCGGCGAGATTGATTCCGCCGTGGTCGCCGCGGTCGACCTGGCCGGCGACCCGCGCCTGGTCCAGGCCGCCCGCCAACTGCTGGCCGACGACTTCGAGCCCGGCGAAGGCGCCGTCGCCCTGATCCTCAAACGACGGGCCGACGCGATCCGCGACGGCGACCGGATCCACGCCCTCATCGGCGGTTCGTCCGAACGGGCGGTCGTGATCGAATCACCCCGCCGTCGGATCGGTTGGGCCGGCGCGGCGGAGGGGCTCGCGGCCGTCGCGTCGGCCGCTCTGGGACTTGAACACGCCATCATTCCTCCCGAGGGGAAGCTCAACGAGGCGAGCCCGGGCGAATCGCCGAGCGTCCCCCGATACTGGCTCCGCAACCGCGCCGACGGCCCACGACGCGCGCTGGTTCGCGCCCGCGCCCTGGGCGGCGCCGAGAGGTTCGTGGCCTTGGAATCGGAATCGGCGGCGGAAATCTCGAGCGCTCGGCCGCTCGAACCATTCCCGCTCGCCATCTTCGCGGTCAGAGGGGCTCAGGCAGCCCAACTTGGCGAGCGGGTGGAGTCGCTGGCGCGCCTGCTCGCCGACAACGCCGATCAGCCCATCGACGCGCTGGCCCGGCGGTGGTGGCGGGAGTCGCGGGCCGATTCTCGGGGGCGGCTCGGCCTCGCCCTGACGGCCGACAACGCCGCGTCGCTGGCCCTCGCCCTGAAGGCGGTTGGCGACGACCTAAGAAGCGGTCGGCCGGTCGGGCGATCGACGGTCCCCGGCGTCGAGGTCTTCGCCCCGGTCGCGGCATGGGGCGCTCCACCCGGCGTGGCGCTCGCGTATCCGGGGCTGGGCAGCGTCTTCCCCGGCATGGGGGGCGAGCTCTCGGCCCTCTGGCCCGAGTTAATGGACGAGTGGGAGGGCCGCTTCGAGACCCTTCGCGACCAGTTCGCGCCCGAGGTCTGGTGGAACGGCCCGCTCCCGACTCGGTTCGACGACCACCGCCCCGCGATCCTGGGTCAAATCTCGGTCGGCGCGCTGACGACCGCGCTGTTCCTGAAGCTGGGCGTCCGGCCGATGGCGGCCGTCGGCTACAGCATGGGCGAATCGGCGGCCCTGGTCGCGCTGGGGGCCTGGCCGAATCGCGACGAGATGACTCGCCGGCTACTGGAATCGCCGCTGTTCGCCGCGGAACTGGCCGGCCCATGCCACGCCGCCCGTCGCGTCTGGGGCCTGGCGGATGAGGAGCCCGTCGATTGGGTCGCCGGGATCGTACCGCGCTCGCGCGAGGAGATCGAGGCGGCGATCGGCGATGAGTCCCGCGTCCACGTCCTCATCCGCAACGCGGCCGACGAGACGGTCATCGGCGGGCGCGGCGACGCGGTTCGCCGAGTTGTGGAAACCCTCCGCTGTCCGTTCCTGCCGCTGCCGCTGGTCAGCACGGTGCATTGCCCGATCGGCGCCGAGGTCGAGCCGGCCTACCGGACGCTTCACGACCAGGAAACCAGCCCGGTCCCCGGCGTTTCCTTTTACAGCGGGGTCTGGGGCCGCGCCTATTCGCCCGACCGCCGAACCGCCGCCGAGGCGATCACGGCGCAGGCCGCGGGGATGATCGATTTCCCCCGAGTGGTGGAGGCCGCCCACGCCGACGGCGCCCGCGTCTTCCTGGAGATGGGCCCCGGCTCATCCTGCACGCGCCTGATTGGCCGGATCCTCGGCGACCGCCCCCACCTAGCCATCTCGGCCAACCCCGGAGAGGGCCCGGCGCTCGACGCCGTCTTGCGGGCCCTCGGCGCCCTGATCGCCGCAAGCGTCCCGGTCGACCTCGAATTCCTCTACGGTCGCGGCGCGGACATCCGAGAAACGGCCGGCGACCAGAAGCCCCAGCGCGAGATCGTCATCCGTCGCGAGCGCGTCCCGAACCGGTCTCTCGACGCGCTCCGCCCCGTCCGAAAAGCCGTCCCGGTCCCAACGCCTCCGCCGGCGCTCGCGCCCGTTGCATCGACACCATTCTCCACCGCCGTTTTGGAAACCGCGCCCAGCATGTCCGACCCGATCCACGCGCCCGCCCCCCCGCTCTCCTCGGCCGCGGGTCCGCGCGATTCGCTGCCGCCCCTGACCCGCCAGTTCCTGGAGACTCAGCGGGCGACGGCCGACGCTCACGAGACCTTCCTGCGGCTCGCCCAAAGCTACTCCGAGACGATGAGCCGCCAGGTCGCTCTGGAACTCAACCTGATCGGCGGCGGCGCCGCTCCCGTCGCCGCCCCGCCGGTTGAACCGGCGCTGGACGTCCACAACCACGAACCCGCGGACGAACCGCCCGCGCCGGCGCCGCGCCGCGTTCATCCGAAGACGGGCGAGCCGATCTTTCTGGACCGCGACCAGTGCCTTGAGCTGGCCGTCGGCTCGATCGGGGCGGTTTTGGGGCCCGAGTACGCCGAGATCGACGCCCACCCCACGCGCGTCAGGCTGCCGGACGAGCCGTTGATGCTCGTCGACCGAGTCGTGAGCATCGAGGGGACCCTTCACTCGCTGACCAGCGGGCGCGTCGTCACCGAGCACGACGTCAAGCCCGACGCCTGGTATCTCGACGGCGGTCGGATCGCCTCGTGCGTGGCCATCGAATCGGGGCAGGCCGACTTGTTTCTGGCTGGATATCTGGGGATCGACTTCATCACCAAGGGCCTGGCGGTTTACCGGCTGCTCGACGCCACGGTGACGTTCCATCGGTCGCTTCCCGAACCCGGAGAGACGGTTCGCTACGACATCAAGATCCTCAACTTCTTCCGGCAGGACGAGACCCACCTGTTCCGGTTCGAGTTCACCGCCACGATCGACGGCGAGCCGCTCTTGACCATGCGCGACGGCTGCGCGGGGTTCTTCACGGCCGAGGAACTGGCCTCGGGCAAGGGCGTGGTCCCCCGCCCGCTCGACGCCAGGCCCCGCCCCGGCGTTCGGCCCGACGACTGGCGCGACCTGGCGCCGCCGGCCTCGACGACGCTCGACCGCCACCAGGTCGAGGCGATCCGAGCGGGGAACCTCTTCGAAGCCTTCGGAGCGCCCTTCGATCGGCTCGACGTCGCCCGGCCGATCGGTTTACCGGGGGGCCGGATGGCGCTCGTCGATCGCGTCGTGGCCCTCGAATCCAACGGCGGCCGATACGGCCTGGGCCTGATCCGGGCCGAGGCCGACATCCATCCCGACGACTGGTTCCTGACCTGCCACTTCGTGGACGACCGCGTGATGCCCGGCACGCTCATGTACGAGTGCTGCCTGCACACCATGCGGATCCTTCTGATGCGGATGGGCTGGGTCGGCTCGGCCGACTCGACCCGGTTCGATCCCGTGCCGGGCGTCGCCAACCGCCTGCGGTGCCGGGGGCAGGTGATCGAGACGACGAAGGTGGCCGCCTACGAGGTGACGATCAAGGAGATCGGCTACGGCCCCGAGCCCTACGCCATCGCCGACGCCCTGATGTACGCCGACGGCAAGCCGATCGTCGAGATCACCGACATGGCCCTGAAGCTCACCGGCTCCAGCCGCGAGGAGCTTGAACGGCTCTGGGACGAGGCTCGCCCCGCGACGGTCCGGGCGTCCGCGCCGGCGTCGACGTTGGTTTATGAGAAGGATCGGATCCTCGCCTTCGCGACCGGCGCGCCCTCGGCCTGCTTTGGCTATCGCTATCGGCCGTTCGACGAGGGCCGGTTCATCGCCCGGCTTCCCCGGCCGCCGTACCAGTTCATCGACCGGGCGACCATCCTTGAAGGAGAGCCCTGGACCCAGGCGGTGGGGACGAGCGCGGAGGTCGAATACAACATCCCCCCCGACGCCTGGTACTTCGAGGCCGATCGTCAACCGCGCGTCCCCTACGCCGTGTTGCTCGAAGCGGCGCTCCAGTCGTGCGGCTTCGTCTCGGCGTTCATGGGATCGGCCCTCTTGAGCGACGAGCCGTTGAAGTTCCGCAACCTCGGCGGGCGAGCCAGGCAACTTCGGATCGTCGATCGGAACTCCGGGACGCTGCGGACCACGGTTCGGGTGACCAAGGTCAACCGCTCGGCCGGCATGATCATCCAGAACTACGAGATGGAGGTTCGCGACCGCGACGGGTTGGTCTTCGAGGGCGACACGTACTTCGGATTCTTTCATCCCGACGCGCTGGCGAATCAGGTTGGGATTCGCGAGGCCGCGCCGTACGAGCTTGCGGCCGACGAGCGCCGGGCCGCCCGATCGTTCCCACTGCCCGACCGCCCTCCCCTGCCGGATCGGCGCTGGCGGATGGTGGAGCATGTCGACGCGCTTTTGACCAGCGGCGGCCCGCGTGGGCTTGGGCTGATCGAGGGGAGCGGGGCCGTCGATCCGGGCGCTTGGTTCTTCGAGGCGCACTTCCTGGACGACCCGGTTTGGCCCGGCTCGTTGGGCTTGGAATCGCTGCTGCAACTCCTTAAAGTCTTTGCTGAAGATCGCTGGGGCCTGGACGCGGGAGCGGTGTTCGACTCCCCCGCGCTGGGCGTCGAGCACCAGTGGACCTACCGCGGACAGATCGTCTCCACCAACAACCGGGTGACGACCCGGGCGGTGATCACCTCCATCGACGACGCGGCCCGGCGAGTCGCGGCCGACGGTTGGCTGCTGGTCGACGGCAAGGTGATTTACCAGATGAACGGGTTCTCACTCGGGGTTGGCGCGAGCGATTGATCCATTGCCATTGTGGGGAGGGCGGTGCCCTCCCAAAACAGGCGAGACGCACCACGAGGCTTCAATCACCGGCGGATTTGATGGGATCGATGAAATACGAGAACGTCCACCTTGAGGCGTTCGGTTACGAAGTGGCGCCGGTGGTCGTCTCGTCGTCCGAGCTGGAGGACCGCCTCGCGCCGGTCTACGACGCGCTTCATCTCAGCCCCGGCCAGCTTGAAGCGCTCACCGGGATCGCCGAGCGTCGGTGGTGGGAGGAGGGGCATCGGATCACCGACGGCGCGATCGTGGCGGCGCGGCGCGCTTTGGAGACGGCCGACATGCCGGCCGACCGGGTCGAGGCCCTGATCTACGGCGGCGTCTGCCGCGAGTATTACGAGCCGGCCACGGCCTGCCGGGTCGCCTCGGAGCTGGCGATCAACCCCGGCGCGGTGGTTCAGGACGTAAGCAACGCCTGCCTGGGAGTCCTGAGCGGCATCATCGACGTCGCCAACCGGATCGAGCTCGGCCAGATCCGCGCGGGGATGGTCGTCGCCTGCGAGACGGCCCGCGAGATCAACAACGTCATGATCGAGCGGATGCGCGAGAACCCGACGATGGACTTCTTCAAGCAAGCGCTGGCCACCTTGACGGGCGGCTCGGGCGCGGTGGCGGTGCTGCTGACCGATCGCGGGCTCTCGCGCGAGAAGCGGCGGCGGCTGCTCGGCGGCGCGGTCGAATCGTCCCCTCGGTTTCACGACCTCTGCCGATGGGGGGTCGAGAAGGCCGAATCCTCGTCGCGCGAGCTGCTTCAGGCGTTCACGTCGACCGACTCGTCGGCCGTGTTGACCCACGGAGTCGAGCTGGGCGCGCGGACCTGGCGGGCGTTCCTCTCGAAGCTCGGCTGGGTCAAGGAGCGGGTCGACCGCGTGATCTGCCACCAGGTCGGCGGCTCGCATCGAGACATGATCCTCGGTTTGCTTGGTCTGCCGCCCGAGAAGGATTTCTCCACGTTCCCCTACCTGGGCAACATGGGGACGGTCTCGCTTCCCCTGACCGCCGCCCTGGCCGAGGATCGGCACGTCCTTCAGCCCGGCGACCACGTGGCGTTTCTCGGGATCGGCAGCGGACTCAACTGCATGATGCTTGGCCTGGAGTGGTGACTCGAATGAAGGCGTCGACGCGAAGCTCCAGCCCCGAACTCGCCGAATTCCTGGCCGCGCACCCGGGCCGCGACCTGGCCCGCGACGGCTTGCGCCTGCACTACCTCGACGAGGGCCAAGGCGACCCCGTGGTGATGGTCCACGGCAACCCGACCTGGTCGTTCCTTTACCGCCGGCTCGTCGAAGCGCTCAGCCCCTCTTACCGAACGATCGTCCCCGATCACATCGGCTGCGGGCTCTCGGACAAGCCCGACGATTCGCGATATCTCTACACGCTGGAGAGCCGCGCCGACGATCTGGAGCGGCTGCTCGACCATCTGGACGTTCGCGAGAACGTGACGCTCGTGCTCCACGACTGGGGCGGAATGATCGGCTCAACCTACGCCGCGCGCCATCCCGAGCGGATCGCGCGGCTGGTGGTGCTCAACACGGCGGCCTTCCACATGCCGGCGGACAAGAAATTCCCCCGGACGCTCTCCCTGTTTCGAGATTCGCCGCTGGGCTCGTTCGTGGCGCGCGGGCTCAACGGGTTCGCCCGGGGGACGGCCATGATAGGCTGCAAAAAGAAACGAATGCACAAATCGTTGCGCGACGCCTACGCCGCGCCCTACGACTCCTGGGCGAACCGAATCGCGACCCATCGGTTCGTTCAGGACATCCCGCTGCGTCCGGGCGACCGGGCGTACGATCTGGTGACGTGGGTCCAGGAGCGACTGCCGCTGCTCGCCTCGGTCCCGACGTTCATCGGCTGGGGCATGAAGGATTTCGTCTTCGACGAGACGTTCCTCCGGGTCTGGGAGCGGCGCTTCCCCGACGCCGAGGTCCATCGGTTCGAGGAGGCCGGCCACTATGTTCTGGAGGACGAGGCCGAGGCGCTGATCCCCTTGATCAAGGCTTTCCTGGACTCGCGGCGGCCGAGCGCGGCGAGCCTCCCCTCTCTGGGCGCCGAGAACTGATCCCGACATGGACACCGCGAACCAGGCCGTCGAGGATCGCTTCCAAGCCCCCGGCGCACCCGACGATCCCCCGCCCAACATCGCCCGGCATCTGAGCGTCATGGCCCAGCGCCAGCCGCATCAGGCGGCGATCGTCGCGCCCGAGGGGCGGGGGGCGACGGGGAAAGTCCGGTACAGCCACTTCACCTACCGGCAGCTTGACCAGAATAGCGACGCCATCGCCGCCGGGCTGATCGACGAGGGCGTCGCCCCGGGAACCCGCGCCGCGGTCATGGTTCGGCCGGGGCTCGACTTCTTCGCGCTGGTCTTCGCGCTGTTCAAGGCGGGCGTCGTCCCGGTCTTGATCGATCCGGGAATGGGCCTGAAGAGCCTCGGCCAATGCCTGGACGAGGCCGAACCCGAGCTGTTCATCGGCGTCGCCCCGGCCCTCGCCGCCCGGCGCGTTCTGGGATGGGGCAAGAGGACCGTCCGCCGCGTCGTTTCGGTCGGCCGGGGCGGGCGGCTGGCCGCGCCCGGCGCGGCGAGTCTCGACGCGATCCGCGCCCGGGGACGGCGGGCGATCGCCGAGGGCCGCGTCCCCGCGCCGGTGTTTCGGAGCGTGGGCGACGGCGAGACCGCCGCCATCCTCTTCACCAGCGGCAGCACCGGGCCGCCCAAGGGCGCCGTTTACACGCACGCGATCTTCGAGGCGCAGGTCGATTGCTTTCGGTCGCTCTACGACATCAAGCCGGGCGAGATCGACCTTTGCACGTTCCCGCTTTTCGCCCTCTTCGCCCCGGCCCTGGGGATGACCTCGATCGTCCCCTGGATGGACCCCACCCGCCCGGCGAAGGTCGATCCCGAAAAGCTGTTTGAGGCGATCGACGACTTCGGCCCGACCAACCTGTTCGGCTCCCCCGCGCTCTTGCGGCGCGTCGGCCCGGCGGGGGTCGCCGGGGGCCTGAAGATCCCCACGCTGCGCCGCGTGGTCACGGCCGGCGCGCCGGCCTCTCCGCGAGCGCTTGAGACCTTCTCCCGCCTTTTGGAGCCCCCCGCGCAAGTCTTCACGCCCTACGGAGCCACCGAATCCCTGCCGGTCGCCTCGATCGGAAGCGATGAGATTCTGGGCGAAACCGGCCGTCGAACCGACCTGGGCGAAGGCGTTTGCGTTGGCCTCCCCCGCGGCGCGATCGACGTCAAAATCATCCGGATCAGCGATGAGCCGATCCCGACCTGGAACGACGACCTGGAGCTTCCCCGAGGCGAGATCGGCGAGATCATCGTCTCGGGACCCGTCGTCACGCGCTCGTACTTCGGCCGGCCCGAGGCGACCGCGCTGGCCAAGATCGACGATCCGGCGCGCGGGCGGTTCTTCCACCGGATGGGCGACCTGGGATACCTCGACGACCGCGGACGGATCTGGTTCTGCGGGCGGAAGGCGCATCGGGTGGTCCTGCCGGACGAGACCCTGTTCACGATCTGCTGCGAGGGAATCTTCAACGCTCATCCCGAGGTCGCGCGAACCGCCCTGGTTGGCGTCGAAAGCCCCGAGGGCGTCGTGGTTCCGGTCCTCTGCGTCGAGCCGGCGCGTTGGCCCGGCCGTCGCGACCGCCGGCGGCTCCGGGACGAACTGCTGAAACGCGGCGCCGAGTTCGAGCGAACCCGGAGGATCAGGACGATCCTGTTCCATCGCTCGTTCCCGGTCGACATTCGGCACAACTCGAAGATCTTCCGCGAGAAGTTGGCCGTCTGGGCCGCGAGGAAACGACCATGACCCTTGATCCATCCCGCCCCGTGTTGGTGACGGGCGGAGGCGGCTTTCTGGGCTCGGCGATCGTCCGCCTGCTCCGCGAGCGGGGTCTGCCGGTTCGCTCGATCTCCCGCGGACGGTACGACACGCTCGACGCCCTGGGCGTCGAGCAGATTCAGGGCGACATCGCCGACCCGGCCGCGGTCTCCCGCGCGGTCGACGGTTGCGAGGCCGTCTTCCACGTCGCCGCGAAGGCCGGCATCTGGGGGCCCCGCGAGGAATACCGGCGGATCAACGTCGGCGGGACGGAGAACGTCATCGACGCCTGCCTCACCCGCGGGGTCCGCAAGCTGATCCACACAAGTTCCCCCAGCGTGGTCTTCCACGGCGAGGACCTGGAGGGAGCCGACGAGTCCGCCCCGTATCCCGACCACTACGAGGCCGCGTATCCCGAGACCAAGGCGATCGCCGAGAAGCTCGTGCTTCGGGCCAACGACGCCCGGCTCGCCACGGTCGTGCTTCGTCCCCATCTGATCTGGGGACCGGGCGACAACAACATCCTGCCGCGGATTTACGCCCGCGCCCGGGCTGGCAAGCTCTTTCGGATCGGCCGTCGCAATCCGCTGATCGACCTGACCTACATCGACAACGCCGCCGAGGCCCAACTGCTGGCCGCCGATCGCCTGGACGTCGGCTCGCCGATCGCGGGGAAGGTTTATTTCATCGCGCAGGGCCAACCCGTTCCCCTTTGGGAGATGGTCAACCGGTTCCTCGAAATCGCCCACCTCCCCCCGGTGCGGCGGACCATCCCCCGGGCTCTGGCGATTGGGTTGGGGAGGTCGCTTGAGGTCTGTTTCCGAGCGCTTCGGTTGCCCGGCGAGCCGAGGATGACCCGGTTCCTGGCGCGCGAGCTGTCGACCGCCCACTGGTACGATCTCACGGCGGCGCGGCGGGATCTCGGCTACGCCCCGCGGGTCACGATTGAAGAGGGGCTGCGGCGTCTGGCCGCGTCGTTTCGGGAGGCGGAGGCGATTGCGAATTGACCGGGAGCCAGACCGTGAAACAGGCTCCCCCCTCCGGGTTGTTGGCGGCGGTGATCCGTCCGCCCAATTCTCGGGTGATCTCCGAGGCGAGGTATAGGCCGTAGCCGCTGCCCCCCTCGCGGGTCGTGAAGAAGGGCTCGAAGATCCGGCGGAGGTGAACATCGGGAATCCCCGGCCCGTTGTCAACGACCTCCAGCTTCACCCATTCGCCGGCCTCCTCATGAGCGCCGCTGGTTCGGAGCACGATGTCGCCATTCTCGCCGTGAGCCGCGACCGCCTGTTGAGCGTTGGCCAGAAGGTCGAAGACGACCTGCATGATCCGCCCGGCGTCCCCCTGGATGTGCGCGGGGCAGCCGCCGTCGACCTCCAGCTTCACGCGGGTGTGATCGCGCGGCAGGCTCTTGATGAAGAGGTCGGTCGCCTCGGTCAGCAGCGAATTCAGATCGACCGTCCGGCACTCCGCCGCCCCGGTTCGAACCGCCCCCATGAGATGATCGAGCCGAAGTTGAAGCAGGCTTGAGCCGCGGAGGATCGACTCGACCCATTGCAGCTCGTCGGGCCGGTCCTGAAGGGTCAACCGCAAAAGCTCGGCGCTGCCTCGAATCACGGAGAGCGGGCCGCGGATCTCGTGAACGATCCCCGCCAGCAGGCGGCCGATCTGCACGAGCTGTCGATCGAGGATGGCCAGACCGGCGAGGCGCCGATATTGAATCAGGCGCTTCGCGCGAGCCAGCAGGAGCTCCGGCGCCGAGTCCTTGAGCATGTAGTCGTCGGCCCCGGCGTCGAGCCCCGCCATCACGATGGAGTCGGCCTGACCGGAGGTCAGGATGAGGATGGGCGTCCCGGCGATGGAGGACTCGGCGCGCACCGCCCGGCACAGCTCCGTTTCGTCGACGCCCCCCAGATTGGAGCCCAGGACGATCAGATGAGGGCGAATCCGCTTGGCCGCCTCGATGACCTCGGTGGTTACGCAGGCCTCGTGGACCGAATACCCGCCGCGCGACAAAACGTCGCGGAGCAACGCCCGGTCGGCGTCGCTGGGGTCGACGGTCAGTACGGTCGCCTCGAAGTCCACGTCCTCTTCCTCGCTCCACGACGGCTCCGAGTCGTCAGCGCGACATGGGCGGCGCCTCGACGCGCCGGGCGCTCGCCGAACCTCGGAACCCGCCGATCGTAACCCAACCGATTCGCGTCCAGCTTCGATACTCGGTTATAATACCCCGAGCGGTCAATGGCGTGGACCGAATTTACGCGCCATCCGGCGACGCCGAAACGTCGCCGGCGCCAACCGCTTCCAGGCGGATGTTTCCCCGCTTCGTTCCTCGCCACAAAGGAGAGAGACCGCCCACCATGAGCGCGCCCACCGCCGACACCGTTGATTCGGGCCTTGTCAGTCTCCCGTTCGAGGAGTACCGTCAGCTCTCCAACGCCGAGCTCAACGAGCGCGTCGAAGCGGCCAAACGCGAGCTGGGCGACTCCCTGTTGATCCTGGGACACCACTACCAGCA
>Ga0182742_1003406_pt1 | contig 15632 bp, 16 predicted proteins | sample eDN5th37CBELigMG_FD_128880 | JGI IMG/M metagenome (GOLD analysis project Ga0182742, IMG submission 128880) | Enriched Miracle-Growth compost microbial communities from Emeryville, California, USA - eDNA 5th pass 37_C BE-Lig MG (version 2)... ...
CGTCGGCGGCGTCGTCCTCCTCCCGCTCCTCCGGCTCGTCGGACGCCTCCGGCGCCTCCGCCACGACCGGCTCGTCGGGCTCGTCCACGGCGGCCGGCTCGGCGTCGTCGGGCTCGTCCCCGGCCTCGTCGGCCTCCTCCTCGGCCGCAGCGTCGTCGGCGGGCGGCGCGTCCGCGGCCGGCGCCACCTCGGTGTCGCCGGGCGCCTCCAACGCTTCGAGCGTGAGGTCGTCGCCCAGCTCCACGGCGGCGGCCGGCACGGTGGCCGCGGCGGCCAGCGCCCGGGCCTCGTCGTCGGCGGCCCGCAGCTCCTCCTCCACCTGGTCGAGCGTGGACCGCACCGCGGCGTAGGCCTCGAGCAGGCGGGTGCGCCCGGCCTGCAGCCGCTCGAGCTGCTGGCGCCCGCTGTCGCGACGGCGGCGCAGGTCCTGCACCACCTGCAGCCGGATGGCCTGAGCTTCGACCACCAGCTGGCGGCCCTCGGCCTTGGCCTCCTCGATGATCCGGTCGGCCTCGGCGATGGCTTCGGCCCGGAGGGTCTCGGCGGCCTCGCGCGCCGCAGCCGCCTCGGCCTCGGCGGCCTCGCGGGCGGCCGCGGCCTCCGCCTCGACCCGTGCGGCCCGCTCGGCCTCCTCGCGACGCGCCGCCTCCCGCGCGGCCTCGGCCTCGGCGGTGGCCTCCGCCCGCACCCGGGCCGCCTCCTCCTCGGCCCGGGCGCGGATGTCGGCCGCCGCCTGCCGGGCCGTGGCCAGCACGCGCGCGGCTTCCTCGCCGAGCAGCGTGGTGACGCGCTCCTCGTCGAGCTCGATCGGATCGGCTCGGCGGGCCTCCTCCAGCGCGGCCCGCAAGGTGGCGTCCTCGGCCTGGAGGCGACGCAGCTCGTCGGCGGCGGAGGCCAGCAGGCGGCGGACGGCGTCGGGATCCCACCCGCGCCGGACCGTGGGGAGCGAGGCGCTGAGGAGCGCGTCGGGGTCCAGCGGCATGAGCCGCAGCGTAGGTGGCGGTCGCGACGAAGGGAGGGACGGGCCTGAACGCGACGGCGGGCTCAGCCGGGCGTGGCCGCCGCCCCGGGCGTCCCGAGCGCCAGCGCGTTGCCGCCGAGGCGAGCCAGCTCGGCCAGCGCGTCGTCGAGGCTCTCCACGCCGACGATCAGCACGTCGCCGTCGGCTTCGGCCCGGGCGACGTCGGCCTCGGCCTCGGGCACGAGGAACACGTCGGCGTCGGCCTGCTTCACCGCCACCGTCTTCTGGCGCAGGCCGCCGATCGGACCCACCCTGCCGTCGAGGTTGATCGTCCCGGTGACGGCCACGCGCCGCCCGCCGGTCAGGTCGCCGGGCGTGAGCGCGTCCAGCACCGCGAGCGTGAAGGCCAGCCCCGCTGACGGCCCGCCCACCTCCCCCGAATCGATCGTGAGCTCCACCGGGAAGTCGAAGGTGATCGACGGGTCCTGCTGCAGGAACACCCCGATCATGGCGGTGCCGTCGTCGCGGGCCGCCAGCTCGACCTCCACGGTGCGCTCCTCGGTGCTGCCCTGCGTGTGGACCTGCAGTTGGATCCGCTCGCCGGGTTGGCGCCCGGCCAGCAGCTCGGTGAGGTCGCGCACCAGCGCGACCGGCTGGCCGTCGAGGGCGGTGATGACGTCGCCTCGGGTCAGCACCGCCGCGGCCGGCACGCTGGGTTCGACGTCGGTGACCACCGCGCCGCCCCCGCTGACGCCCACCTCGTAGCCGAGGTGGGTCAGGGCCACGTACTCGGCCACCTCCTTGGAGGTGCCCATCACCCGCAGGTTGAGCTCGCGGTTCTCCTCCGGGGTCTGGTCGCCGAGCACCTCCCGCTCGGTGCGGACGTCGACGTCGTCGTCGAGCCACCCCACCACCGCGCCGAAGGCCGTGAGCCGGCGCACGGACACCGTCGTGAAGAGGACCTCGCCGTCGGAGGGGAAGAGCTCCACCCCCTCCGCCTCGATCAGCGCCTGGGTGGGGCGGGCCTCCCCCGGGGCGATCGCGTAGTACGGGACGTACACGAACATCGAGCCGACCAGGGCCACCAGCAGCAGCCCGGCCAGGATGGTGAGGACCAGCCAGCCCCGCCGGGGCGCCCGCCGCGCCGCGTGCGGCGGAGGAGGCGGCGGCAGCTCCCCACCGGACGGTGGGGGCGGGGGCGGTAGCATCGCGTCCGGCGTGTCCAAGTGGGAGCTGAGCTGGCTGGCGGTAGGGGTCTCGGTGCTGGCCCTCGTCGTCCTCGTGGCCGGCGACCGTGCTCAGGGTGCCATGCAGCAGCGCCGCCGTGTCGGCAAGGCCCAGAAGAAGCGCCGCCGCTCACCACCCGTGGCGACCGCTGGACCTGGCGGGCCGGCCGGGCCGGCCGGGGCGGCCGGGGCACGCACCCCGATGCTCGTGCAGCTCGCGCCACCGGTGCGGTGGTGGCACCGGCTCCGGGCCGCCCTGGGGCTGGTGGTGGTGTCCGCCGCCACGGGCCTCACGCTGGCCATCGGGCTCGGCCTGTTCCTGTTCGGCGCCGCCTTCCTGCTGCGCCAGGCCGGCGGCTGAGCCCGACCCGACCGGACCCAGCGGCGCCATGACGCTCCCGGAGGCGCCCGGCGGCGACGCGGGGTCCGGGGCCGAGGTGGGGTCCGAGCGGTCCCCGGCCGCCCGCCGCCGGGCCGTCGCCCTGGCCGGCCACGTGGGGGACGTCGCCACCGCTCGGAGCGGGCTGGGCGACCCCGACGCCGCGGTGCGGGCCACCGCGCTGGGGGCCCTCGCCCGGCTCGGCGCGCTCACCCCCGCCGACCTGGCCGGTGCGCTCGCCGACGGGCACCCGTCGGTGCGCCGGCGGGCCGCCACGCTGGCCGTGCGGCCCGACGACCCCAGCGTGCTGCCCCGCTTCGACGACCCGGCCGCGTCGGTGGTGGAGGCCGCCGCCTGGGCCGCGGGTGAGCGCCAGCCTCCGGAGCCCGGCGCGGTCGAGGCGCTCAGCGACCTGGCCCGCGACCACGACGACGCCCTGGTGCGGGAGGCCGCCGTGGCCGCGCTCGGCGCCATCGGCGACCCCGCCGGGCTGCCGGCGGTGCTGGCCGCCACGCGCGACCGGCCGGCGGTGCGGCGCCGCGCGGTGCTGGCCCTGGCCGCCTTCGAGGGGGAGGAGGTCGACGCCGCCCTGGCGCGCGCCCTCGAGGACCGCGACTGGCAGGTCAGGCAGGCGGCCGAGGACCTGTTGAGCTGAGCGCGCGCCGCTAGCGGCGGGCGCCCATGAAGAGCATCTTCAGGGCGTCGTACGACTCGATGCAGTGGCCGGCGCCGAGCACCACGCACTCGAGCGGCGCGTCGACGAGGTGCACGGGGACCTGCGTCTCGCGGGCGATGCGCTGGTCGAGCCCCCGCAGCAGCGCGCCCCCGCCCACCAGCGTGATCCCGTAGGTGAGGAAGTCCTGGGCCAGTTCGGGCGGGGCCTGGCTCAGGCAGGCGATCACCGAGTCGACGATCTGCGAGACCGGCTCGGCGGTGGCCTCCCGGATCTCCTCCGGCGACAGCACGATCGTCTTGGGCAGGCCCGACATGAGGTCGCGGCCGCGCACCTCGGCCATCATCTCGCCGGGCGTCGGCTCCGCCGAGCCGATGGCCACCTTGATCTCCTCGGCGGTGCGCTCGCCGATGGCGATGCCGTACTCCCGCCGGACGTACACCTGGATGGCGGCGTCGAAGTCGAACGAGCCGACCCGCACGGCCCGCAGCGCCACACGACCGCCGAGGGAGATCACGGCCGTCTCGCTGGTCCCGCCGCCGATGTCGATGACCATGTTGCCGATCGGCTCGTGGATGGGCAGGCCGGCCCCGATGGCCGCGGCCATCGGCTGCTCGATGAGGTGGGCCTCGGCCGCGCCGGCGCGCCGGGCCGCCTCGGTGACGGCCCGCCGCTCCACCTCGGTGATGGCCGACGGCACGCAGATCACCACCCGCGGCCGGTTGAAGCGGCTCACCCCGACGCGGTTGAGCAGCAGCCGGATCATGCGCTCGGTGACGTCGAAGTCGGTGATGGCGCCGCCCCGCAGCGGCCGCACGGCGACGATGTAGCCGGGCGTCCGCCCGATCATCTGCCAGGCCTCGTGGCCGGTGGCGAGGACCTCGCCCGACTGCGTGTTGAGCGCGATGACCGACGGCTCGTTCAGGACGATGCCGCGGCCCTTCTCGTACACGAGGGTGTTGGCCGTGCCGAGATCGATGGCGAGGTCACGAGCCAGGGGTCACCGGTCCCGGAGGCCGCGGGAGCGGCGCGCCGGCGCCTCCGACCGGATGACCCGGCGCGACTCGGGCGCCAGCGCCTTCATCTCCCGGGAGAACGCCTTCACGCCCGCCTCGACGCTCCTCGGCTGGCGGGCGCGGACGACGATCACCGCCGTGCCGAGGGCGCTCAGGGCGAACGCCGCGAGGAGGAACAGCAGGCTGCTCACGCGATCTCTCTCTCGGATGGCGGCACCGGCCCGGCGTTCGCGGCCGCGCCGGAGGCCGCCCGGTGGGCTTCCACCTCGCGCACGTCCTGCGCGCCGAGGGCCCAGTCGTCGCCGCCGTCCCAGCGCTCGCGCTTCCAGATCGGCACCGTGGCCTTCAGCGTGTCGATGCCGAAGCGGGCCGCCTCGAAGGCCTCGGGCCGGTGGGCGGCGGACACCGCCACCACCACCGACGACTCCTCGAGCTGCAAGGTGCCCACCCGATGGAGCAGGGCCACCCGCCCGACGCTCGGCCAGCGGCGGTGGATCTCCGCCGCGATGGCCTCGAAGCGGGGCTGCACCTGCTCCTCGTAGGCCTCGTAGGCCAGCTCGCTCACACCCGAGCGCCCCTCGGCGTGGTCGCGCACCGTGCCGCTGAAGAGCACGACGGCACCGCAGTCGGGACGGACGACCCAGTCGGCGCAGGCCCCGACCGGCAACGGCTCCTCGGTGAGGGCCAGCCAGTCGTCGCCTCCCTCCGGCGGTCGCACGGGCGTCTGCATCGGTCGCGAATGCTAGGGCGAACGCCCCGCACGCAGGAATCGGAGCCCGCCACGGGCCGCGGCCACGGCGCGGACAGCGCTCACTATCGTGGCCGCCGTGGATCCGGAGGACCTCGACGACGACGAGCTCCCCACGTCGATGCCCGTCCTCCCCCCCGCCGATCGGCTCTGGCGCCACCCCTCCGAGCTGTCGGCTCCGGGCCTCCGACCCCTGCCCGCGCCGGCGGCCGCGCTGGCGGGCGTGGAGCCGCGACCGGCGTGGCAGATCGCCCTCGCGGCCGGGTTGGCGAGCGCGCTGGCCGTCGTGGCGGCCGTGGCCCTGACCGGGGGCCTGCGCACCCGGGTGGTGGAGCGGCCGACCGCGTCCGCCGACAGCGTGGTGCCGGTGGCCACCCCGACCGGGGGCGGCGCCGACCTCGTGGCCATCGCCAACGGCGTGCGGGCCTCGCTGGCCAGGGTGGCCGCGCCGGGCGGCGTGGTCGGGTCGGGCCTGTTCTTCCGCCGCGGCGGCTACCTCCTGACCAGCAGCGACCTGGTCGGCGAGGCCGACACGGTCGGCGTGCGGCTGGCCGACGGGCGCCAGGCCACGGGTCACGTGGTGGCCGCCGACGCCGCGGCCGGCGTGGCCGTGGTGCGCGTGGCCGCCGACCCGCCCGGTGAGGTCGCCCCGCTGTCGAGCGCGGCCGACGTCGCGGTCGGCGACCCCGTGGTCGTGGTCGGCGCACCCGGCGACCCCGAGCGGACCCCGCCGGCTGGTCTGGGCACGATCACCGGGGTGGGCGTCGCCCTGGTGGCGGACGAGGGCACCGCGCCCTCCGACCTGCTCCAGCTGGACGCCCCCGTCCCGGCGGCGGCCCGCGGCGGGGTGCTGCTCGACCGGCGCGGCGCCGTGGTGGGCATCGCCCTGGGGGTCACGGTCGCCGACGACGGCACGCTGGGCTTCGCCACCCCGATCGACATCGCCCGCGCCGTGGCCGACGACCTGCTCGACTTCGGCACACCCCGCCGCGCCTGGCTCGGCTTCGAGGGCTCCGACCTCGACGCGGAGGCCACGGCTCGCCTCGGCGTCGCCTCCGGTGCGCTGGTGCACGACACGGTCGACGGCTCGCCCGCCGACCGGGCCGGCCTCGCCCCGGACGACGTCATCGTGCGCCTCGGCGACCGGACGGTGCGGGGCATGCCGCAGCTCGTCATCCTGCTGGCCGCGCATGATCCGGGGCAGGCCGTGGTGGTCGGCGTCGTGCGCGATGGACAGCGCCACACCCTCACGGTGACCCTCGGGGACCGGCCGTCGTGAGCGGCACCGGTCCCGGCCAGGGCCCCGAGGACGACCCCTTCCGGGGCCTGCCCATCTTCGGCGACCTCGCCCGGATGCTGCAGGGCCAGGGCCCGGTGAGCTGGGACGCCGCCCGCCAGTTCGCGGTGATGATCGCCAGCGAGGGCAAGGCCGAGGCCAACATCGACCCGCTGCACCGCATCCGGCTCGAGGAGCTGGCGCGCGTCGCCGACCTCCACGTGAGCGAGGTCACCGGGCTGGCCACGTCGCTCACGGGCCGGCCGATCCAGGTCCTCCCGGTCACGCCCGGCGTGTGGGCCCAGCGCAGCCTCGAGGCCTACCGCCCGCTGTTCGAGCGGCTGGCCCAGGCGCTCAGCACCCCGGCGCCCGGCACCGAGCCCGACGAGCTCGGCGGCGACCCGGCGGCGGCCTTCCTCGGCGGCTTCGTGCAGCTGCTCACGCCGATGATGCTGGGCATGGCCGCAGGGAGCATGGTCGGCCACCTGGCCCGCCGCTGCTTCGGCCAGTACGACCTGCCGCTGCCGCGACCGCCGGCCGACGAGCTGCTCGTGCTGAGCGGCCGCATCGACGAGGTGGCCGAGCAGTGGAGCCTGCCCCTCGACGACCTGCGCCTGTGGGTGTGCGTCCACGAGCTGACCCACCACGCCGTGCTGGGCCTGCCGCACGTGCGGGCCCGCCTCCTCGAGCTGATCGGCGCCTTCGTGTCGGGCTTCCGGCCCAACCCGCACGCCCTCGAGGAGCGGCTCGGCTCGATGGAGCTGGCCGACCCGCAGAGCCTGGCCGGCCTGCAGGACGTGCTCGGCGACCCGAGCGTGCTGCTGGGCGCCATGCGCACCGCCGAGCAGGAGGCCGTCGTCCCGCAGCTCGACGCGCTGGTCGCGGTGATCGTCGGCTACGCCGACCACGTGATCGACGTGGTGGGCGGGCGCCTCCTCGGGTCGTTCGGCATGCTGGCCGAGGCCCTGCGCCGCCAGCGGGTCGAGGCCGACCCGTCGGACCGCTTCGTCGAGGAGCTGCTCGGCCTGTCGCTCGGCACCGCCCAGGTGGAGCGGGGCGCCGCCTTCGTGAAGGGCGTGCTCGAACGCGCGGGCGAGACGGGGCTGGCCCGGCTGTGGACGTCGGCCCGCTCGCTGCCCACCCCGGCGGAGGTCGACGCCCCGGGCCTGTGGCTGGCCCGCCTGGAGTACGACGAGTAGCCCGAGCTGTTCGGGACGTCGCCGGCAGCCAGGCCGCCGGGCGGTCTCAGACCGGCACGATGCGGTGGCCGACGACCCGGCCGTCCGCCACCTCCAGCCAGCCGATGGTGGGGTGGGGCTGGCCGCGGGCCTGGGTCGGCGACCCGGGGTTGAAGAGGCGCTGACCGTCGAGGCCCTCCTCGTCCACCGGCTGGTGGCTGTGGCCGAACACCACCACGTCGGCATCCGGGAAGCGCCGCCGCAGCCGGCCGGGGCGACCCTGGCGGGGCCCGCTGTCGTGCACCAGCCCGATGCGCACGCCCTCCACGTCGAGCAGGCGCGAGGTGGGGAGCCGCCCGGTGAGCTCGAGGTCGTTGTTGCCCAGCACCGCGACGACGGAGGCCCGCTCGCACAGCTCGTCGAGGGCCGCGGCGGTGACGACGTCGCCGGCGTGCAGCACGAGGTCGACGTCGTCGAGCGCGGCGAGCGCGGCCGGAGGGAGCGGCCGGCGCCCGGGACGCAGGTGGGTGTCGGCCAGAACCAGCAGCCGCATGCTCACCCGTCGGACCAGTCCAGCGGCAGCCGGTCGTCGCCGCCGGCCGGCGGCGGTGGGGGCGGGGGCGACGAGGGGGCCGGCGCGGGCGGCGGGAGCTGCCGGGGCGGACGAGGCGGAGGGGCGGACCCGGGCGGCGGCAGCGCGGCCGGCGGCAGTGCGGCCGGCGGTGTGGCGTCCGGGACGTTGGCGGGCGGTCGGCGGCGGCGCACCACCGACTGGAGCGGGGACCGGGCCACGCTCACCGGGCCGGGCGGCGCCCCCGGCGTCGCGCCGTCCGACGACGACGACGGCGGCGGCGGCGGCGGACCGGCCGGCTGGGTCGCGTCGGCGTCGGTCCCCGACCGGCGCGCGCCTCGCCGCGTGGCCCGGCGGAGCCACGACGGCACCACCTCGCCGGGCACGTTCACCCGCGGTAGCCAGCCCCGTTCGGCCAGCAGCTGGCGGAAGGTCGGCGGCATCTGCCCGGTGCTGCGCACGTAGCGCAGGCCCCACAGGTAGGTGAAAGCGGCGAAGCCCGTCACCAAGGCCACGATCAGGAAGCCCACCCACGCGGGGATCGGCATCACCACCGGCAGGAACGCGCCCACGACCCAGCCGAGCTGGAAGCGGGTCTCGAAACGGGCGAAGGACCGGCCCTGGTTGGCGTCGGGCGCGTCGCGCTGGACGATCGAGTCGAAGGCCAGCTTGGCGAAGGCGGCCGAGAGGCCGAGCACGCCCGCCAGGAACGACGCCGACCACCGCCCGCCGCCCCATGTCGCCAGCAGGCCCACGAGGCACGACAGGCCGAGCACCTGGATGACCATCAGCTCCTCGCGCGTGTGGCGCCGGACGATCGGCGCGAGCGCCGCGCCCGTGAGGGAGCCGATGCCGGACAGGGCCACCGGGATGCCGAACCACCAGGTGGGCGCGCCGTCGTTGCGGAAGAAGAAGGCGATGTGGAAGGTGAGGAAGCCCACCATGGCCCGCAGCAGGCCCATGGCCGAGGCCGCCAGGATGATCCCCGTGCTGCGCAGCTCGGCCACCTCGGCCGGACCGGCCGGCTCGGCCGCCACCTGCGTGCGGGGCAGCTGCAGCCCGCTCACCGCGGCGGCCACGAAGGCCACCGCGGCGAGGCCCATCACCGCGCCGGGCAGGTCGAGCCACAACAGGGGCAGCGCCGGCGCACCGGCGGTGAAGCCGACCACGCCGGAGATCAGCGACAGCTTGGAGTTGGCCTCGACCAGCTCCTCCTCGCTGCCCACGACCGTCGGGACGAGCGCGCTCTTGGCCACCGAGTAGCTCTTGGCCGCGACCATCACCGTGAAGGCCTCGGGGAACAGGAACAGGCTGTCGATGTGGCCCACCATGAGGGCGCACACCACGGCCCGCACCATGCCCGAGAGGATCACCATGAGCTTGCGGCCGCCGGCCATGCGGTCGATGGCCGGCCCGATGAGCGGCGCCACCACCGAGAAGGGCGCCACCGTCAACACGAGGTAGAGGGCCACCTTCGGCCGGGCCGCCGACGCGTCGATCGAGAAGAACAGCGAGCCGGCCAGGGCCAGGGCCACCAGCGTGTCGCCCGCCACCGAGAGGGCGTGGGTGCGGGCCAGCCGGGTGAACGGCGAGGTGACGAAGCCCGTGCCGGAAGGACGCCGGGGCGACTGCAACGGCCTCCAGCCCGCCGGGCCCGTCGCCGACCGATCCGTCACCGGGCCATCGTAGGAGGGCACGCCGGCGGTGCTACCCCCGAGGGACCTCGTACTTGTACCCCAGGCCGCGGATCGTGACGATCCGGGTCGGCGAGGACGGATCAGGCTCGACCTTCGAGCGCAGCCGCTTGATGTGCACGTCGAGGGTCTTGGTGTCCCCCACGTAGTCGGAACCCCAGACCCGGTCGATCAGCGTGTCGCGGGTGAGCACCCGCCCGGCGTTGTCGAGCAGCAGGGCGAGGAGCTCGAACTCCTTGAGCGGCAGGCTCACCTGCTCGCCCCGGATGATCACCTCGTGGCGCTCGTGGTCGAGGCGGACGTCGCCGACCTCCACGGCGTTGAGGGACGGCGACCCGTTGCCCTCCTGCGGCGCCCGCCGGAGCACGGCCCGCATGCGGGCCACCAGCTCGCGCAACCGGTAGGGCTTGACGACGTAGTCGTCGGCCCCCACCTCGAGGCCGACGACCGTGTCGATCTCGGACCCCTTGGCCGTGACCATGATGATCGGCACCTTGGAGCGGGCCCGCAGCTGCCGGCAGACGTCGATGCCGCTGATGCGGGGCAGCATCACGTCGAGCAGCACCAGGTCGGGGTCGACGGCGTCGAACTGCTCGAGGGCCTCGACCCCGTCGCGCGCCACGGCCACCCGGAAGCCCTCCCGCTGCAGGCCGAGCGTGAGGGCCTCCACGAAGGAGTCCTCGTCCTCGACCACCAGGATGGTGGTGTCGGCGCTCATGCCGCGTGCCCTCCGGCCGCCGCGGGCGCATCCCGCACCGGGAGGTGGAGGGTGAAGGTCGAGCCCTGCCCCTCCACCGAGGTCACCGTCACCTCGCCGTCGTGGTTCTGCGCCACGTGGCGCACGATGGCGAGCCCGAGCCCGGTGCCGCCGGTGTCGCGGCTGCGGGCCCGGTCGACGCGGTAGAAGCGCTCGAAGATCCGCTCGAGGTCCCGCGCCGGGATGCCGATGCCGTGGTCCCGCACGACCAGGTCGACGACACCGTCGTGCAGCTCGGCCACCAGCTCCACCGACGAGCCGCCATCGCTGTACTTCACGGCGTTCTCCAGGAGGTTGGTGACGGCCGAGACGAGCTGCAGCCGGTCGCCCACCACCTGCAGACCTGCGGGGACGGGCGACAGCTCCACCGCGATCTCGCGGAGGTCGGCAGCCGGGCGCACCCGCTCCACGGCTTCGGCCAGCAGCTCGTCCACCGCCACCGGGTCCATCGACGGGCGGGCGCCGACCTCGATGCGGCTCAGCTCCAGCAGGTCCTCGATGGTGCGGCCCACCCGGTGCGCCTCGGACAGGATCCGCTGCGTCAGCCGGGCGGTCACCTCCGGGTCGTCCTCCTGCACGAGCGTCTCGGCCAGCAGGCCGATGGCGCCCACCGGCGTGCGCAGCTCGTGGCTGATGTTGGCGACGAAGTCGGTGCGGATGGCCTCCAGCCTGGCCCGCTCGGTGACGTCCTCCACGACGGCCAGTGCCCCGCCGACCCCGAGCGACGGCTCGAAGGCCGCCGCTCGCACCGCCAGCACGCGCCGGGGCGGCCCGGCCAGCTCGAGGGTGCGCGTCCCGCCCTCGCCCCGGAGCGCCGCGGCCAGCATGGCGCCCACGGCCTCCTCCACCAGGACCCGGCCGTGCCGGGGCGCCATCGGGAGCTGCGCGGCGGCGTTGCGGAAGACGATCTGCCCGCTGGCGTCGGCCACGACGAGGGCCTCGGGCACGCTCGAGAGCGCCGCGGTCAGCTGGCCGAGCTGGAGCGCCTGCGCGTCGGCGGCAGCACCGGCCCGCTCCACCGCCCGCTCGAGGTCGCTCAGCGCGCCGTCGAGGCCGGGCGTCGGCGGGACCGACCGGTCGGGGGCCACCCGCCGGGTGGCCTCGTGGACCCGGGCGATCACGCCTCGGCGGACCCCCCACGCGACGACGACGGCGGTGACCGCCAGCAGCCACCCCGCGAGCGCCAGGACGGCCACAGCTGCACCCTCCCGCTCAGGGCGACCCGTCGCCGGCCGGCACGCCGGCTGGGGCGCGGTCGTCGTGGGGGACGGAGAGGTCGCCGGTGACCATGAAGTGGACCCGCTCGCCGATGTTGACGGCGTGGTCGCCGATCCGCTCGTAGAACCGGCCGACCAGCGCGAGCTGCACGGCCACCTGGAGCTCGAGGCCCTCGGTGGAGTGGCACTCGAAGATGGTGCGGATGTAGTCGCGGTGCTGCCCGTCGAGGAGGTCGTCGATGTCGTTCAGGGCCGCGGCCTTGGCGGCGTCGTCGTCGGCGAAGGCCTCGATGGCGAGCTGGAACAGGTGGGCGGCGTGCTCGCCCATCCGAGCGATGCGGCCCCGCAGCTTGGGGTCGAGCTGCACGTGGTAGAGCCGCCGGGCCGCCTTGCAGATGTTGACCACGAGATCGCCGGAGCGCTCGATCTCGCCCACCATCTTGATGACGGTCATCAGCCGCCGGAGGTCGGAGGCCATCGGCTGGTTGAGTGCCAGCAGGTCGTAGCAGCGCTCCTCCAGGTCGAGGGCCCGGTCGTTGAGCGCCTTGTCGGCGTTGATGATGGCGTCGGCCCCGGCCAGGTCGCCGGTGAGGAGCACCTCGGTGGCCCGGGGGATGCTCTCCACCACCGTGCCGGCCATCCCCACCAGGTCCGAGCAGATCTCGTCGAGGGCGTGATGGAAGGCCTGCGTCATGGCCACACTCCGGGGTTCGGTGCCACCTCACGTGCAAGGTAGCGGGGGTCGGCCGTGATCAGGTACCGGAGGCGGTCGGCGATGATCACCGCGTGGTCGGCGATCCGCTCGATGGCCTGGCCGGCTCGCACGGTGGCCACCGCCTGCGCCACCGCGTCCGGGCCACCGAAGGCGAGGACGCCGGCGGTGAGGCGCGCGTCGTAGGCCTCCATGTCGCCGCTTCCCACCGCGAGGCTGCCGGCCAGCTCGAGGTTGCGCTCGCTCCAGGCCTGCAAGGCCCGCCGGAACAGGTCGATGGCCGCGTCCGCCATGGCGAGCAGGACCTCGAACGTCTCCGGCCGCGCCGCCAGCAGCGGCTGCTGAGGGGCCAGCTTCACCACTCGCAGGGCGAGATCGCCGATCCGCTCCAGCTCCAGCAGCACGCGCAGCACCGCCACGACGAACCGGCTGTCGGCGGCGACCGGTGCCTCCCGGATCAGCACGTCGTGGCACCGTTCGGTGAGCGACACGACCGCGGCGTCGATGGCGTCGTCGGCGGCCAGCGCCCGCCGGGCCGCCTCGTGGTCGCCGGTGGCCAGCACCAGCCGCATCTCCTGCAGGTTCTCGTCGACGCGCAGCGCGACGAGCTCGACCTGGAGGCGCAGCTGGTCCAGCTCGGCGTCGAAGAGCTTGCGGGCGGAGCGCGGCTCGTCAGCCAAAGCGACCGGTCACGTAGTTCTCGGTGCGCTGGTCCGATGGGTTGGAGAAGATCTTCTCCGTCCGGTCGTACTCCACGAGCACGCCGGTGCGGGTGTCACTCTGCTCGTTCACCTCAGCCGTGAAGAACGCGGTGCGGTCGCTCACCCGGGCGGCCTGCTGCATGTTGTGGGTGACGATGACGATCGTGTAGTTGGCCTTGATCTCGTGCATCAGGTCCTCGATGCGGGCCGTCGCGATCGGGTCGAGGGCCGAGCACGGCTCGTCCATCAGCACCACCTCGGGATCGACCGCCAGCGCGCGGGCGATGCACAGGCGCTGCTGCTGGCCGCCGGACAGGCCGAGGCCCGAGGAGCTCAGGCGGTCCTTCACCTCGTCCCACAGCGCGGCCTGACGCAACGAGCGCTCCACCACGTCATCGAGGTCGGCCTTGCGCTTGCGGCCGTGCAGGCGAGGCCCGTAGGCCACGTTGTCGTAGATCGACTTGGGGAACGGGTTGGGCTTCTGGAAGACCATCCCGATGCGGCGGCGCACCTCGACCGCCTCGACCTGCGCGCCGTAGAGGTCGATCCCGTGGTAGTCGACCTTGCCCTCGACCCGCGCCGTCGGGATCAGGTCGTTCATGCGGTTCAGGCACCGCAGCACGGTGGTCTTGCCGCAGCCCGACGGGCCGATGAAGGCGGTGATCTCGTGCTGGTGGATCTCCAGCGTGACGTCGCGCACGGCCCGGAAGGCGCCGTAGTACACGTTCAGGTCGCGCACGTCGAAGACGGTGGCCGGCGCGGCCGGCGCCGGGGGTGCGCTGGGTGGCGCGACGGCGGGCGCCGGTGCGGCCACGGCGCCGACGGTGTCGAGCGCGGCGTCGTCGGGCGTCACGCCGACCTCCTCTTCTCGTAGTGGTTGCGCAGCAGGATGGCCGCGGCGTTCGCGGCCAGGAGCACGACGAGCATCACGAAGATGGCCGCCGCGGCGATCTCGCGGAACTCCTTGGAGGGGTTCCGCGACCAGTCGAACACGATGTACGGCAGGGCGGTGAACGGGCCCTGCAGCCGGTCGAGCAGCGGCGTGCCCTCGGCCAGGCGGTAGAAGGTGTCGGCTCCGATGAGGATCAGCGGCGCGGCCTCGCCCAGCGCGCGAGCCAGCGACAGCACGGTGCCGGTGAGGATGCCCGGGGCGGCGTACGGCAGCACGTGGCCCCGGATCACCTCCCACTGGGTGGCGCCGAGGCCGTAGCCGGCCTCCCGCAGCGCCGTCGGCACGGCCCGGATGGCTTCGGCGGAGGTGATGATCACGATGGGGAGCACCAGGATGGCGATCGTCAGGCCGGCGGCCAGGATCGAGTCGCCGCCGGTCACGTTACCGAGGGTGTTGACGAAGATGGCCAGGCCGAGCAGGCCGTAGACCACCGACGGGACACCCGCGAGGTTGCGGATGTTCACGTTCACGAGCCGGGTGAAGCGGCTGTCCCTGGCGTACTCCTCCAGGTAGATCGCCGCGGCCAGGCCCACCGGGAAGGCCAGCAGGATCACGAACAGCATGATCACGAAGGAGCCGAGCACGCCCTGCCACACGCCGGCGTCCTCGGGCTTGGCGGCGAGGCCCTGCGTGACGAAGTCGGTGCCGCGGTCCTGGAGCGTCGGCCACGCGTCGGTGACGATGCTCGTCAGCAGCACGATGAGGATGGCCACGGACATGAGCAGCGTGAGGAGCAGCACCGCCTGGAACACGGCGCCGCGCAGGTCGCGCCTCTTCTGGAAGAGGTTGGCCGTCACGGCCGCCCGGGTGGTCTCGACGTCGACGAGCGCCATCGCCGCCTCCTAGTACCGCTGCCGCACGCGGGCGACGAAGCGGCTGGCGAACAGGTTGAGGACGAGGGTGATGAGGAACAGCAGCAGCCCGACGAAGAAGAGGCTCTGGTAGGCCTCCGACCCGCCCTTCACCTGGTCGGTGCCCGAGGCGAGCGACGCCATCGCCGCCGTCATGGTCTGACCGGGCTCGTTCGGCGCCCAGGTGAACAGCGAGCCGCCCGTGGCGCCGGAGGCGATGGCCACCACCATCGTCTCGCCGATGGCCCGGGAGATGGCGAGGATGGCCGCGGCCACCAGGCCCGACACGGCGGCGGGGACCACCACCCGCAGCGTGGTGTCGATCTTGCGGGCGCCCAGCCCGACGGAGGCCTCGCGCAACGACGCCGGCACCGAACGCAGGGCGTCCTCCGACACCGACGCCACCAGCGGGATGACGAGGATCCCCACGCCGATGCCGCCGGCCAGGAGGCTGAACGGGCCGCCGCCTCCGAACCAGCGCTGCACGATGTTCGGCGCGATCACCGTGATGGCGAAGAAGCCGAGCACCACGCTGGGGATGCCGGCCAGGACCTCGAGGGCGGGCTTCAGCACGGCCCGGACCCGCGGGCTGGCGTACTCGGAGAGGTAGATCGCCGCCCCCAGGCCGAGCGGCACGGCGACGAGCGCCGCGATGCCGGCGATCCACAGGGAGGCGGCCAGCAGCGGCAGGACGCCGAACTCCCCGGCGTTCGGCTGCCA
>Ga0182742_1003410_pt1 | contig 15611 bp, 10 predicted proteins | sample eDN5th37CBELigMG_FD_128880 | JGI IMG/M metagenome (GOLD analysis project Ga0182742, IMG submission 128880) | Enriched Miracle-Growth compost microbial communities from Emeryville, California, USA - eDNA 5th pass 37_C BE-Lig MG (version 2)... ...
AATATCTTCGATTGTCCCTCGACCCGGCCATGGCCGTACGCCGCGGGCGGGTGCGCTACCCCGGACCTCGAACATGGAGTCAGCGCGATGGCGCCAACGACGCAGCTTCCCGAAGTGGAGTCCAAGCCGGCGGGGAAGAAGGGTTTACTACTGAGGGCCCTCGATCTGATCGAACGGGTCGGCAACCGGCTCCCAGATCCGATCACACTCTTCGCGCTGCTCGCCTTTGCGGTCGTGGCCATATCGGGAGTGGCCTCGTACTTCGGCGTCTCCGCGGTCCACCCCGCGACGGGCGAGACGGTGAGGGTGGTAAACCTCTTCTCGGCCGAAGGGGTGCGGCGGATGCTGGCCGAGGCGGTCCGGAACTTCACGGCGTTCCCGCCGCTCGGGCTGGTCATCGTCGTCATCATCGGGATCGGGGTGACGGAGCGGAGCGGGTTGATCGGCGTGGCGCTCCGGCGGTTGGTCAGCGCGGTCCCGCCCTCGCTCCTCACCGCGACGCTCGTCTTCGGCGGGGTAATGAGCAGCATGGCGGTCGACGCGGGGTACGTCGTCCTGACCCCGCTCGGCGCGATGGTCTTCGCGGCGGTCGGGCGTCACCCGATCGCGGGGCTCGCCGCGGCGTTCGCCGGGGTCTCTGCCGGCTTCAGCGCGAACCTGCTCATCACCTCGCTCGACCCACTCCTCTCGGGGCTCTCGACCGAGGGCGCGCGGCTCGTCGACCCGAACTACTACGTCGACCCGACCGCGAACTACTACTTCATGATCGCCTCGGTCTTCCTGCTGACGGCGGTCGGCACCTTCGTGACCTCGCGCTTCGTCGAGCCCCGGCTCGGGAAGTGGCAGCGCCCCGACGACGTCGAGCTAGGCGAGGACGACGATCAGCTCAGGCCGCTCACGGCGGCCGAGTCGAAGGGGCTGCGCGCGGCGGGGATCGCCTTCGTCGTGATGCTCGCGGTCCTCGCGCTCCTGGTCGTGCCGAAGAACGGGCTGCTGCGCGACCCGGCCGCGGTCGAGGCGGGGAAGGACACGATCACGCAGATCGCGCCCTTCCTGCACGGGATCGTGCCGATCCTCATGACCTTCTTCCTGGTCCTGGGGTTGGCCTACGGTGTCGGGGCCGGTACGATCAAGTCGGACCGGGACGTCGCCTCGATGTCGTCCGAGGGGGTGGCCCTGCTCGGGAGCTACATCGTACTCGCCTTCGCGGCGGCGCAGTTCGTCGCGTACTTCAACTGGTCGAACCTCGGGCTGATTCTCGCGATCAACGGCGCGGACGCGCTGAAGTCCGCCGGCTTCACCGGGATCCCGCTCCTGGTCGGCTTCATCCTCGTCTCCGCCTTCATCAACCTCTTCATCGGGAGCGCCTCGGCGAAGTGGGCGGTCATGGCACCGGTCTTCGTGCCGATGCTGATGCTGATGGGGTACTCTCCCGAGCTCACGCAGGCCGCCTACCGCGTAGGCGACTCGGTGACGAACATCATCACGCCGTTGCTGCCGTACTTCCCGGTCGTGATCGCCTTCGCGCAGAAGTACGACCGGAAGGCCGGGATCGGGACGCTGATCTCGACGATGCTGCCGTACTCGGTGGCCTTCCTGATCGCTTGGGGGGTGATGTTCGCGCTCTGGATCCTCCTCGGGATCCCGCTCGGCCCGGGGGCGCCGATGACGTACGATCCGTCGGCGCTGGGGAGGTAGGAGCTGCTCTTCGCGAGCCGGTCGACCGGCGGAAGGCTGTCAGCGCCGGTTCGACCGCGCTCGAGGCGAGGCGGGAGTAGGCTGGCCGGAGCCGGGGAGAGCACGCTCCGGTCGCCGTATCGACGAGCTGGACGCGTTGGGGCGCCGTTCTAGGTCAGGACGTAATACCGAGTTCGGCTATTCAGACATCGTTCCAGCACAGCACCACCCCGAATCCCGAATGCCGAATCCCGAATCCCTCACCTACGCTCCAGGCACGAAACAACCGTATTCGGTATAATACGATGCATACGACCAACTACACCAACACCTTCATCGCCGTCGCCGAAGACTGCCCGGTTGGTGCCGGCACACCCCCGCCCGAGCGGGCGGTCCCGACGGTCGCGCGGCTCCAGTACGAGCTGATCCGCGACAATCCGTACCGCTATACTTCGGACGACATCATCTTCCTGGTCCACGCGATCCGGAACCAGCTCGACCCCGCGGTCGCGGCCAAGGCGCGCGCGGAGTTCTTCTCCCGCGGCCAGGCCTGCCTGCGTACCTCGCCTCTGGCCAAGCGGTACGGCTGGGGGATCCACCACGATGCCGAGGGGCGGGTCGCGATCTACGGGCGGGAATCGGAAGAGTACAGCAGATTGAGCCAGGACCCGACGCTGGCGCAGCTCAAGGCGGTGCGGAACGGGCGGTGAGTTGGCGGTTCGGATCGAGGTAGCCGGCGCCGGCGGGGCGGCTGGTTGAGCCGGGGCGCCAGGCGCCGACCACGTCGTCTACCCGCGCCACTACATCGCCGCCACGCTGAACTCCACCTCTTCGCCTTTGCGGATTGCGGCGAACCACGCCGTCCGCCGGGGTCCGCCCTCGAGCTCGCCGAGGAAGCCGAAGCTCGGGTCCTGCAGCCGGTTCGGCATGCGCACGAAGCGGAGCGAACGCAGCCGGCCGAGCCCTGCAGTGGCCGCGGCGCGGGAGAAACGGCGCGTGATTTCGTCGCTCGAGTAGCGGCGCACCTCTTCCAGCAGTTCCTCCCCCTCACCTATCCGGAAGACGACGAACTCCATGCTGTTCGTGTCGGCTGCCGTAGCCCTCGCGGTCGCGGCACCCCGATGCTGGCGGGGAGCAGGTCCCTTGGCCACGGATGAATCATCGCGTGTGCCCGCACGTTGCAGGATGGCCAAGACCGTGTCGCCGCGGTAGTAGGTTGGCCAGCCGGCGTCGAAGGTAGCCTCGAGGCCGGGGAAGCGCTGCTCGAGGTAGGCGCGCGTCAACGTGATCCCAGGGTGCGCTGCGAAGCGCTCGGCGTCGCGCGGGCGGAGGCGCCACCCGTCGTCGTCTCGGATGACGTCGAATATCATGCGCCGGCCAGGCCCGGCGGTGAAGGTGAACGAGACCGTGGCCGTCGGCTCGATACGGGTGAGCCCCAGCCGGAACCCCTTCTTGAACACTCGTCCATGCGTGTAGACGACGTTGGGGTGGTCGATCTCGACGGCGACCCCCGTGATCCGTCGCGCTTCCGCCTGGAGCGCGTCGCGGTCGGCGGCGAGGGAGTCGGCGGCGGCGCGGAGTGCGGGGGGAGGATCGAGGGAACGGGTGAGGTGGGGCGCCACCCGGATCGCGGCGACGAAGAGGAGGACGCCGAGGGTGGGGGAGAGGACTAGGGAACCCAACACGGGCACGGGTGCGGCGGGTGGCCGGGCGGCGAGGAGGACCGCGCCGATCATACCGATCACTACGCTGGCCACGAGGACGATGATCAGGGCGAGGAGCCAGGCGAGCTCGAGGTCGCCCGTGAGCCACCAGACGACGATGGCATTGGCTGCGACGATCCAGGTGACCGCAGCCGTGATCCGCCAGCCGGGAGAGGCGAGTGGCATGGGAGCTGTGGATTGTGCTATGGATATGAAAAACCTTCCGCTCGCGCGTATGCGCGCGGGCGGCTGGGGAGAGGATGTTAGAGTGGGGCATTAGGGGGTGGGGCGCAAGGGGTGACGATGCCTGGGAAATCGCCGGTGCGGTCGTGGCCCGGGTGGGCCGTGTACTCCACGAGTTCCCTGGTGGGGAGCAGATCTGCGCGTCGATCACCTCACACCCCGCTCCCCACCCTCCACTCCCAATACCTCCTATCACTCGGCGCCAGCTCCAGCCCCCCTACCGCCTCCTCCGTCACCCACGCCATCGCGGCGTGCTCCAGACACGCCGGCTCGCCCCGGATCTCGGTCGGGACGAAGGCGATCTCGAACGGGGAGCCGGGGTCGAGGATCGCGAACTCGGCGGGGGCGACGTCGACTACCGCGACGCCTAGCTCCTCGCGGAGCTCGCGGCGCGCGGCGTCGAGATCGCTCTCGCCGGGCTCGACCTTCCCGCCGGGGAACTCCCAGAGCCCGCCGTGACGCTTGTGGGCGGGGCGCTGGCAGAGCAGGAGGCGGCCGGCTCGCTCGATGACGCACGCGACGACGCGGATCGGCATGGAGTTGCTTCGTGGCCTGGAAAACGGCTGGTGGAATCCGAGTGGACGGTGCAACTTGTAGGGAGATGACGGCGGGGGCAAGGGGGGCGACGGCGTCGCCTACGGTGCCGACTTTGCATGGGGCTCCCCTCGGCCAGGACCCGACCGGTATTCGATCATCAGCGAGCGAGGCGCCAATGGCAACTCTTCCCGACACCCTCCCCAAACGTAGACTCGGCAAGGATGGTCCGGAGATCACCCGCGTCGGCTTCGGCGCCTGGGCGATCGGCGGCGGTGGCTACGCCTTCGGCTGGGGTCCCCAGGACGATGCCGATTCCATAGCGGCGTTGCGTCACGCGGTCGAGCGGGGGATCAACTGGATCGACACCGCGGCGGTCTATGGTCTGGGGCATTCGGAGGAGGTGGTCGGCCGGTTCCTCAGGGAGCTCCCGCCGGACGAGCGCCCCTACATCTTCACGAAGTGTGGGATGGTCTGGGACGAGAAGGATCCGGAGGCGGAGGTGGTGCGCACGCTCGAGCCGGCGTCGATCCGGCGGGAGTGCGAGGCGTCGCTCAGGCGGCTCGGGGTGGAGCGCATCGACCTCTACCAGTTCCACTGGCCGGACAAGACCGGCACCGCGGTCGAGGACTCGTGGGGCGAGATGGTTCGGTTGGTGGAGGAGGGGAAGGTGCGCTGGATCGGGGTCTCGAACTTCTCCGTCGAGCTCCTGGAGCGTTGCGAACGGATCCGGCATGTCGACTCGCTCCAGCCGCCCTTCTCGTTGCTCCGGCGAGGTGCGGCGGAGGCGCAGCTGCCGTGGTGCGTGGGGCATGGTACGGGCGTTATCGTCTACAGCCCGCTGGAATCGGGGCTCCTCACCGAGAAGTGGACGCTCGACCGGGTGAAGCGGCTCCCGGAGGACGATTGGCGGCGGCGTGCGCGGCGCTTCCAGTCGCCGGCGATAGAGCAGAACCTGGCGCTCCGTGACGCGCTCCGCCCGATAGCCGAGGCGCACGGCGCCACCATCGCGGCGGTAGCGGTGGCCTGGACGCTGACCTGGCCGGGGATCACGGGGGCGATCGTGGGGGCACGCTCGCCCGAGCAGATCGATGGGTGGATCGCGGCGGCGAGTCTGGAGCTCAGCCGGGAGGAGCTGGATGAGATCGCCGCTGCGTTGCGGCGCACCGGGGCGGGGGAGGGGCCGGTGGAGCCGTAGAAGACGGTCCGGGTGAGTAATGTCATGCCCGTCGCCCCAAATGGCGGTCAGGGGGTGTTGATAGGTGGGCGGCGGGCGAAGCTGGAGTGGCTGCGGAGATGACCTACTTAGTGGAGCGCCGGGGCGATGTCCGATCTACCACATTTGGTATAATCCATTCCCCGCCTGCAGCGTCACAATCCATCCGTTGCGGGTACCCGTCCGCTAGGCGTATCTTGCGGCGAGCAATTGCGTAAAGTCGTCGTATCCAACTACGACGCTACTGCTTCCGGGTGGCCGAGTTCGATCCCCGGCCGATCGACCACGGTATTGGGTTAGTAAATTGATACGCGGTTTCGGGCGGAGCTCTCGCGTGGCGATTTCATGGCGGGCGCTCTCGTTTCTCATGTTGTCGCTACTGCTATCCCTCCCGGCCGAGGCGGTGGGTCGGCAGGGGGCGGTACTGCACGGGCGAGTCACCGATGCGGCGGGCGAGCCGGTAGCGGGGGCGCTGATCGAGTTGATCCCCGTCGGCGCGGGGCTGGTGCGCCGCTCGGCGGTGACGGCCGACATCGGGAGTTATCGTCTAGACGACGTCGCCGCGGGCGCCTACCATCTCCAGGTCCAGCGGATCGGTTTCGCCACCTACGCGACCGAGGTCCGGCTCTCACCGGGGGAGGTGCGGCGGTTGGATGTGACGTTGGTGGTGGCGGCCGTCGCGATCGATTCGTTGGTGATCGAGGGGGAGCGGACCGCGGCGCGTGAGCGGTCGCGGTTCGAGGCCGAGGCGGGGACGACGGCGCGGGTAGTCACGTCGCAGGAGCTGAAGCGGCTCCCCGGGCTCGCGGAGCCGGACGTGCTGCGCGCGATCGTGGTCCTCCCCGGCGTCGTCACGACCTCCGACTTCTCGAGCGCGTTCAACGTCCGCGGCGGTGCCGCCGACCAGAACCTGATCCTCCTCGACGGGTTCCCCGTCTTCAACCCCTTCCATCTCGGCGGGCTCTTCAGCGTCTTCAACGCGGATGTCCTGGGCGGCGCCGAGCTCCTGGCCGGTGGTTTCGGCGCGGAGTATGGTGGTAGGGTCTCGTCGGTCCTGAACGTCGAGACGAAGGAATTCATCGGCTCGGAGTTCGGGGGCGCGGCGGGTGTCTCGCTCCTGGCCTCGCGGCTCAGCCTGCACGGCGGGCTCCCCTTCGCGTCGCACCGGGGCGGGTGGTTCGTCTCGGCGCGGCGGTCGTACTTCGATCGGATCCTCCCGGACGACGTCGGCCTGCCGTACCACCTGATCGACCTGCAGGGCGGTCTGACGTTCGATCTCCCGCGCGGCGGCCGGCTCCGCATCGTCGCCTATACGGGCGACGACGTCTTCGACATGTCGCGGCGCGAGTCCCGGCGCAGCGACGACGACTCCAACGCGCCCATCCGGATCAAGTGGATCTGGGGGAACGACGTGCTCGGGGTGCGCTGGGACCAGCCGTGGGGCGAGTGGATCACGACGGCGCGGCTCGGGGGCTCCCGCTACACCGAGAAGTTCGGGATGATCGACTTCGACGGGGTGAGCTATTCGAGCCGGCTCCGGCAGCTCTTCGGCCGGGTCGACCTGGTCCGTGGCTTCGCTACGGGCTCGGTCCGGTTCGGCGGCGAGGTGAGCGGGTTGGAGGCCCGGAACCACTTCGGCGGTGGCGGGACGTCGTTGTGGGACGAGGGGGCTCGTGGGACGATGGCGGGTACCTTCGCGCAGGTCGGGTGGCGTCCGACGGAGTCGTGGCTCATCGAGCCGAGCGTGCGGGTCGACCTCTGGTCGGCGGCCGACACATCGCACCTCCTGGTCTCGCCGCGGTTCGCGGTCAAGCGGTTCCTCGGCGCGGGGCGCGACGCCGCGATCAAGCTCGCGGTCGGCCGCTACACGCAGTTCCTGCATTCGCTCAAGGACGAGACGCTCCCCCTCTCCAACGACATGTGGGTCCTGGCGGGCGCCGTCCTCCCCGCCGTCGCCTCGGACCAGGTCCAGCTAGGGGTCGAGAGGTACTGGGGCGAGCGGTGGTCGGCGTCGCTGGAGGCGTACCACCGGGAGTTCCGGGGCCTCGTCGCCTTCAACTCCGCGGACGACACCAACGATCCCAACGACGACTACCTGACCGGCACCGGTCGGTCGTACGGTCTCGATCTCATGGTCCGCAAGCGGTCCGGGCGTTGGACCGGTTGGACGACGGTATCGTTCCTGAAGGCCGAGCGGACCTTCGCCGACCCGCTGGCGCTCGGGTGGGAGGGCGAGCCGCCCACGATCACCTACCCACCGGGCTACGACCGCCGCGTCGACATCGACCTCGTCCTGCAGTTCGCGGGGCCGAAGGATCTCGAGCTCGGCTTGCGCTGGAACTTCGGTACGGGGTTGCCGTACACCCGGCCGATCGCGCAGAGCATCATGTGGGAATACGACCCGGTGATCGGCCGGCACACGATACCGGTGCCGACCGGAGGTGAGGAGCCGGATGGGCCGCCGATGTACGTCATCCTCGGCCCCCGTAACGGGGAGCGCTACCCTGCCTACCATCGTCTCGACATCTCGGTCCGCAAGACCGTAGAGCGCCGGTGGGGGAGCTATACGCCGTATCTGCAGGTCCTGAACGCCTACAACCGGAAGAACCCGCTCTTCTACTTCTATCACTACGATCGTAGCCCGGCCACGGTCTCCGGGCTCAGCATGTTCCCGATCCTGCCGACGATCGGGTTGGAGGTGACGTTCTGATGTGGCGCTGCTGGAAGGGGCTCGCGGCCGGGATCCTCGTCGTCCTAGGGTTCGCGGGGTGCGAGCTCGACGAGGTCACGATCCCCGCCGGCGAGGATCTGCTGATCGTCGAGGCGATCCTCGACGCCGGGCGGCCGATGCAGTACGTCATCCTCCACCACACGCTGAACGGCAGGGTGGTCGGCGGCGAGCCGGGCGCGCAGGTCCGGGTCCGGCGGGGTGACGGCGTGGAGGTCGTCTTCTCCGAGGTCTCCCCCCACGCCTGCATGACTATCGACCCCACCTACACCGGCGGTGAGGCCGCTGTCGACATGGGCGCGAGCTGCTACCTCTCCCCCGCGACGGCCGGGTACTGGGTCATCCCCGGGGAGGAGTACGAGCTCCTGATCGAGACGGCGGACGGGAAGCGGCTCCAGGGCCGGACGACGGTGCCAGGGTGGTACCAGCTGCGCGGGCTCCCTGCCGAGGCCAGGCGTCCGCCGGGCGAGGTCGGGCGGTGCGTGCTACCGCCGGAGACGCCGCTCCCGCTGGAGTGGACGGTCTCGGCGGGGGCGCGTGCGTACATGACGCACATGAGGGTCGAGGGGCTCCCCGAGGCGTTGGATGGTAGAGGGATCCCGAACATCCCCGAGGTCGTCAACCTACTCGGCGTCTCGGCCTCCGAGCGTGATACGTCGATCATCATCCCCGCGCAGGTCGGGCTCTTCGAGCGCCAGAACTACGACAACGAGCTGATGCTCGCGCTGGACGACGGCTTCCCCGAGGGTGTCCGGGTCCAGATCATCGTCGGCGCCCTGGACCGGAACTACGTGAACGCGCTCCGGGCCGACAACTTCCACCCCTCGGGCCCGGTGCGGATCTCGAGCATCCGCGGTGATGGCGCAGGGGTCTTCGGCTCGATCGTGCCGTACTCTTTCGAGATCGATGTGCGGCATGGGGGCGGGCCGGGGTGTTTGGTGGGGGGGTGAGAACGGGTTACGCGAGCGCGAGACGGGGATGCGAAGAGCGCCCGGGAACCATCGATCCCGGGCGCCTTCGTATCGGAGCGTAGCCGCGTCACATCGCCGTCGTCACGGTACCCCTGCCGACCGGTTCCATCACGGTACCCCCGCCGGCTCCAGCTGGGTCATGTCGATGTTCATGTGCTTGGCCACGAACTCGACGACCGATTTCGCCAGCGCGTTGGCGTACGCCTCGCGCGACGTGGCCGAACTCCTCACTTCGCTGTCGTGCTCGAGCATGATCGCGTTGAAGGTCCCGCTATCCCGTCCATGCCGTTGCAGGGTGTAGCCGCTGCTGAGGAAGGGATCGTTTTCGGGGCGCGGCTCCGCCTTGGAGGGGATCGCGCGGAGCCCATTGCGCACCATGATCTGGCCGAGGCTGTCGTCGCCGCGAACCAGCTGGGAGAAGCGCAACGGCGACGTGGTGCCGAGGTGGCGGATGCTGCTCTTGGTGATGTACTGCGTCGCGTCCAGTTGCGAGTCCGACCGGTTGAGGTCCGACGAGTTGAGCATGTAGCCAACCTCGACACGCTTGATCTCGTGACTGTGGCCGTGGATGTCGAGGAGCAGGCCGGTACCGTACTTCTTGGTGATCTCGTCCCTGGCCATGTCGATCCAGGTGTGGTACTGGTGCCAGGCGAACTCCGAGTAGCGGCTCCCCTGCGCCGCTTCCACGATCTCGCGGTTCGGGTCGAGCTTGATCCGGCGCAGGTGGTTGATCGCCACGTAAGGGCGTTTGCCGGTCAGCCGCTGGAGCGCGCTGGCGATACGGCGCGTCAGGTCCATGGTGTTGAGGTCGCGCCCTATGGTACCCCAGGTCCGGTCCGGGATCTCGCTTGGCGTGAGCGGGCCGTCGTGCGGAGAAGAGAGGATGATCGGCAGCTCCCCCGGGATGTACTCGACGTAGTTGTTACGGCCGAAGTACGACGTCCCCACCTGCGGCGCCGCGGCCGTCGCCGTGAAATAGGCGGATTCCCCGGCCAGGCTCGCCCGGAGTACCTGATTGCCGGTGGTGGCGCCCAGGAGCCAGAGCGTGCTGGCGACGCCGTTCTCGTCGGTCCGGACCTCCCAATTCGCCACCGTCCCGCCCCCCGAAACCACGCTGAACTTCACGTTCACGCCGGCTTCGGGCTCCCCGTCACGCTTCACGCGCACGGTTGGCGTGATACCGGTGCCGAAGACAGCGGAAATCTTGTCGCCGGAAACCTTCTCGATCGTGACCCCTCGGTTCGGCTCGTTGGGGCCGGAGCTGTTGCACGCTGGTACGACGCTGAGGAGGAACGCCAGGGCTGCGAGCACAAAGAAACGCTGCGACACCATGAGTATCCCTTCGATGGTCCGGGGAAGTCTGTTGGTTTTCCTATTAGTGTACGCTCTTTGTGAGCAGTTCTGCAACCACTTCTGAATACAATCGGTCCCCCTACCCCCGACCGCCCCCTTGCTCCGGCACTGAGCGGCTGCTATTCTGCTTCCAGCGTCACGACAAGGCGCCCGATCGCGGCCGATTATCCGGCCGCGATCTTTATTGCACCAGTATCACCGAGGTAATTTTGAAGTCAGTTCGTAGTGCAATGCTGGCTGTACTGGCCATCGCCTTCGCGGTGGGGTGCGGCGGCGACTCGACCGGTCCGTCCAACGGGACGGCAGAGGGGACCCTGAAGTTCGATTACAGCGGGGCCATCTCGGGTACCTTCTCGGCGAAAGGGACCCCGACGCAGCGGGCAGTTTTCAACAACGAATCTTACGCCTTCGCGGTCCGTGACGACAGCGAAGACGTCATTGCCATGACCGCCTTCAGGTTCACGAATGGCTTGAAGGGCGATGCGGTGATGTTTTTCATCGATGAACCGGCGGTGGGCAACTTCTCGTTGAACGTGGATACGTGCGAAAAGAACTGTGGCTTCGCGCTCTTCTACTTCAACGTGGACTTCGCCGACACGGTGAACGTCGACGGTCACGTCTTCGTGGCCGAGCTGGGCGAGATCTCGTTGAGCAAGCTGACCGCCAAGTCGGTCGCGGGTACCTTCCACGGGACCGCGGTCGATCCCGAGGACGCCGAGAAGGTGATCCAGGTCTCGAACGGCAGCTTCTCCGTGCAGATCGTGGACGAGTCGGAATTCCCGATCGTCGATCTCTCGCCGCTGAAGCAGCCGATCGAGCTCTCCGCGGCGAAGGTCGCGGGGTTCGAGAAGCTGAGCGCCGCGCGGCAGGCCAGGGTACTCGAAGTCTTCGAGCAGCTCCGGCAGGCGCGCTGAACACCGTGATGATTTTCGATCGGGCCGGTCCCATGTCGGGATCGGCCCGATTCATTTCGTGGTGGGAACGACGGATTTCACCCCGCCGCCCAGGTAGTGCCCGCCACCCATCTGGCACGTCCCCCACCTCCCCCCTACCTTACCCTCGCCCGAGCCGGCTGTCGTAGCCCCTCGCTATCGTATGGGCGCCGGCGCGGACGGTGAAATGGTCCGAAGCCGTTGCCGCTGTTCGATACACCCTGCCGCCGACCCCGGGTAGACCGAGCACCGGGCGCGGCAGGCCGAAGATCGTAGACCGGACCTGTTCGATCCAGAATCCGAGCTCATGAAGATCCTCTGCACCGGTGACCTGCATCTCGGGCGTCGCTCGTCGCGGCTGCCCAGGCACCTCGACGACCGCGCGCACTCCGCCGCCGCCTGCTGGGAGCGGGTGGTGGAGTTGGCGCTGGCCGAGTCGGTGGCCGCCGTCGTCGTGAGTGGCGACCTGGTGGACCGCGCGAATCGGTTCTACGAGGCGGCCGGCCCCCTCGAGGCCGGTGTGCGGCGGCTCGCCGCGGCGGGGATCACGACGGTCGCGGTCGCCGGTAATCATGACTTCGATGTCCTCCCGCGCCTGGCCGCCGGGCTTGGCCCCGACGCCTTCCGGCTCCTCGGCGCGGCCGGCGCTTGGGAGAGGACCACGATCCGCCGTGATGGCGCGGTCCTGCACCTCGACGGGTGGTCGTTCCCCGCGCAGTACGTGCGGGAGAGCCCCGTCGCCTACTACGACCTCCCCGTCCCGGACGATGCCCCGGTCCTCGCCCTGCTCCACGCCGACCTCGAGCAGCCGGCGAGCCCCTACGCCCCGGTGATGCTCGGCGAGCTGCGCGCCCGGCCGGTCGACTTCTGGCTCCTCGGCCATGTCCACCTCCCCGCGTTGCACGATGCCGCGGGGGCCACGCCGGTCCTCTACCCCGGCTCGCCCCAGGCGCTCGACCCCGGCGAGACCGGCGCGCACGGCGCCTGGCTCCTCGAGCTCGCCCCGGGCCGCCGCTTCACCACCCGCTTCGTCCCCCTCTCCTCGGTCCGCTACGACGAGGTGGTGGTCGATCTGACCGGCGTGGTGGATCTGGGCGAGGTCGATGTGCGGGTAGCGGCTGCGGTGCGGGCGCACCTCGAGTCGTTGGTAGACGACGTCGCCCTCCGCTGCATCTCCTGCCGCCTCCGCGTCGTCGGGCGGACCCAGGTCCACCGCCAGCTCGGCCCCCATCTCGAAGCCCTCGCCGCCGACCTCGAGCTCCCCGGCCCCGGCGGCGCGACCGCCTCGGTCGAGAAGGTCGAGGTCGCGACCAGGCCTGGGTACGACCTCGCCGAGCTCGCCCGCGGCAACGACCCCGTCGGTCTGCTGGCCCGCCTCCTCATCGGGCTGGACGACGTCGATCGAGCATCATCCCACCAGGGCGCCGAGCCCGCCGCGGTGCCCGGCCACCCGCCCGCCGGCCTCGACCCCGAGCAGCTCCGCCTCCTCCGCGACGCCGAGCGCGCGGCGGTAGAGGTCGCCCAGTCCCGTGCGTACCTCGGGCTGCGCGACCGGAACGGGGTCGGCCGGGGGGGTGGGCGCGGCGACGTCGTCTACGGAGACTCGCTGTCGGGCGACGCCGCCCTGCGCGGGCTCGCCCGCGACGCCCTCGCCCGCCAGGCCGCGCTGCTACTCGATGCGCTCCTGGCGCAGAAGGAGGTCGCATGAACCGGATGGCGACACTTCCGGCCGGCGCCCCGACCCCCGAGGCGGCCGAGCGCTCGGCCGCCGGCCGGCCGCGCGACCCGCAGGCGCTCACCTTCGGCCGGGTGACCGTCCGCCGGATGCCGGGGATCACCGACGGCGGCTACACGTTGGACGGGCTCGCCGCGGGGGTGAACATCGTGCACGGCCCGAACGCGTCCGGTAAGTCGACGACGGCGCGCGCCCTCGAGTCGCTCCTCTGGCCGCGCGCCGCGGCGCACCGCAACGCTAGTCTCGAGGCCCGCTTCCACCTCGCCGGGCGGGAGTGGGGCGTCGAGGTCGAGGGGGAGAGCGCGAGCTACCAGTGCGACGGCCGCGACGCCGACCCGCCGGTGCTACCCCCCGCCGAGGCGCGGGACCGGTACCACCTCTCGCTGCACGAGCTGCTACGCTCGGATAACAGCTCCTTCGCCGCCGAGATCATGCGCGAGTCGGCCGGCGGATACGACATCGGGCGGGCCGCCGAGTCGCTCCACATCCGGACGACCTCCCCGCGGCGCGGGAAGGAGGCGGAGGCGCTGGATGAAGCGCGCACCCGGCTGCGCGAGGCGTACGCGGCGGAGGAGGCGCTGCAGCAGGACGAGCGGCGGCTCGGCGCGCTGGCCGCGCGGCTGGAGGCGGCCGAAGCGGCGGCGCTCCGCGTCGGGCTCCTCGAGCGCGCGGTCGAGTACGCCGACGCGGTGGCGGCCGAGGCGGCGGCGGTCGCGGCGGTTGCCGCCTTCCCGCCAGAGCTCGCGTCGCTGCGCGGCGATGAGGCGGACCGCCTCGACGGGATCCGGGACCGGCTCGTCGAGGTGCAACGGCTCCTCGAGACGGCGGAGGCCGAGCGGCGCAAGGCCGAGGCGGAGCTGCAGGCGGCCGGGGTGTTGGGGGCGGCCGGTGCGGATGGGGCCGGCAGCGTCGTCCAGGACGACGTCGTCCTCGACACCCTCCGCGCCCGGCTCGACTCGCTCCGCGCCCTCGAGCAGGCGATCACCGCCAAGGAGACCGAGCTCGCGGGGGCGCGGCGGCAGGCGGCCGAGGAGCTGGCCCGGATCGGGGAGGTCGTCGACGAGGCGACGCTCCGCGGGCTCGACGTCGTCACTCTCGACACCCTCGCCGGCTTCGCCGAGGAGGCGGGGCGGGTCCGCGCGGCGCTCCAGGCCGCCCAGGCAAGGCTCGAGCTCCTGACGGGCGACGCCGCGCGGGAGGGTGACGCGGCGCAGGTGGGGAAGGGGATCGTGCTCTTGCAGCAATGGCTGCGCACGGGGGATGGCGCCGACCCCGCAACCGCCGTACGGGAGCGTCGGCTCCGCGGGCTGGGCGCCGCCGCGGCTGGGGTGCTGGCCGCGGCTGGGCTCGTCCTGCTCATGGCCGGGCTCCTCCCGACGGCCGTCGCGGCCCTCCTACTCCTTGCCGGTGGGGTTCTCCTCTTCCTGATCCTGCGCGCGGCGCCCGCCGCCGCCGATCCGCGGGAGGCCCACCGCCGCGAGTACGAGCGGCTGGGGCTGGAGCGCCCGCGCGCCTGGACGGCTGAGGGGGTGGCCGAAGTCCTCGACCGGCTCGAGGCCCGCCGCGCCGAGGCGCGACTGGCCGAGGAACGGGCGGCGGAACGGGAGCGGGTGGCGCGGGAGCTCGAGGGGGTACAGAGGGCCTGGACAGAGCTCGACGCCCGGCGCGCCGAGTTGGCGGCGAGCTTCGGCGTCGCCCCCGCGCTCGAGCCGGCGGCGCTCTACGCGCTGGCCAACCGGATCAGCCGGTGGCAGGACGCGGCGGGGAGGGTCGCGGAGCGGGAGGCGGAGCTCGAGTACCTCCGCCGCCAGCACGCCGACACCCTGGCCGACGCGGCGGCCCGGCTCGCGCCCTTCGGCTACGCCGACCTCCATGATCTCCCGGCGCTCGCCGGTGCGGTCGAGGGGGTGGCGCGGCGCTTCGAGCAACATCGCCGCGCCGCCACGGTGCTGCGGCACGCCGAGGAGCGGATCGCCGGGGCGAGGTCGGAGTTGGAGAAGCTGGTGGCGGAGCGGCGGTCGATCTACGAACGGGTGGGGTTGCAGGGGGACGGTGACTTCGCGGCCGCGGGGGGATGGGGAGGCAAGCCCGACGTGGCTGGCATCGGCGCCCGCGTCACCGATACGCACGGCGTAGTCCACGCCACTACCCGCGATCCCGAAGTGCTGGTCCGCCACTGGTGCACCCTCCTCCCCGCCTACCGCACCGCGGTCGAGCGGCGGCAGGGGGCGGAGGCGGTCCGGCGTGGGGCGTGGGAGCGGTTGACCGCGGCGGCGGGGTACGGGCCCGGGCTCGAGGACCGCAGCGCCGACGAGCTTCGCGCCGAGCTCGAGGAGGCCCGGCGCGTGGCGGCGGCCGCTGGTGAGCTGCGCGACGAGATCGCCGGGATCCGGACCCGGCTCGACCTGGCCCGCCGCGGCCACGCCGTCGAAGCCGCTCTCGCCGAGGTCGAGCGCTGCGAGGCGGCGCTCCGGGAGGCGCGGGACCGGGACATCCTCGGCGTCGTCGGTAACACCCTC
>Ga0182742_1003411_pt1 | contig 15608 bp, 8 predicted proteins | sample eDN5th37CBELigMG_FD_128880 | JGI IMG/M metagenome (GOLD analysis project Ga0182742, IMG submission 128880) | Enriched Miracle-Growth compost microbial communities from Emeryville, California, USA - eDNA 5th pass 37_C BE-Lig MG (version 2)... ...
AGTTCCTTGCAGAAATTAATGAAACAAATCCTCTTGGAACAAAAGGAAAATTAGTTAAGAAATACGCAATGTTCCTGAAGAACTTATGGTTCGGAACATCAAGTGTGTATTCGCCTTGGGCCTTAAAACATGGAATCTCTGAGTTCCAACCTATGGTAAAATTTTAGTTAGAGCATTTGTTAATTCTTATATAGTTTTCAGGATATCAACAACATGATTCACAGGAATTATTGGCTTTCTTAATTGATGGTATTCATGAAGACCTTAATAGAGTCAAGCAAAAGCCTTTTACTGAGACAATTGAGTCAGAGAATCAAGCTGATTATGAGGTGGCTCAAAAGAGTTGGGAGAATCACTTAAAAAGGAATCAATCAGTTGTTGTAGACCTGTTTCACGGACAATTCAAGTCTCAAATTACTTGTCCTACTTGTAGTAGAGTCTCAATTACTTTTGATCCATTCAACTCAGTCTCTTTGCCTATCCCTATCAAAAAGGAAAAAGAACTTGAGTTTTTCTTTATATATGCTAATAACAAGCAAAGAGCTGTGAAGATTTGTAGAACCTATAATAAGACAACTCACACTGTTCCTCAACTTAGACAAGAAATAGCAAAAATATTAGATAAACCTACAAATTGCTTTAACTTCGTTTTCTCTACCTATCATTCAAAAGATAATGTCAATATTGTGGATGAAGACAAACTCATGACAAATGAGTTAAGAAAGAAGAAGAAATACAAGAATCTCTTTGCTTTTGAAGTCCCAGAGGAAGATTTAAATGCTGATCCTAATGACAGATTCGACGTAGATATCCATCCAATGAAGAAAGTGAAGAGCTACTATGGTAGTGATATTCACAAGCCTCAATCTTTCATTAGAACAATTCATTTACGCAAGAGTTACAATTTGAAACAAATTTACATTAAAGTTTTCAAATACTTTAGATTCTTATTCGATGAAAATTACCCTAAGGAAGAAAAAGAACAATGGCTCGCTTTGAGCGATGAAGAAGCCTTCAAGAAGATGTGGGAAGAACCCGAAGAAAAACCATTCCATATTCACTTCTCAACAAGCTTCTCAATGTCTGATGAGTGTTTCTTCTGTGGAGAAAGACGCTGTAGAAATTGTATCATGAAATGTGATGATAGTGTCACTTTGGCAGATCTCTTAGCTAAAATTAAAGATCCAGACTATAATATGGAATTAGAATTAGTCTTTAATGACTCTTTGCCCGACTATGTCAACTTGGAAGTCCTTAGTGCCTTTGAAGAACTTTCTAAGGAGAAGGTGAGCACAGAAGAAATTGCTAAAGTGAAGACTCCTTCTATTTATGACTGTTTCGAACAATTCGAATTACCAGAACAATTAGGAGAAGAGAATGCTTGGTATTGTAGTAAGTGCAAAGATTTCCAAAAGGCCACCAAGAAAATGGAAATCTATAAGGCTCCTCCTCTTTTAATCCTCCATTTCAAAAGATTCAAATCAGGCACTTCATTCTATAAGAAAGGAAAAATCACCGAAAAAGTCGATTTTCCTATTGATGATTTGGATATCAGTAATTACGTTATAAATGAAGAACTTCCTATGGACTATCCAATCGAAAGAATTATTCCGAACTTCAATATTCCTGCTCCTGAAGCCATGGTAACTGAAGATGCAAATACAAATAATACAAACGAGGAAAATGAGGCTCCAATTAATGGTCAAGAAGAGACAAAAATGAATATTGAACAAGAGGAAGAATCAAAAACACCTACTAGCCCTGCTCGTGGAGAAAAGTTAAAGAGTCAAATGCATTTAGAAGGAGATGCTGCTGCAGCAAAGTCCGGACTTAACTATAATTTGTTCGGAGTCGTTAATCATTATGGTAATCTTGGTTTTGGTCACTATACTGCCTATGCGAAGAATCACAAAACTAACGAATGGTATCATTTTGATGATAGCAGAGTCAGCGACGAAAATCCAGACAATGTATGTACTCCTGCGGCTTATGTACTCTTTTATAAAAGAAAAGATTGGGAATTTAAAATCTAATCTTTCAAGCCTTCGTTATATAATATGTAAGTCAAAGTAAAAACTTTTTCTGTTGCATGAGATAGGAAGATAAAACCATAATCTATAATTGTAGAAAAGACAATTAGAAAAAACCTAATTCTCTTCCTCCATTAAGATAGATATGACAAATTATTTCCTCTTAATTTTGACCTTTTCCTCCAAACTATTCTATAATTATCTCTGAGCTAAATGAGGGTTAGAAACTATTCTAAAGAGCTGTGGACCTTGAAAAGTTTACATCATGTCTTGAATTGGCCAATCAAGGTCTACATTCCTGGAATTGTTTGCTTATAGTTGAGACTCCTGCAAAATCTAAGTTTGTCTTTAGGAAAAAAGTGACCATGTGAAAATAGAAGAGGTTAGAAGATTTCAGACAAGTCATTTATTTTCGTTTTATAAACGGAAGATATTTAATTTAGAGCCAGCTACTTCATTACCTCAGAAACGTTCTAGAAGGAATTAATTTACGATATAGATTTGAACACAATACACATTCTAGAATTATCTATGAATCAAATATAAATAGCGCCCTTAAAATATTCTCATCATTAATTTAAAAAATTTATCCTTCAAAAGATATGACTGAACCAAAACAAGGTTTACAAGCCACTGCTATTGGTATCGATCTTGGTACCACTTACTCTTGCGTCGGTGTCTGGGTTAACGACAGAGTCGAAATTATCACCAACGATCAAGGTAACAGAACCACCCCTTCCTATGTTGGTTTCACTGAAAGTGAACGTCTCATTGGAGATGCCGCTAAGAACCAAGTTGCCAGAAACCCCATCAACACCGTTTTCGATGCTAAGAGACTCATCGGAAGAAAATTCGATGACCCTATTGTCCAAAAGGATATGAAGCTTTGGCCTTTCAAGATTGAGGGCGGTCAAGATGACAAGCCTTTGATTTGTGTTAAATTCAAGGGTGAAACCAAAAAATTCCATGCTGAACAAATCTCCTCAATGATCTTGACCAAGATGAAGGAAACTGCTGAAGCCTACCTTAACAAAACCATCAAGGATATCGTTGTTACCGTCCCCGCTTATTTCAACGATTCTCAAAGACAAGCCACTAAGGATGCTGGTGTTATTGCTGGACTTAACGTTCTCCGTATCATCAACGAACCCACTGCTGCCGCTATTGCCTACGGTCTTGATAGAAAAGGAAAAGGTGAAAGAAACGTTTTGATTTTCGATTTGGGAGGTGGTACTTTCGATGTCTCCCTCTTGACCATTGAAGATGGTATTTTCGAAGTCAAGGCTACTGCCGGTGACACCCATTTGGGAGGTGAAGATTTCGATAACAAGTTGGTCGAATTCTGCGCTGCTGACTTCAAGAGAAAGACTGGTCACGATATGAGAGAAAACCCAAGAGCCATGAGAAGATTGAGAACTCAATGTGAAAGAGCAAAGAGAATTCTTTCTTCTTCCACTCAAACCAACATCGAAGTTGACTCCCTCTACGAATCTGAGGATTACAACTGCGTTATCACCAGAGCTAAATTCGAAGAACTCTGTCTCCCCATGTTCAAGGAAACTATTCCTCCAGTCGAAAAAGTTCTTAAGGATTCCGGTATGTCAAAGAACCAAATCCACGACGTCGTCCTCGTCGGTGGATCTACCAGAATTCCCAAGATCATTTCCCTTATCCAAGACTTCTTCAACGGAAAGGAACCCAACAGATCCATCAACCCCGATGAAGCCGTCGCTTATGGTGCTGCTGTCCAAGCTGCTATTTTGACCGGACAAGGAAATGAACAAGTCCAAGATTTACTTCTTTTGGACGTTACCCCACTTTCCAATGGTATTGAAACCGCTGGAGGTGTCATGACTGTTCTTATCCCAAGAAACACCACTATCCCAACCAAGAAGCAACAAGTTTTCACAACTTATGCTGATAACCAACCTGGAGTCTTGATTCAAGTCTTCGAAGGAGAAAGACCCATGACCAAGGATAACCACTTGTTGGGTAAATTCAACTTGGATGGTATCCCACCTGCACCAAGAGGAGTTCCTCAAATTGAAGTTACTTTCGATGTCGATGCTAATGGTATATTGAACGTTAGTGCCGTTGATAAGTCAACTGGTAAATCTAACAAGATTACCATTACCAACGATAAGGGAAGACTCTCTAAAGAAGAAATCGAAAAGATGGTCAGTGAAGCTGAGAAATATAAACAACAAGATGAACTTGTCAAGAAGAAGGTCGAAGCCAAGAATGGTCTTGAAAACTACTGCTACTCTGTCCGTGGCTCTTTGAAGTAAACTATTATTTTTAAACTAGTTATTAATTATTTTTTTTAGAGATGAAAAGATCAAGGATAAATTCTCCGCTGAAGAAAGCGAATCCCTCGAAAAGTTATGCGACGGTGCTTTGAAATGGATCGAATCCAACCCTGAAGCTCATGCTGAAGAATATGAAAAGCAACAAAAGGAAATTGAAGCTGCTTTCAACCCCATTATTAGCAGAATCTATCAACAAACTGGTGGAGCTGAAGGTGGAATGCCAGGCGCTGGTGGTATGCCAGGTGGCTTCCCAGGAGGTTTCCCAGGTGCTGGTGGAGCTGGACCCACTGGTGGTGCCGGACCTAAAGTCGATGAAGTCGATTAAAACATTTCCAATCAATTGTTTCTTTAATATATAAATAAATATATGAATGTGTTTAAGACATATTTTGAGTGAAATTGACCTTTGATGGTCCTTTAATAGTAGAATACGTATTAAAGCATCTTATTGTTGAAATAGAAAGGAACTTAAAAATAAAAATAAATAAGTCTCATTTAGGAGTAGAAACATTCAGTTGAAATGAAATGAAGTGTATTTAGAAAGTTTTAAATTTTAGAATGTGATTTCTTTTTATGTTTTTCCTTTGAGAATTGAACGTATTCTTTACCTCAAAGTGAGATTTTACAATCCCGAGGATTACGAGAATTATCTTGAAAACCCTTGACAGTCTAAAAGTATAAAATGGTTCTAGATTTGGACTCTCTAAAGACAAATGATAGATTTAACCAATCTAAAGATCCAGAATAAGCCAGAATATTCTGGAAATTTAAGATTACTGGAAATTAATAGGGAAAGTTAAAGTGGTCTGTTATTTGGAGTTTTTCGTTTAATAACGTATAAAACGAAGCATTTTTCTTAGGTAAAAATTCTTTTGTTGGAAAGTGTGAATAGTTTCGGACTCAAAACAAAAGAAAAAAAGGATTTCAAAAGAAATTTGCTCAGGAAGTTTCAAAAAATTATTAAAAATCCAAAACAACAAATGAGCCAATTTTAACACTTTTAAACTTTGTGACTTTAGGCAAATTTCAAAATGATTTCAATAGATTATTCTAGATTTTAAAATTTAATTTTTAAGCTCTATACCCTTTTTCTTTCCTTAAATCCTTGTTGCTTTTAGCGTTCTGTGATTTGTTGGTTTTTTTTTCATTTAAAAGACTTTAAGTCGAACTTTTATCCTCAAAAACCAACATGAAATTTGTCAATTTAACTATTCTTATTTCCTTTTATTTTATGGCCTTGAAAGCTCATTTTTATTTATTCTTAAGAGGGATTATCTTTTTACAATGTTTTTAAAAATTCGTTTCTAGCGTCATTACTTGTCGTATTTATCATTATTTGTCAATCCTTGGGTCAATTAAATTAGCTTTTTGAATAGTTCTTTTTTCCTGAAAGATCAAATTGTAAAAATTGGGAAAATATGTTTTTGTTAAAGTGGAAAAAATGAGAAAAAAATCCAAAAACTAAGCAATAACTATTATAAATCATTTTATTCATGCTTTTAAAAGCGTTGGTTGGAATGATTTTTATTATTAGATAAAATTCAGACCTCGCTATTATAAACAATATCTCTTTTTGAGACGATAACAAGACAAAACATATGAATTCGAAATATGTAAACGTCACCCAAAAGCGCTGAACTATCATCAGAATAGATTTTCCTTTCGATCATCTTTGAAAAGCTTAAAACTTCCTGAAAAAATAATGCATTTTATTTTTTATTCTAAAACTATAATGAACTCCACAAAATTTTGTAGCAAATATTCCAGTATTCCCTTGAAATATTCGTTTTTGGGAAAAAGATTTCGAGGGTGTGTGTTCATTCGGACCCTGAAAAATTCATTTTTCGAAAAATAGGAATTTTATACTCCTTAAAATGGGCAGTCAATTGTTTATAAAAAGATTTCCAAAGTTTTTCTCCCTCCCGAAAACTGGGACAACTTTCCATCCTCGAAATATTCGTAAAAATTTGATTTCAAGGGTACGAATATTTCAAGGGAATACTGTATATCAAGTGGGAAAATTGAACTTAGGAAATCAAATAAAAACCATAACTTGAATATTCATGTGAGACGCCAGAATCAAAATCAATATGTTAAAAGAACTAATTTACCTCGAAAACCTAAAAAAAAGCTATAAATGGATATTCTGACCCCGCTTCAAAAATAACGCATCTGAAGAAATATATTAAAATTATTACTCAAGGCGATATAAATTTATATAAATATAGATTCAATGTAACCCTATGGAAAGTAATTATATAGAGTTATTAAAAACTCCCTGTCAAAGAATAGTATGTTCGTAAGAACCTTTAAAAAAATAAAATAAAAGAACTAATTGCAACAGGAGAATATGACAGACAATGTTTTTAAGTTTATTTTAATCTTCGAGGTAGAAAGAATCATTGAGAAAGGACTAGCGTAAAGATTATTGTTTGAAAAAGACTTTGAATAGGGAAGAACTTTCGTGCTTATTATTACTTTTGGGGGAAAAAATATTATTGATAAACCAACAAGATTAATCTACAATTTACAATGTTAATTGTGAGGCAGATTTTTTATTATGACACGTAAAATCTCAATACTAATATATATCAAAACAGCAACAAAAAAAAGAGCTTTACTAATATTATATATCATTGAAAAATGCGTTTAATTTTAAAGAAAATGTAAAATTCACTTTTTTATTACTTAATATAAAAAAACAAAGCAAATCAAAAGAGAGTTTATTGAAGGAAGCTTATTTTTTCATTATGAAATACAGAATATAAAAAAATTTCTTCAAGATTTTTTATGAATTCAGATGTTATAATTAACATATCTTTGACTTAAAGAGGAGTAAAAATAATGTTACGAGTCGGTAAAACCTTTTGCATTATGAATAAATCCTTTTGGATGTCATGTTATTAAATTTGTTATAAAATTCCGCTTTTATTGAAATCTTAAGAAAGAAAAAACTTGAATGATGTATTTTGTATAAATTTGTGATTTCAAGTTATATTATAGTTTTAAAAGTTTACTTTTATCTTCTGGATCTGGTTTAATATTGATTTTTCACTATTTTTATTAATTTTGTAAGGACAAATTATTTAAATTTGATTAGTTTATATAAGTTATAACTATTAAATTTCTATTTGATAAAAACTATCTTTTTCATTTTGTTACTCAAGAACCTTTCTTGACTGAACCCATCATTATCCTAAAAATAAAGCATAAAGTTATCCTATTCTATCTTGTAATTTTCAAACTATTTTTCAAATTGGGGGAATTTTTCGAAACCTTCAAGTATTAAAGTATTTTTTTATTTTATCCTCTCCCTCCCAAAATAAACCTCTTTGTCTCAAACAAAAAATGTATATTGTAATCACTAAAAAAAATTTTTTTTCCTAACAAATAGCTCCGGAAATTTATTTTTGAGTATTTAAAAATTCCAAATTATAATATCTTCATTAATAGACCATTTTGACTCAAGGGGGAAATTTTTTTTTTTAAATATCAGAGAATAAAAGAAAACTAAAGAATTAAATCTTACTGATAATTGTTTGTTGAAATGTCGTTCAGATTAACAAAAAGACAACATCCTTAACAATACCATTTTTTTCTAAATTTTTGATGATGTCTATATTTAATTAAATATTTAAACAAAAAATTAAACCTAAAGATATTTAGATATGGGAAAAAGGTTTCATGTTAATTCTTTTGTAAAATAGAATTTACTACATTAGAAGAGTTATTTCTTGAGAAATCTAAACCTTGAGTTGTTATCTTGTTCAACAAGAAAACCGAAACAACAACGCTGACGATTAATGCATTAAATTGACAATTTTTAACTTCAATAAAATTAGAATCGAATTTTATTGGCTTGGTACTTACAAAAGGTACTCATTATTTGCAAACATCTGGGCTATATTTTTGTTTTAGCTTAACTAAGACTAATGGAGAATGTTCCAAGTAATATTGAAGAATCTAAGGGTAAATATATCTTACAACATTTGCTCAATTTGATTAGTAGGAGAACAAAGAGAGCATGTAAATCATAAATCATTACATTTGACAATAATATTCACTTTAGCAACAGACATTCGATTCCCAGGAGAACCCAGAGTCTCTAATAGAGAATCTGATATTAGCTGTAAGAAAATTCCATTGTAACCGTCTGATATCCTAGCTAAATAATCTCTTTGAACCTAATAATCTTTCCAATAATCATTATCTCATACAACGAGCTCAAGGAGTTTCTTTCAACATTCCAATTAAATTTATATATGACGAAAATAGCATTAGAGCACTGACATATGATAGATATCTCATTGATCAGGTACTGGTAGCAGAATAATGATAATATAATAAATTAGGCTATCGAAAGGGCAGAAAATGTTATTGCAATCAAAAGAGGTGATCTGATTGAAGCAGTGAAGCCAAAAATTGATCAACTCAAAAAGACAATCATTGTAAAGGGAATAACAAAAGACGATGAAACTGAAATCAAGCAATTAGTGAATAATATCGAAGGATCTCAAGAAGGGGTAAAGAGGTTTATAATAATGTATTCTTATGTTTAAAGATCTCAAACTGGCATTTCAATCAACAATTAAATGTGATTAATATTGTTTGCAAAGATGAAAAGTTTGCAAGTGAATTGTATAATCATCTTATTCAAGTCAATTTCAAAGTAAAAATTCAAATGTTTCCAGGGTAAAAACTTAATGACTTTAAGGATTCTCCTCTTGATTGTTCCTTAAACTTTGAAAATTTGTATATTGCAGCCCTTGAGAACATGAAAAAAAGACCCAAAAGACCCTATGATCCCCAAAAAAGAGGAGGCAATTATAATATGATGCCTCAATTTCAAATGCCATTCTTTTTTAATCCTATGAATAACGGAGGCTACATGAAAAGTATCTATTTGCGATTTTTTAACAGTGAACCCCATAGGTTACTACCCACAACAGAATTTTTATATGCAACAAAGACCTTATAATACCCCAATGAACCCCACCAACATAAACGGCCCTGTGAATAGACCCCAACAAAACTATTATTATAAAAATACCGGCGGTGGTAATTAGACTTGTTATGGATCCAAGGGAACTAAAAAATTTTAGGAAGAAGAGGAGGTTTCAATAAAAAAGGACCAGGAAAAGGAAGAGGAGGCAGATACCATAAAAATGGAGGCAAGCCTCAACCTTCAAATGTCGAGGTGAATGATAGCGATTTCCCTCCTCTTTCCAATGAAAAACAAGAAGAAGAAGAGCCACAACAGTAGGGATGAGTGTCATTCTCAAAAAACACTCATTAAACTTAATAAGTAATTGAGAATATTGTCACATTAATATATGGAGTTTCGCCCATCTTGCATTTTATATCAGAGAGTAAAACTTTATTTAGTCATTGATTTGACCTGACAAATCATGAGTATAAATAGAACAATAAGAAGAGATCGACCTGAAATTTCTTATTTGACTGAGCGATTTATTTCCTCCTCCCCTTTATTTTATGAAATTTTTTTTGAGAAGTTATAAAGACAAGTTTATTGGACACTTGAGATGGATTTCAAAATTATATAGTTACAAAAATAAACTCAAGGTCTTAGTAAAAAAAGTATAATAAATTTATTCAACTGACTTTCTGCATGTCGGACACTCTGCCTTTTTCTTCAGCCAGGCAGCAATACATTCTTTATGGAAGTTGTGCTCACAAGAAAGGAAACTGATAATATTATTTAAAATCTTAAGTTAAAGATTACCATTGTAAATCACCTTCTTCGTAATCCACTAAACAAATAGCACATAAACTAAGGGTAGTTTAGACTGATAAATACTTATTCATTACTTTTCAGTAGTAGTTGATTCATCTGTTGTTTTCTTTGCTTTAAGTTTCTTTCGATTTTTAAACTTTTTAGTTTTAAGTTTTTCTATTGCATCTTCATTCAATCCAGGTTTCCTTTCAAATGTTTAGGAATTTACAAGTTTTTATTTTACTTTGGTTCTTCAGCGAATTGGTTGAAAAATTGTTCAATAAAAACAGTAACCCAATTTGTTTGATTTTCGGGTGTTCCGATCATACAGTTAATAAACTCATTTATTCTAATTAATTCTTGACCAAATGTTTCATCTGAATCAAAAACATCTTGAATTTTAATTTCTGTATAATTTAACATATTTTTCTTACTTCTCAAGTTTTGTAAACTCATATTCGTTAAATCCTGGTTAGCAATAGTAACTCTTATAGTTGCTGGTCTTGAGAAAAGATCTGATAAACTGTATTGTTGCTGTTCTGGTCTCAACGTTGGAGTTATGGCATGATCTATGTCTTTAAAAATTAATCTATACCATTAAACTTTTGTTTTTACGAGAGCTTTGTCGAAGCTGATTACTGTTCAATAAATGCTGATCATTTCTCCTTTGTTCTCTCATATTAATTTCCTCTATTGCTTCAGTTCTGGTGAAATATCTTGCAGAATTTCTATTTCGAAGCTGGTCTGATCCTTCCTGATGAATATTATATCTTTCATTATGACGTGCTCTCTCAACGAGATCTTGTCTTCTTGGATCATCTAATGATATAACTCCTACACCGACCCTGACCAAAGGATTTCTTGTTCTGTCAATCCTCCTGTCACTTTTATTAGGACTCTCATCCAGTCTTGGTAAAGTACGAAGACTAGAGTTATGAGTTCTTTCTTTATAAAGGCCTTGAGAATGTTCTGGTTGATGATAATTCAACAGGTTTGATCTGATAAGACTATTTGTCTGAAGTTGAGGAAGGTGATGAGAATTTGGATCAATTATATTACCCATTTGGTTGTTTGAGAACCCCATAAATTCTGCACTTCTATTCCCAATATCTATATCACGTCTATTCAAGAAAATTATTTCTCTCTCTTGATGATTTTTTTGTTACCTTTGGAGAAGAGAATTTGATGCAAGTGCAAAAGTTGAAGGAATTTGTGTAACAGGAGCATGGCGATTGTTAATAAGATTGTTATTATTCACTCCAGGAAATAGACTGTCATAATTAACAGGAGAATAAGCATTGAAAGTAGGAGCATTATATCTTTGAGTAGAGTTTTTCCAACGAAGATTTGGACTGAAACTATCCACTTTACTATTGGAATGAATAAAATGGGTTCGAACTAGGTGAATATACTTATTTGCAATATAGTTTTGATTCATTGAAGGACCTAAAGAAGCATTTCTTTTCATTATTGGTCGAAAAGACTGTTGGGGATATTGATAAGGTTGATTAACAAGACTTCTCTGGTCAATTATATAATTGTTATTTACTCTATCAATCAATAACTATTGTGTATTATCTTACTTTCTGTCATTGAGTGGCATGGGCATCATATAACCTAATGAATCAGTAAGTTAAATGTATTGATTGTTTTTTATTTTGATAATGGGAAATGATAAATAACCAAAAGATGAATAAAAACAAAGATTTACCAGAATAAGCCCCATTTGGATTTCCATATGGATAAGATCCTGGTCCAGGCAGGTAATTCATAAACCAAAGATTTTTGTCAAATCTGGCTAGTAAGAGAGATTAACCCTTGATATAAAAATTTATTATTAAAAAGGGTTTTGTTCTCTTTTAATCCTTGTCAAATTAAAAAGAATATTCTTTGAAGTAATTCCTCAAACTCCCAAAAATTGTTTTGTTGTATTTTCTCTTGGAAAGGAAAAGTAAATTAATTTACCAAAGTTAAAAAAATAGTAAAAATCTTAAAAAAGATGTTTTAATTAGAGTTCAAAATAGTAACGTGAATTGTTTTTGTAATCATTTCGAGGTTCAAAGTACTCGAAATCAATCAAATAACAAAATCATACTCTCATAATATTGTATTATTTATAACAAATACATTACTGACACAAATTCCATATTAAATTTCATCATCGTCATTATAAACAGGGAAATCACCAACTTCAACTTTGTTGGGTCTCACAAAAATTCCATATTTATTAGGACATTCAAAGTATTTATTTCCATTGATACTACCAAATAATTAATTTTCAATCATTTTATTCTCCTTACCTTCCGTTATTTGTGCCAAAAGCTTGGTCTAACCTTATTCCAATAAAATACCCTTTGTTAATCTCTGGAACAAGACCAACATATTCAACTGTTCCAATGTTCCCATTGTCAATAAGTTTACATCTGTTTCCAATCTAAGAAATTAAGCTTATTACAGAGGAGAATATGTTTATACAGCGAAGGCTTCAGCTTCAGTTTGCATATAATCATCTCCCAGACTCTCAACATGTTCCGCTTCCTGTTGTTTCTTCAAAAATTCCTCTTTAAACTTTCTCACAGTATCTTTTCCGATTATAATTTGATAAGAAAAACTTATTACTTGGGAGTTTGTCATAATCCTCTTCAGAAATTTCGTATTTTTCTACTTGAGAAAGATCCTCTAATTCTTTTGTTATCGAATTAGGATCAGTATCAATCACCTAAGTTGTATGAGAAATGATTTAAATATGATATAAATTACATGGATAGTGTAATATTCTTGAGGACAATAGTAGTCGAGGGTTCTATCGTCTTCATTCATAGCCACAACAAAGTTTCCATCTAATTAATATTAATGGGAAAAAGGACTCTAATTCATACTCAGATCTTGAAGAACAAGTTGCATGGAATAGTCTTTTGTTCCAAACTTCTTTTCACATGTTCTCTAAGGTATTTAAGTTGTGAAGACAAAATTATTCTTACCTTAATTTCTGCAATTTGTTCATTAAGATCAAAACGAACTTCAGGGATTCTGCTATGGAGAATGGAGTGAGTAAGGTTAAGTTTAATCTTTGGAGTAATTTCAGGTTGGTCAGACATGGGGAGAACGTGAAAGGGTGAAGAGATGTTTTTAAAAGCTTAAATAATTAACTTGCTTGAAATTTTTCAAATCTGAGCTGCTATTTCTAGACAGGAATTATTACAAATTATTTTCTGATATTCAACAGTATCTGATGTCTATATATTTATTTTTATTTTTTTGAATATTCGTTAATAGACAAAGAAATAGAACTCAAATACTTTACGGTCTTTTAGACTTTGTTTAAAATATACTTTTTCCATGAATATTAATTGAAATTAGAAAAAGGTAGTATTTTCTATAGTCCAAAAGAGACCAAATTTTTGCTTTAACCATATCATCTTATTTTTCGCAAAGGAGAATTCAGATGAAAAAACTTAAATATCTTTTACCTTTGTTGTATTTCTGTTTTACTTGTTCTTGTCTTTACTAATCATTTTTAACTATTAGTTATCATATCAGATTTTGATTTCAATTTCTTTTAAAAATAAAATTTCGAAAAATTAGAAAACAAATAAAACTTTTATTAGTTGAAATGCCTACTTTTTACTTGGCATCAGATTTCTTTTAACCGTTAAATTCTATGAAATTCTGACAGTTTTTATTTATAAGTAAGTTCTGATTACTCTTTTGCAGCTTCGATTTATGGCCATTTCAAGAAAACAGTATGAAACTGTATCTATTAGAGCAAAGTCATAGCTTTTAAACTTATTGTTTAAAAGTTCAAGTTAAATCATTAGATATACATATCTTTAATAAATTTAATACAAAAACAACATATCCGTGAGAAATCACCTTTACATGAAATTTTGACATAAATACAGTTTCACAACAATTAGAATCACCGAATGGAAAACATGATTAAGTTTCATAAACAGAATGTACATCTTTAATAATCTTTTTCAAGTTAGAAAAAAAATCTTTAAGAAAAATTTTTACCTCTTGGACTGAAATTATAACTTTATCTTTAGATTTGATTTTAGTCATACCCTTCTCAAACTTTTTCCATTCATCTCTCTTCTTATTTACCTAGAAGATTAAGCCGTAATCCTTCTAACTAACTACCTCACGAAAACTTGTATATGTCTTATTCTGTAAATTAAAGTTAAAAGCATCCGCCATTGCCATTGTCTTTGTTATGATCAATTTTCATTCCTTAATAAAGCATTACCTTGACTTTTTGTAGTTTGTCTTGTTGTTCAAACATTCTCCTAATCCTTTCTGCTTTCTTCTTATCATTCTCATGGACTTTTCTTTGGAATTTAAACACATCATCTTCATCAAAAACTTAACAAATTAGTTCCTTACTAAAAAACTCCTTACTTTGGTAAAACATGTCTCTTGTTAATATCAAAACCTTGGCATCTTCTTCAACTAAAACATGTTCTTTCCTTCTAGCAACGGCAATCATTTCACTCACTCCAAATATTTCTCCAACTTCGATCGGAAGAGTGACTGCATAAGTCTTTATTATTTTACATATTCTCCAATCTTTAAGTCCGGTTGGCCATTTATTAGCTTTATCTACTGTAACAGGCATCCTTCTGACCACCTTTCCACTCATAACAATAAACATTCTATCCGAAATAGCATCAATAGGATATATGACTTCATTTTTAATAAAAGTAACCATTGTAAGACTATGAATCAAAGCATGTTTCTTAACCTCAGAGAAAGTGTTCAAGAAATAGTGTTGAGTAATAAACTCATGAATTGTACTATTACTATTGACGATATTATTTTTGGCTCCTCCTAAAACGACCAAGTAATCATATCGACGCAATGAAACTAAATAAGTTGATTTTGACGCTTGTAATTTAGCTGATCTTTTCCCAACAGTATCTAAAGCCTGTCTTCCTAGAAGATCGCCAGGGTTAGCTTTTCCCACAACTGTTTCCACTTCGACTGGTCTTGTGATTATATCAAGTTGTCCATCATATATAATATAAGCAGAGTCTGCTATATCACCAATATTACATAGAATTTGTCCTTGAGATAAAGACATTGGTTCAAGGACCTTTGATAATTCCAATAACTTATCATAAGGTAAGGTTGAGAAAAGTTGTAATTCGCTGAGCCATTTCGCAACAAAAGAATGTTGAACAAGATCCCATTCGGAAACTTTTTTATTGAAGATTTTGAAAAGAGGATGTTGTGATTCCTTTTTCTTGGATGAAAGCATTTGATTGTATTTTGGAGATGATTGCATCCATTCAGGAACAATGTCAAGCGAAGAATTTGAAGGAAACCTTTTATGACTCGGACGATTTGGTTTAGAAAATACAACGGATTGTGTAGGACTATGTTTTGCTAAGCCTAAACCTTTTGTCTCCTTTTCATTATCTTTGTTTGAGGGAGAAAAATATTCAACTGCGTCTAAAGGAAGAGTCCCTGATAAAATAAGATTATCAATTAATCTAGTGACCGCTTTATCATTAGATTGCTTAGGAGAGTTTG
>Ga0182742_1003413_pt1 | contig 15597 bp, 12 predicted proteins | sample eDN5th37CBELigMG_FD_128880 | JGI IMG/M metagenome (GOLD analysis project Ga0182742, IMG submission 128880) | Enriched Miracle-Growth compost microbial communities from Emeryville, California, USA - eDNA 5th pass 37_C BE-Lig MG (version 2)... ...
CAGGAAAAGATCCGCATTGATTGGTTGGCAGATAAGCATGCCTCTATGTTTGATGATACTGCTTCAAATGATGTAGTAGAACAATCCTCAATCTTTGAATCTGTGATAGCACGTGAAAAAAACGTACTGAATCAATTATTAAGCCAACTAAATCAAAACGATTTTTGGGAAGCCGTTGACAAAATTACAAATGCAGACGTTGTGTATATCGCAAGCTTCGGAAGTTCTTATGCGGCGGGGTATTGGCTGTATTACGCATTAAGACAATTTAGAGCGAATGTATACATTTCAAATCCGAATGGATTCATCCCTGAAGATGTGCAAGATTTATCCGAAGACTCAATTGTAGTAATTTTTTCTTATCCACGTTTCCGAACCGAAACCTTAACATTAATGAACATGGTCAAAAGGCAAAAAGTAAAAACGATTGCCATTACTAATAGACAACTCTCCCCTGTAGGACCATTGGCAGATATTACGTTAACCACAGAGGAAAAAGTAGAGAATGGACATAACTCCATTGCTTCGGTCATCAGTTTATTGGAAATGATTCTTGCAGGAATTCAAACTAGAGACCACGTCCATATTAGTGTCAGACAACGGAAGTTAGAACAACTTTATTCTAATCAAAACTTATTTATAGAATAGTAACTAGAAAGCTAGGATTTAATAAACCTAGATTTAAAAATATATAACTACTGAGGTGTAAGCATGAGCGGTATAACAGAAGCAAAAATAAAAACAACGAAAATTGATCAATCATTCACATTAATAGACTATTTAAAATTTCTAATTCCATCTCTAATCGGGATCTTATTGTTTATTGTTCCCATTAATATGGGTGATGGTATTACAGTTCCAATCGCGTTTTTATCAAATCAAATATATGGACTAATCGGGGATTGGATCCCAACGATGGTGTTAATTATTATGGTTATTTCTGTAGTAGGATCCCTAGTGGCAACGTTGTTGAAACCAAAATTAGTCCTAGAGAATAAAATGTTAAATACACTCTTTAATGTAAGCAAATTTTGGGTAATGGCTCGTTTACTCGGTACAATTTTTGCAGCGATGACCATCTATCAATTCGGTACTGAAATGGTATATTCTGAAAATACAGGTGGCTTGCTTCTTTATGATTTAATTCCTATTCTTTTTACTACATTCTTCTTAGCAGGTATGCTTTTACCATTATTATTAAACTTTGGCCTTCTAGAGTTTGTTGGTGCTTTGTTTATGAAAATAATGCGTCCTGTATTTACACTACCTGGACGTTCATCTTTAGACTGCTTAGCCTCTTGGGTCGGCGATGGCACGATTGGTGTCCTATTAACGTCCAAACAATATGAAGAAGGATATTATACAAAACGTGAAGCAGCTGTCATTGCAACAACTTTTTCAGTAGTCTCAATTACCTTTTCGATTGTTATCCTACAGTATTTAGACCTAGAAGCTCACTTTATTCCTTATTATGGAACAATTATTTTAGCTGGGTTGGTGGCAGCGGTTATTATGCCAAGAATTCGACCTTTATCGAAAAAAACGGATACGGGTTATGAAAAAGCTGAATTAAAAGAAGAAGAAAACATTCCAGCAGGCGTTTCTCAAGTTCAATGGGGTTTAAATAAAGCAGTCACAAAAGCAAAGAATAATGAATCCTTTTCATCTACGTTTAAAGAAGGTTTCCAGAACGTATTAGATATGTGGGTCGGCGTTCTTCCAATTGTAATGGCAATCGGAACGGTAGCGCTTGTTATTGCCGAGTTCACTCCATTTTTTACGATACTCGGAAAACCTTTTGAACCGATTCTTACACTCATGCAAATTCCAGAAGCTGCTGAAGCTGCACCAACGATGGTCATTGGATTTGCGGATATGCTGTTGCCTGCCATTCTTGGTAGTGGTATTGAGAGTGAACTAACTCGATTTATGATTGCTTGTGTTTCAGTAACACAACTTGTTTATCTTTCAGAAATGGGTGGCTTGTTATTAGGCTCAAAAGTTCCTGTAAGCTTTAAAGATTTAGTACTAATCTTTATTTTCCGTACGCTAATTACTTTACCGATTGTGGTAATTATCGCTCATATCTTGTTCTAAATTTTAGAATCTAACGGGGGAAAGTTCTATGAATCCGATGCAGTTTATAGATGATTATCAAACATTCATTTTAAACACCTATAAAGAACTCCATAAACTTGCAGAGCCGAGTTGGAAGGAAGAAAAAACCTCTCGTTACTTGCAAGAAATTTTAATTGATGCTGGTCTTTATGTCCAAGCATTTAAAGATCATTATGGATTTATTGCTGAAATCCGAGGAGAAAAGCCCGAAGTAATTGCACTTCGGGCTGATCTTGATGCCCTTGTACAAGAAAAGAATGGAGTCATCTGTGCGAATCATTCATGTGGGCATGACGCTCATAGCACGATGGTGATGATGACGGCCATTGCATTGTCTAAAATGAATACTAAGTTTTCTTATACAATCCGATTTATTTTTCAGCCAGCTGAAGAATTGGCTGGTGGTGCATTACAAATGATGAAAGATGGTGCACTAGATAACGTGAAATTTCTAGGTGGAATTCATCTACGTCCGGCTTTTGAAGTTGAGTTTGGCAAGGCAGCCCCCGTAATTCTTCATGGGTCTACTACGACTCTAAAAGGTACGATTAAAGGTGCTCAAGCTCACGCAGCTAGACCAGAGGATGGTAACAATCCGATTGAGGCTGCGTCGTTATTAATTCAGGCCATCAAACAAATTCGTTTACCGGCAGATGTTGGTGGTTATTCGATTAAAATTACTGAACTTCAAAGTGGCGTTGCCTCAAATGCTATTCCTGAGACTGCACATTTCACATTTGACCTACGTTCCGAAAGAAATGAAGGCATGACAGTATTAATCGAAAAAACTAAACATACTGTTGATAAAATTGCTGAACTAACCGAAACAGATATCCATTATCATATGGATGATGAATTTTCACCCGCTGCAGTAAAAAACATCCAGGCCGTTACGATAGCTGAAAAAGCAATTGGAGCTATTCTTGGAAAAGAAAAAGTCGTATCAGAATGCGTTTCACCAGGGGCGGAGGATTTTCATTTCTATACCATGAAAAATCCAGATTTGGCCGCGACAATGATTGGGCTTGGCTGCGGACTTGCTCCCGGGTTGCATCATCCAGACATGAGTTTTGATCATCAGGCTTTAATCTATGGAACAAAGATTCTCACGAAAATGATGCTAGAAGCAGATCAACAGAGTTGGGTATAATTAGTAATGAATGGAGGAGAGAAATGAGGCAACAAGTACAAGCAGAAATTGAAATCCGAAATTTACAAACTATAAAAGAATTGGAAGAAGTTCGTCAGCTAGAAACAATTGTATGGAGTTTTGAAGATTCGATTGCAGTTAACCAAACCATCACGGTTGTGAAAAATGGCGGATTCATTTTAGGTGCGTATATAAAAAATCAACTAATTGGTTTTCAATATAGTTTTCCTGGATTCGATGGGAACAAGGTTTACCTTTGTTCCCATTCATTAGGGATTCACCCTGAGTACCGCAAATATGGGATTGGCGAGAGGTTAAAATGGGCCCAAAAAGCACTGGCCAATGAAAAAGACTATGATTTGATTACTTGGACATATGATCCGCTTGAAACAGTGAATGGAAACTTAAATCTACATAAACTAGGTGCAATTTGTAAGACATATATGGAAGATGCCTACGGTGAAATGGATGATGGTTTGAATTCTGGTATTGCCACGGATCGTTTTTTAGTGGAATGGCCAGTGGACGTAGAGAAAAAAACAGCTGAAAGAAAGCAATATACAGGTGAGCAGAAAAAAGTCATCAAGACGGCACAAATTGACCGCCTACTGGTACCTGAAAAGTGGGATTTGACTTTAGAAGATCACTATCTCTTTGTTCCTGTACCTGGTAATTTTCAAGAAATTAAGCAACGAGACCTTTCGCTAGCTATCTCTTGGCGAAATTGTACACGCGAAGTTTTTACTAAATACTTAGCAAATGGTTGGGTTGTTAATGATTTGGTAAAAGATGATCGAACTACAAACCAGTATTTGTATGTACTAGAAAAGAGGGTGTAATGATGGAAATTACTAGGATCACATTGAGGCATATCAAAATAGATTTATTGTACCCGTTTACCACAAGTGTTGGGACAGAATATGATAAAGAAATAATAGTAGTTGAAGCTACCGGTAAAAGCGGGAAATCTGGTTGGGGAGAATCGGTTTCGATTGTCCAGCCGATGTATAATGAAGAAACCGTCCAAACGAACTGGCATATTATGAATGATTTTCTGATTCCTCTATTAATGAAAGCACCAATCAACCATCCAGATGATATTACGGAGAGATTTTCATTCGTACGCGGTAACTTCAACGCCAAGGCTGCGATTGAAGGAGCGATTTGGGACCTTTACGCCAAGGAAAAGAACGAGTCATTAGCAAAAGTATTAGGCGGAACGAAGGAGAAAATTGAGGTTGGAGTAAGTGTTGGGATTCAAACCACTGAGTTAAAGCTACTACAACAAATTGAAAATTATTTGCAAGAAGGATATAGGCGTATTAAAGTAAAAATCAAACCTGAATGGGATATTAAAATTCTAAAATCCATTCGAAAGCATTTTCCACAGATTAACTTAATGGCAGATGCAAATTGTGCTTATACACTTAATGACATTGACCATTTACGAGCGTTAGATGAGTTTAATTTGATGATGATTGAACAGCCACTGGCTCACGATGATATTATTGATCACGCAAAGTTGCAAGCGAAGTTGGAGACACCACTTTGTCTTGATGAAAGTATTCACAGTGCAGAAGATGCTAGAAAAGCGATTGAATTAGGAAGCTGTCGCATCATCAACCTTAAAATTGGTCGTGTAGGCGGGTTAACTGAATCAAAGAAAATTCATGATGTTTGCTTAGAGAAGGGGGTTCCACTCTGGTGTGGAGGTATGCTTGAGGCAGGAATTGGTCGAGCTCATAATCTTGCGATTACATCGCTTGCCAATTTTACACTCCCAGGAGACACGGCTCCGTCCGCACATTATTGGAAGAAAGATATTATTTCACCAGAGGTTGAAATGAAAGATGGATATATTTATCTTCCAGCGACACCTGGAATCGGTTACGAACCCAATTTAGATATGATTGAGGAGATATCCTTTCGTAAAAAAACCGTTGATTTTGAAAATTCAACTTCTAAATCCTGTGATTCCCAAATACAAATTTAAAAAGTAAATAGTTTACCAAATGCTTTGATGGGGATATTCAAAAAGGCCACCATTGAAGCATTTTTCATTTTTTTGGAAAATGAGCAGTTGCTCAAATTAAAAGATATGCTATAATGAATGAATATTCACTCAATATTAAATTGATAGAATTTCCAATGTTTTGAGGTGACTAAAATGGAACGCATAGGACCAATTATGCTTATTGAGGGCCCAAATAAAAGTAGTAAAGTACCTTATTCTAGAAGTTTGTATCTAGATTGTGCTGATAAGGTACTGATTGACTCTGGAGCTGACCCTAAGAGCTTATTGCAAATTGAAAAAGAAAATGGAATTCAGTTGATTATGAATACCCATTATCATCCAGATCATACATCTCATAATTACTTATTTCCAAATGCAGAGAAGTTAATTAATCCGATTGAATACGAAACTGCGCAATCAATCGAAGGAATCGCCAGAGCAAACGGTGTGTACCAAGAATGGGGTCCTAAAGGAGTAGAAACAAGGAAGCAGAATCTTCCTTCAAGATGGGTGAAAAGCTTAGGACAACTAACAGGTACGTATGAGTATGAAAAAGAATATAATTTTAGTGGGATTAAAGTCCAGTTTCTGCATAGCCCAGGGCATACAAGTGGATTATCATGTCCGTATTTTCCTGATTTAGGGGTCGTATTTGCCGGCGATTACGATATGACGTCATTCGGTCCATGGTACAACGGGACAGATGGCGATATTGATGATTTTATTCGTTCTGGGAAACGTCTTTTAGAACTTGATGCAAATACTTATATTACAGGGCACCAAAAAGGTGTATTTACAAAAGAGGAATTTGCAGTCGCAATGGAAACCTATCTTGCGATCATTAACCAACGTGATGAAAAAATTGAAAGATATGTTGCGCAAGGCTTATCTTTCGAAGAACTTACAAGTATTGGGATTTTTTATCCAAAAAGGACTTTGGATAATGGAATACTAAAAACATGGGAACGTACCGGGATCCGCAAGCATTTACATCGTCTTGGTTTAACTGTACCAGAACTCAGCAGGGTTTATACAAATGCAAAATAAGAGAAGCAATCGTCTTAAAGGCGATTGCTTCTCTTATTTTGTATATTTGATTTTTTCTGGCAAAAACTATTGTAGGTTCACACATTAAAAAGAGGGGGTAATTTCATGGAAAAGAACCTTTCTTATGGCAGCGACTATAAATACATTCCAGCTACGTCCATTAGTAGCGGAATGGGGATTGAGGTCTTACCTGATATTTATTCACATACCATTCAAATTGTTAACATTTGTCTCGTCGGAAATCCTGAAAGTGGAGAGTTTGTTCTAGTAGATGCTGGTATGCCAGAATCAGCCGATGAAATTATTGCTGTTACCGAGGAACGTTTTGGTAAAGATGCGAAACCAAAAGCAATTCTACTAACACATGGACATTTTGATCATGTAGGGGCAATAGTAGAATTAATCAAGTACTGGAATATTCCTGTTTATGCACATCAGTTAGAGCTGCCATATTTAACTGGCCAAAAAAGTTATCCTACCCCTGATTCAACAGTTGAAGGTGGAATGATTGCAAAAATGTCACCAATGTTTCCAAATGAACCAGTACAACTAGGGGATCGAGTGGAAGCACTACCTTCTGATGGTACTGTACCTTATATGGAAGGATTTCGCTGGATTCACACTCCTGGTCACAGTGAAGGGCATGTGTCATTTTTTAGAGAAGCCGACAAATGCTTAATCGTGGGGGATGCATTTGTTACAGTAAAACAAGAGTATCTTTATAAAGTCATCACACAGGAGCAAGAAATTAGCGGACCTCCACGATATTTAACACCTGATTGGAAAGCTGCAAAAGCTTCGGTGCAAAAGTTAGCAGAACTTAATCCGTTGGTTGCTGTAACAGGACATGGGTTTCCAATGACAGGTGAAACATTGGCAAGTAGTTTACAGAAACTCGCAAATGAGTTTGATCAGATTGCCGTACCTGACTACGGGAAATTTTTAAATTAATAAACGAAAACGAAAAGGCAGATACAATTTGGATCTGTCTTTTTGAAGTACACTCTTTTAGTAGTAATTTATAGCTTAAGCTGACCTAACATGACAATAGCAATTTGATTGGTTGTCACTATTTTTCTATAAAAAATAGAGTTAAAATTTATGACCCTATGAATGGCTACTCGATTGATAAAGACTTTTATATTTTTATCATCGTTACCCGTTTAACTTTCCTTTACTAGCAATTGCTTATTAACGGAATAACTTAAAAATAAGTGAATATTTACTATTTTTATAGTATAATTGTTCATGAATTAGATTAGTTGAGAGGGAGTCGAGATGAGTATGACGAGTATAGGGACAGACACAAAAGGTTTTTATGGAGAATTTGGGGGAAGCTTTGTTCCCGAGAACCTCCAACAAGTGATGAATATCCTTGAAGAAAACTTTTTAAAATATAAGGATGATCCTGATTTTCAGGAAGAGTTTAAGTTTTATTTACGCGAATATGTCGGTCGCGAAAACCCACTAACATTTGCGGAAAATTTAACAACTACCCTTGGTGGAGCCAAAATCTATTTAAAACGAGAAGATTTAAACCATACAGGTTCTCATAAAATTAATAATGTATTAGGGCAAATCCTTCTTGCAAAGAGAATGGGAGCAAAGCGTATCATTGCTGAAACTGGTGCAGGGCAACATGGAGTAGCGACGGCAACTGTTTGTGCTATGTTCGGAATGGAATGCATAGTTTATATGGGAAAACTTGATACTGAGCGACAAGCGCTGAATGTATTTAGGATGGAATTGCTCGGTGCTAAAGTCGTTGCAGTTGAAGCAGGTCAAGGTCGTCTTAAGGATGCAGTTGATGCTGCCTTAGCAGATCTAATTGAGAACTATGAAAATACATTCTATTTGTTAGGTTCAGCGGTAGGGCCTCATCCATACCCTACAATGGTAAAGCATTTCCAAGCTGTGATTAGTGAGGAATCAAAGCGGCAGATTTTAGCAAAAGAAGGGAAGCTACCAACTGCTGTTTTAGCTTGCACTGGTGGAGGTAGTAATGCAATAGGAGCCTTTGCACATTATATTGACGAACCTAATGTTCGTCTAATCGGAGTTGAACCGTCTGAAGCGGCGACAATGTCAGAAGGTATCCCTGCAGTGATTCACGGTTTTAAATGCCTGACATTAATTGATGAACAAGGTGAACCAAAACCAACCTATTCCATCGCAGCTGGTTTGGATTATCCGGGTGTAGGTCCAGAACATAGTCATTTAAAAGTGAGTGGTAGAGCAGAATATGTTACTGCAAGTGCACAAGAAGCATTAACAGCTTTCCAGCTATTGTCCAAAACTGAAGGGATTATCCCAGCCCTTGAAAGCTCTCATGCAGTGGCCTATGCAGTTAAATTGGCTAAAGAATTAACCCCAGAGGACATTTTGATTGTAAATGTGTCTGGCCGTGGTGACAAAGATGTTGAGCAAGTATTTAAGATGTTAAACAATAAATAACGAAAAAGGCAGCGTAAATAGCTGCCTTTTTTCGTTATTTATTATCCAAATCCTCATCAGATCGTACATCTGGTTTAACAGGTGCAAATTCTTCTGCCGCTTCAGTTTGATATTGTAATCTGGTTGATCTGACAGAAGTTGTTGCTACCTTTGTTCTCCCAATTCCATCATATTGTAGGTATTGATGGAAGAAATATTCAAATACGGTAATTCCAATCGCTGCAATAAACGAGAGCCAAAAAGTACTTGCTGTTGTCATATTGGATGTTATAAGCCAAATGAGCGCGAATGACAAACCAAAGTCAGCAAGGGAAGCTGTTGCATTGGTTGTTTTAGGTAATATCAGCAGATCTCCTAATAAATAGGAAACCACACTAAGAATAAGCGTGGTAAAGAAGACATTCGAAAAGGACATACCATTAGCAAAGCCGAGAATGACATATAAGACTAAAAGGCTGGCTCCGAATTTAATTGCCATTGCTGTAAAGTGCTTCATGTCTTTACCTCCTTTGCGCTTATTGTGTAAATTGGGACAAAATCTTATTCTTATACGTAAGCAGGGAGTTGTAGGAAATAAAAAATGCGAGATCGGGGATCTCACATTTTTATTTGAATTAAACTTTCTTTATTTTTGATGGGTTATTCAGTTTATATTGGACCGGCTCTTGTACAATCATTTCTTCGTCTTCGATATCTTTTCCTTTTGGCAATTTCTTTTTTACGATTTTACCATCAAACTCCAGTGTTTCGCCAGGTAGAAGTTCTTGTTTCTTTAATGTTTTTGAATGAGCGCACCAAGCAAAGCCGATTTCGAGTGGTTGTTCTTGTTGAATCACTACTTCTTCAAAAACAACGACCTCATCATTATCCTCATTAAAATGATTCCACGTTAAACCAAATTGCTTAACTTTGGCGGTAAAATGAACTTTTTCGGTCGGCAACTCAAGTTTACTCGCTTTTTCTTTGGTCGTTTTTTTCTCTGTTTTACTTGTAGAAACTGTTGATTTCTTTTCATTTTCCGCTTTCGCTTGATCTGTGGGTTGTTTTACTTGTGTAGCGGGAGACGTATGGTTAGTAAGTAGGTTTTTACCAAAACTAGCCGCTTGCATTTCTTTTAAAAAAGCAGGATGGATACAACTTAAATTACCGTCCTCAAATTCAATAATGATTGTATTGTAATCATCTGTTTCCCCGTATACTTGAAAACCTTTGATGGAAACTAAACGTTGATGTTCTTTTTCTTTATACCAGAATTTTTTTTTGGCAGTAGATAGTCCCCATTCTTTTAATTTCTCGAAAAAATGATTATCATCTGTAAAAGTTTCAAATTCACCTTGTGGTGATATGTAAGTAGTAAGAGTAGAATCTTCAATATGCGGTATTGTTGCCATAGTTCAACGTCCTTTCAAGAAGCTGTTTTCGTTAAGATTGTAGTTAAATCCATAAGCAGATTTTAACGTAATAATATGTTAGTAGCTCTCTTCTCTTGAATGCAGCTATTTCATTCAGTTGTGTTTATTGTTTAATAGCAGCAAAGTTTAAGAAAAGAGCCTATCAAAAACATTCTACCCATTTATTCTAATTATTTGAAGGTTTTAGCATAAGTTCATTAGAATATACTCTAGAATAGTATAACTAAAGGAGTGGTTGCGTGTTATCTTACAAAAGTAGAGACGAAGTACCTGAACAAGAAAAGTGGAATTTAACCGATATTTATTCGGATGTTTCTTTTTGGGAGCAAGAATATCAGCAGGTTGCACAAATGGCGGAAAAACTCAAACAATTTGACGGCAATATTACTGATGGGAAGAGTTTGTATCAGTATTTGAAACTTAGAGAGGAATTGTCTCTGGTCTTCGGCAAAGTGTATGCATATGCAATGTTGAAAGTGGATGAAAATACAAAAGAAACAAGCTCACAAGCATATTTAGATCGTGCGAAACAATTGAGTGTTCAAGTAAGTGCGGCTACTTCATTTTTTATGCCCTATTTACTAAGTTTAGATGAAAAGACATTAAAGGGATACATAGTCGCTGAAGAAAAATTAAAATACTTTGAAGAAGATTTATTTGATGCGTTCCGCTATAAACCACATGTATTAACGAAAGAGCAGGAGGCCGTCTTGTCCCAATTAGGTGAAGCGCTATCTGCCCCAAGTAGTACGTTTGGCATGATTAATAATGCAGATATAAAATTTGGGGAAGTTACAAATGAGGATGGAAAAAAGGTAGAATTAACACGAGGAATGTACTCTAAATTAATTGAGGACGAAAACCGTGAAAAGAGACTCGAAGCCTATAAGGCTTATTATCAGCCTTATTTGCAACTAAAGAATACGATAGCCTCCACGCTTTCAGCGGCGATTAAAAATAATGTTACTACCGCAAGACTTCGAGAATATTCATCAGCACTAGAGAAAGGCCTGTTTGGAGATAAAGTTCCTAAACAAGTTTATGAAAACCTGATTGCGACAACAAAAGAAAAAATTTCACCAATGCACCGCTATTCAAAAATTCGTAAAAAAAAGCTTGGGTTAGAGGAGCTTCATCAATACGATTTAAGCGTCCCACTAGTAAGCGGAGTGAAACAAGAAATACCATATGAGGAAGCATTCGAGACGATGTGTAAAGCGCTAGCGCCCCTAGGGCCGGAATACATTGAGATATTAAAGACATTTAAGAATAAACGTTACATGGATGTTCGTGAAACACCTGGAAAGCGCTCAGGTGCCTATAATCTTGGAGTTTATGGGGTCCATCCGTATATTCTACTAAATCATCAAGATGACTTAGACAGTCTTTTTACTCTCGTTCACGAATGTGGACATGGGGTACACAGTTGGTTGAGTTCGAAACACCAGCCCCAAATCACTGCTCATTACAGTATTTTCGTGGCAGAAGTGGCATCAACTGTAAACGAGGTATTGCTAATCAATTATTTATTAAAAAAAGAAAAAGATGAAGCGGTTCGTCAACACCTGCTTAATCATTGGATTGACCAATTCAAAGGTACGTTTTTTACACAGGTGATGTTTGCTGAATTTGAACTGAAGACGCATGAATTAGCAGAACAAGGACAACCGCTTAATGTAGAAGTCTTTAATCAAATTTATGAAAACCTGTTTAGGGAATATAATGGTGACGAAATTGTTTTTGATGAGGAAGTGAAATACGGATGGTCTCGAATCCCACATTTCTACCGTCCGTTTTATGTCTATAAATATGCAACGGGCTATGCTTCTGCTATTCACCTTGCAACGAAAATACTCGATGGGGATCAAAAAACACTTACCGCATATCTAGAATTTTTGAAAAGTGGCAGTTCCGATTATCCACTCGAATTATTAAAAAAGACAGGAGTGGATTTAACAACCCCTGAACCTATTGAAAATGCTCTTAAAAAATTTACAGAGTTAATTGAAGAATTTTCAAAACTCTAATGTAAGTCCGAGTGTTTTTCAACAGGCGTTCAAGAACTGTGAATTACCAGTTCTTGAACGCCTTAACCGCTTTTTGTTGGTTCTTTTAACCTAATATAGGCTGTTCGGCGGGGTATTGGTAGAATTGTCTTACTGCCAACGAAATACCAAGTGCAATCGTTCTTGCCATCGAATAAGCTACATTTAGGTCGGAATATATCAGCTTTGAGGCAATGTTTTTTTGATTCTCTAGCATTACTGCCAAAATACCACAGTGACCAACTGTTGGGAGCTCATGATGTAATGCTTTTCCAGGTTGAAGTGGCTGTTTTGTAATTACAATCGATTGAACATAAGATGGAGGACCAATAGCACTATCAACAGCTATTACAAAGCTATTGTTAGGAAAGTGGACCTCTTCAATCCTTGTTTCGAGAGTTGTAGCATCAAGAGGAGACGCTAATGTTCCTATTACAGTCAGATGTTTGGGGTATTGGCCGGTAAGAAGGGTACCAACAAAGGGACCTATGCTATCTCCGATAATACTATTAGAGCCAATAGCCATTACATAAATATATTTCGTTTCTTTAGGGATTATTGTAAACAAGTGGTTCCGGATTAACATTGGAGCATAAGGTTTCTTATATGAAATCTTGCTAAGTAACTCTGGATTCCTGTCAATGGTTTGCTGGAACATCATTTAATTCCTTCTTTCAGGGAATATGTATTCCTCGGTTGAGCTAGGGAGGATGTCTATTCTATTTATTCTATAATCCCTAGCCAAAAACCTGCGAATTAAAATATTAGAAGTAATTAAATGAAAAAGGAAAGGAGACAAATCTCCTTTCCTCAGTTGTTTATAAAATATTAGTAAAATTAAACATCAATAGCTTTGCCGATTAATTGAATATCTCGGTAAATTTCTTCCTTTGTTTTAGGATCTTTACAGTTTCTGTAGTCCGTAAATAATTGGCCGAGCTTTTCAATTAGGCTTAGAATTTCTAAATTACTCATGGCTACCTCCTCATTTTCAGGGAAGTATAAGGATTCACCGCATGTACCAATTATATTCAATTATCTTGCTAGGCGTTGAAGCTAATAAAAAATGACTATTCGGGTCCGATTAGTCATTTTTTGCTCATAATCGGTAGCTGGCTGGCGTGGTATCTTATACTTTAGCCCCTATAGCTTTGCGTCTCCACTTTTCAATGGATTTGCCTTTATCAATTTTTTAAATTTACCTATATAGTTGTTACTATTTTATCATTCTTTTTGACTATTTCCAATAAAAAAGATTAGTTTTTTCAAATTTTTTAAGGAAACGTTGCTTTAATGTTGAATAAGTAAGATAGAGAAGACTAATAAGGGTGAATAGGGAGGTTTATTAAATGAAAAACAAAACAATTTTATTGGCCAATCGTCCAGTAGGAATGCCTGATGAAAGTCATTTTAATATGGTTGAAGAAAAAATTCCTAGTATTAAAGAAGATGAGGTTTTAATCCAGACGATGTATCTATCAGTCGACCCTTATATGAGGGGAAGAATGTCAGATGCAAAGAGCTATGCTGAGCCATATAAAGTAGGAGAGCCATTCATTGGTGGGATTGTTGGAAAAATTGTGGCATCCAATCATCCAAAGTTTGAGACTGGAGATTATATAGAAGGCCGTTTGAATTGGTCAGTATATAATGTTTCCAATGGAAAGAATATTCGAAAGTTAAACCCAGAAATTGCGCCAGTATCAACGGCTTTACATGTGCTTGGCATGCCGGGGTTAACAGCATATTTTGGATTGCTACATATTGGACAACCGAAGGCAGGAGAAACCGTTGTCATCTCGGGTGCTTCTGGAGCCGTGGGAACGATTGTTGGTCAAATCGCTAAACTAAAAGGTTGTAGGGTTGTTGGTATCGCAGGTTCTGAGGAAAAGTGCCGGTTTATTACAGAAGAACTAGGCTTCGATGAGGGAATCAATTATAAGACGACACCAGATTTACTTGCTTCATTAAAGAATGCATGTCCAAATGGGGTAGATATATATTTTGATAATGTTGGTGGAACGGTTTCTGATGAAGTCTTGAAAATAATTAACTTTCAATCGAGAACCATTATTTGTGGGCAGATATCGCAATATAATTTGGACAAACCTGAGATGGGGCCAAGGGTTATGGACAAACTATTAAAAACTAGCTCTTTAATGAAAGGATTTATTGTTAGTGATTTTGCTGAACACAACAAGGAAGGATTAATGTACTTATCAAAATGGGTAAAGGAAGGAAAAATAACCTATCGAGAGAATATCGTCGAAGGGTTTGATAACACCGTAAACGCTTTTTTAGGCTTATTCCGAGGTGAAAATATAGGCAAACAGCTTGTTAAAGTTACAGATGAATAGGCATATAGTTTCATAGATAATTAACAAAAGGATGAAATCATTATGATTTCATCCTTTTGTTATGTTAACCTGCCGTTTTTAAATCTTTTTCTGCTTTTTCATTCTTAGCCTCTGATTCTGCAACAATTAGTGCGCACGCAGCATCTCCAGTACTATTAACAGCTGTTCGAGTCATGTCTAACAAGCGGTCGATTCCTATAATTAGCGCGATTCCCTCAACTGGTAAATTAACGGAATTTAATACCATGGCTAGCATGATTAGCCCAACACCAGGTACACCAGCTGTCCCAACACTTGCAAGGACTGCAGTTAAAACAACTGTTATTAACTGAGTAAAAGTCAATTCAACACTAAATACTTGCGCAATAAAAATAGTGGCTACACCTTGCATAATAGCGGTCCCGTCCATATTAATGGTTGCACCCAATGGTTGAACAAAGCTGCTAATGGATTTTGGTATTTTTAAATTCTTTTGCGCTGTAGCCATTGATAAAGGTAATGTGGCACTACTACTTGAAGTACTAAATGCCACACTCATTGCAGGTGCGAACCCCTTAAAAAACCACCATGGATTTTTCTTTGCTAATAAGGCTACTGCAGATCCATAAACAAAAATGGTATGAACTAAAAGTGCTAAAAGAACAATCGACATATATAGTCCCATCGCTTTTATAGCGCCAAAACCTTGACTTCCAACAGCAGAAGCAATTAAACCAAAGGTCCCGTAGGGAGCAAATTTCATCACAAGGTTCACAAGGTACATCATTAAGTCATTACCTTGTTCAATAATTTTTAGTAGCCCTTTAGTTTTAGAACCTAGCATAGCTAGACCAAAACCGACAAATATTGAAAACGTAATAATCTGTAACATATTTCCTTCAGTAAAAGCTTTTACCGGGTTTGTTGGGATAATATTTAACAGGGTGTCAGAAATAGGCGGTGCCTCTTTCGATTCGTAATTAATACTTGTTAAATTAAAATCTCCGACTTTTCCTGGTTC
>Ga0182742_1003414_pt1 | contig 15595 bp, 14 predicted proteins | sample eDN5th37CBELigMG_FD_128880 | JGI IMG/M metagenome (GOLD analysis project Ga0182742, IMG submission 128880) | Enriched Miracle-Growth compost microbial communities from Emeryville, California, USA - eDNA 5th pass 37_C BE-Lig MG (version 2)... ...
CCAGTCGATCGAACTGCTCAAGGCCCTGCACATCCTGACCCGCGACGGCAAGATGAACCAGGACAGCCGCCGCAAGCTCAAACAGGTCTACCACCTGTTCCAGTTCATCGAACCGCTGCTCAAGGACGTCCAGCAGCAACGCGGCGCCGTCACCCTGGCGGACCACGGCGCGGGCAAGTCGTACCTGGGCTTCATCCTCTACGACCTGTTCTTCAAGGAACAACCCGAGGCCGTCAGGCAAGGCTCGCACATCTACGGCATCGAAACCCGCGAAGAGCTGGTCAAGTCATCCGAGGAACTGGCGCGCCGCCTGGGCTTCGGCGGGATGTCCTTCCTCAACCTGTCGGTGGCCGAATCGATCACCTCGGACAAGCTGCCCGCCGCCATCGACGTGGTGACCGCGCTGCACGCCTGCAATACGGCGACCGACGACGCGATCCATTTCGCGCTGGAAAAGAAAGCCAGGTACATCGTCATCGTCCCCTGCTGCCAGGCCGAAGTCGCCGCCGTGCTGCGCAAGAACAAGGCAAAGGCGCTGGCCGATCCGCTGGCCGAAATCTGGCGGCACCCGCTGCATACGCGCGAATTCGGCAGCCAGATCACCAACGTGCTGCGCTGCCTGCAGCTGGAAGCGCACGGGTATCAGGTCAGCGTGACCGAGCTGGTCGGGTGGGAACACTCGATGAAGAACGAGCTGATCATTGCGCAGTACAAAAACCTGCCGCGGCGCAAACCTGCCGAACGGCTGACGGAGATGCTGGAGCGCATCGGGCTGCAAGAACTAAAGGATCGGTTTTTCCTGCCGGAGCCGACGACGGCGGCCTGAAAATCGGCCGCCATGTCCTGCTAGCGGGAAGAGCTCGATCTACGGATCAATCGCCAGAGCTACGGCGCAAGCGATCGGTTGAATTCTTGTTCAGGCGCTGCGCTTCGGATTCCGCGTAGTCTTCCTCGCCCTGTTCGTACTGCCCTTCATACATACAACTGCTGCGGTACCACGCGCACTCGTTGCCTATTGAACAACCCGAAGTCAGCGCGGTGAGAAACAGGATGATGCTGCAGCGGCCTAAGGTTTGAATCGACATATCTCTCCCTTGATGACTGATGGATAGTGTAGGAGATGGAGATGGTGAATTCGGGTGGAGTCGGAAACCGATACTTTTGATCACGAATGAATTGATCGTTGGGCAGGACATGAAGGTGCCGAAGAAAAACCAACTAATGAGCACATAGTCCGAATCACGCTTTCCTAGCGAAAGCGTGCTTAGTTTGGCACGGGTCAGCCTTGATCCCGATGCCGGCTTAGGCCGATACTGGCCCCGCAATCCCACCAAGATCGCCCGGGTTGGCAGCCGGAAAAGACGGGAACCGTGGTCGCTGCAATGGCGGCCGTGTCTCTTTTCATATCGTTAACGCTAAAGCACCTGATGGACAACCATCCCCTCACACACGACCGCTGGGCCACACCGGATGATCCGGAGTTTGACTGGGTGCGGTTCTCTGATCTTCGGAAGATGGAGCGGGCTTGCCTTGGGATTTGGGCTATTGCTCGGATTGTGGGGAATAGCGTGAATGAGCCGGAGGGTACTGGCGCGCAACCGCTGGATCCTTGGGTGACTTCCAATTTGCTGGGCGGGATTGAGAGTCTTTGGGAGCATGTTGCGGATCTGGTGGAATTGGCAATCGAGGGGGCGTAGGTTAATTTTTGGATTCATTGCAACGGGAATAGCCGTCCAATAGTTTTAACTGTCGTCACGAGCTGGCACAGGTCAGATACCGATTCGCTGTGGCGTTGACCATTTACGAGAAATACGAAGATCGGCATCCAACACGACACTGTTGCTCAAAGAAAACCAACATTGGCAACTGCATCAGAACGCCAGATACTTCACTACTTTCTTCCATTCTCGTGGGGTTAGCACTCTGCATTTAGCGCCTATTAGACATCCGCTGACAAAAGATCAAATCGCTGATCAATCATCACGTGGCATGCAACGAAGTGCCCCCCAACGAATCGTTTGGGCGGCATCCGTTGTGATTGGCAAGCCACAGTTCAGCAATCACCAGGTCTGCTTAAAGTCAGGAGAACTAGATGGCACGTCGAGCATTTCGGTCCGATAAATACTATTGAACTGCTCGGGCTTGCCAATTGGGTGATTGCGAATAGAAATATTATTCTGGAAAGACAGTATCTTAGCCTCTCGGCAACGCAGATGTAGTCCGACAGATTGTGCCGCAGGCGCCTCAAGGCCGTACAGTTAATTTACTGGTCTTGGCGGAATTCGCGCAATTGCAGAGGACGAGGACATGGATTTTATCGCCGTAAATCCGCTATATTGCTACACCGGCAATATTAGAATAAGAAAGTTCATCACGACGAAGACATACGGCCGAGTTGGAATAGCTACCGCTGCGCAGAAAGCACAGATGCCCTTCGTCACAATGCGAACCAAGGCACCAACGTGATATCATTTCGCACGTTTCAGCTTCCGCGCTCCGTCCTTCTAGCTCGACCGCTGAAGTTCAGTTGCAAGCTTTGGAACAGCATTACTGTCGATTCCGCTTGCCGTCAGGGCGTGCTGTCACAGACTTTCTCGGCTATCCACCCACGTGAAGCACCTTGATGAACGGCGAAACCCCCCTCTCTTCCTTTGCCACAGCACTCATGACGGCGGGCGATGTGGATAAAGGGAATATCTGCCCCGACAAGCTAGTAAGCGACCTCATGAACGGGCATACGACCGATTTCGTCTACAGCACATTATCACTGTCTGACCGTCGCAGACACGGGATTTTCTTTTCGGGTACCTCATGGGCAAAGAAGATTCTAGCAGGCCGCAACCTGACGCAATGGCGACGTTTTATCGATCCAAGTGTTGGTATTGGAGACCTTCTTCTTGAGATATGCAACTCTCTACCACTGAAAAAAAACGTTAACGAAACTATTGAACGTTGGTCGGAGAGCTTAGTTGCAGTCGATCTAAGAAAGTCGTTCTTAGACATAGCTTGGATGAGAATTCAAGCACTTGCCTTTCATCGCCATGCCGCTGAAAAAGGGCAAACAGATAAAATTTCCTTTCGAGAGCTTCCGAAGAATTTTCTTGTTGGAGATGCACTCAAACTTGAGTTCTCGCTAAATCGCGGTGACTGCGTTGTTATGAATCCGCCTTACCAGCGTATTCAGGCTCCTGAACACAGTTTTTCAGGGAAGGGACAGCGCTCCGCAGCGGCACTCCATTTAGAACACATAATACGGCAAGCCCCCCCGGGGGTTGGTATCTTCGCACTAGTCCCGGATGTACTAAGAAGTGGCAGTTCTTACACCAAGTTCAGAAATGAGCTCAGAAGTATAACCACCATCTCGTCATTTGAGCCTTCTGGCGCCTTTGGCACTCAAGCGGATATTGATGTGGCCATACTTATTGCCACAGCAAAAAAACGGGACGAAGGCCACACAGACTTCGAACCAGAAAATCGATCTGGAAAGTGTGTGGAGGACTTTTTCTCAGTGTCCGTCGGTTCGGTAGTACCTCACCGAACGCCCACCGATGGTAAATCGCGCGGTTATCTAACAGCCAAGAACGCGGCGGTCGGCGAAGAACTAAAATCTCCAACTGAATTTTCTACGTACAATTGCCGCAAAGAACGCGGGCCTTTTGTTATCGTGCGAAGAACTTCTAGCCCTTCAGACAAGCAGAGAGCACGAAGCACTTTGTTCTCCTCCCGCGAGGAGGTATTGGTTGAAAATCATCTTCTGATCCTCAAACCTAAGGACAAGAAGGTGTCAACATGTCGTCTGTTGTTAGATGTATTAGCCGACGCTCGCACTAATGAATGGCTAAATCACCGCATTAGATGCCGCCACTTAACAGTCGGTGCCATTAAGCGCTTACCTTGGATCGTAGATTGATACGGAGCAAAATACATGGAGTCGTCACCCCTAGGATTTAGATTTGCCCCCTCTATCCTTGTACGGTTAGGCGAGGAGCTAGTTCCCAACCTTGACCAGGCAATTATCGAGCTCATCCGCAACTCTTACGATGCCGATGCAGAAGAGTGCACTGTCGAAATAAAGCTCGACGAAGTAAACGGCGGCACCATAGTAATTTCGGACAATGGATCAGGAATGACTGCCGACCAGATACTCAATAACTGGCTGGTGCTAGGTGGCTCTTCTAAAGAAAGTACCAAGCTTACTCCAAAAGGCCGCCGCACCGTAGGAGACAAGGGCCTAGGAAGATTAGCTGCCTTGAGAGCGGGTTCATCTGTCGAGATGGTAACGAGACATGAAGGCTCACCTCCAGATGAAGCCCATTTAATAGTCATTGAATGGAGCAAGTACGACAAGGCTAAAGTGGTAGAGGAAGTCGATCTCCCATTGAAAAAAAGTAACCGCGCTGCGCCGGGCACGACGACGATCCTGAAGGGAATAAGACGTACTCTTGGAAAAAGCGAAACAGATCGCCTAGGTCGAAGTATCGTTTTACTTACCAGCCCTTTTCATGGTCAAAGCGACTTCAAAGTCAAGTTAATAGCCCCAGACTTTCCTGAATTGGAAGCCCGAGTCAGAAGGGGATATCTTGACGATGCAGAGTACATTTTAAGGGCTAGCCTATTGGACGATGGCTCGGGTTACGCAGAGGTTCTCGATTTCAAGGGCGATGTGCTCTATAGCGCCAAGTCTGACGAATGGCCCACTAAAAAGTCAAAAACTCCAATAACGTACAAAGCACCACCAGCGAATTTTGAACTTTACAGCTTTGTCTTTAACAAAAATGCATTTGCTGGTCGAGGCTCTACCATTGGCGAAGTTAAAAACTGGCTCAAAGTTATAGGGGGCGTTCATTTTTATCACCGCCACTTCAGAGTTCCTCCGTATGGCGACCCAGGACATGATTGGCTAGATATGAACCTTTCTCGAGCCCGGAGCCCTGAAGAGCGACCTTCTACTAATACAAGCGTTGGCCGGGTTATCGTAGAGGACCCTCAAGGGGTGCTGAAGCAGAAAACCGACCGATTTGGCTTCATTGAAAGCGATGAGTTCTTCGAAATTCGCCGCTTTGCTAAAGATGCATTGGATTGGCTCGCTAGACGCCGATTACGCGATGCTGAAGCGCGTCGAGACCTACAAAAGCAGCAGTCTGGCGAAGAGCCCGCTAAAGCTCGCTCCGATCTATTAGACACTATTGCGCAGTCTCTGCCAGCAACAGAAAAAGAAAAGGCAATCAAAGCTCTCGATCGACTTGAACAGAACTTTCAGAAAGAACTTCGTGCAACCAGGGAAGACCTAGTCCTATATCGTTCCCTAGCCACCGCAGGTACCACTGCGGCAGTCTTCGCGCATGAAATCGGAAAGCCGATAAGAACAATTGCCGGAAATGAGAAAACAATTCGCCGCAGAATTAAGCACCATTGCAATACCGAAATAGTATTAAAGATAGAACCTTCTTTAGACCTTATTGTGCGGGGCTCCGAAAGACTTACGCGGTTTGCCTCAATGCAGATTGATTTCTTGAAACGCGAGAAAAGGCGTCATGGAGCAGTCAACATCAATAAGGTAATAGAAGCTCTTCATCACCTATGGCGACCTATTCTTGAAGACGCAAAAATTGAGCTTGTACTCGTACCATACAAAACCGACGACGCCTTGATTTACGGTGCTGAGGCCCTTGTAGAAACCATCATCACAAATTGCCTCACGAACTCAGTTAGCGCATTCGAACGCCCTGGCGCGCGCACTACAGATCGGCAAATAAAAATCATGGTCAACGTTGAAGGCAACACGGTAGTGATCGAAGTGGAAGACAATGGCCCAGGCATAAACATGGACCTCAATGAAATTTGGCTTCCAGGTAAGACCACTCGCCAAGAGGGCACCGGTTTTGGCCTTACAATCGTCAAAGATTCGGTTTTAGATTTAGGTGGAAAATACAGCGCTTCAACCGTAGATACATGCGGTGCAATTTTTAAATTCGTATTTCCCTTACTCACCAATCGTGCCAGCATATGAATTTGAAACCAATTAAAACAGTTGCTGTTGTCGACGATGATGACCAAGCCGCACAAACTATCATTCACGCTTTGGAAGACGGCCGATTCAACCCTTACCGTCAAGAAGCGGCGGAAAGTTTGACAGCTCTGGCTGAGCTAATAGTGGAAAACTCCGATGCAGCGATTTGCGACCATCGATTGAGATACGGCGCATTTGCAGATATTTCTGGCGCAGAATTAGCTGCGGTGCTGGTTGAAAAAGGACACCCTACAATACTAGTAACTCAGTACCTTGATCAGTATGCCGATATTGCCATTCGGAGCCATCGCAGCAATCTCCCAGTAGTTTTGCGTCGTGAGGATGCAGATGAGCCCAATGAGCTTCGAGCGGCCTTCGCTAGATGTAAAAATGAGCTAAGACGCGGGAAGGTCGACGATCGGAAACTACACAGGACCCTGCTACAAGTCATGGACGTCTCGGATGTTGGTGGCATAGCTGTTATTGACGCGATAGTTCACGGCTGGAATGCTAAAGATACGGTCCGTTTCCCGCTTCATTTGGTTACCCCTGAACATCAAAGCAAAGTTTCACGCTCCAGTGTGTTAAGTGCCCTCACAAACGTAACTACCCCTAAAAAAGTTGACCTGTACTTTGAAGACATCGAACTCGCCCCAGAGCCGGAGAAGGATGATGGCTTGCAGTGAACTTATAATACTCGATGTGGGACATGGAAACTGCACCATCATCAAGCATGGCGATGAAGCAATTATAATCGATGCTCCTGGCCGTCCCGTCGTAGCCAAAGTATTAGATGAGCTAAAGATAAAATCAGTTCACGCACTTCTTATATCTCACGCGGATAATGATCATCTATCTGGAGCGATCCCCATCCTAATGAATCCGGGCCGACCAGTTAAACAGGTTTATGTTAATCCGGATCTGAGAAAAACCAAATCATGGCTCCAATTCAGAATTGCCGCGGGCGACGCCAGAAAGAATCAAGGCACTGCGGTTTATCCTTCTCTACATGTTAATTACCCGAACAATTTAACGCTATCTGACACTACCCTGCACGTTCTTCACCCTCCCCCCGAAATGTGCCTAGCGACAAACGAGGGCGAGCACGTTGACGGGATTAAACTGAACGCGAATAGCATGTCCGCTGTTGTATTGATTGAGCACAATGGTAAGCAGGTCTGCCTGCTAGCCGCTGACTCAGGCCGGCATAGTCTTGACGTCATGCTTGGAGAAAACAAAGACTTGCGCGCGCAGGTATTGATTTTTCCACATCATGGAGGACATACAGGTGGCGCAGCTGATAATAGGGCTTTTGCGAAGGATTTAGTTTCGGCAGTTCAGCCGAAACTAGTGCTATTTTCTTTGGGTAGAGGTTCGCATGGCACACCACGACCAGAAATAGTTGCGGGAACTCGAGACGCAATTGCGACCCAAAAGCCCTACATAGCATGCACTCAGCTGTCTAAAAACTGTGCCGACTCGCTGCCCAACCAAGCCGATCGAAAACTGGTTAAACACTCGGAAGGTTTTTCAAAAAATCAGTGTTGCGCTGGAACCATCGTTCTTCCGTTAACTGATGATGGTGTAGAAATTATGATGGGGGAACTCAATGAGCATCACGGAAAGTTTGTGACGTCCGAGCTTCCTAAAGCTCTCTGCAGGCGCCGGATCGGGCAAACGGTACCGCAACTCAGCGGGGAAGAAGGCATTCGACTACAGTTTCCTCAATTCAATTAAAGTGTCAGACTACAATTTCGCGGCACCCAGCTGGCTGGCGAATTTGTAGTCTGACACCTTGTATATCATCCGTAGGGAAACCTAGAGTCTGGCAGCTATCTGGATAACGATCGCGCTGGACGCTCAAGCCATATCGAGCAGTTGTGCTCGCGAGCTCCGGAAGCGTTTGCTATCGGAGACTGTACCCGGGCGGGCTCTAAATTTCTATAGAAATGTGCCGATAATAAGGAAGTTGTCCGACGATGATTCCATGAAAACCCGAATCGCAACAGACATCACGCCCACCCCAAAGTGACGAGGAAGTTCCATGGATGCACAGCGTCTTATAAGCGCACTCAAGCGAAAACTCGAAGTTAAAAGCACCCAGGACCTCGGAAAACTATTAGGACTTAGCCAGGCAAATTTCCGCGATTGGGAGTCAACTGGGCTCACCGAGGAAAAACTTGCGCGCGCCATCATAAAAACGATGAGATTCAGCGAGCAGAGCGAACGCATTAAGATAGCGCGGGAGGCGATTACCAGCCTACGGGGTAAATTTGACGTCGGCACGAACGGGCGATTCAGCCGCGAATTAGGAATTTCTACGGGAACGGTGAACAACTGGTTGAAGTACGGCATAACCGGCAGGAAGTTGTCGGATGGCCTACTGAAAGCGAGGCAGCGCGCAGTCAAATCGGCACATGAATGTGCGATTTTGCCGGTTGTCGAGTATTTTCAGCTTTCAGCTCACCGAAGATCTGTTAACGGGACTGCCGAGTTGTTTCCGACACGTGGACCGGCCACCACCAGGGCTCTGCAAGGTCTGAAAAATGCCCTAGAGGAGAGCCATGGCATCTACATCTTTTACGATTCGAGGGGGAGAGGCCTGTACGTTGGCAAAGCCCAGCGCCAGAGCCTGTGGAAGGAGATGAATCTAGCCTTCAATCGGGACCGCGACACCACGCAACGCGTCTATCGCGTTCAGCATCCAGAGCGCGGCGAATTCAAAACTTCCGATGAATACGCTCGCCAAGTTAGACTCACGAGACGCCATTTAAGCCATCTCGCTACGTATTTCTCCGCCTACAAAGTGGACGACGCACTAATTAATGAACTAGAAGCATTGCTCGTTCGGAGTTTCGCAAACGACCTTCTCAACATTAAGATGGAACGTTTTGGAAAATAGATTAGTTATCTCTTACCTTCAAAAAAGTTAATAAAGGCGTCAGACCACAATTTCTCCGGCCAAACTGTAGCCTGAACACCTATTTTCACGATCCACCTCCTCTAGCGCGAACGACGCAGTGTTCGGCCCCCTTCCGCCGAGGAAATTACCCACGATCACGGAAACACCATAGGGCGCAAGCCCCTCTTCAGTGCCACCCTTCCTGGCGGCGGCGCAGGTAAGGCAGGATACTCAAGAGTCCCAGCACCGCTAGCCCCGCACCGATCCATAACGCGATCCGAAATTCATAGCCCGCGGAGATCGCCATGCCGGACAGAAACGTCCCGCCGCCCAGGCCAATATTGATCACGGACGTATGAACCGCGTTCACCAAGGGCCCCGGATGTGCCACGCTGACGATGCGCGCCATCATCGCCGGATTCATCGGCACGCCGGACAAGCCGATCAGGATGACGAAAGCCACTGCCAGCCAGGCATACTGCGCCAGCAGCGCCATGCCAATTAACGAAAAGCTGAGCACCGTCAGGCCAGTCACCATGATCGTGAGGCTATGTCGATAGGCTAAACGCCCCGTGATCATATTCCCGGCAAGATTGGCCGCACCGTAGAGCATCAAGATGATCGGCACGACCTGCATCGTCAAGCCGGTGACCGAGGTCAGAATCGGCACGAAATAGCTGAAGGCGGCAAAGCTTGCCCCCAAAATCAGGCAACTGGTCGCGCAGGCCTTCCAGTACGCCAGCTTCTTGAACGCCTGCAGCTCCTCGGCCATGTTCAGGCCGCCCTTGCCGCCGCCGACGTTGGGCAAGGTGCGAACGAGCACCGCCAGGCAAACGAGCACCAAGAGCGCCACCAGGCCAAAACTCGCGCGCCAGCCCCAGTGCTGGTTGATGATGGTGGCTAGCGGCACGCCAAAGACGTTCGATACCATGAAGCCGCCAATCACCACGGCGGCCGCGCGCGGTCGGTTTTCAATGGGCACCAACGCCATGCTGGTGGCCAAGGACAAGCTCAGGCACCCCGCGCATAAGACGCCGATGATCAAGCGCACCGCGATCAGTATGGCGTGATCCGAGATGAAGGCGCTAAAACCCTGCACCAGCACGTACGCGGCAAGCAACGCCAGCAATGTCGGTCGGTAAGGGACTTTGAGCTTCAGAAATACATACGTAAGCACCGGTCCGCCCAGCATCACGCCGAATGCGAAATACGAGATCAAGTGCCCCACTTGCCCTATCGTGATGCCGAAAGCCTCAGATAAGGTTTCCATCATTCCTGCCACCATCAATTCCGAGGTGCCAATCGAGAAGACGGCAAGCCCCAGAATGTAAACCACCAACGGCATTTCCTACTTTCCTAATAGTTATTGAACAATCATTCCAAAAATAGTCAAAAAAAACACGCGTCGACTACGCAATCATAAGAATCACGCCTATAAAAAATTACCTCCAGGGGTCGGCACAAGCACCAAAGTCCCCTGCTGCCCCCTACAGGTTGGCCAGCAGCCCCGTCACGGCATCGTTGAGAACGCTCTTATCTGAAATGTTTTTATTCAGCACCCGTAGCCCGTAGTAGCCCGCCAAGAAGCCGCGGGCCATTTCGACGGCCGAGATCGTCGTGCCGAATTCGCCATTCTTCTGCCCTTCGGTAAAAGCCGAGACCAAGGCCGTCTCCAGGCGTTGGCGGTATTCGGTGTTCAGCGTCGCGACGACCTCATCCTTGCTGCCACGCTCGAGCGCGGAGAACAGCACCATGGCCTCATGCTGCTCGGCCTGCGCCAGGTCCTCAGCAACGCCCCAGAGCAGGAGCGTACGCAGGCGGTCCCTGACCGAACCCGCTTGCATCAAGATGGTCAGCTGGGCTTGCATGCTCTTTTCGTGGCTGCGCAAAAGGGCCTGCTCATAAAGCGCCTGCTTATTGCCAAAGGCGTTATACAGGCTGCCCCGCCCGAGGCCGGTGCTGTCGCAGAGGTCCTGCGCCGAGGTCCCGGCGAATCCATTCTCGCTGAAGACCCCAACCGCGGCATCAATAATTTCTTCGTCTTCGAATTGCCGAGGGCGCCCCTGGCTGGGCGATTTTTCCTTGCTCATGCGTCGAGTACAGCTGAAGCGTTCAGGGCGCAAAGATAGCAGTTTTGGAACAAATAGTCCAATAAGGCAGCCGCCGACACGTATTGCACAGAACGATGAAGTAAAATTCAACTATCACCATAAATCATGAATTTCGTTCATATACCATGCTAGACCGCATCCATCTATCCATCGTGCAAGAAGTGGAAAAACAAGGTTCGTTGACCGCCGCCGCCAGCGTCCTGCACGTAACGCAGTCGGCTCTAAGCCACAGCATGAAGAAGTTGGAGCAGCAGCTGGGCACCGACATCTGGCTGCGCGAAGGCCGCAGCCTGCGGCTTACGCAGGCCGGTCAATACCTGTTGGCGGTGGCCAACCGGGTGCTGCCGCAACTGAACCTGGCCGAGGAGCGCCTGCGTCAGTTCGCCCAGGGAGAGCGCGGATCGCTGCGCATCGGCATGGAGTGCCATCCCTGCTATCAGTGGCTGCTGAAGATCGTTTCCCCATATCTGGCGGCCTGGCCGGATGTGGACGTGGATGTGAAGCAGAAATTCCAGTTCGGGGGCATCGGAGCGCTGTTCGGCTATGAAATCGATCTGCTGGTCACGCCCGATCCGCTAAATAAGCCAGGGCTCGTGTTCGAGCCTGTGTTCGACTATGAACAAGTGCTGGTCGTCGCGGGCAACCACCCGCTCGCCAAGGAGGAGTACGTCACGCCCAAGCAGCTCGGCAACGAGGTGCTGGTGGCCTATCCAGTGCCGGTCGACAGGCTCGATATCTACAGCATGTTCCTGACGCCGGCCGGCATTACGCCGAAGCGCCACAAGGCCATCGAGACGACGGACATCATGCTGCAAATGGTCGCCAGCGGCCGTGGGGTGGCGGCGTTGCCGCGCTGGCTGGTGCTGGAGTACGCGGACGCGATGAACGTGGTGCCTGTCCGGCTGGGCAAGAAAGGCATTGCCAAGCACATCTATCTGGGCGCTCGCGAGGCGGACGTGGATATCGATTACCTGCGTGCGTTTATCGCGCAGGCGAAAGGGCCAGCCGTGGCTTGATGCAACGCGGTCAAGTGCGGGGCGCCAAATTTGCAGGCAGATCGGCATGCCCCACAACTCATGAACCGAACTAATGGTTTCATGAGATCAATTCACTTTTTTTCATGGATGGTCCAACCTATACTGCGCCCCCTACGTCGTCGATATGAAGACTGCCAAATAAAAACCAGAAGAATTTGAGCAGCGCTGAAAAGCAATGAATGGACGCGGGTTTATTTCAGGAATCAGGGCAGCAGATCAACATGAGCAACGAGTTCACATTTGCCATCAAGAGCATTTGTTTCGACGAAGACTATCGTCCTTCGGACAATACGCGGATCACCACCAATTTTGCCAATCTCGCCAGGGGCGCGAGCCGCCAGGAGAATCTGCGCAATACGCTGCGGATGATTGACAACCGTTTCAATGCCCTGGCGCATTGGGACAATCCCAGGGGCGACCGCTATACCGTCAATCTTGAAATCATTTCCGTCGAGATGAGCATTGACGGCGCAGGCAACGGCAGCGCCCTGCCCTTGATTGAAGTGCTGAAGACCAGCATTTTTGATCGGAAGACCAACGAGCGCATCGAGGGCATAGTAGGAAATAATTTTTCCTCCTATGTTCGGGACTATGACTTCAGCGTGCTGCTGCTGGAGCACACCAAAAATCAAGCCGCGTTCAGCACGCCGGAGAATTTTGGGGACCTGCATGGGAAGCTGTTCAAGGCCTTCGTGAATTCAAGCACTTACAAAGCGCATTTCAGCAAGCCGCCCGTGATCTGCCTGAGCGTGTCGAGCAGCAAGACCTATCACCGCACTGAAAACCGGCATCCCGTACTGGGCGTGGAATACCTGCAGGATGAGTATTCGCTGACTGACGAATACTTCAAGAAAATGGGGATGAAGGTCCGCTACTTCATGCCGCCCAACAGCGCCGCGCCCCTGGCTTTCTATTTTTCCGGCGATCTGCTGGGCGATTACTCCAATCTTGAGCTGATCAGCACGATCAGCACGATGGACACCTTCCAGAAGATCTACCGGCCGGAGATCTACAACGCGAACTCCGCGGCGGGAAAGTCCTATCAGCCCAGCCTGAAACACCAGGATTATTCGTTGACCCGGATTGTCTATGACCGAGAGGAACGTAGCCGGCTGGCTATCGAGCAGGGACGGTTTGTTGAAGAGCACTTCATCAAGCCGTACCAGGCAATTCTTGAGCAGTGGTCCGCCAGCTGCCCTCTTTGATTAATCAGAAAAACCAAGGCATCTATTGTGAAGAAATTGCTCCCCACCTCGACCGCCGGCAGCCTGCCCAAGCCCTCCTGGCTTGCAGAACCCGAGAAGCTCTGGTCGCCCTGGAAATTGCAGGACGAGGGCCTGGCCGAGGGCAAGCAAGACGCTCTGCGTCTGTCTCTGCAGGAACAGCAGCACGCGGGCATCGATATCGTCAGCGATGGCGAACAAACGCGTCAGCACTTCGTGACCACGTTTATCGAGCACCTGGAAGGCGTCGATTTCGAGAACCGCAAGACCGTCAGAATCCGCGATCGCTACGATGCGAGCGTGCCGACGGTGGTGGGCGCCGTGGCGCGCCGCAAGCCGGTGTTCGTCGACGACGCCAGGTTCTTGCGCCAGCAGACCGGGCAGCCGATCAAATGGGCGTTGCCGGGGCCGATGACGATGATCGACACGCTGTATGACGCCCACTATCGAAGCCGCGAAAAGCTGGCTTGGGAGTTCGCCAAGATTCTGAACCAGGAAGCCAGGGAACTGGAGGCAGCCGGCGTCGACATCATCCAGTTTGACGAGCCTGCATTCAATGTGTTCTTCGACGAAGTGAATGACTGGGGCGTAGCCACGCTGGAACGCGCCATTGAAGGACTCAAGTGCGAAACCGCTGTCCACATCTGCTACGGCTACGGCATCAAGGCCAATACGGATTGGAAGAAGACGCTGGGATCGGAGTGGCGGCAGTACGAAGAGGCATTCCCCAAGCTGCAAAAGTCCAGCATCGATATCGTCTCGCTGGAATGCCAGAACTCCCGCGTTCCGATGGATCTGATCGAGCTCATCCGGGGCAAGAAGGTCATGGTGGGCGCCATCGACGTGGCCACCAACACCATTGAAACGCCGGAGGAAGTTGCCGACACGCTGCGCAAGGCACTTCAGTTCGTGGATGCCGACAAGCTCTACCCTTGCACGAACTGCGGCATGGCTCCGCTGTCTCGTGCTGTCGCGAGAGGCAAGCTGTGCGCGTTGAGCGCCGGCGCGGAAATCGTCCGCAAGGAACTCTCGAACTGATTCAAAGGCGGGAAATGGTCGTCGCGAGCTGCCCGCGACGACCACGCACGCGCAATAGACCTCAATATGTCACTTTCCAGCACTGCGATCGAGCCGTTGCGCTTTCGCGAAGTTCTCGGGCACTACGCGTCCGGCATTACCGTCATCACGACGCAGTTCGATGACGAGCCGATAGGCTTCACCTGCCAGTCGTTCCACAGCGTGTCGATGAGTCCGCCGCTGGTGTCGTTCAACGTGATGTCCAGCTCAGGCAGCTATCCCAAGATCCGCCGCGCGGGTCGCTTCGCAGTCAATATCCTGTCGGACGAACAAGTCAGGATTTCCAACCAGTTCGCTCGGCGAGGCACGGACAAATGGCATGAAGTCCAATGGCGGGAGTCGCCGCTAGGCAATCCGATCATTGCCGGCAGCCTGCACTGGCTCGATTGCGAAATCTATGCCGAACACGCCGCCGGCGATCATCTGATCGTGATCGGTGAAGTGAAGGCGTTGAACCTGCAAGAAGCTGCCGCTACACAGCCATTGCTGTATTACAAAGGCCAGTATCGCAACATCGCCGAGCATTGCGAGGCTTGACGGCTCAATCAGGGCGTCACCTGATAGCCGCGTTGCTGCATACAGCTGGCATAGGTGGAAGCAGCGGCCGCATTGGCCTGCGACTGGGCGGCCCGGTCCTGCCGGCGTTCCTGCCGTTGCCGCGAACCGCCTACCACCGCCCCGGCCACCGCGGCGTCTTTCGCCTGGTTCTGCCGGTATTGCTGCTTGACGTCGTCGTCCAGGCGGTCATAGACCTCCTCATGCTGCCGGCCGCGCGCGCCGGCCACCGCCGCACCCGCCGCCGCCCCGGCAGCCGCGCCGCGCACGCGCCCGCCGGATCGGGGACTTTCCGGCGTGGCGCTGGCCCCATTGCCGGCCAGCGCCTGGCACGCGGCGCTGTCTTGCTGGGTGGTTGCGGGAGACTGCCCTTTGAGCGGCGTCGCCGTCTGGGCCGTGGCGCCCAGGCAGAACAGGGCGAGCAAGGGAACTGCGCAATACATGGGCGTTTTCATGAAAAACTCCATTGAATCGAGAACCCGGATGATTGGAGTTTAGCTTGATGGCGGGTGATGGGTTACGCGCGTTGGAGGGGTGGGTTCTTGTCCATGTGTTGCCGCGCTGCACCCATCCTTGTATGGTTCTATAGCCCTCACCGAAATGTGTTCGGTGGGAGCTGGGGATAGGGACACACCCATCCATCAGCCGTTCGCGCGGACTGACGTCGGTAGATATCCCAC
>Ga0182742_1003415_pt1 | contig 15595 bp, 18 predicted proteins | sample eDN5th37CBELigMG_FD_128880 | JGI IMG/M metagenome (GOLD analysis project Ga0182742, IMG submission 128880) | Enriched Miracle-Growth compost microbial communities from Emeryville, California, USA - eDNA 5th pass 37_C BE-Lig MG (version 2)... ...
CATCGGCGTTTTCAGGTCATGTGAAATATCCGCCAACATGCTTGTTTTTCCTGCCTCCAGGCGCTTCTTCTCATGCTCCGTTTTTTCCAATTGTTCAACCATATAATTAAAGGCATCGCGAATTCCGCCAGTTCATGTTCCGCCTTAAAATCCAACCGAATCCCGTAATTTCCTTGCGTCAAAAACCCCATCTTCTCAGCCCACTCCAACACCGCGGGCAACCGTTAGGTAGGCAATATCCAAAATATACAAATCCTTCATATGACTGTCAATGGGGAGCGAAAGAAAACCATCTCATAATCATCATGAGATGGTCGATCTTCCTCTTACTGAATCGTTGCGCCGATGGAGCCTTTAAAGTGCCGCAGCGCCCATTCATGGCCTTGTGGATCAAAGCTTGCTACCGCTTTTTCGTGAATCACGACTTGAAAGCCTTTGTTATACGCATCGACTGCCGTATGCAGCACACAAATATCCGTACAAACCCCTACAAGATGAAGCTCTGTAATTCCCCTGGCGCGAAGCTTTAACTCCAGGTCAGTCCCCGCGAACGCGCTGTAGCGGGTCTTATCCATCCAATAGACATTCTCTCGTTGTTTATTCGCTTCGTAAACTTCTTGCAGTGCTCCGAACAGCTTCCGTCCATCGGTCCCTTCGAGATTATGAGGCGGGAACAGCCTTGTTTCGGGGTGCAGCGGGTCGTTCGCCGTATGCACGTCGATCGCAAACACAACATAGTCGTTGTTCTCGATAAATTCCTTCGTGATCTCGACAATCGCCTTCTCTATGGCCTGCCCCGGCTCACCGCATGTTAATGCTCCATCGTCGGCAACAAAGTCATTCGTATAGTCGATGTTAATCAGTGCCTTTTTCACCGTACGAACCCCCTTCTTTTACTTCCATAACCTATTCAGATAATTCGTAAGAACCGCCAATATGTTTTCCTTCTGCAGCCGGTCGGGATCAAGGAGCGCGTGGATGGCTAGGCCATCAATTAGAGCGTACAGCTTTTCCGTTTCCACTTCGAGCTCCAGTCCGTCCCGCAATAACCGGTTTTGCTCCATATACTTCATGATCATTTGGATCCCGTTGTACACACCGTCGAAGTGAGCATGATACCATTCTCTCTTCTGCCTGAGGTAAAATGTGAACGCAAACCAAACTTCCATTTCTGCTCTTGTCGTTTCCGTGGCTGGGATGAGCTCTAAGCATATTTGCAACACTTTCTCTTTCGGGGGAAGGTCAGAATTTGCAATCTCCACAATTCTTGCAGTCGCTCTCTCCTTGACAAGATTCATGGTATACAACAGCAACTCATCTTGCGAGGAAAAATAATGCCGTAACGCGCCTAAAGACAGACCTGCCTCTCGAGCGATATTTCTTACCGACACCCCTTCCATGCCCTGAGTCAGGATGACCCGCCAGGTCGCTTCCGCAATTTCTTTCTTCCTATATTCATGATCTACGATTTTTGGCATGACTTCATTGTAACAAAGACATTTCGTATTTACAATTATTTAATACAATTGTATTATTTAAAAAAACATAATGGAGTGGATGGAATGAACTTTATTGCATGGATGATCGTTGCGAGTGAGATTGCGTTCTGGATCTTAATCGTGGCAGGTTTGGCAACACGGTATTTGTTGAAACGGAAGAAGCTCGGGCTGTTTTTCCTCGCTTTAACCCCGGTCATTGACGTGATCTTATTAATCACGGCAAGTGTTGATATGTATCATGGAGCGACGGCTACTTGGGCCCATGGCATTGCCGCCGTTTACATTGGGGTATCGATCGTGTTTGGCAAAAGCATGATCCGATGGGCGGACGATAAATTCCGGTACTTTGTAACCAAAGAAGGCGGGAAACCGGCGAAAAAGTATGGAACGGAATTTGCCGTACATGAACTAAAGGGCTTTCTAAAGCATGTGTTATCCTACGGCCTTGGTGCCGGCTATTTATTTATCCTCATTACTTTGATTCAGGATCCTTCCCGTACTGAGGCGTTATCGAACGTCATCCGAATATGGAGTGTGATATTAGGCATTGATCTGGTTATTACAGTAACCTATTTTATTTGGCCGAAAACACCGTCGGAGAAGAGCAAGAGCTTACATTCTTGACTGTAAGCTCCTGCCCTTCCCCTGCTCTCTCCCCGCTTAACGGGGGAGATACTCCCGCTGGCGCAGCGCCTCGAAGAGCAGGATGGTTGCGGCCATCGCTACGTTCAACGATTCCGCTCCGCCGCGCATCGGGATGATGACGGTATCGTCTGCGAGCGCCTGCAGCTCCGGGGAAAGGCCGGCTCCTTCGTTGCCGAGCAAGAAACAGACGCTGCCGCCGAGCGGCGCTTCGTAGCAGCTGTACTTCGCTGCAAGCGATGTCGCGAACACATTCACTCCATTGGACTGCAGCAGAGGCAATACATCGCTCAGATTGCAAGGAATCACGGGAATATGAAACAATGAGCCCATCGTCGAACGAACTGTCTTCGGATTATAGATGTCAACGGTACCGGCACCCACAAGGACGGCAGCCGCGCCGGACGCGTCCGCACTGCGTATGATTGTACCAAGGTTACCCGGGTCTTGTACGGCATCCACCGCGGCCAACGTCCGCGGATTCCCCCGCAGCGACGATAGAATCTCCTCCACGGAAAATTCCCGTTTCTTTACAACGGCGGCAATGCCTTGCGGCGTAAGCGCGTCGGTAATTTTATCCATAACCTGTTCTGAAACGGCAATTCGCTTGGAGGCTGCCGGCAACATCCCCACTGCCCGTTCCACTTCCAACTCCGCCGCTGAACCCGGCACAACAATCACTTCAGTGACATCCCAACCGCTGCGGAGCGCCTCGGAAACAAGATGCGCACCTTCCACCAAGAAGGCCCCTTCCCGGTCGCGCCCCTTCTTCGTAAGAAGGGATGCCCAATATTTCACTTGCGGATTTTGCAGAGATCGAATCGGCTCGATGATCATCACGCCCCTTCCTAATCAGCGCTTCTCCGATTGTCGCATGTTTCCCCGGTTGTTCGCAAATACTAACCGCGATTCAGATGGACAGTTGGAGGTGTGAGGGTATGAGTATGATTTTAAGCTTGCGGCAAGCCATTTACAAAAAGATGGGCCCAAAATCGAAGGAAGAACTATTCGACACGATCGATGACGCGGTTGACAATGATGAGCGTGCCCTTCCCGGATTAGGCGTTCTCTTCGAAGTCATTTGGAAACATAGCGATAAAAGCCAGAAAGATCAATTCATCAATACATTGAAAGAGCATTGGCCTGAGCAAAAATAAGCTTGTTCCCTCCGCAACGGAAGCCGTCTGCGGAGGGAATACATCTGCCCATGGAAAGAAAAAACACCGGTTTCCCGGTGTGTTCACGAATTAATAATTCATGATACGGCGCTTCAGCTCGTTCACTTTAATCCGCAGCAAAATATCGCGAATATGCAAAGCGGCCGATTTCAACATTTCTTTCTTAATCAGCTTCTGCTTAATTAATGCAACCGTTGCGTACTTGCTTCTTTCGTTAACAGGTTCTTGAAAATATACTTTGCCTTGATTTTCGTCGAACGAAGAGACCTTATGTAGATTTACCAGATTCGTCTTGTCCAACATGTCAAACCCTTCATGCGTCAGCAGCTCTTCGAGCTCAGATAACGTGGAAATATGACGGTATTTCTCGTTATCCACATGGTAGATGATCTTCCGGCCCTCAATCTCCATGTAATCAACGTCAAGCAAGCTGATGCAAGCCAGTTCTGTCTTGTTGTCCGGCAGCAACTTCAGAACTGTCATCATCATTATCCATCACCCATTTCATAGATAAGCTTGTCAGTATTTCTTACCCTGAAGTATACCATAATGTTCAAATAAAGGTAATGTATATTTTTACAAGTTTGCTTCTATTTTCAATGTTTACGGTGCAGTTTCTAAAAATTTCAAGCCCGGATTGCGTTCCATTGCCGTACGCATAGCATATTCGCTTTCGAACAGAGCTACATAATTATCGCTCTTATCGCGGCATAAAGTGGAGTTGACCCTAAATTTCGAAGGATCGATTCCCTCTCCTACCACCCATCGGGCGAACTGATAAGGCTGACGCATCAATTGTACGTCAACGCCATATTCATGCTTCATTCGATACTCGAACACTTCGAACTGGAGCTGGCCGACAACCCCCAAAATAATATCCTCGAAGCCTAACGTTCGAAACACTTGAATGGTGCCTTCCTCTGTCAACTGTTCGATACCCTTCTGGTATTGCTTATGCTTCAACGCATTCTTCACGACAGCTTTGGAGAAGATCTCCGGAGAGAAGGTCGGCAGCTCGTCGAACATGATGCCGCTCATCTCAGATAACGTGTCGCCGATTCTAAAGATGCCCGGATCAAACAATCCGATAATATCTCCAGGGTACGCTTCTTCGACGATATCCCGATCCTGCGCCAGAAACTGCTGCGGTTGAGACAGCTTGATCTCTTTGCCAACACGTTCATGCTTGACGGTCATGCCGCGCTGAAAGACGCCGGATACAATGCGCAGGAACGCAATCCTGTCACGGTGCGCCGGGTTCATATTCGCTTGAATTTTGAAAACATAACCAGAGAATTTCGGGTTGTCCGGAGCAACCTCTCCACCCTCGATCTTTCGGGGCGCCGGTTTTGGGGCAAGCTTTAAGAAATTGTCCAGAAATGTCTGTACACCGAAATTGTTAATCGCGCTGCCAAAGAAGAGAGGCGTCAGTTCCCCCCGTTTAATGCGGTCAAGATCGAACTCATCCCCTGCGACCTCCAGCAGCTCCAGCTCTTCGCGGACCTGCGAATACAAGTATTCTCCAGCCGTCTGCTTAACCAAAGGATCATCCAAGCCTTCGACAGGGCGCACTTCAATGGTGGAATGATCATCCCCCTGGAACAGCTCGATGCGCGACTGCCGGCGGTCGTACACACCCTTCAAATTGCGACCTTGGCCGATCGGCCAGTTCATCGGATAAGACCGGATGCCGAGCACTTCCTCCAGCTCGTCCATCAGGTCAAACGGATCCCTGCCCTCGCGGTCCAGCTTATTAATAAATGTGAAAATCGGAATGCCGCGCATGCGGCAAACCTGAAACAGCTTCTTCGTTTGTTCCTCGACGCCCTTCGCCGAGTCGATCAACATCACGGCACTATCCGCGGCCGTTAGGGTGCGGTAGGTGTCTTCACTAAAATCTTGGTGACCCGGCGTATCCAGAATATTAATGCGTTTGCCGCCGTAATCGAATTGCATCACGCTTGACGTAACGGAGATTCCTCTCTGCTTCTCGATTTCCATCCAGTCCGATGTCGCAAATTTGTTCGCTTTGCGTCCTTTCACCGCACCGGCAAGTCGAATCGCTCCTCCGAACAGCAGCAATTTCTCCGTCAATGTCGTCTTGCCGGCGTCCGGGTGAGAGATGATCGCGAACGTGCGGCGCTTGTCAACCTCTTGTTGCAATTTGTTTGATTCCGATTGATTCATCGTCTCCCGCAGTCCTTCCTTCACGCGTTAATGGTTTGCGAGGGATTCATTGCTTACGCGTATAGCATCCTCGTCATTACGCTGTCCGTTCACCGGCCACCAATGGTGTCCCGCTTCGTGCAGCAGCTTGTCTGCCGCCTCCGGGCCCCATGTGCCCGCCGCATAAAGCTGAAGGTCTTCATCGGTTTCCTTCCATGCAGACGCAATGCGGTCGACAAACCGCCATGCCGATGCAACTTCGTCCCAACGCGTGAAATACGTGGAATCCCCGCGAATGGCATCATTCAGCAACCGTTCGTATGCTTCCGGCGTGTTGATGCCTGTTGCGCTTGAATGGAAGAAGTCCATGGCAACCGGAAGAATCAGTTCTTCCGAACCCGGGGCCTTCGCGTTGAATTTAATATAAACACCTTCCACCGGGTTTACCCGAAATACGAGCAAATTCGGCTGCAGCGTATGCTTGCTGGCCAGGTACACATTATCCGGAACATTCTTGAATTCAACCACAACTTCCGTCGTCTTCGCCGGGAGCCTCTTGCCCGTACGGACATAGAAAGGTACGCCCGCCCAACGGAAATTATCAACGAAGATCTTCGCCGCGAAATACGTTTCCGTCTTGGAATCCGCGGGAACTTTATCTTCTTCGACATAGCCTCGCAGCGCTTTGCCTTTGACTTCGCCTGCTGTATATTGTCCGCGTACAACATTGCGCCGAACGTCGTCTCCGTCCTTGTAAAGGCGCAAACTCTTCAGCACCTTTACCTTCTCATCGCGCACCGCCTCCGGGTGAAGAACGGCCGGGGGCTCCATGGCCATCATCGTAACCATCTGCAGCATATGATTCTGCCCCATATCCCGCAGCGCGCCGGCTGTATCGTAATAGCCGCCGCGGTCTTCCACGCCGACAGTCTCGCTCAGCGTAATTTGCACGTTAGAGATATAACGGTTGTTCCACACCGGCTCGAAGAACGCGTTGGTAAACCGGATGATCTCAATATTTTGAACCATTTCTTTACCCAGGTAGTGGTCAATCCGATAAATATCTTCTTCCGGGAACACTTTGCCGAGCTCTTCGTTCAGTTTTTCCGCAGATTCTAAGTCGTATCCGAACGGTTTCTCGATGACAAGGCGATGCCATCCGGCAGATTCAAGCAGACCGCCTGCTTTAAGATTGTGGGACACGGGCCCAAACAATTCCGGCGCAAGCGCCAAATAGAACAAACGGTTTCCGCCGACAGCGAACCGCTTGTCCATCTCATCGGCGAGCGCGTTCAACTGACGAAACCCGTCCGTATCTTGAATATCTAAGGACATATACCGGAAGTGATCCGCAAAGCGTTTCCATTCCGTGTCATTCTCGGGCTGATGCCGTGCGAATTCGCGGATTGACTCAAGCACATCCTGTTGGAATTGTTCGTCCGTGCGGCCGCGTCGGGCGATTCCAATCACTGCAAACTTCTCCGACAGCTTCCCTTCCCGATATAAACTATAAAAGGCCGGAAACAGCTTACGCTTCGCCAGGTCCCCCGTCGCCCCGAACAGTACGATAACAGCTCCATCTGTTTGCATATGTATTTCAACCATCTTTCTTTCCTGTTATTGTTAGCCTGACTTGACGGCAATATTAATAGTTTATCAAAAATTGACGAAAAATGCTATTTCCCTGATTCCCGAAAAATGGGCTTGATTTTCCGCGAAAAGTCCAACCGAAGATGGAAATGGGTGAATACAGTGTGGTAAATGTCTAGGAGGTGTGCTGTTGCATGTTTCTCGAGTATCCCATCCGAGCGGAATACATTGCCCCATTCATGAGAAGGCCTGTAGGTGTGATTACGCTCGATGGAAAACGTTATTACGGGGTCGTTACGGGATTTCGGAAAGGGCGCGTAGTATTGAACGGAAAAACATCGCGGAAACCAGGAACCGCTGGAAGGAAACGCCGGAACAAATCAAATTCGACCGCATCAGCCGGATTCCATCCACACCGCCAGCAGCCGGCCCTTACAGGCCCGCAACTCCCCGCTGGCCCTCGAGTGGTGCTGAATCTTCAATCGATCGCGGTTATATCCGCTTTACTCCCTTAAACATATTTGCTCGGGTCCGCCGCAGGCTCAGCTCGCCGGCGGACTCGGCCATGATATTTAAGGAAGCGGCTTCTCCATTACGTAGCTCCGCCGCAAATAGTCGTATGAAACAATCGTCATTCCATGCCTTTGATAAAATTCAATGCCTTTACGGTTGCCTTCATTGACATAAAGCTGCATCCTTCTGCAGCCATGCCGTATTCCGAAACGCGCCGCCTTCTGCAACAATCTCGAGCCGATGCCTCCCCCCTGAGCGTAACGATGGACGGCAAGCATATCGACAAAGAGTACGTCGGTATGAAATAACATCGTAATAAAACCTTGAACGGCGGATCGGGAAACCCATACATACGTTTCGGCGGCCTCATTCAAGCGGCGGATGATTTCGTTGTCCGACAGCTCAGGCCTGAGTCCCGGAGGATTCAAAGGAATCAACTCTTCCCTGACGATCCGAATGAGATACGGATCGTCCGTTCTCGGCTTCCTGACACGAATCACTGACGTTCACCGTCCTTCTACAACCGTTTAATTCTACGGTATTCTTGGACGGGCGTCCAGGATTGGACTCTTGTCTCCTTGCTTACATTAATCCGCGAGTCCGTTCTTATGCGCGTAGATCGCGGCTTGCGTACGATCTTCTACTCCGAGCTTCGCCAATATGTTCGTAACGTGGAATTTTACCGTCTTAATTCCAATATAGAGTTCATCGGCTACCTCTTGATTCGATTTCCCCTTTGCAATCAGCTTCAGTACCTCCATTTCCCGTTCCGTCAGCTCATGGTGGGGGAGCGTCTCGGCCTTCGGTTGGCGGAATCGGTTCATCATTTTTGAGGCAACTTGGGATTCAAGCACTGGCTGTCCGTTGGCGGCGGCGCGAACCGCTGCTGCAATATCCGTAGCGCGGGACGTCTTGAGCAAATAGCTGAATGCTCCCGCTTCGATCACCGGATACAGCTTCTCATCATCCAGAAAGCTTGTGAGCACAATAATTTTCGTGTCCGGGAATTTCTCCATGATTCTGCGTGTTGTCTCAATGCCGTCCATATCGTCCATCACCAAATCCATCAGAACGACATCCGGACGATACAGCTCCGCAAGGCGCAGACCTTCGCGCCCCCCGGACGCTTCGCCGACCACTTCGATTCCTTCCTCTGTGCCCAGCATGGCTGCCAGTCCGATCCGCACCATCTCGTGGTCATCCACCAGCAAAACTTTCACGTTATTCGACAACCGATTCATCCTCCTTTTCCATCGGCACCGGAACTCGGATTTCGATCTTTGTCCCTTTGCCGGGCGCCGTTACGATATTGATAAATCCTCCGATTTCATTCACGCGTTCTTGCATAGATACCAGGCCGTACGACGAGTGCTTCTTCTCATGGAGATCAAACCCGACTCCGTTATCCCGAATCATCAAACGCACACCGTCTGTGCTGCGAAGGAGCTTCATCTCCAGCTTTTCCGCCCGGGAGTGCCGTAACGTATTGGAGATTGCCTCCTGCGCAATCCGGAACAGCTGATCTTCCACCCCTTTCGCAAGGCGAATATCCTCGTCCATCTCCCATTGAATCGCGATCGTCATCTTGGTTGACAGCTCCTGGAGCAGCTCTCTCAAGGCTACCGCGAAGGGCTTGCCCTCCAGATGAACGGGGCGCAGGTGGAGCAGCAGGGCACGCATCTCGGACTGAGCGACCGAAGCCATCTCTTCGATGAGAGACACCTGCCGTTTGGCCTTCTCGAGATCCTTCTCTAACGTTCTGCCCAGGGCCGTTGACGTCATGGAAATCGCAAATAACTGCTGCGACACCGCATCATGCAACTCCCTCGCAAGGCGCTGCCGCTCCTCAACGACGGCACTGACCCGCGCCTTCTCCGTAAGCTCCGCGTTATTCGTGGAAAGACGCTGCAGGCTGGTTACCTGTTCCTGCCACTTCCCGCTGATCAACTGAAGTCGCTCGGCGAGCCGGCCGATTTCATCTTCTCCTAAATCCGGTACCTGCTTGGACAGATGACCCTTCTCCAGTAAGAGCATCGCTTCCTCTAACGCGCTCAACCGGCCTTTCAGCCGGTAGCTCTGCCAATATCCGTATGCGGCGCCGATCCCGCCCGCCATCGCCGCGGCGGTCGCGGCGAAGCGCAACAGGGTGCTCCATTCAGCGGGGACAATCAGAGAGAAGCTCTTCAGAGCCAGCGCGGTGACGATGAAGAGAGCTAAGCCGAGCAGCACACCTTCGGCCAACATTTTCCACATTATGCTTGTCAATTTTGGTTTCATCCTCTACCCCCCGCCGCTACAGCACTTTCACGCCGACATCCGCAATAATATAGGAAATTTCCAGATCTACACGGTATTCCGCCGTATCGGCGTTCGGAGACCGCCAAATTTGATGGTTGGCAAAGCCGGACCCTCGTTCTCCAGCGACTTGGATCTCGCCGACCGCCACCTGTGCGTTCACCGTTAACCCAATATCCTCCGGCACGACGATATCCACATCGCCAATCAAGCCCTGCAGACGAATCGCCGTACGCTTCTCTTCAAAAAATGCCGTCGTCAGATCGATCCGCACCTCGGCAATAGCTGCTGAAATGTCAGACGACCGCGCTGTCCATGCTTCCCCCCATCCCCACCGGATGTTTGCGACGACATGCTGCTTCACATTCGAGAACGATTCGGATTTACCGGGAGGGGAAGTACTCTTCATTCGAAAGAATAACCAGGCGGCGACGGCCGCAACGACAATAAACATGAAGCCCCAATGATTCGCAAGCAATATTAAAAACGCAATTGCAAGAAGTGCATAACCCGCGGTTTCCTTGCGTCCCTCTTCCTTCGAAGCCTTAAGTATCGCATAACCCAAGGCAGCCAGCACCAAGGCATTCGCGATTATGAAATTTGCCAAGTGCCCTATGACCAAATATAACCCCGCTCCAATAAACAGGTAGGCGGTCTGCTTCTTGCCGTTGTCCATGGTGCTGCCTCCTTTCCCGGGTGGTCATCAAATTGCTAAGAAAGCCATAGCGGCTAAGATCCCCTTCTAAGGACCGCCCCTATGGCTTGTTGTATATGAATTATATTACGACTCTTGCGTTGTATTCAGTTTCTTCTTCAATTCTTCCAGCTGCGCATCCACTTGTGCGCGCTTGGTGTCGTCGATCGCAGAACCTGGAGCCGTATAAGGATATTTCGCCGCATCCGCCTCCGCTTCCATCTGCAGAATTTTTTCTTCCATGCGATGGAATCCGCGAGCGGCATGGCCGTTCTCGATTACGTTCGCCGACGAGATGGAAGACACTTGCTTCTTCACCTTCGCCAACTGTGCGCGCTGAACCAGTTCATTGCGCTTATTTCTCATATTATAGAACTCTTCTTTCATCGTATGAAGCTGCGCCGTAAGCTCTTCCGCTTGCTGCTTCGCTTGGATGTACATCGGCTCGGTCTCTTCGACCTTCGCTTGGCTTCGCAAATTCGCCTCCAGCGCCGCACGCGCCGCTTCTTCACGCCCTGCGCGGAGCTCTTCTTCCGCCTTCGCCATGGCCGCCGCGCTTGCGCGCTGCGCCTCATCAAGACGCTGCTTCAGCTTCCGTTCTGTCGCAATTTGCTTCGCGACCGTCACTTCCGCCTTGGCAATTTCCTCCTCCATATCGCGCAGATACTGATTTAACATTACTACCGGATCTTCCACTTTGTCCAGCATATCGTGAATCGATGCAACCGTCATGTCCTTAATTCGTTTAAATACTCCCATGTTCATTCTTCTCCTTTATTGTCTTTTTCATATTTAGCAAGCTTTGCTTTTAACTCTTCCAACTCTTTGGCTAATGCCTTCTTCTCAATGTCTTCCATCAAATCGTCGATGCTTTTGCCTCTCGCCGTCGTATTCGGTGGATAGAAGCCTTGGTTTGTTCTCGCTTGCGCATCCCAATTCTGGTTTTGCGGTCCGTAGAAGGAACCTCCTCCATTCCCGTGGCCTCCATGAAGCCCGCTGCCGCTGCCGCCGCCGTAGGTTTGCCCCCCGTGAAAGCTCGTATAGGTCGGATCCTTCGGCATGACGATCGCAGCAATCACATAGATGACGATAAACGCGCCGGAGGAGAAAAAGGTGAGGAGCACGAGCAAAATCCGAATAATCGTCGAATCGATCCCAGTAGCTTCTCCTAACCCTCCGCATACACCAAACAGCTTCTTATCCCGTTCGGAGCGGTACAACCGTTTCATGATTTGCTTTCCCCTCCCGCCAACTTGCGTTTCAGCTCTTCGAGCGCTTGCTCAACCCGGTTGTCTGCAAACGGGTTGCGGCCTGAAGCCTCATTCCTGTCAAACCCGCGCACATCATTCAGCGCCCGTGTCTCCAATTCTAAATCCGAGATCTGGTCCTCCAACCGGTTAAACCAATTCTGGCCTTGCGCCGCGAAGCTGCGGGTCCTCTCCTGCATCCGCTGCTGCAAACGAAGCGTCTCTACCCGAGCCAAGTAGTATTGCCGCTTGTTGTAAACTTCTTGGTATTCCCTGCGCAGCTCCTCCAGCTGTTGTTCAAGCTCACGCACCGTTTGTTCGCTTTGCTCGTAGAGCGCGCGGTAGCCGTCGCGTTTTTCCTCCTCCAGCACCTTCTCCGCAAGTGCCGCCCGTGCTACACTGTCCTCTCCGGCCTTTACCGCCAGGACCGCTTGACTTTCGCGCTTCCGTACCATCGAATCGGCGGATAAGTATTGGCTGCGCAAATTCGACGTATGTGCCGCGCATTGACGGTGCAATGCCTCCGTTTCCCGGATCGCGTCCGCCATCTCCCGCAGAAAGCCGTCGATCACTCTCACAGGATCTTGCGCCTGCTCTAACCGATCATTCAATGTAGCAACCGTTAAATCGCGAAACCTTTTCATCATGCTCATTCTGCTTCCTTGCCTCCCTTATGCATCATCAATTATTCCTAATCGCTTGCTTCGATCAGAAGTGAGTTCTACGTTGTTTCAACAGCGACCATCCAAACCAGATCAGTCCAACCGCGACGAGAAATGCGATGATCCCCCACAGCTTGCCGAGCAAGAAGATCAAACCGAGTATCATCACGATCCAGCCAGCTGTCGACCGTCCGCTCCGTATGCCGTAGTATCCGAGGACAACCATGGCAACCGGAATCAGCCAGCCCGGCGCGATGTCAAACAAGCCCAGGAGTATCAGTGCGCCGCTCACGATGAGCAATATGGACAGCCCGGTGTTCGAGTTTCGCTTCATGTGTTTCAACTCCGTTCTCTTATGTCTTTGTTCTTTATGTCTTTATTTTAGGGAAAATGAAGTCCTGCCAAAACGGACCGGTGGCGGTTTTTCGGACTAGACCGAAGTCGGGGGCGGGTTCCGACCTTACATAAGACAGCAATAGCCGCTCCTGCAGCAAAATCCTGCTGGAACGGCTACTCATCGCTTGCTTATTCCGTTAATTGAACGGCAACCATAACGGACGCTCCCAATGCTAACGCCTCTTCTCCTAGCACACCGCGGCTGAAAGTGACCTGATATGCGGGATAATAATAGGTTTTGCGTGTAGCTACCTGTGTGGCCGTTTCAAAATATATATCTTGTGTATTGAACATCGGACCGCCCAGGATGACTTTCTCCGGATGCAGCAAATTCAGCATGTTCGCCAAACCGATTCCGAAGTAAGCGGCGGATTGCTGAAATATTTCCATGGTCAGCGAATCTTTCGCTTTTACCGCCTCCACAAGGTGCTCGAACTGGAGCTGCTCCGGATGCTGGACCATCTTTCGCAATACACTTTCCCGCCCTTGTTTCAGTCTGGATCGGGCCGTTTGTTCCAATGCATAGATGCTTGCGTAGGACTCTAGCGCCCCGAAATTTCCGTTCGGATCCCGGTGTGCTACGCCGTCAGATTGAATAATCATCTGACCAACGGCACCTTCCATGTCCACAGCGCCGTATACTAACTTTCCGTTTGACATCATCGCCGACCGCAAGCCGATGCCGCCGTGAATGTACAGTACATGCTCGTAACGCTCTTGTTCCGGATTGACCCAATACTCGCCGATTAACGCGTTATTCGCGCCGTTATCTAAGAAACAGGGCACTTCCAGCCGCTCAGAGATATAACTGCAGACTTCGACATTACTCCAACCCGGAGACGGAAAATAGAGGGGGTTCGTGATGATCCCTTTGATCCGGTCCAGCGGTCCGACGCTGCCCACGCCAACACCAATCAGACGATCTTTCTTGATTCCGTGAATCTCCATCATTTCCCGCATGGCGTCAGTCATATGAGCTAGAAGCACTTCAGGTGTCGAATTGCGCGTCATTTTCCACACTCTGTAGTCGATCCTATTAAAATGCAAGTCGCATAAAACCAACCGGGAATAAATACGGGAAATGTCGAGCCCGAACACAAATCCGCGATTGGCCTTCAATCTGTATAAAATGGGGCGCCGTCCGCCGGTGGATTCACCAAAACCAACCTCTTCGATCCAACCGTCCAGCACGAGATCGTCCAAAAGGCGCGTCAACGTACTTCCCTTCATTTGACTCTCATTCTGTAGAAGCTGTTTGGATACGGTGCCATGCTTGCGAATTAACGCATATAACGATTTTGCTTTCGCGTTAGGGATCCGGTCCTTTACACTGATCACGCATTAGCCCCCCACTTAATCCAACTGTTTCCATAGTACACCCAAGCAAGCAAAGTTTCTAGAAAAAAAGCTCCTGAACACTGAAAATGTTCAAGAGCTTCTAAGTTATAGAGAAATTAAAAAAAAAAGTCCATCAGCGCATTATTCTGATGAACCACGAGTTCTTAAGTGGTACCGGTGAGAGGACTCGAACCTCCACGGGTCTCCCCATTCGATTTTGAGTCGAACGCGTCTGCCATTCCGCCACACCGGCTTATTAAGTTTTAGATGGTACCGATGAGAGGACTCGAACCTCCACGGGTCTCCCCATTCGATTTTGAGTCGAACGCGTCTGCCATTCCGCCACATCGGCATGTATGAAAGGTGGCGTGCCCTAAGAGATTCGAACTCCTGACCTTTTGATTCGTAGTCAAACGCTCTATCCAGCTGAGCTAAGGGCACATCACGATATTTATATGGTGCCGAGGACCGGACTTGAACCGGTACGGTAGTCACCTACCGCAGGATTTTAAGTCCTGTGCGTCTGCCTATTCCGCCACCCCGGCATGGGTGATTCTTATGGAGGCGCCACCCAGACTCGAACTGGGGATAGAGCTTTTGCAGAGCTCTGCCTTACCACTTGGCTATGGCGCCATGATAGAAATGGAGCGGACGATGGGATTCGAACCCACGACCCTCGCCTTGGCAAGGCGATGCTCTACCACTGAGCCACGTCCGCATACATTATTAGAGCTGGGGATACAGGATTCGAACCTGTGCATGACGGAGTCAAAGTCCGTTGCCTTACCGCTTGGCTAATCCCCAATATGAAGATGGGGCGATCGAAGGGAATCGAACCCTCGAATGTCGGAGCCACAATCCGATGCGTTAGCCACTTCGCCACGACCGCCACGGTAAATGTGTTGCTGGCAGGGGCAGCAGGAATCGAACCCACACTAACGGTTTTGGAGACCGCTGTTCTACCTTTAAACTATGCCCCTAAATACATGGTGGGGGATGATGGATTCGAACCACCGAACTCGTAAGAGAAGAGATTTACAGTCTCCCGCGTTTGGCCACTTCGCTAATCCCCCGGATGAAGCATGCCGTCGAGAGGACTTGAACCCCCAACCTACTGATTACAAATCAGTTGCTCTACCAATTGAGCTACAACGGCATATCCATGAAATCAATGGTGGCTTGGGACGGAATCGAACCGCCGACACAAGGATTTTCAGTCCTTTGCTCTACCGACTGAGCTACCAAGCCGTACATGGCGGAACCGACGGGATTCGAACCCGCGATCTCCTGCGTGACAGGCAGGCATGTTAGGCCTCTACACCACGGTTCCGCGAAAAGTTTGGTTGCGGGGGCAGGATTTGAACCTACGACCTTC
>Ga0182742_1003416_pt1 | contig 15590 bp, 16 predicted proteins | sample eDN5th37CBELigMG_FD_128880 | JGI IMG/M metagenome (GOLD analysis project Ga0182742, IMG submission 128880) | Enriched Miracle-Growth compost microbial communities from Emeryville, California, USA - eDNA 5th pass 37_C BE-Lig MG (version 2)... ...
CTCCGCCGGTTCGGCGCGCGGGTCGCGGAGGTCGTAGGCGTGCAGGGTGCCGGCGCAGTCGCCCTGCAGGAGCACGCCGTCGACCACGACCGGCGACTGCCACACGGGACCCGGCAGGCGCTTCTCCCACAGCACGGTGCCGTCGGCCCGGTCGAGCGCGACGACCCGGCCCGCGTTGGTCGTGGTCAGCACGACGTCGCCCACCAGCGCGGGCGTCGACCAGATCCCCGCCGCCCCACCGAAGCCGCGCTCGTCGTCGTGCATCGACCAGACCAGCGGGTCGTCGGGGCGACGGGGGTCGAGCTTCATCAGCTGGCCGACCTCCCGGGCGCGAGCGGTGCGCCGCTCGTTCTCCGAGGCGACGTACAGGTAGCCCTCGTCGTCGACCACCACCGTGGCGTCGGTGTCGTCGCCGGTCCAGAAGCGGAACACGCGGGTGGGGGCCACGCCCTCGCGCAGGCCGCTCAGGTCCCAGCCCTGCACCAGCCCACCGGAGTTGGCGAAGTAGGCCACGTCGCCCGATACGGCGACCGAGCCCTCGATCGACACCTGGCGATCGCCGAGCGCGTCGAGCAGCTCCTGGTCCCACCCCGGCGTGTGGAACACCAGCTCGGGCGCCACGGTGACCTTGCCGTCGGGGCCGTAGGCCCGGTGCAGCCGCACCACGTGGAACTGGCTGTTCTCCCCGCCCACGACGAGGTGGTCGTCGAGCACGAGCGGCGCGCCGTCCCAGTCGCTGTTCCACAACGTCGGCGAGACGTCGTCGTGGCGCAGCGACCAGAGCACCTCGGGCTCGTCGCGGTCGAGGGCGACGACGCGCAGCAGGTTGTCGCGCGAGCCGGCGTAGTAGAGCGGGAACCCGTCGGGGTCGACGGTGGCCGAGCCCTTGTTGATGTCGCCGGTGCGCAGCGCCGGCAGGATCGGCTCACCGGTGGCGGCGTCGAGGAAGTGGTAGGCGCGGTCGTAGGCGCCGAAGGCCACCCAGGTGCGGCCGTCGCGCTCCCAGACGTTGGGCTGGCCGGTCCAGCCGGTGCCGCACCACACCTTGGTCTCGCCGCCGGCTGACGACTCGGCGCACATCCCGCCGCGGGCCGGGTACCGCCACAGCACCTGCGGGTCGGCGGGCACGGGGCCCTGCCCGTACCAGCTCCGCGTCGGGTTGCCACGGAAGGTCAGCAGGCCGGGCACCGTGTCGCCCCATGGGCGACCCGACGAGCGGGGGTCGACCAGCCCCTCGAAGGGCGGCAGCGTCGTGGTGGTCGTGGTCGCGGCGGTCGTCGCGGTCGTCGTGGGCGCCGCGCTGGTGGCCGCCGTCGCCGGCGGCGCCGTCGTGGGGGTGGCCGTGGTGCCGGGCGCGCCGGCGACGTCGGCGGCGCCCGGGTCGTCCTCGGTGGTCGCCGCCCACACCGTGGCGCCGACCGCCACGGCGGCCACCACCACCACGAGGCCGAGCCGCCGGCGGGCCGAGCCCACCAGGGCCGAGCGGAGTCGACTCACCGGCGACGGCCCAGGGCGGCGAGCAGGACGGGGCCGAGCAGGCGCAGGTGGTCCACCACCTCATCGTGGCCCAGGCGCGCCCCCTCGACGGTGAGGGTGGCCCCCTCCGCACCCGGCCCCACCGGCCCGCCCGGCCCGCCCGGTCCGCCCGACCCCAGCGGCACCACCGCCACCGTGCCCTCGCCGTCCGGCCCGTCGAGCCTGCCGGCCCGGGCCCAGCTCGCCCGGAACGGACCGCCCGGCACGAGCGCGGGGACGTCGAGGTCGATGCGGGCGGCCGAGGTGAGCAGCCCCACCCGGGCCAGCGTGGCCCGCACCGCGCCGTCGAGCCGGTCGGCGGGCGTGCCGGCCAGCTCGGCCGCGCTGGCCAGCACGGCGTGCAGGCCGGTGGCCCGGGTGCGCACCGACGGCTCGGGCGGCGTGGCGCGTGACGAGGGGAGGAACTGGAACACGGCGTAGGCCGGTGCGGGCGTCGACGGGACGAGCGTGGCCACCACGGTGCCGGGCACCACGGCACCGTCGGCGCGCAGCAGCCGCGCTGTGGTGCTGGCGGTCGGCTCGCCGGCCAGGAGCGGCCCGGCCAGCTGCCGCCGGGCCGGCGCCAGGTCGTCGGGGTGCACGGTGCGCCAGCTGTCGGCGCCGAGGATCGTGGCCAGCGGGGCGCCGAGCAGCTCGGCCATGGCCGGGTTGGCGGCCACCCGGCGGTGCGTGCGCACGTCGACCACCGACATGGGCACCGGGCACAGCGCCATGGCGGCCTCGAAGGCCGCCGGCGGCAGGCGGACCGTGGCGGCAGGCGAGCCGCCGCGCCGGGCGGTGGCCGAGGCGCCGGCGCCGGTCGCCGCCGCGCCGGGGGCCTCGTGGAAGGTGACGATCAGCACGATCTCGGCGGCGTCGCCGTCCGCGCCGGCAGTCGGCTGGACGGCGACGTCGACCATGCGCCCGTCGCGCCGGTGGTGGCGGTAGGAGACCCGAGCCCGGCGGCGGACGGCCTCGTCGAGGGCCTGGAGCAGGACCCGACGGTCGTGGGGATCCGGCACGGCCTGCTCCACGGGCAGGCCGGTGGTGTCGCGATCCGGGTCGGCCTGGTACCGGACAGCCTCGTCGTTCGCGGCCACGCAGACGTAGCGCCCCGACGGCCGGCGCACCAGGACCGACACCGCACCCGGCAGCGCGTCGAGCCCGAACACCACCTCGGGGGCGCGCCCCCGCTCGAACACGGAGGCCACGACCGCGCCGACGTCCTGCATCCGCCGGTGACGCTAGGCGTCAGCGCCCGTCGCACCCCGGGCCAGGGCTCGGGCCAGCGCCTCGCCGGCGACGCGGAGGAGGTCGAGGACCTCTGGCGGGGGCGGCCCGGCGCCAGCCGGCACCTCGAGCCGGAGCGCCCCTCCTCCGCCCAGCGCGACCTCGAGGGCATGCCCGGCGAGGAACCCGGGCGGCGCCCAGGCCACCGCGGCCGGCACGTCCGGGTCGGGCACCGTGAGCACCAAGCGGCACCCGCCGAGCGCCGGGCCCAGCGCGGCCAGAGCGTCCGCCACGGCGGCCGAGACGGCGTGGTCGGGCGCGCCGACCGCCATGGCCAGGGCGTCCCCGAGCGCGGCCTCCAAGGCGGCCCAGGCGTCGGCGTCGCGCCCCACCGGCCCGTCGACCGGGAAGTGGAGCTGCACCACCACCCGGGCCTCACCGGCGGCGTCGGGCAGGGCGGACCCGCTGAGCTCGGCTCGGCCCACGCCGACGACGTCGACGCCGCCCCCCAGCACGCTCGTCTCGGGGGCCAACCCGTCGAGCCAGGCCCCCACCCGGGACCGGTCGCGGTCGGCAACGAGGTCCACCAGGCGGCGGCCGGTGAGGCCGGACGCCGCCCGGGCCAGGGACCGCGCCAGGGCGGTGTTGGCCGCCAGCACCACGCCGTCGGCGTCGAGCACGGCGATGCCCGAGGCCACCAGGTCGAGCCCGCCCGGCGTGCCCGCCACGGCGGGGGGTGCCGAGGCCGGCGGGTGGTCGACCCGGCCGAGCACGAAGCGGGCCGGCTCGCTGCGGATCGGCGAGAGCCGCTGCACCCGCACCTCGGCCTCGTCGAGCACCACCTCGGCTCGTCCGGCCAGGGCGTCGAGCTGGGCGCGCAGGGCCTCCTCCACGAGCGGCGCCGTGCCGGGCGGGACGACGGCGTCCACCCCGGCCCCCACCACCTGGGCCTCGGGCCGGTCGACGAGCTCGAGCATCCGGGCGTTGGCCGCCACCACGGTGGCAGGGCCGCGGCTGGGCACCTCGAGGACGGCGAAGGCCTCCGGCACGCTGTCGAAGTCGAGCGCGGTCCACGACTCGCCTGCGGCGGGGATCGTGCCGGCACCCGCGGCGCCCTCCGCCATCCTCCCCCCTTCCGTCGGGCGGGAAGTCTGCCTCATGAACAGGTTCGACGCGCCCGTCGTGGGATGCTGCACGGGTGCTGAACTCGCCCGCGCTACGGCGCCCGTCCGGAGGAGGTCACCGTGCCCGCTGACGCCTCGCTCATGCGCATCGGGGAGCTCGCCCGGCGTACCGGGATGGCCGAAGCGACGCTCCGTGCGTGGGAGCGGCGCTACGGGATCCCGCGCCCCCAGCGCACCGTCGGCGGCCACCGCCTCTACTCCGAGCAGGATGTCGTGCGGCTGTCCCGCGTGCAGCGGCTGGTCGAGCAGGGCTGGGCCGTGGGCGCCGCCGCCCGCCGGGTGGGCCGGGAGATGGCCACCGGCGGCGTCGCGGTCGTGGCCCACCGGCCGAGCGGCTCGGCCGACGCCCAGCGGGAGCAGCTGCAGCGGGCCTTCGAGCACTTCGACGCCACGGGCGCCCACCGCGCGCTCGACGAGGCCCTGCGGGCCGAGCCGGTGGTGGTGGTGCTCGACAGCGTCGTGGGTCCCGTGGTCCGTCGGCTCGGCGCCGCGCTGGCCGGCGACGACGCGCTGGCCGCCGCCCAGGCGCACTTCGGGTTGGCGCTCCTGCGCACCCGCCTGGCCGGGCTGCTGGCCGACATGACGGCGGCCGCCGGCGACGTGGCTGTGGTGGCCGGGGTCGGCGGCGACGCCGCGGAGCTCGACGCCCTGGCGCACGCCATCCCGCTGGCAGGGGCCGGCTGGGTGGTGCGCTCCCTCGGGCACGACGTCCCCGGTCGGGCGGTGCGGGCCGCCGCCGAGGCGGTCGACGCCGCGCTGGTCGTCGCGGTGGCCACCGAGCGGTCCCGGGCCGCGGCCTTCCTCGAGGAGCTCGGCGACGACCTCGGCGGGCGGCTCGTGGTGGGCGCGGGCTCGGGCTTCCGCGAGCTCGGCGAGAGCGTCCCGGTCACGGTGGCGGTGATCGACGCGCCCGCCGCCGAGCTGGCCGCGGCGGTGCAGGAGCACCGCACCAGCGCGGCCCGCTGACCTGGTCCCGCCGCCCGCGCGGCGCCGCATCGGCTCGCTCCGGGAACCCGGAGGTGTGCATCCCCCGGCGGTAGCGTCGGGCCCATGGCCTCGGACGTCGTCTACGCCTTCCGGGTCATGCGCCTCCCGTTGGTGGACGTCAACGGCGGCCAGATCGGCAAGATCGAGGACATCGTCGTCCGGCCGCCCGACCGGCGCACGGCTCCCCCCGTGATCGGCTTCGTCGCGTCCGCGGGCCGGCGGCACATCTTCGTCAACGCGGCCCGCGTGGAGCTCACCGGGTCGGGGGCGCGGCTGCGCTCGGGCACGATCGACCTCGACCACTTCCAGCGCCGCACGGGCGAGCTGCTGATCGGCGAGGACCTGCTCAACCGCCGCCTCGGCGACGAGGTGGTGCTCGACGTGGCCCTGAAGCCCTCGGCCACCGCCGCGGAGTGGGAGGTGAGCGCGCTGGTGCTGGGCAGCCGGTCCGGCCTCCGGCGCCGGCGCACCTCCCGGGTGGTCTCGTGGACCGAGGCCCGGTCGCTGTTCGACCAGGGGCCGCTCGCCGCCGAGGTGGCCCGCTTCCGCCACATGCACCCCACCGACGTGGCCCGGACGGTGCGGCTGCTGCCGCTCCCCGCCCGCCGCGCCCTGGCGGAGGCCATGGAGGACGACCGCCTGGCCGACCTGCTGGAGGAGCTGCCGGAGGCCGAGCAGCTCCGCCTGATCGAGAACCTCGACCTCGAGCGGCTGGTGGCCGTGCTGGAGGAGATGGAGGCCGACGACGCCGCCGACCTCCTGGCCGAGATGCCGCTGGCCCGCCAGACCCAGGTGCTCGACGCCATGGAGCCCGACGACGCCGGTTCGCTGCGCCGCCTGCTCGCCTACCGCCAGGGCACTGTCGGCCACCTGATGACCCCGGACCCGATCGTCCTCGGCCCGCTCACCACCGTGGCCGAGGCGCTGGCCCGGATCCGCGACCCCGACTACGCGCCGGCCGAAGCGGCCCAGGTGTTCGTCACGCAGGCGCCGTGGGTCACGCCCACCGGCGCCTTCCTCGGCGTGGTGCCCTTCCAGCGCCTGCTGCGCGAGCCGCCGAGCATGGTGCTCGGCCGGTGCGCCGAGCAGGACGTGCCGGTGGTGGGCCCCGACCAGCCCGAGCGGGACGTCGCCGCCGTGCTGGCCGCCTACAACCTGGTGGCCGTGCCCGTCGTGGACGACGAGGGCCGGCTGGTGGGCGCGGTGACCGTGGACGACGTGCTCGACCGGACCCTGCCCGGCGACTGGCGGCTCCGGGCGGTGGGGGCGCGGCGGAAGGACGACGCGTGAGGCGCGAGGAGGACCTCACCACCCCCCGGCGCAGCACCCGCAGCCGGCCGTTCGACCTGCACTACGACCCGGAGGCCTTCGGGCGGTTCAGCGAGGCGGTGGCCCGCACGCTGGGCACCGCCCGCTACCTGGTCTGGCAGACCGCCATCATCGTCGTCTGGATCGCCTTCAACGGCGTGGAGTGGCGGGGCCAGTTCGACGAGTACCCCTTCATCCTCCTCACGCTGGCGCTGTCGATGCAGGCGTCGTACGCGGCGCCGCTGATCCTGCTGGCCCAGAACCGCCAGGCCGACCGCGACCGGGCGGCGGCCGAGGCCGACCGCCGGCTGAACGAGCGCACCCAGGCCGAAGCGGAGTTCCTGGCCAGGGAGATCGCCAGCATCCGCCTGGCCCTGTCCGACGTGGTCACCACCGAGGACCTGCAGGACGCGGTGCGCCGCCTGGTCAACGCCGTCGAGGCGGCCACCGCTGGCGGTGGGCCCTCACCGGCAGGTCCCGTGGCGGGGGACGACCGCCGGCCCGACCAGCCCTGACGGTCAGCCGGCGTCTCGCCGGCGGGTGGCTCTGGGCCTCCTCAAGGCTTCCTCCACCATGTTGACCGAAGTAGTGAACAATGCTTCACTCGACCGGTGCACCGCCACGGCCCTCCCACGGCGACGTCGGACCCCCACGTGGCGGTCGCCCACATCCAGGGCATCGAGCTCCCCGACGAAGACATCGTCGTCGCCGAGGTCCCCCGCCTCGGCGCCGTTCGGCGGCTCGTCTACCTCGTGGGCGGGTTGGGGCTCTTCGTCACCGCCCTCGGGCTGATGAAGGAGGGCGCCAACGCGCTCATCCCCGCCCTCGAGGGGTCGATCTTCACCGACAACCGGCTCAGCACGCTGGGCCTCGGCTGGCTGGGCGCCCTGGTCGTGCTGTCCGGGTCGCCGGTGGCCGCCTCGTCGCTCACCCTCCTCGACGGCGGCGCCATCGACCGGAGCCAGTCGTTCACCATGCTGGCCGGGTCCCGCCTCGGCGCCGCCTTCGTGGTGCTGGTGGTGGGTGTGGTCTACGTGCTGCGCAACCGCGAGAGCCAGGGCCGGCGGGCGCCGCTGTCGATCGGCATCCTCTCGCTGTTCATGACGATGGTCACCTACGTGCCGGGCGCCATCGTCGGCTACCTGCTGCTGGAGCGGGGCACCTTCGACGGCCTCGACATCGGCACCTCGCCGTCGCTCACCTCGATCACCGACACGCTCTTCGGGTGGGCCGTCGACCTCGCCGGCCGGGTCGTACCCGACTGGGGCCTGTTCCCCATCGGCCTCGGGGTGCTGCTGCTCGGCTTCCAGCTGATCGACAAGGTCATGCCCACCGTCGGCTCGGAGCGCCTCGAGGAGCACGCCGACGCCTGGTACGCCCGCAAGTGGCCGATGTTCCTGGTGGGCTGTGGCGTCACCCTCCTCACCCTGTCGGTGGCGGTGTCGCTGACCCTGCTGGTGCCCCTGGTGGCCAAGGGCTACCTGCGCCGGGCCAACACGCTGCCGTACATCGCCGGGGCCAACATCACCACGCTGGCCGACACGCTGGTGGCGGCCATCCTCCTCGGCAACCAGGACGCGGTGCGGGTGGTCGTGGCGGTCACGGCGACGGTGAGCGTCTGGACCCTCCTGCTGCTGGCCTTCGCCTACCCGGCGCTGCGGCGGCTGGCCCTCGGCACGGCCACCGCCGTGCTCGCCTCCCGGGAGCGGCTGGGCGCCTTCGTGGCCCTGCTCTTCGCCGTGCCGATCGTCTTGGTCGCGCTGTAGGTGCAGCCGTGCCATGGCCTCCAGGGAGCGGCATCCTGGCCGCGCCGCGCCGGGGCGGCTGGCCTACTGGCAGCGCTCGCAGGTGCCCACGAGGTCGAGGCGGTGCCCCTCCAGCCGGAAGCCCTGGGCGTCGGCCACCTTCGTGAGCGCCTCGTCGAGTGATCGCTCGACGGTGGGCGGCACGGTGACGTCGCCCACCACCCCGCACGTGGAGCAGACGAGGTGGTGGTGGTGCTCGGTGAGGTCCTCGGCCAGCTCGTAGCGGGCCCACTCGCCCGTGGTCACGATGCGCTGCACCACGCCGCTGCGCTCGAGCACCGCCAGGTTGCGGTAGGCCGAGCTCTGGGCCAGGCCCGGGCCCCGCGCCAGGATCTCCGGGATCGTGAGCGGCGAGGGCGCCGTGGCCAGGACGTCGATCAGGGCCCGGCGACCGGTGGTGTACCGCTGCCCCAGGCGCCGGAGCCGAGCGGCCGCGATCCGGTCGAGCTCCGCCCGCTGCACCCCGGCGACCCTACCAGTCGACCTGGGAATCACTGAGAACGCCTCCTGCGAGGCGCGGAACCGGTCGGGTGCTCGTGGCCGTGGCCGTGGGCGTGGTCGTCGAGGAGGAGGTGCTCGTCGCCGACGCGCAGCACCCGGGCGCCGAAGGCCTCGGCCAGGAGGTCGGCCCGCAGCACCTCGGCGGGCGGGCCCGCGGCCACCACCACGCCGGCGAGGAGCACCACCTGGTCGGCGGCGCGGGCTTCGTCGATGTCGTGGGTCGAGAGGACCACGGTGGCGCCCCGGGCCACCTCCTCGGCCATGACGTCGAGGATGGTGTGGCGGGACACGACGTCGAGGCCGGTGACGGGCTCGTCCAGCAGGATGAGGTCGGCGTCCTGCACCAGGGCCTGGGCCACGAAGACCCGCTGGCGCTGCCCGCCGGACAGCTCGTCGAGGCGGCGCCGGCCCAGGTGGCCCAGGCCCAGGCGATCGAGGGCGGCGTCCACCCGGCGGTGGTCCTCGGCCTGCAGCCGCCCGAGGACGCCACGCAGCGCGTAGCGGCCCATCGTCACGACCTCCCGCACCGTGATGGGCAGGCGCTCCGCCACGGTGCTGGTCTGGGAGACGTAGGCGACGCGACGCCGCTGGCGCACGGGCAGGTCGCCGAAGACCAGGACCTCGCCCCGCAGGGGCCGCAGCAGGCCGGCGACGGCGTCGAGCACGGTGGACTTCCCCGAGCCATTGGGGCCGATGACGGCGGTGGTGGCGGCTCGCGGGATCGTCAGGTCGGACGGCCCGAAGGCCACCCGGGCGCCGTGGGCCAGCTCGACGCGCCGCAGCTCCACCGCGGGCGCGGGTGGAGCACCGGGGGCAGGCGTCGGGGGCACCGCCCCAGTAGAGCCCGGCCAGGCGGGATTGGCAATGGGAACGATTCCCAGAACTGTGGTAGGACAGCGGGGTGCGCCGCCGAGCCCTGCGTCCGCCGGCCGCCCGGCGCGCCGTCCTGGGGGTGGCCGCCGCGGCCGTGCTCGTCGTGCTCACCCCGGCCTGCGGCGACGACGACGGCCGCGGCGCGGACGCCGCCGGCGCCGGCTCGTCGACCCCCACGGTGGTGGTGACCACGTCGATCCTGGGTGACGTCGTGGCCCAGGTGGCCGGCGACGACGCCGGGGTGCGGGTCCTCATCGGGTCGGGCGTCGACCCTCACGACGTGCAGGCCTCCGCCCGCGACGCCCAGGCCCTGCGCGACGCGGCGCTGATCGTGGCGAACGGCGGCGGCCTCGAGGGCCAGCTGCTCGACGCCATCGAGGCCGCGGCCGACGACGGCGTGCCGGTCTTCGAGCTGCTCCCCCACGCCCGCCCCCTCGCCTTCGCTGACGAGGACCACGACGACGGGCACGGCCATGGCGGCTTCGACCCCCACGTGTGGCAGGACCCCACCCGGGTGGCCGACGCCCTCGGCCCGCTGGCCGCGGCCCTGGAGCAGGTCATCCCCGGCGGCGGGTTCACCGACCGGGCCGAGCGCTACGCCGAGGAGCTCCGGGCCCAGGACGCCGCCACCGCGGCGCAGCTGGCGTCCATCCCCGCCGACCGGCGGCTGCTGGTCACCACCCACGAGGCCTTCGGCTACTTCGCCGACCGCTACGGCTTCGAGGTGGTCGGCGTGCTCGTGGAGGGCGGCGCCACGGTGGCCGGCACCAGCGCCCGCCAGCTGGCCCGGCTGGCCGAGGCCGTCACCACCCACCGGGTGCCGGCGGTGTTCACCGAGGAGAGCGCGTCGCGGGCCCTGGCCGAGAGCCTGGCCCGCGAGGTGGGCGGCGGCGTGGCGGTCGTCCCGCTCTACAGCGACGCCCTCGGCGGCCCTGGCTCCGATGCCGCCACCTACCTCGACCTGCTCCGCACCAACGCCGCCCGCGTCGCCGACGCCCTCGCCTGAGGAGGCCGCGCCACATGGAGTGGTTGACCGAACCCTTCGAGCTCGAGTTCATGCAGCGGGCCCTGCTGGCCGGTCTGCTCACCGTGGCGCTGACGTCGGTGGTCGGCACCTGGGTGGTCATCCGGGGGCTGGCCTTCATGGGCGACGCGCTGGCCCACGGCGTGCTGCCCGGCATCGCGGTGGCCCACCTGGCCGGCGCCAACCTCACGTTGGGCGCCTTCGGCGGCGCCGCCGTGATGGTGCTCGGCGTGGGCCTGGTGGCTCGGCCCCGCCGCGTCGGCGACGACACGGCCATCGGCCTGCTCTTCGTCGGCATGCTCTCGCTGGGCGTCATCCTCATGTCGCGCAGCCAGTCGTTCACCACCGACCTCACCGCGTTCCTGTTCGGCGACGTGCTGGGCGTCAGCGACGGCGACCTGGTGCTGCAGGCGGTGGCCGCCGCCGTCGGCCTGGCCCTGGTGGTCGTGCTGCACCGGCCGTTCCTGGCCCTGGCCTGCAACCCCCGCACGGCCGAGCTGCTGGGCCTGCGGCCACGGCTGGCCCACGTGGTGCTGCTGGCCCTGGTGGCCGTGGCGGTGGTGGCGTCGTTCCGGGCGGTCGGCACCCTGCTGGTGTTCGGCCTGCTCGTCGGCCCACCGGCCACGGCGTCGCTCGTGGCCCGACGGGTGCCGGCCATGATGGTCGCCAGCGCCGGCGTGGGCGCCCTGGCCGTGGTGGTCGGGCTGGTCGTCTCGTACCACCACGACACCGCGGCGGCGGCCACCATGTCGGCCACCGCGGTCGGGTTCTTCTTCGTCACCCTCGCCGGCCGCGAGGCGCTGACGGCCCTGGCGCGACGGCGGGCGCTCAGCGAGGACCGTTCGCCCGCACCTGCTCCACGTGCGCCATCGCCTCCCGGAGCTGGCTGATCCACTCGGCCTGGTGGCGGCCCACCAAGCGGACGCACCAGGCCAGGGCCTCGCTGCGGCTGCGGGCCACCCCGGCGTCGACCAGGGTGTCGAGCACCAGGCGCTCGGGCAGGCGGAGCCGGGTCATCACGGGGAGGCTGAGGTTGGTGAAGGACTGCTCCTCGCCCTCGCACCGGGCCGCCCACGCCACCTTGCGCCCGTCGACGGTCTCGATCTCGGCCGCGATCTGCATCCGCAGCTCCCGGGTCTCCTCCCGGAAGCGCCGGATGCGGGCCACGCGTGCCGCCCGACGGGCGGTGTCGTCGGCCTCGGCCGGCAGCTCGGGGCCGGCCACCTCCCCCACGATCAGGATCTCGTCGCGGTCGGCCTGCACCTCGACAGGACCCACGAACCAGCCGTCCGGCAGCCGGCCGGCCAGCCACCCCACCAGCGCGTGTCGTTCCATGTCGTCAGCATGGCACCGATTACGCGATTACACACCTACAGATCGGTCTCAACCCTGCGTCGGTGTCACGCCCTCGAAGATGGCGGCCCGCACGCCTCGCCGGGCCAGCTCGCTCAGCAGGTCGACGGGCTCGGGCACGCCCGCCAGCGACGTCGCCCCGGGACGCGCCCAGCGTCCGGTGGCCACCCACATGGCCGCCACCGCGGCCGTGGCGCCGGCGGCCACCGCCGGGCGGTCCATGGCGCCGAGGACCACGACCTCGCTGGCGTCGCGCCGCTTGCCCCGCAGCTCCACCCGGATGGCGCCGATGGTGCCCTCCGGGTGCGGCGGGCGGAGCATGGGCAGCCGGGCCGTCAGCCGGTCGCGGCGGGTGGCCCCCACCCGGGCCGTCACCCGCTGGACCCCCGGGAACCACGGCACCAGCAGCAGCGCGTCGGGCAGGGCGGCCCGGTAGCAGTCCCGGGCCCCCACGGGATCGGGGAACCAGCACAGCTCGCGACCCGACCCGCCCCGGCGCTCCACCCACTCCCCGTCCCGCCAGTCGAGGGCCCGGGCGGCCAGCGCCCGGTGGTGCTCCCGCGCGCACTCGGGGCCGCCGGTGCCCACCTTGGCCACGTGCACCTCCTCGACCACGTCGAGGCGGTCGGAGGCATGCCGGGCCAGCAGGCACGACAGCCCCGGAGCGAAGCCGGCGCCCACCACCACCGTGCGCTCGGCGGCGCGGGCGGCGGCGTCGAGGCCCAGCAGCGCCTGCACGTCCCCCACGTGGTCGCTCACCGAGACGACGTGGCGGCCAGCAGCCAGGTGGCGGGCCGCCAGCTCGGTGTGGCTGCCCGCGGGGCCGGCGAGGACCACGGCGGCCACGTCGAGGCCGTGCAGCTCGGGGTCGAGCGCGCCGACGGCCCGGTCGCCGAGCGAGGCCACCACCTCCCGGATGCGGGTGGCCCGGGTGTCGACGGCCACCACCTCGTCGACGTCGTCGCTCGAGGCCAGCTGGCGGGCGGCGCGCGTGCCGACCGCGCCCAGCCCGACGACCCCGACGCGCACTAGCGCAGCTCGGGCCCGCTCAGCTCCCGCCACCCGCCGCTCTGGGGCGGCACGCCGCCGCGGCTGCGGAGGCGCATGGCCGCCGCGGCCAGCCCGGTCACCACGACGGCGAGCAGGCTCCGGCGCAGTGCGGTCAGGGAGCGGTTGCGAGGACGGGCCATGAGGAGCGGGGGCCACGGCGCCCGGCGGGACGTCGGTGGCTGCGCCCGGCACCCTACTCCCGATCGGTGGGAGCGCCCGCTCCCTTGCCGCCGGGCCGTGGGTGTGCGACCGTCACCCGAGCGCGCCCAGCGCGGGCCGAGGGGGCATCGATGGCGGGGGACGGAACGGGCGACGGGCAGCACCCGCACGTCTTCGTCGACGGGGTCGTCGACACGCACCAGCGCGTGGCGGCGCTGCACCACGGGCCTCGGGTGGTGCGCCGCGGCGGCGCGGTGGAGCTCACGCGGTTCGAAGACGTCGTGGCGGTGACCAAGCGCCGTGACGTCCACTCCATGGACCCCGACACCGCCGCGGTGGTGGCCCTGGCCCTCGGGGCCGGCCGGCCGCTGATCCCGCTCATGCTCGACGGCGAGGAGCACACCCGCTGCCGCCGCCTGCTCGACCCGCTCTTCGCCCCCAAGCGGGTGGCCACGCTGGAGCCGACCGTGCGGGACCTGGCCCACCGGCTGATCGACGGCTTCGCCGGCGACGGTCAGGTCGACCTGTACGCGGCCTTCTGCGAGCCGCTCCCCAGCCAGATCTTCCTGCGGCTGCTCCGCCTGCCGCTCGAGGACGCGCCCTTCCTCATGTGGGTGCGCGACGGCGTGATCCGGCCCGCCGACGACGAGCACCGGCGGAGCGCGGGTCCCAAGCTGCTCGAGTACCTCTACGCCGAGCTCGACCGGCGCGTCGGCGCGGGCGAGCCCGGCGACGACCTGATCGGCGGCTTCCTCACCGCCGAGGTCGACGGCCACCGGCTCACGCGCGACGACGTGTTCGACATCGTCTTCCTGCTCGTGCTGGCCGGCCTCGACACCGTCACGTCGTCGTTGTCCTGCATGGTCGACTGGTTGGCCCGCCACCCTGAGCACCGCGACCAGCTGGTGCGGGAGCCCGAGCTGCTGCCCGCGGCCATCGAGGAGCTCATGCGGGTGCAGACGCCCGTCGTGGCGGGAAGCCGCCACGCCACCGCCGACTTCACCATCGGCGGCGTGGAGGTGAAGGCCGGCGAGGAGCTCCGCGTGCTGTGGTCGGCGGCCAACCTGGACCCCGACGAGTTCCCCGACCCGACCGAGGTCGACTTCGGGCGGGTCGGCACCCACCACATCGCCTTCGCCAGCGGGTTCCACCGGTGCCTGGGGTCGCACCTGGCCCGCCTCGAGTTGCGGGTGGCCATGGCGGCGCTCCACGAGCGCATCCCCGATTACCGGCCCGACCCCGGCCGGGCGCCTGGCTACAGGAACCAGAGCGTGCGCTGCGTCGATCCGCTGCCGTTGGTCTTCACGCCGCGCTAGCAGCTGAGCCGGCCTCGGCTGGGGGCCCGGGCACCGCGCCCCGTACCATCTCCGGCCCGTGACCCCGCTGCACTCGATGATCGACGGACTCGCGCTCGAGGGCGGGAGCGACGGCCGGTACCTCGCACCCCACGTCGACGGGCACGGCGGCGGGGCCGTCGTGTTCGGCGGGCAGCTCCTGGCGCAGATGGTCATGGCCGCCGGGCGCGAGCTGGACGGCAAGCCGCTCACGTCGCTCCACGCGGTGTTCGCGCGGCCGGGCCGGTTCGACCTGCCCATCTCGATCGACGTCGACGTGCTCCACGCCGGGCGGTCGGCGGCCAGTGCGTCGGTCACCGTGCATCAGGGCGGCGCGCCGTGCGTCAGCGCCCTGGCCCTCGCCATGGCGTCCCAGCCCGACGTCGGCCGCCACACGGCGCCCATGCCGCCCGTGGCGGGGCCCGACGAGGCTGCGCCGCTGGTCACGGCGCTGCGCGACCTCGAGGTGCGCGTGGTGGGCGACGTCGACCTCTCCGATCCCACGGGCGGTGGCCCGGCGGCGGTGGAGCTGTGGGTGCGGGCGCCCGATGCGCCCGACGACCTCCTCGTCGCTCAGGCCCTGCTGGCGTACGCCACCGAGCCGCACTTCGTGGGCACCGCCCTGCGCCCGCACGAGGGCGTGTCGCAGGCGCACTCGTACGAGCGCTTCGTGCCCGCCGTGGTGTCGCATGGGCTGCAGTTCCACGCGCCGTTCCGGGCCCGGCAGTGGCTGCTGCTGGCCCTGTCGAGCCCGCACCACGCCGCCGGGCGGGTCGTCGGCCGGGGCGACGTCTTCACCGAGGAGGGTGAGCTGGTGGCGTCGTGCTGGCAGGAGAACCTGCTGCGGCCCGTCGTCGGCTGACCGATCGGGTGGTCGGCCGATGAGGCGGCCGCCCCGGGTTCGTCTGCACGGGCATGACGACCCCCACGTTCACCGGGATCCACACCGTCGCCGTGCCGGTCCGTGACCAGGACAAGGCCAAGGCGCTGTTCGACCACCTGGGCGGCAACCGCTTCTCCGTCAGCGAAGGCGGCTGAGCCGAGCCAAGGATCGGCCAACCATGGCGGTGCCGTCTAGGTTCGAGGCGTGGGTGAGCTGGTCCCAGGGCTCTACGAGCGCCTCGTCACCGACGAGCTCGAGCGGCGACTCGCCGCGCTGGCCGACCGTTGGCCCGCGCGGCTGGGCCCGCTCCGGAGCGCCGACGCCGCTGACCGGGTGGCCTGGCACCTGGCCGAGCAGGTGGAGCTGGCGCTGACCGACGTCGAC
>Ga0182742_1003417_pt1 | contig 15589 bp, 10 predicted proteins | sample eDN5th37CBELigMG_FD_128880 | JGI IMG/M metagenome (GOLD analysis project Ga0182742, IMG submission 128880) | Enriched Miracle-Growth compost microbial communities from Emeryville, California, USA - eDNA 5th pass 37_C BE-Lig MG (version 2)... ...
CAGCATTCACTTTTACAGTGTTAAGCGCTTGCGCCTCTGTTACAGCTGTATGAGTAATGACCGGAGCTTCAGAGTCTAAAGGAACCTCTTCTATTTCTACCGGCTGTGCAGGTACTTGAACAGCCTCGATCTTTCCAGGTGTAGGATCTGCTAACACTTGAAGCTTGTCCATAATAGGTTGACCAGGTGCATACTTGTACTGTACAACTTTTCCTTCATTATCTGTTTCATCTGGTAAATAGGCCGCAGCTACAATGCCATTTCCTTCTTTATCCTTGATGACAGCAGCACGGTTTCCACCATTTGCAAATCCTGGAAATACGTCTTTGTATTCAACAACCTGATCTTTTGTCAATTCTAACCCGTAATGATTGTTGAAATCCTCAAGAGTTAGTCCGTTGTTATTAAACCAAAAAACAAGTGTTTCCTGCGGTTCAATTGTTGTAGCAGGCACTTTGAATTCTACTTCTTTTCCACTATCGGTATAATGATAAATAAAAGCATAGTCTGCTAATGGTAATGTTTGATTTGTGTTGTTATATACTTCGAAATACTCAAAGTTATCTGTTCCCTTTGAATTTGGTGAGATTTCTGTGATGAGTAAAGGGGAGTTCAGGTTAAAATCTTCTTCGACAATTTCAGTCTTGTCGGCTTCTTGTTCCTCTGTTTCTGCAGGTTGCAGATTTTCTTTTTGTTCTGTAGATGTTTCTTCTTGTGTAGTTGTCTCTAGTTGATTAGTAGTGGCAGGATCTTTTTGAAGTTCCTCTTCATTGTGAGAAGCGGGTTCTTCAGTAGATTCCTCCGTTTTTGGCTGTTGTTCTGCTTCTTGGACAGCCTTCTCATCTTCTTCGTTTCCTTCTTTACTTACGGTTGTCTCTTCTTGTTGGAACGCGTTGGTTTCTTTATCAGTTTCTTGTTCTGCTGTTGTTTCAGCTTGTTCCGATACATTTGTATTTGCATCCTCAACAGGCTTCTCAGCTTGAGTGGCTTTTACTGGAATGACTGAAACAAAATTGGATAGCACGATGGCTGCCATACAGATAAATATAAATAATTTCTTCAACCTTTTCCTAACGATTCGTTTCCCCATAGCTTCCTCCCTCTAATATGTAGTCGTCATTGTCAATACTAATCGAAATTTGTAAAACTAATTTTAATGCAATGTAAAGGTTTCTAAATATTTCGATAAAGTATTGTTAATCTTGTAAACGCTTATTTACAATTTTATGAAAGAGAGGGAAACACACTTAGAGGAGATGTATATATACCAAGGGATTATTCAATTTTTAGGGATTCTCAATCCTATTTCATTTATTTACAACATTTTTACATCACTCTTACAAATTTACAGAAGATGCGACATTTTTTGAAAAAACAAAAAAACCTATGCCTCTCTTTTTAAGGCATAGGTTTTTTCACGAATTAGCTGCACTATTCTCTTTTTTAAAGGTTTTTACAGGTGCACCTGGCACTTCATGGTGATGTCTGCATCTAGGCTCATACGATTCAGATGCACCAACTAAAATAATAGGATCATCATAGGATGCCGGTTGTCCATTGATTAATCTTTGTGTACGGCTTGCCGGTGATCCGCACACAGAACATACAGCCTGAAGCTTTGTTACAAGCTCTGCAAGTGACATTAGCTTTGGAACAATACTAAATGGCTCACCTCGGAAATCCTGATCTAAACCTGCCGCTATAACACGGTATCCTTGATTCGCCAATAATGTTAACACATCAGCAATATTATCATCAAAAAACTGTACTTCATCAACAGCAATGACATCCGTCTTTTCCGTAATAAAGTCAAAAATATCCTCAGATTTAGAGATCGGTTTACAAATGATCGCCGTTCCATTATGAGATACGACACTTTCTTCACTATACCGATTATCGATAACAGGCTTAAAAACTTTTACCTCCTGCTTTGCAAATGTTGCTCGTCTCACTCTTCGAATGAGCTCTTCAGATTTACCTGAAAACATGCTTCCGCAGATGATTTCAAGCCAACCACTTTGCTTCATAACATACATGAAACGGCCTCTCCCTTCTTAGAAAAGCGCAAGGCGCCCGCTATCGGCGACAAGCATAAGGCGAATAGCAATAGAAGGCGTTCTTTGCCTTCAATTCCTATTTGACTTATGACCTCGAGGCAGTCTCAAGAACGCGACGTCCTGTCGCATTGACTGCACTTGCACGTCCTGTGCTTCGCCGATGGCGCCTGGAGCTAGACACCAACACTAAGTACAAATTTTTATTCTTTGAATCAATTGACAAAATCCTAGTATCAATATTCATCTATATGACATGTCAACGACATGATTATTCCGCTTAAAAAGCCCTACCAATATATGTAGGATAACCAAATTCACACCCAAAAAATGCAAAAGTAGGCGTGAAAAAACAGGCAAGAGCCAGTTGTCTTGCCTGTTGAGGAAATCCTTATTGTTGTTTAATGCCGTATTTTTTGTTGAATTTATCTACACGTCCACCTGCATCTGCAAATTTCTGACGTCCAGTGTAGAATGGATGGCACTCAGAACAAACCTCAACTTTGATTTCGTTTAAAACAGAACCAGTTTCGAATTCGTTACCACAAGCGCATTTCACCATAACCTTATTAAAGTTTGGATGAATTCCTGTTTTCATTCTTTTCATCTCCTTCCGCCCTGAATCATTCGAGACAGAGTTATATATCTAGGTAGGTCAACTCGTCCAATTGACGAACTAATATCCTAGAAAAGCACATGATGAAATTATAACAAGTGCCAGATCTAAAATCAAGCTGAAGTTAAATATTACTAGAAAAGCGGAAGTGCCTTGATCAGCCCCGACAGGCATAAGACGCTCAGGAATAGAAGACGTTCTTTGTCTTCAATTCCTGAGTGGCTTATGACCCCGAGGGGCTAGGCACTGGAGCTAGACACCAACACTAAGTTAGATATGATATCATTTTCCCACTATTTAACAACACGAAAGTGTCTTAGCGATTCCGTAAACCTTTCATTTCTGCATCTAAGTTGCTAAAGAATTCTTCGTTTGATTTCGTTTGGCGAAGCTTACGAAGGAATTTTTCAACGAAATCCGGAGAGTCTGTCATGGACTTACGAATTGCCCACAGTTTTTCCAGATGGTCTTTTGGAATAAGAAGCTCTTCTTTACGTGTTCCAGAACGGCGAATGTCAATGGCAGGGAAAATTCGTTTCTCTGCTAGTGAGCGGTCAAGATGCAGTTCCATGTTACCTGTACCTTTAAACTCTTCATAAATGACATCATCCATACGTGAACCTGTATCAACCAAAGCTGTTGCAAGAATTGTTAAGCTTCCACCTTCTTCTATATTACGCGCTGCACCAAAGAAACGCTTAGGACGGTGGAATGCAGCAGGATCAATACCACCTGATAGTGTACGACCACTTGGCGGAATAACAAGGTTATAGGCACGAGCTAATCGTGTGATGCTATCCATTAAAATAATAACATCTTTCTTATGTTCAACTAATCTCATGGCTCTTTCAAGGACAAGCTCTGCAACCTTAATGTGGTTCTCAGGAACTTCATCGAATGTTGAGCTGACAACGTCCCCGGCAACAGAACGTTCAATATCTGTTACTTCCTCAGGTCTTTCATCAATCAATAGGACGATGAGCTCTGCTTCTGGGTTGTTTGTCGTAATGCTGTTGGCAATTTCCTTTAATAGCATGGTTTTACCCGCTTTAGGAGGTGCCACAATAAGACCACGTTGTCCAAAGCCGACAGGGGCAATGAGGTCCATAATTCTTGTAGATAAATAGTTTGGTTTTGTCTCTAGAAAAATTTGTCTATCTGGATATAGAGGTGTTAATGCCGGGAAGTGAACACGTTCCTTAGCTGTTTCTGGATCTTCCCCATTTACAGCTTCTACATGCAATAAACCGTAATAACGTTCGTTTTCTTTTGGAGGACGAACCTTACCTGAAACTTTATCACCATTTCGTAGATCGAAACGTCTAATTTGGGAAGCTGAAATATAGATATCCTCTGAGCTAGGTGAATAATTAATTGGTCTTAGGAAACCAAATCCTTCAGATTGGATAATTTCTAAGACACCTTCCATAAATAATAAATCCTCTTGCTCTGCATTTGCCTTTAAGATTGCAAAAATTAGTTCCTTTTTCGTTAGCTTGCTATAGTAGGAAACCTTGTATTGACGGGCAAGCTCATATAATTCTTTCAGTTTCATATGTTCTAATGAAGAAATTGAAACCTGACTCATAAAAACACCACTCTTTTTCAATTTTCAATATTTTGTTTAACTTTCACCTATCAATGTTCAAACTCAATTCAAATTGAGAGCTTGTCTAATAATAAAGCTATCTAAGTACTAATGAAGAGAAAAACTAGTTACGTTTTGGATAGAGAAGGAAATGAAGGTGAGCTTGAAGTAGTTTTTGTAGTATTCATTCAATGCAGCACTCTTTATTTTAACCCTATTTCAAAGATTTAATCAATGATTTTTGGAAAATATGCTTATCGTAAGAGGCAAAAATTGAAGAAACCATAAGAGAAATCAAGGATCATCCTTGATTTCTCTTATTTTAAGAATTTTGCAGCTGTTCAATCTCTTTTTCCGTCATTTTTTCACGCCAGATGGTTGCACCCAGTCCTGTTAGTTTTTCTTCTAGTTGACTATATCCGCGATCAATATGTTCTAAACCTGTGATCTCTGTGATTCCATCTGCCATTAAGCCTGCACATACTAACGCAGCACCGGCACGTAAGTCACTTGCCTTCACTTTAGCTCCTTGAAGCTTTGTTGGGCCGGATACGATAGCTGAGCGTCCTTCTACTTTTATTGTTGCTCCCATTCTTCTTAGCTCATCGATATGTTTAAAGCGGGCAGAATAAATCGTATCTGTCACAACACTTGTTCCTGTCGCTTTTGTTAAAAACGATGTGAACGGTTGCTGAAGGTCTGTTGGAAAGCCCGGATAGACAAGTGTTTTGATATCAACGGCTTTTAATTCCTTTTGACCGCCAACAATGAGGATTTGATCATTGCTTGTTTCGATATGCATGCCCATTTCTCTAAGTTTAGCGATCAATGATTCGAGGTGCAATGGAATGACATTATCGATCATCACTTCTCTTCCCATTGCAGCACCGATAATCATATATGTTCCCGCTTCAATTCGATCCGGGATGATCGAATGACGACAACCGTGCAGCTTCTCCACACCATCAATGCGAATCACATCCGTACCCGCACCTTTTATTTTTGCTCCCATGCTTGAAAGCAGAGTAGCTACATCGATAATCTCAGGTTCCTTTGCCGCGTTCTCAATGATCGTTCTTCCCTTTGCCAAAACAGCAGCAAGCATAATATTAATCGTTGCTCCCACACTTACTACATCTAAATATATACGAGCTCCTTTAAGCTCATCTGCCCGTAGGTAGATAGCTCCTTGCTCATTTGTGATTTGTGCACCAAGTGCTTCAAATCCTTTAATATGTTGATCAATCGGACGGGGGCCTAAATGACAGCCGCCAGGAAGGCCAATGACAGCCTTTTTGAATCGGCCAAGCATAGCTCCCATTAAATAATAGGAAGCTCTTAGCTTTTTCACTTTTCCATTTGGTAAAGGCATTGAAATCATGGATGAAGGATCCACAATCATTTCATTGTTTTTCAGTTCGACCTTACCGCCAATTTCTTCTAACAAGTCCCCTAAAATATTGACATCAGATATGTTTGGCAGTCCCTCAATTGTTACAGGAGATTCAGCGAGGATTGTCGCTGGAATGAGTGCTACTGCACTATTTTTTGCTCCACTAATTGAAACCGTACCGTTAAGTAAATCGCCGCCGGCAACTTTTAATTTTTCCATGTTAGTCTCCCTTCTAGGAAGTTGACTTTCCGGAAAGAACATCAAGGGCGAAGTTATTGCACACAGATCATACATGTGAAATCTTGTACTTAACTTGAGGGTCTAGCCCCAAATGAATTGAAGACAAAGAACGTCTTCTATTCATTTGCGTTTTATTTGCCTGAGGCTGACCAAGGCGCTTCCGCTTTTCTCATTATGTATACGTTCACACGTCACGTCCATCATGTTTTCCGAATGTAACATTTTGTCAACATTAGTTCCGAATTTAGGATCAAGCTGTTTATTTATTTTATTGCCTTTAATTCATCTGTAAATACATAAGATTTATACTTATGTGTTAATTTCAGTAAAATGAATCATACCATCCTCCTATTATTAAACCATCTATTAGGCTGGACAACAATGTTTTAGGATAGATAATCTTTTAAAAAAAGAGTTAAATTATATGCTATGAGTTTTAGAAGATTCAAAAAGCCATTATTTGCGGATGTTATATATGAAGATTCAGCAGGACTAAAATTGAAAACGGACAAGCACAGGCGAGTCCGTTCAACTATTATTCTATCAAGATTAGTCATCCAGGTAAAGGATTAGAAGGATTTAACGACAGATGTTAGCGCTTTCTTAATTTTCAGAATATAACCGCCTTTCTATTAAAGGCGGTTATATCATTATTTCTTTTAGGATTAAGCTTTATTAGAAGAACCAAATTCACGCATTTTTCCGATAACAGTTTCTTTAATCGCATCACGAGCTGGTCCTAAATATTTACGTGGATCATACTCATCTGGTTTAGCAGCTAACACTTCACGAACTGTTTTTGCAGAAGCAATTTGGTTCTCAGTGTTAACGTTGATTTTAGCTGTTCCGAAAGAAATAGCTTTTTGGATATCTGTTGTTGGGATACCAGTACCACCGTGAAGTACTAATGGCATGTTTGTAAGACCAGCAATTTCTTCCATTTCTTTGTATCCTAAGTTAGGCTCACCTTTGTATGGTCCGTGAACAGAACCAAGAGCTGGTGCCAGGCAATCAATACCAGTGCGTTTAACAAGTTCAGCACATTCTTGTGGATCAGCGTAGATTACGCCTTCTGCAACAACGTCATCTTCTTGTCCGCCAACAGTTCCAAGTTCAGCTTCAACTGATACACCTTTTGAATGAGCATATTCTACAACTTTAGAAGTTGTCGCAACGTTCTCTTCAAATGGGTCATGTGAAGCATCAATCATAACAGATGTAAATCCAGCATCAATTGCTTCTTTACATTTGTCAAAGCTTGAACCGTGATCAAGGTGAATCGCTACTGGTACAGTGATGTTGTAGTCTTCTAGAAGACCTTCCACCATTTTTACAACTGTTTTGAATCCACCGATGTAACGTCCAGCACCTTCAGATACACCAAGAATAACTGGTGAATTCTCTTCTTGAGCTGCTTGAAGAATTGCTTGAGTGAACTCAAGGTTGTTGATGTTAAATTGACCTACCGCATATCCTTCATCTTTTGCTTTGTTAAGCATGTCTGTCATTGAAACTAAAGGCATGTCGAAAATCCTCCTAATAGACCTTATTTTCTTATAGAGGTTGTTCAAAAATCCACCAAATGATAAGCTGCGAATCTCTGCGCTGCTCGTATTCTCCGGTCCTCACGTATTAAAAACATACGCTCCGGTCCTCGAATCCTTCGCGACTTGATCTTCTTGCTTCTAATTTGTCGTATTTTCAAACAAACATTTAAACAGAAAAGTATATCATACCTAGCATGACCAAATAATTCCCTCATATGTAAACTTCGCATGATCACTTTTCACATCTTATAGCATACCAATATCTTCACAAAACGGCAACAATTCGACATATATTTGGGTAATATAATGTTACAGGGTTTGACAATAGCAGACCCTTTTCATTTACAATAAACCTTTTATCTATAAGGATTTCCCGGGTGTTTTCTCCTATTAGTTGGCTTTAAGTGGTAAGTATTTCCTTACCGCATCTCGGATCTCATCGATATCAAACGGCTTGGCAAAATGCGTAAGAGCTCCCAAATCCTTTGCTTCCTGAATCATATCAAGCTCACCATAAGCCGTCATGATAATGACACGGATATCCTGATCCACAACCTTCATTCTTTTTAGAATTTCAATACCGTCCATTCCAGGTATTTTCATATCAAGCAACACTAAATCCGGAGAGTGGTTTTCTACGATCTCCAGCGCTTGAAACCCATTGGCAGCTTGAAATGTTTGATACCCTTCTTTCTGAAAAACCTCATTTAATAAAATACGAATTCCATACTGATCATCAACGATTAATATTTTTTCTTTTAGCATCCTGTATACACCTCTTATATTTTATAGTCAATCTATCCTTATTAAAAAGGAAAACTTTCCGCTCATGTATCACTTCATCAATCATAACGAAGGGTCAATTACTCACCCACCTGCGCTAATCTACATAATGAATTCGTCTCAAACATTTATTTCCCTTCATGATTTCCTATTCTTTTATCGACAATTTCTGACCGTTTGTCATATTATACACTTTTTACCCGTATTTAAGTTACGATAAAAACTATATTTCGATAACGCCTGACTTTCTTCTCTATCTTTTTATCGATATAATATACGATACTAGAGAAAGGAGTTTGTCTCTTATGATGAAAATATTTACAACACAATTAACAGGACATTTCAACCGGATCTTAGACCAAGAGGAATTTTCTATAGAGGATAGTGCTAGGCTATTGGCACAGGCGTTGATGGGGGAAGGAACATTATATATTTATGGACACAATGAGTTACAAGCAATAGTGTCAGAAGCAAAGGACAGCAGTGAGCCACTACTTCGAACTGAGGCGCTTATTGATGAAAATGGCCATTTAAAAGAACTGTCTCAAGCAGATCGAGTCCTCCTCTTTTCATACCTTTCAACAGATTCTGAAAGCATTTCACTAGCAAAACAGTTAACTGAGATGGGAATTCCAACTGTTGGAGTATCTGGTATTGTAAAAGGAGAAGCCGCAGGCTTAGAGGCTGTAACAGATTTTCATATTGATACGAAATTACGTCAACCTTTAATTCCTGGTGATGATGGTCAAAGATACGGCTATCCGGCACTGATGACAGCTTTATATGTGTATTATTCTCTTAAGTTTACAATTAATGAGATTTTAAGTGAATATACCGAGGAATAAATAAGAAAACCCTGTTCTAAATCTAGGACAGGGTTATTCTCATTTACTCCTTGTATTTACTTGGATGATAAGTATTTTACATAAATAGCTTGGGATGTATTTACTGTTTTACAACCTTCTAAATCTTCTTCATGCAGCAATCCTAGTTGGATGGCTGATCTTATTTTCTCTTCATCCGGCTTTTTTTCAATAAGATCGAGCAAATTTAACTCTTCAAGTTTTTTAACGGTTTGCTGTTGTTTAAATTTCACTGAATTTCTTATTTGTCTTTGCAACTTGTATTCCCGCAGGGCCATTTCTCCTTTAGCGTTTTTACCCACAGAAAAATCAAAATATTCATTAAAAGCTCTCTTCAATTCATCAATTTCTGTTTCCACTTCTTTTTTCTTATGCTGAAGTTCAAGAAAATGAGCAAGCATCTCTCTTGTGATGACCGTTTCATTCGACAATCATATCCCCTCATTTCACAGATGATAGTTCATCATATTGTGTAATGAGGGGATATATTCACAAAAAGAACAAATGTTTCTATTTTATTTCTTTCGGAGCAAATAGTTTTGAGATCTTTTTTTCCAGATGATCAAAAGCGCGACGTCAATCGCCATGACTGCACTTGCACGCCCTGTACTTCGGAGCTGGATGTCGCATACTTATCCAAAGTTCAAAGAAATTTATAGGTTCCTAAGCAACAAATAAAGCTTGAAGAGACTCCCATTCTCTACAAGCTTTTTTACTATTACTCTTGTTCTAGGTTATGTTTTCTTCTTACATAAAAGTAAGCTCCGGCACCCAAAAGTAAAACGATCCCTCCAAATAATAGTGTATGAAACGAATTCGTTGCCGTATTTGGTAGCTTTTCACCTGCTTTATCGCTATTTTTTACCGGCTTTGGTTCAAGATCTTCGCTACCATCGTTACCACCTACAGGATCAGCTGGTGTTTCTCCATCATCTTCATCTGTTCCTGGCTTAGTCGGTGTTTCTCCATCGTCTTCACCTGCGCCTGGCTTGGTTGGTGTTTCTCCATCGTCTTCACCTGATCCTGGCTTGGTTGGTGTTTCTCCATCATCTTCATCTGTTTCAGATCCAGAAGCTTTATCAAATCTTACATTATCCACGAACATTCTTCCTGCAAAGTCACTGTCATCATCTGCAAAAATTAGGAGCATGTTACGTAATGCTGTATCTGACTTCACGTTTTCAAGATTTGTAACATCAATTTTTGCCTCATAATGATAAAGGCCATCTGCTGTTTTTTCTACTGAATCTAATGCTGTTAAATCAATATTAAAAGTTTCTGAGGATTGTTGCCAGAAACCTAGTGATTCTGGTTGGAAAACTAAATGAATTGACATTCCACCTTCTGATGCACGTGTAGGATCAAGATATAAATCAAATGCAACATACTCATTGTCACCGCGTTTTACATCTTCTGACCAGAAGTCTAGACGTGGAGCTGATGCCCAGTTGTCAGCTGGTTTTACTTCAGGATAACCAAATTCCCATGATAATGCTTTTGAACCATTTGCTTCTTCAATCGTTAATGCCGTTTTTACTCCTGAATCGCCACTCCATTTCCAGCCTTGACGAGTGTCATCTTCAAAAGTAGATGGAAGTGTTGCTGCTCCTTCTGGATCATTGATCACTTCAATCTCAACTTCTTTTCCTGTTACTGTTATATTATCCAAAGAGATAACATCTGTATTTTCTGCTCCAACAAATAAGATCATATTTTCTAATTTGTTATTATCAGGGCTTTCTGCAATCGTTGCTAGTGATGGTGCATCTTCTTTTGAAATTGTTAATACTGCTTTGTATTTATTTCCAAATGGTTCAAAATCCTCTGCCTTGACTTGAATGGCACGCGTCGGATTAGCCCATCCTGCTGAAGGTCCTTGTGGAATGGCTGCCACAGATACAGTTGTTGGTTCATCAACAATCACATCCATTGATAACTCCTCGGCACCTAAAACATCAACTGATTCTCCCCAGTTATCTGCAGACAGACGTACATTTGCCCAATAGTTGTCTGCAGTAACATCACCACTTGCACTTAGTCCTGAAATTTGCAGAGTTCCATCCACATTCTTTAACGTCACATCCTTTACGGGACTGTCTCCATTTACGCCAAAGCCTTGTGTGGAATCATTAAAATCAAATAGAACTTTAACATATTTTGTACGATCGATTGGCTCATATGAAACCCCTTTGATACGAGCACGAACATATTCACCTGATAAGCTTAATTCTTTAGGTGCCCAAACCTGATCCGCACCTGGATCTAAATCAGTTGCCTCTGTTTTCCCTAATTGAAATGGAGTAAAGGCTGCAGATGTTTCATTTTTATTTGTTAAGGACCAGTTAGCCCAGCTAATATTGTTTTCATTCAAGAAGTTGATCCATTGGTCGGCTTCTTCTAAATACGGACCATTGTTTCCATTTGCTTCACTTGTTCCCCACTCTGTTGCAAAAACAGCTTGTCCTTTTTCTAGCGCATATCTTGCATTACTCATTACATTTTCACGATTTGAGCTATCTGATGCAGCTGGATGTGACCCCGAGTAGAAGTGAACCGTGTACATTGTATTAGGATCGTCAATTGGGTTATCAGCAGCTAAATCTGCACGCTGGCTCCAGTTCGGGCTCCCAACAATGACAATGTTTTGATTTCCATTATCACGCAGCATTTTAATAATTGGTTCAGCATATGATTTTACCTTTGCCCAGCCTTCTGCATCATTTGTTAATCCCGGTCCATCATTACTATTGCTGCTTGGCTCGTTAGCTAATTCATAGATAATATGTGGATCGTTAGGATAAAGACTTGAAATTTCTTTAAAGAAATTCAATGCCCCTTTATAAACATCAGCATTTGGATCTCCCGGAGCATGTACATGCCAGTCGACAATCACATACATATCATTTGCCTTTGCTAATTCAATCCCATCAATGACACGTTGCTTCATCACTTTTGGATCTGAAGCATATCCGCCTTCACCTACATACATCGCAAGACGAATAAGATTTGAACCCCAGTCATTTGAAAGAGCTGAAAACGCATTTTCATTTAAAATCCCTGGAAACCATTGTAAACCATGAGTGCTCATGCCACGGAGTTGAATCGGTTGACCATTTTTATCAACAAGTGTTTTTTGTCCATTTACAACCTTTAGGCTTAATGCCCCCGCTTGAGACGGTCTTTTCCCTGGTCCAACAAGCAAGCTGCTGTAATCGGCTTCTGCTGCTGAAGCAAAATTCGGTAATAATGATGTTAATAATCCAAGAACCATTATTAGTGCCATAACCCTTTTCGCCATTCTGTGTTTCAAAATAAATCCCCCTTGTTTGATGTGAATTTTTTATAGAAATCGGTTTCCAAAATAAAAAACAAGATTCAGAAACCTTTTTTCCCCCACGGTTAAAACACCCCTTTGTAAACGCTAACACAAAATCCAGTATACTATAGACTCTTTTTAATAGAAAGCACTATCGTTTAAGTATTCTAAACTCTAAATCTCTTTACCAGCTCCTGAAGTGCTAATGCCTTTTGACTTAATTCTTCTGATGACAAAGTAACTTTTGTCATAATCGCATTTTGTTCTTCAACTGATGCAGCCACTTCTTCTGTATTTCCTGCTGAAAAAACAGATATGTTTGCGATTTCCTCGATTAAACTAACCATACTTTGCGTGCTGGCATTTACTTGCTCCACAATAGCTGATACTTCCTGTGATTGTGATGCAACATCAGCTACCATTTCAACAATATTCTCAAAGGAATTCCCCGTTTTATTGACCATTATAATTCCTTCATTAACAGCATTGATTCCATCTGTCATTGACTTTAGTGCATGATCAACTTCTGTTTGCATTTCATAGATTACTTTTTTAATTTCCTCAGCAGCTTGACCTGATTGCTCCGCAAGCTTTCTGACCTCATCGGCTACAACTGCAAATCCTTTCCCATGTTCGCCCGCTCTTGCTGCTTCAATAGCTGCATTTAGAGCTAATAAATTGGTTTGGTCAGCTACATTTGTTATTAAAGAAAGGATCTGGCCGATTTGGCTTGATTTGTTGCCTAATGAATTCATGACAGAAGAAGTGTGTTGAACTTTATGTTGCACCTCATTCATTTGAATAACTGTTTGTGAAACTATTCCTTGACCAGTTGTTGCTTTCTCATTTGTTGCTAATGTTAGGTCTGAAACAGATTGTATCGAACGTGCCGCTTGTGTCATTCCTTTTGAAATCTCTTGTATCACGCTATTTGCCTCTGAAGCACGCGTTACTTGGTTTTCTGCACCGCCTGCCACCTCTTTAATAGCAGTAGAAATAGAAGCATTTCCTGTTTGTGTTTGTTCCGCACTGACTGAGAGATCTTCCGACGTTGTTGCCACTTGCTCAGAGTTTTTCATCACTTCTACAATCAATTGCTTTAGATTGTCTGTCATGGTGTTAAAATCCGTTGCTAGTTTACCAATCTCATCCCTATTTTTAACAGAAATTGGCTCTATCATTAAGTTTCCTTGCGCTACCTGCTTCACACTCCTCGACATCGCTGACAATGGTCGAGATATACCTCTTGATAGAAGGAGCCCCATAATGATTGAAATGACTAAAGCAACCACAATTAATATAACTATAGTGGATAATACAGTTGTTGTTACATGATGTCTTTCTTCCGCAGCTTCCTTTGCCTTTGCTTGATTTAACTCGACTAGCTGTGTTAGATAACCTTCAACGGTTTCAATCTGTTGTCGGGATTGTTTAATAATTTGACTAGCTTCATCGTCTTGATTGGCTCTGGATAGGGCAAGAACTTCCTCGTGAACTACAAGATATTTATCCCACTCTTCCTGAAATCCGCTATAAATGGTTTCTTCTTCTTCAGTTGAGATTGTTTTCTCAAACTGTTCGAACAACTCATCTAATCTACTAAAAATCGTATCAAAGCGTCCATCAAATTGGTTCAATTCTCCGATTGTTTCGGCACTAGCATAAAACAGTTGAAATGCTGCAACCTGTTCAACGAGATACCTCATTTCCCCTAGCCTCTCTACCGATGGAAGCCACACATCCTCTACTTCACTTGATTTCTTATTCATCGTGTTTAATCCATTAAGAGTAGAAACACTAAGAACGGCAATTAAAATAAAAATAATAGCAAATACAGAAAAAATCTTCCTTCCAACAGTTAGCTTTAAAGGTAATGTAACAACATTTCGGTGATTACTATTATTTCTCTGCTTCTTAACGTATTTATGTAAGAGCTTCCGCATATAGATCCCCCATCCCACTGCCATATTATATAGTCTAATTATTTATTTTTACTTTTCCTATTGATGATAAAAATCCCCTTTCAGAATCGAAACCGGTTTCCAAAAGGGGTGACAAATTTAGTAAAACATATCAAACCAACCATTTTTAATTGTTTGTTTATACCAATAGTAGCTATCTTTCTTTGTTCTTTCTAATGTATTGAAATCAACATGAATAATTCCAAAGCGTTTATCATAGCCTTCTGCCCATTCAAAGTTATCAAGTAACGACCAAGTTAAATACCCTTTAATATTTACACCACTATCCATCGCTCTTTTTAATGATGTTAAATGTTGTTTTAAGTAGTCAATACGTCTTTGGTCCTTTACTCGGCCATTTTCTACTCCATCATTGTAGCAGGCACCGTTTTCAGTGATGTAAATTGGCACTGAACCGTATTGATCATTGATTTTTGTTAGAACCTTATAGAAGCCTTCAGGGTAGATATTCCAATCGAAGTCTGTTTTTTCATAACCGATATCAACTCTTTCAGCGTCTAGTAAACCATCATTTTCTTTGTATCTAGTAACACTGCCTGTGTAGTAGTTGATTCCAACAAAATCGATTTTTTGGTTTATTATATCCATATCGCCTTCTTGAATTGGAACTGTTACACCTTTTTTCTCAAACCATTCCACCATAAATTGTGGATAGCTACCTTTGAATACCGGATCAAAGAACCACTCAACAAACCAACCTGTCGCTCTGTTACACGCATCAATGTCTTCTTGTTTGCTGCTAAACGGTTCATTCCATTCTGTATTTGGGGCATAACCAATTTCACCCTCGTAGCCTCCGTCTCTAAAGCGGGATAATGCTTTACCATGTGCAAGTAATAAGTGATGTGAAATCGTTGTAGCTAATTGCAAATTTTGGTACCCTGGTGCATGAGCGCCGATATAGTTTGATAGAAATGATACACACCATGGTTCATTAATTGTTATCCACTTTTTAATTTTTCCGTTAAACTCTTTAAACATAAGCTCAGCATAATCAGCAAATGCATCCACTGTATCACGACTATCCCAGCCACCCTTATCTTGAAGAGCCTGTGGCAGATCCCAGTGATATAGCGTACACATTGGCTCGATTCCGTTTGCTATGAGTGCGTCTACAAAATCACGATAGAACTGAAGACCTTTTTCATTTATTTCTCCAGTTCCATTTGGAAAAATACGTGGCCATGATACGGAAAAACGATAAATA
>Ga0182742_1003418_pt1 | contig 15589 bp, 11 predicted proteins | sample eDN5th37CBELigMG_FD_128880 | JGI IMG/M metagenome (GOLD analysis project Ga0182742, IMG submission 128880) | Enriched Miracle-Growth compost microbial communities from Emeryville, California, USA - eDNA 5th pass 37_C BE-Lig MG (version 2)... ...
TCATCCTCGCCGCCGATGCCAAGCTTCTTGCCGGCGTTCTTGATAAAGCTGAAGAGACCCATGTTCATCTCCCTGTTTCCTGGCCTGATCATTCGACTTAAGCAGAGGCCTTCGGCAAAGGAAAGCCGTTTCGCGTCCATCAAGAAACGGCCAGGTTGCGGCGATCATTCGCCGGTGGGCTTGGCCCGCATGCGTTTCACATCGGAGCGGCCCGACTTGGCCTTGAGCCGGCGTTCGATCGAGCCCTTCGTCGGCTTGGTTTTCCTGCGCGGCGGGGGCGGCGGTTCGGCGGCCTTGAGGATCAGTTCCTTCAGGCGCTCGCGCGCATCCTCGCGGTTGCGTTCCTGGCTGCGGAAGCGGTTCGCCTCGATCATCAGGACGCCGTCCTTGGAGACCTTGCGTCCCGCCAGTTTCTCTGCATTCGCCCTGACTCGCTCGCTGAGCGAGGGCGAGTTGCGCAGGTCGAAGAAAAGCTGGACCGCCGTCGAGACCTTGTTGACGTTCTGCCCGCCCGGACCGCCGGCGAGCACGAACTGCTCCGTCAGTTCCCAACCGGCAATCGTGATCGAGCCGCTGACATAGAGGGGATCGCTGGCCATGAAAATTCCTTTCCAGGCCCTTTTAGCCGTCGGCGGCACAAACGGGAAGCCGCCGCCAGAGACGAAAAACCCGGCCGCATGGACCGGGTTTCACGTGAATCATTACCGAAACCTTACTCGGCTGCCACCTTGAGGCCGGGCGCAGCATCCCGCACGCTGCCGTCCACCTGGTCTTCGAACTTCTCGAAGTTGGCGACGAACATGTCGACCAGCTTGCGGGCCTGCCTGTCATAGGCGGCACCGTTCGCCCAGGTCGAGCGCGGGTCGAGAATCTTGGTATCGACGCCCGGCACCGAGACCGGCACCTGGAAGCCGAAATTGTCGTCGCGCCGTAAGAGCGCGTCCTTCAGCGAGCCGTCGAGCGCGGCGGCGAGCAGCGTGCGCGTCGCCTTGATCGGCATGCGGCGGCCTTCTCCATAGGCACCGCCCGTCCAGCCGGTATTGACCAGCCAGCAATCGACGCCGTGCTCGGCGATGAGTTTCTTCAGGAGATTGCCGTAGACCGTCGGGTGACGCGGCATGAAGGGCGCGCCGAAGCAGGTCGAGAAGGTGGCTTCCGGCTCGGTCACGCCACGCTCCGTGCCGGCGACCTTGGCGGTGTAGCCGGACAGGAAGTGGTACATGGCCTGGTCGGGCGTGAGCCTTGCGATCGGCGGCATGACGCCGAAGGCATCGGCCGTCAGCATGATGATCGTCTTGGGATGCGGCGCACGGCCGCTCTCGCTGGCATTCGGGATGAAGTGCAGCGGATAGGCGCAGCGGGTGTTCTCCGTCAGCGAGCCGTCGTTGAAGTCCGGAACGCCGTTGGCGTCGAGCACTACGTTTTCGAGCACGGTGCCGAAGCGCTGCGTCGTCGCATGGATTTCCGGCTCGGCCTCGGCCGAAAGACGGATCGTCTTGGCGTAGCAGCCGCCTTCGAAGTTGAAGATGCCATTCTCGCCCCAGCCGTGCTCGTCGTCGCCGACCAGCGTGCGGTTCGGATCGGCCGACAGCGTCGTCTTGCCGGTGCCGGAGAGGCCGAAGAACACGGCGGCATCGCCATCCGGGCCGACATTGGCCGAGCAGTGCATCGGCATGACCTTTTGCGAGGGCAGCAGCCAGTTGAGCACGGTGAAGACCGATTTCTTCATCTCGCCCGCATAGTAGGTGCCGGCGATCAGCACGATGCCGCGCGTCAGGTCGCAGGCGATCATGGTTTCCGTGCGCGCGCCGTGACGGGCCGGGTCGGCCTTGAAGGTCGGCAGGTCGATGATGGTGAGCTTCGGCGCGAAACCGGCGAGGTCCTTCTCTTCCGGGCGGATGAGCAGGTTGCGGATGAACAGCGAGTGCCAGGCAAGCTCGGTGATCACGCGGGTCGGCAGGGCATATTCCGCATCGGCACCGCCGACGAGGTCCTGCACGAAGAGATCGCTGTCGCCGGCATGGGCCAGCATGTCGGCATGAAGCGCGTCGAAATGCTCGCGGGACAGCGCCTTGTTGTTATCCCACCAGATGTGGCCCTCGGTGTTCTCGTCGCGCACGACGAACTTGTCCTTGGGCGAGCGGCCGGTGTGCTGGCCGGTGAGGGCGCGAAGCGCGCCATGGGCGGTCCTGACCGCTTCGCCGCGTCCGAGCGCCTCTTCATAAAGCGCCTCCGCTGCGAAATTGTACCGAACCGTGCCGCTTGTATGGATACCCATCGCGGTAAGCCCCAGAGCGGGGTTGCGAACGCCAAGTTCCTGCATGGTCCAGTTTTCCTCCGTGGCGACAAGACCGTCGTGTATTTTCCGGGAACCTAATCCTCCACTGTCACAAAAACAAGAGGGAATTCGAAATTAGGCAATGATATCAATAAATTAATCGATTTAAAGAATTACGTATCTTTTTTAATCGGTTGAATAATCGATTTAAACACCAGGTGGAAAACGCCGCCTGAAACGTCACCCTTTATCTTCGCCACAATTTGTTCCACCTTTATCCCCAAGGAAGCGCATCACTTGATCCAGGACGGAACTCAGATCCGAGGTCGGGAAGGCGCCCATGAATATGGAGACAAGCAGGATGCAGACGATCGCACTCGTCGACGACGACCGGAATATCCTCACATCCGTGTCGATCGCACTGGAGGCGGAAGGCTACAAGGTCGAGACCTATACGGACGGGGCCTCGGCGCTGGACGGCCTGCTCGCCCGCCCGCCGCATCTGGCGATCTTCGATATCAAGATGCCGCGCATGGACGGCATGGAGCTGCTGCGGCGCCTGCGCCAGAAGTCGGACCTGCCGGTGATCTTCCTCACCTCGAAGGACGAGGAGATCGACGAATTGTTCGGTCTCAAGATGGGCGCCGACGATTTCATCACCAAGCCGTTCTCCCAGCGCCTCCTGGTGGAGCGCGTCAAGGCGATCCTGCGCCGTGCCTCAAGCCGCGAGGCGGCCGCTTCGGCAGGCGCGGCCGGCGGCGCGGCGAAAGCCGGGGAAGTCGCGGCCCGCTCGCTGGAGCGCGGCCAGCTCGTCATGGACCAGGAACGCCACACCTGCACCTGGAAGGGCGAACCGGTGACGCTGACCGTCACCGAATTCCTCATCCTGCATTCGCTCGCCCAGCGCCCCGGCGTGGTGAAGAGCCGCGATTCGCTGATGGACGCGGCCTATGACGAGCAGGTCTATGTCGACGACCGCACCATCGACAGCCACATCAAGCGGCTGCGCAAGAAGTTCAAGATGGTCGATACCGACTTCGACATGATCGAAACGCTCTACGGCGTCGGCTATCGTTTCCGTGAGAGCGCCTGAGACGGATCGGCGCTTGCGGGCGATTTTTCTTGCATCGGCCGCGGCGGGAAGGCATGCCGCGGTCGGCGGCGGATGCCGCCCAAGGCATTTTCGCTTTTCCCTGGATCGCGAAAAGGCACTATCTTGATGTTTGATGCAATCGCCGACGCAAAAGCGCTTCGCACCCTTGCCGGGATTGCGCGATAGGACGACCCGCTTGTTGCAGAACGTGCCGGAAAGGGATGGGGAAGATATGGAGGGGCGGCCGGCGCCGCGCTCGCTGCGCCGCCGCTGGACGCATCCCTTCACGCTTGCCCGCCGCATCTTCGGCAATGCGGTGTTTTCCAGCCTCACCCGGCGCATCCTGTTCTTCAACCTCGTCGCACTCGTCGTGCTGGTCGGCGGCATCCTCTATCTCAACCAGTTCCGCGAGGGGCTGATCGACGCGCGCGTCGAAAGCCTGCTCACCCAGGGCGAGATCATCGCAGGGGCCATCTCCGCCTCGGCCTCGGTCGACACCAACTCCATCACCATCGACCCGGAAAAGCTGCTGGAGCTGCAGGCCGGCCAGAGCATCACGCCGCTGCCGAACGACGAGGACCTCGAATTCCCGATCAACCCGGAGCGCGTCGCCCCGGTCCTCCGGCGGCTGATCTCGCCGACACGCACCCGCGCCCGCATCTACGACACGGATGCCAACCTGCTGCTCGATTCGCGGCATCTCTATACGCAGGGGCAGGTGCTGCGCTTCGACCTGCCGCCGGTGGAGCCGGAAAGCACCAGCATCATCGACCGCCTGAACATCTGGTTCAATCGCATCCTGCAGCCGAGCAACCTGCCGCAATACAAGGAAGCGCCGGGCGGCGACGGCTCGATCTACCCGGAAGTGATGAACGCGCTGACGGGCGTGCGCGGCGCCGTCGTGCGCGTCAACGACAAGGGCGAGCTGATCGTCTCCGTCGCCGTGCCCGTGCAGCGCTTCCGCGCCGTGCTCGGCGTGCTGCTGCTGTCGACGCAGGCTGGCGACATCGACAAGATCGTCCATGCCGAGCGCCTTGCCATCATGCGCGTCGCGGGCGTTGCCGGCCTCGTCAACATCGCATTGTCGCTGCTCCTTTCCAGCACCATCGCCAATCCGCTGCGCCGGCTTGCGGCGGCGGCGATCCGCGTGCGGCGCGGCGCCAAGGCGCGCGAGGAGATTCCCGACTTCTCCGTCCGCCAGGACGAGATCGGCAATCTTTCCATCGCGCTGCGCCAGATGACCAATGCGCTCTACGATCGCATCGACGCCATCGAGAGCTTCGCCGCCGATGTCAGCCATGAATTGAAGAACCCGCTCACCTCGCTGCGCAGCGCCGTGGAAACCCTGCCGCTGGCGCGCACGGACGATTCGAAGACGCGCCTCATGGATATCATCCAGCATGACGTGCGCCGGCTCGACCGCCTGATCAGCGACATTTCCGACGCCTCGCGGCTCGATGCCGAGCTTGCCCGCAGCGACGCCCGCACCGTGGACCTCGAAAAGCTGCTCGGCGACCTCATCGACATCTCCCGCCAGATCAACAACCGCAAGAAACCCGTCACGCTGGATTTCGTCGTCGACCGCAAGGACAATCCGAAAGCGAAATTCGAGATCAGCGGCTATGAGCTGCGCATCGGCCAGATCGTCACCAACCTCATCGAGAATGCGCGCTCCTTCGTGCCGGATCCGGGCGGGCGCATCGTGGTGCGGCTGTCGCGCGGACGGGGCGACAATTGCCTCATCCAGGTCGAGGACAACGGGCCGGGCATCCAGGCCGAGGACATCGACCGTATTTTCGAGCGCTTCTACACGGACCGCCCCGCAAGCGAGGGCTTCGGGCAGAATTCCGGCCTTGGCCTTTCCATCTCCCGGCAGATCGCGGAGGCGCATGGCGGCACGCTGAAGGCGGAGAACATCGTCGACAAGGCGACCGGCACCCTTGCCGGCGCGCGCTTCACGCTCTCGCTTCCGACCGGCAACCAGAAATGACCGGGCTTCGCAAGACCCGCGACGGCGGATGGATGAGGGGGGATTCATGTCCGCATCGCCCGGCATGAACGTGCATGGCACGGCCATCGTGATCGGCACGACGGGTCTTTTGTTCATCGGCCCTTCCGGTGCGGGGAAAAGCGCCGTCGCGCTGCATTGCATCGGGGAGGCGCGCGCACGCGGCCTTTTCGCCGCCCTGATCAGCGACGATCAGGTGCTTGTCAGCGAGGCAAACGGCCGGCTCGTCGCCCGGGCGCCGGAAACCATTGCAGGCCTTGCGGAGGTGCGCGGCGCCGGGATCGTTCGGCAGGAGACGATCGAGGCGGCGGTCCTTGCCCGCGCGGTGCGGCCGATCGGGCCGCCCTTTGACGAACGCCTGGCGCCGGAAACGGAAACCGTCGAGATCCTGCCTTCCCTCGTCCTGCCGTTGACGCGGCTGCCGCTTTTTGTCGGCGCGAGCGCGTTTTCGACCCTCACCGCGCTTCACCCGGAAATTCTGGCGGCAAACCCGGTCGTTTAACCCCCCAAACCCCTTTCAAAAAGCAGAAACGGGCATTTTGGGCTTGCACTTGCCCTTTTCATTGACATGATGGCGACCCCAGCGGTGGACGAGATTATTGCGTTGCGGTATGGGGCCGTCCGTTTGATTTGGGAAACTGGAGCGTGTGCTGATGATCGGACTGGTGCTTGTCACCCATGGCAAGCTGGCGGAGGAATTTCGTCACGCCCTTGAACACGTCGTCGGCCCGCAAAAGGCGATCGAGACCGTCTGTATCGGTCCCGAGGACGACATGGACCAGCGTCGCCAGGATATCCTGGAAGCGGTGATGCGGGCCGACCAGGGCCATGGCGTCATCATCCTCACCGACATGTTCGGCGGCACGCCCTCGAACCTTGCCATATCGGTGATGAGCGGCGAAGGCATCGAGGTCATCGCCGGCGTAAACCTGCCCATGCTGATCAAGCTTGCCGGCATCCGCGGCGAGAACAACATGGAAAAGGCCCTGATCGACGCTTCGGAGGCCGGCCGCAAATATATCAACGTGGCAAGCCGCGTCTTGAGCGGCAAATAAGGTTTCCCGCCCTCCATGACCGTCTCGAAAGAGCTTCTCATCATCAACAAGCGGGGGCTTCACGCCCGGGCATCGGCGAAATTCGTCCAGACGGTCGATGGCTACGATGCCGAAGTCACCGTTTCCAAGGACGGCATGACGGTGGGCGGCACCTCGATCATGGGCCTGATGATGCTGGCCGCCAGCCCCGGCTGTTCGGTTCTGGTCACGGCGACCGGAGCGCAGGCACAACAGGTGCTCGACGCGCTCGATGCCCTTATTGCCGACCGCTTCGGCGAAGAGATGTAGGCCAAGCGCCGATATAAGGATATAAAGACTTCTTTATGTTTTATTGCTCCAGCAGGCGTTTCCTGATAGGAAGCGCCATCAGACTGGAGATTTTTGATGACCACCACGCACGATTACCACGTCGCCGATATCGGGCTTGCCGATTTCGGCCGAAAGGAAATTCAGATCGCCGAGACCGAAATGCCGGGCCTGATGGCCTGCCGCGAGGAATTCGGCGTCTCCAAGCCCCTCAAGGGCGCACGCATCACCGGCTCGCTGCACATGACCATCCAGACTGCCGTCCTCATCGAGACGCTGGTCGCGCTCGGTGCGGAGGTCCGCTGGGCCTCGTGCAACATCTTCTCCACGCAGGACCACGCCGCCGCCGCGATCGCCGCCGCCGGAATCCCGGTCTATGCCGTCAAGGGCGAGACGCTGACGGAATACTGGCAATATACCGACAAGATCTTCCAGTGGGCCGATGGCGGCCTGTCCAACATGATCCTCGACGACGGGGGCGATGCCACCATGTATATCCTGCTCGGCGCCCGCGCCGAAGCCGGTGAGGACGTGCTCTCCAATCCCGGCTCGGAAGAAGAAGAGATCCTCTTCGCGCAGATCAGGACGCGCCTTGCCGCCTCCCCGGGCTGGTTCACCAAGCAGCGCGACGCCATCAAGGGCGTGACGGAAGAGACGACCACCGGCGTCAACCGCCTCTACCAGCTCCAGCAGAAGGGCCTGCTGCCCTTCCCGGCGATCAACGTCAACGATTCGGTCACCAAGTCGAAGTTCGACAACAAGTACGGCTGCAAGGAATCGCTGGTCGACGGCATCCGCCGCGGCACCGATGTGATGATGGCCGGCAAGGTCGCCGTGGTCTGCGGCTACGGCGACGTCGGCAAGGGCTCCGCCGCCTCGCTGCGCGGCGCCGGCGCCCGCGTGAAGGTTACGGAAATCGACCCGATCTGCGCGCTCCAGGCCGCCATGGACGGTTTTGAAGTGGTGCAGCTCGAAGACGTCGTCTCCTCGGCCGACATCTTCATCACCACGACCGGCAACAAGGACGTCATCCGCATCGAGCACATGCGCGAGATGAAGGACATGGCGATCGTCGGCAATATCGGCCATTTCGACAACGAGATCCAGGTCGCGGCGCTGCGCAATCTCAAGTGGACGAACATCAAGCCGCAGGTCGACATGATCGAGTTCCCGAAGGGCAACCGCATGATCCTTCTTTCGGAAGGCCGCCTGCTCAACCTCGGCAATGCCACCGGTCATCCGTCCTTCGTAATGTCCGCCTCCTTCTCCAACCAGGTTCTTGCCCAGATCGAGCTCTTCACCAAGGGCGAGGCCTACAAGAACGAGGTCTATGTCCTGCCCAAGCAGCTCGACGAGAAGGTCGCCCGTCTGCACCTTGCCAAGCTAGGCGCGAAGCTCACCTCGCTTTCCGACGAACAGGCCGGCTATATCGGCGTGACGACACAGGGTCCTTTCAAGCCCGAGCACTACAGGTACTGATCCTTACCCGGATTATCCACAACATCTAGGGGCTGCGCGCTTGACAAGGCGCGCAGCTTCTTTTTTGGGCCTGTCCCTTCCCGACGATTCTGGAAACAAGTATCCTTTAAGCTGTTGATTCGGCGTGCAGATGCGGACCCTTCGCGCCGGATTGGGATGTCTTGTCGATCAGGCGGCAAACGGACGGAGACATACCGGGGATGATGTCGAAGAATTCACGAGGCCGTTCCGGGCAGGCTTTCGGCATGCCGGAGCGGGACATGGCGCATCCATCTGCGCAAAATAAATTCATGGTTAACAAATGGTTTACGGGCCGCGGGCGGCGTCTCGTATCGGTACTGTCGGCGGGTTCTGCGCTGAGCGCGCTTGCAAGCCCGGCCCATGCCGCCCCCTATCTCGCCACCACGGAGATCGTCACCGTTTCCATGCTGCTCGGCGTGATGTCGGCGGCCATGGTCTCGGCCATCTGGATGATCCGCCAGCGGGGCCGCATGGAAGCGGAAAGCCGCGCGTTGAAAGCGCATCTTTCCGACGCCCGTCATAATGTTTCCCGCCTTCAGGCGCTGATCGGCGACAAGGACCGGCGCATCGTCGTCTGGGACGGCCTTTCGGAAAAGCCGGAATTCCTGGGACAGCTCCCGGCCGAGACCGGCGCACCCCAGGCCGACCGCGATTTCCTCGCCTTCGGCCGCTGGATGAAGCCCACATCCGCCGCCGAGATCGAGCGTGCCGTCGAACGGCTGCGCTCGCAGGCGCAGAGTTTCGACCTGATTCTCGAAACCAGCCGCGACGAGGTGCTGGAAGCCCAGGGCCGCGTATCCGGCGGACAGGCCTTCGTGCGCTTCGTGGCGCTGAACAATCTGCGCGCCGAGGCCGCCGGGCTGAAGCTCGAGCGCGACCGGCTGGTGCAGGCACTGACCACGCTGCAGGGTCTGCTCGACCAGATCGACCTGCCCGTCTGGCAGCGCGCCGCCGACGGTTCGCTCGCCTGGGTGAACGAGGCCTATGCCGCGGCCGTGGAGGCGAGGGACGCCGCCAGCGCGGTCAACGAGGGGCGCGAGCTCCTGCCCACCATCGCGCGCGAGAAAATCCGCGCCGCCAGCAGCTATGACGCCCCGTTCCGCGACAAGGTCTCCACCGTCGTGCACGGCAACCGCGGCTTCTTCGACGTGGTCGATGCCCGCAGCGCGACGGGATCTGCCGGCATCGCCCTCAATGTCTCCGATATCGAGGCGGTGCGCGAGGAATTGGTGCGCACGCTGAAAAGCCACGCGGAAACGCTCGACCACCTGGCGACCCCCGTCGCCATCTTCGACGGCGAGCAGCGCCTGCAGTTCTACAACCAGGCCTTCCAGCGCATGTGGGAGATCGACACGGCCTTCCTCGAAGGCAAGCCCGGCAATGGCGAGCTGCTCGACCGCCTGCGCGCCGGCGGGAAGCTGCCGGAACAGCTCAACTGGAGACAATGGAAGGACAATGCGCTTTCCGTCTACCGCGCCATCGACACGCAGACGGACCTCTGGCACCTGCCGAACGGCCAGACGCTGCGTGTCTTCGCCACCGCCCGCCCGCAAGGCGGCGCGACCTGGGTCTTCGAGAACCTGACGGAAAAGGTCGATCTCGAAACCCGCTACAACACGCTGGTGCAGGTGCAGGACGAGACGATCGACCACCTTGCCGAAGGCGTTGCCGTGTTCAGCCCGGACGGGCGCATCCGCCTGTCCAACCCCGCTTTCCGGGCGCTCTGGGGCATCAGCGAGGCAGAGGCGAAATCCGGCACCCATATCCGTGCCATCGAGCAGGCCTGCGCGCCGTCCTACGACAGGCCGGACGGCTGGAAGCGCTTTGCGCATATGATCACCAGCTTCGACGACGAGCGCCCGTCCTGCCAGGGCGTCCTGGAGCTGCGCACCGGCCTGGTGCTCGACTTCGCCGTCATCCCGCTTTCCAACGCGCAGACGATGCTGACCTTCGTCAACATCACCGACAGCGTGCGCGTCAGCCGGGCCCTGACCGAGAAGAACGAAGCGCTGCGAAAAGCCGATGCGCTGAAGAACGATTTCGTCCAACATGTCTCCTACGAGCTGCGCTCGCCGCTGACCAACATCATCGGTTTCGCCGACCTCCTGAAGACGCCGACAATGGGCGAACTCACCGATCGGCAGGCCGAATATGTCGACCATATCGCCACCTCCTCGGCGGTGCTGCTGACCATCGTCAACGACATTCTGGACCTTGCCACCGTCGACGCCGGCATCATGGAACTCGACTATAGCGAGATCAACCTGACGGACCTGCTCGACGACGTCTCCATGCAGTTCTCGGACCGGCTGCACGAGGCGCAGGTGACGTTGAAGATCACCGCGCCCGACAATCTCGGCACCATCGTCGCCGACCAGCAACGCCTCAAGCAGATCCTGATCAAGCTCTTGAGCAACGCGGCGAATTTCGCCCCGGAAAGCAGCGCGATCGGCCTTGAATGCTGGCGCGAGGGCAGCGACCTCGTCTTCACCGTTTCCGATCGCGGCCCCGGCATTCCGCAGGACGTGCTCAAGACGGTGTTCAACCGCTTCGAGACCCATGGCCGCCACGGCGGCGCGGGCCTTGGCCTTTCCATCGTCGAGAGCTTCGTCAGCCTGCATCACGGCACCGTCAGGATCGACAGCCAGGAAGGCCGCGGCACCAATGTCACCGTGCGTATTCCCTCCGCCACCATGACTTCCTTCGCGGCGGCGGAATAACATGCCGCTCGATATCTTCCTTGCCGACGAAGCCGCCACGATCCGCTTCGGCGAGGACATGGCGCTGGCCGCTCGGCGCGGCGACTATATCGCGCTTTCCGGCGATCTCGGTGCGGGCAAATCGACCTTCTCCCGCGCCCTGATCCGCGCGATTGCCGACGATGCCTTTCTGGAGGTCCCGAGCCCGACCTTCACGCTGGTACAGAGCTACGATCTCAGGGTTCCCGTCGCCCACTTTGACCTTTACCGCATCGCTGATGCCGCCGAGATCGACGAGCTCGGCTTCGATGAGGCGCTCTCGGAGGGGATCTGCCTCGTCGAATGGCCGGAAAAAGGGTTCGGCGCTCTCCCGTCCGGGGGAATCACGCTCGCCTTCACGCATGAGGGCGACGGGCGACGGGTTGTCATCGACGCTCCGGCACCGGCCCTGAGCCGGATTCGCCGCTCGCTCTCCATCCGCAACTTCCTCGATGACGCCGGCTATCGGGACGCGACGCGGCGCCATCTGACGGGGGACGCCTCGGTGCGCGCCTATGAGCATATCCGCACAGGCGGCCGGCGCCTCGTGCTGATGGACGCCCCGCGCCACCCGCCGGGGCCCGTCCTTGTCCATGGCAAACATTACCAGCAGATCGCCCATATCGCCGAGGACGTGAAGCCGTTCATCGCCATCGGCAGGCACCTCGTTTCCCGGGGTCTGCGCGCGCCCGCCATCTATGCGGCGGATATCGACGAGGGCATCCTGCTGATCGAAGACCTCGGCGGCGAGGGCGTTCTCGACGAGAACGGCGCGCCGATCGCCGAGCGCTACCGCGAAAGCGCGGCCTGCCTGGCCCATATGCACGGCCAGCCTTTCACGCGCGACCTGCCGGTGGCGGAGGGCATTGCCCATCACGTTCCGGATTTCGACCGCGACGCGATGCAGATCGAGGTGAGCCTGCTCATCGACTGGTATCTGCCTTTCACGCGCGGCACGCCGGCAAGCGACGAGGAGCGCCGCGCCTATGTCGCGCTTTGGGACGACCTGATCGGCAGCCTTTCCGCCGCCGAGCACAATCTCCTGCTGCGCGATTTCCATTCGCCGAACATCATCTGGCAACCGGGAGCCGGCGGCATCGAACGCGTCGGCATCATCGATTTCCAGGATGCGATGATTGGCCCCTCCGCCTATGACGTCGCCTCGCTGGTGCAGGATGCCCGCGTCGACATGCCGGAGGGCGTCGCCGACGATGTGCTCACCCATTATCTGAACCTTCGTGAAGCGCATGCCGGCTTCGACCGCGAACGGTTCCTGCGCGACTGGCACATCATGGCGGCGCAGCGCAATTGCAAGCTCGCCGGCATCTGGGTGCGGCTGATGCAGCGCGACGGCAAGCCGTCCTACATGCGCCACATGCCGCGCACTTTCCGCAATCTCACCCACGCGCTCGCCCATCCCGATCTCGCCCCCTTGCGCGACTGGTGCGAAAAGGCTGGAATCCTCGCGACCGAATCATAAGCGCGGAAGTCCGATGAAGATCGAAAACGCCATGGTGCTGGCCGCCGGCCTCGGCACGCGCCTGCGCCCCATCACCGACACGATGCCCAAGCCGCTGGTGCCGATCGCCGGCAAGCCGATGATCGACTATGGCCTCGACGCACTGGCGGAGGCGGGCGTCAAGCGCGCCGTCGTCAACGTTCATCACTTCGCCGAGCAGATGAAAGCCCATCTTGCCGCCCGCACGGCGCCGGAAATCATCCTCTCCGACGAAACGGACCGGCTGATGAATTCCGGTGGAGGCCTTGCGAAAGGCCTGAAACTGCTCGGCCGCGAACCGGTTCTCGTGATGAATGCCGATCTCTTCTGGATTGGCGAGAAGACCGGCCAGCCGAGCAATCTCGTACGCCTTTCCGAAGCCTTCGATCCCGAGCGCATGGATATGCTGATGCTCTGCGTGAAGCTCGAGGACACCACCGGCCACAACGGCAAGAAGGATTTTTCCCTCTCCGCCGAAGGCCGGCTGACGCGCTATCGCGAGGGCGATGCCAATCCCGTCGTCTATGCCGGCGCCATCGCCATGCTGCCCGGCCTGCTCGACGACGCGCCGGACGATGCCTTCAACCTTAACATCTATTTCGACCGGGCCATCGAAAACGGCCGGCTCCACGGTATCCTGCTCGACGGCCACTGGATCACCGTCGGTACGCCGGAGGCCATCGACGCGGCCGAAGCCGTCATCGGCGCCTTCCGCGAGGCAGCGGCGTGACGCGCGCGGGCGGGCGCATCTATTCGATCCCGGCGAGCCTGCCCTTTCTGAGGACGACCGCCCAGACCCTCGTCGATGGCCGGCTCGTGCCCGGTTTCACCTACGATCCTGCCGATCCGCTGGCGCTCGCCGACGTCACGATCTACGTGCCGACGCGCCGCGCCGCCCGCGTGCTGCGCTCGGAGTTCGTCGATCTCTTCGGCGGCCGCTCGGCCATCCTGCCCTCGATCCGCGCGCTCGGCGAGACCGATGACGACAGCGGCTTCTTCGACGAGGTGGCTCCGGCCCTTCTCGACATGGCAGAACCGCTCTCCGGCCCCACGCGGCTTCTCGAACTTGCCCGGCTCGTGCTCGCCTGGCGCAACAGCCTGCCCGCCGCCGTCACTTCGGTGCATGCGGAAAGCCCGCTCGTCGCGCCCGCAAGCCCGGCCGATGCCGTCTGGCTTGCCCGCAACCTCGCCGAGATCATCGACGCGATGGAGACGGAAGAGCTGGACTGGTCTGCGCTCGACAATCTCGACGTCTCGAACCACGCCCTGTGGTGGCAGCTCACCGCCGAATTCCTGAAGATCGCCAGCGAATTCTGGCCGGCGCGGCTCACCGAACTCAACCGCTCCTCCCCATCGCTGCGCCGCAACGCCACGCTGCATGCCGAGACGGAGCGCTATATCCAGGCCCCGCCCGCCGGGCCGGTCATCATCGCCGGCTCGACAGGCTCCATTCCCGCGACCGCCGGCCTCATCGCCGCCGTCGCGACGCTGCCGAACGGCGTCGTCATCCTGCCAGGGCTTGACCGGTTCATGTCGGATACGGAATGGTTGCTCGTGGGCCAGCAGGAGGGCGCGCAGAAATCCGATGCCGCTGCCCGCAGCCACCCGCAATACGGCCTCCACCGCCTGCTCACCCGCATGGGCTGCACCCGCGCCGACGTCGAGCCGCTCGGCACACCCGCGGATGCCCTGGAATACCGCGCAAGAATCCTCTCCAGCGCCTTCCTGCCGACGCAGGCGACTGCCGGCTGGGGCGACGTGCGCGACAGGCTGGATCCCGCCCGCCTCGCCGAGGCCTTTCGCGACGTCTCGCTCGTCGAGGCCGCCAACGAGCGCGAGGAAGCGCTGGCCATCGCCATCGCGTTGCGCCTTGCGCTGGAGGACGGCGCGGAAACGCAAGCGGCCCTGATCACTCCCGATCGAAAGCTCGGCCGGCGCGTGGCGGCGGAACTTGTCCGCTTCGGTATCGAGGCAGACGATTCGGCCGGCACGCCGCTGCTCTCCACGCCGCAGGGAACCTTGCTGCGGCTTCTCTGCGAAGCGGCTTTGCGCCCCGGCGATCCGGTGCCGCTGGTTGCGCTGCTGAAGCATCCCCTCGCCCGCTTCGGCCTCTCCCTCGACGACATGCGCGCGGCCGTGACGGCGCTGGAGCTGGCGGCGCTTCGCGGCGGCACCGCCGAGATCGACATTTCCACGCTTGAGCCGCTGCTCGACGCGGCGCTGGCGCGGCAGGCGCAGGATCGCCACCCGCCGGAATGGCGCACCGCCCTGCCGAAATCCGCCTTTCCCCTTGCCCGCGATCTCGCCGCGCGTATCGCGAAAGCGGTCGAGCCGCTCGCCGGCGTGCTCGTGCAGGAAAGCCGCACGGGACGGCGCTTTTCCTCGAAGCTCGCGGTCTCCGACTGGTCGGAGCGCACCGGCCGGGCGCTGGAGGGCGTGGCGGCGGACGAGCGCGGCGACCTTGCCGCTCTCTGGTCGGGCGAAGCGGGCGACAGCCTCGCCAATCTTCTCAAGAGCGTGATCGAGACGGACGGCGAGATCGAGGCCGACGGGCCGCAATGGTGCGATATCATCGAGGCGCTGGCAGCGAGCGAGAGCGTCAAGCCGCGCTCGATGCGCCATCCGCGCGTCTTCATCTTCGGCGCGCTCGAATCGCGCCTCCAGAGCGTCGATACGGTCGTGATCGGCGGGCTCAACGAGGGCACCTGGCCGGGACAGGCGGCGAACGACGCCTTCCTCTCGCGCATCATGAAGGTGGAGATCGGGCTAGAGCCGCCGGAGCGGCGGATCGGCCAGCTCGGCCACGACCTGCAGATGGCCGCCGGCGCGCCCAAACTCGTCCTGACGCGGGCGCTGCGCAACGGCTCCGCACCCACGGTCGCCTCGCGCTGGCTGCAACGGCTGCTGGCCGTGGGCGGCCAGGATCTTGCCGCCGACCTCAGCGCCCGCGGCAAGAACCTCCTCGCCTGGGCGGGTGAGATCGACAAAGGCCCCTCGGCGCCGGGCGTGCCGCGCCCGGCACCCCGTCCGCCGGCCGAGGTGCAGCCGAAGAAATACTCCTTCAGCGAGGTCGGACGCCTCCGGCGCGACCCTTATGCGATCTACGCCCGGCA
>Ga0182742_1003419_pt1 | contig 15575 bp, 17 predicted proteins | sample eDN5th37CBELigMG_FD_128880 | JGI IMG/M metagenome (GOLD analysis project Ga0182742, IMG submission 128880) | Enriched Miracle-Growth compost microbial communities from Emeryville, California, USA - eDNA 5th pass 37_C BE-Lig MG (version 2)... ...
CTGAAGCACCCGCTTGAATCGCCCGAAATAAATACTCTTCATCATCATGCATCGTTAAAATAAGGATTTGTACGTTTGGCAGAAGCTTTTTTAGCTCTGATGTCGCTGATAGCCCATCCTTGCCGTGTGGCATGCTTAAGTCCATTACGACAACATCTGGCTTTAGCTCTTGGGCTAACTGAATCCCTTCGTTTCCCTCAGATGCCTCTCCTACCACTTCCATTTCTGGATGGTTGCTTAAAAGCATTTTTAATCCCATTCTAACGACAGCATGATCATCACATAAAATTATTTTAATCAAGGTAAGCCCCCCCATGACTTCTTAAAAGGATCATCCTTATATCCTTTTATTATAGCGGTAAAAGAACATCAATTGTAGTCCCTACCCCTATTTCAGAAGTTATCACGCATTGGCCCCCAATTAAATTTATACGCTCTTGCATTGCAGCTAATCCACTTGAACGCTGCATTTCATTTTCAACATTAAAACCTTTTCCATTGTCCTTTATTGTCATTTTTAATTTTTCTTCTCCAAATGAGAAATCGAGCTGCACAAAATGCGTGTCCGCATATTTTGCTACATTCCCTAACGCCTCTTGACATACTCGAAAAAGGGATATTTTTTGCGGTTCTGCCAAATTCGGCTCCTCTCCCTCAATATCGAGGTCGACTAATATTCCGTAGGTTGACGTAAACATCCGTAAATAGCTTTTCATTGCTGGTACTAACCCAAGTGTTGTTAACGTAGGAGGATGAAGCTCTACTGACAAAAGTCTAACTTCCTGTATTGTTTTTTCAAGTAATTCACTCATTTCATTTACATATGATTTCAGATTTGAACTGTTTAAGGTCTGTTCAATAAATTGAAGCCCAGTATACATACTATAGAGGGTTTGCCCAACACCTTCATGAAGCTCAAGTGCAATACGTTTAATTTCTTCTTCTTGTGATTGGATAATGTATGAGCTAATTTGATTTTTCGTCGGTGAATTTTCCATTAGGTATTTCCCCCTAACCTATAAATATAGATAGACACATACCCCATCATTGTATGAAAACAAACGATGGGGCATATGCCTTGATTATGCTACATTTTTCGAAGGTGTTGTGCTTACAGAAGAACGTTGATAGTAGAACCAGTTTAATGCAATGGATATCACATAAAACGCGATAAAGAAATAAAACGCATTTACTGGTGTTCCAAACTGATTAACTGACCATCCGAAAAGCTTTGGTATAAAGAATGAACCATAGGCTGCAAATGCAGCAGTAAATCCTAGTACTGGAGCTGCTTCTTTTACAGGAAAGATATCTGGAATCATCTGGAATGTCGAACCAGAACCTAAACCAGCCGCAATAAATAGAATAAGGAACGATGCTAGGAATCCTGTAAACATTTTATCGTTTGTAAAGTAGATAACTCCTGAAGCCCCAATTGCCATAACTACAAGAACCCAAGCAGTGACAAGAGCTCCACCTAATTTATCGGAAATCCAGCCACCAACAGGTCTTGCGGCTGCTGCTAAAAATGCTCCTAGAAATGCTAAACCAACATGTTCTGGAAATTGAGATTTTAGTAGTAAAGGAAATGCTGCAGAATACCCGATAAAGGAACCGAAAGTAGCAACATATAAAACCGTCATAATCCAAGTGTGCTTACGCTTAACGATAATAAATTGATCCTTTACTGATTGAGTTGCCGTTGGAATATTATCCATCCCAAACCAAGCAGCAACCGTTAAAATCGCAATCGGAATGACCCAAATGAAAGCTGCATTTTGAATCCAAACACTTTCCCCAGTTGGCAATGTTTGACTTCCACCTATTAAAGCGAATGTTCCAGATGCAATAATGAGAGGTGTCACGAATTGAACAACTGATACACCCATATTTCCTAGTCCACCGTTAATACCAAGTGCAGTTCCTTTTTCTTTTTTCGGAAAAAAGAAACTCATATTCGCTGAAGAAGAGGAGAAGTTACCACCACCAAGTCCACATAAAGCAGCAAGGATGAGCATTGTGGTATATGGTGTGTCAGGATTTTGTACAGCAAATCCAATACCAACTGCTGGTATAGCTAGTATAGCCGTAGAAAATACGGTCCAGTTTCTTCCTCCAAACTTACCTACTGCGAACGTATAAACAAATCTGAGTGTTGCACCCACTAGTCCAGGCATAGCAGCAAGAGTAAACAGCTGTTCAGGGGTGAAATTAAATCCTACATCATTTAAGCGTACTGCCACAACCGACCATATTTGCCATACAACAAATGCCATCATTAACGATGGAACGGAGATTAATAAGTTTCTTTTGGCGTGTCTTTTACCTTCTTTTTTCCAGAACTGTTCATCTTCCGGATTCCAATGAGTGATTCTACCTTTACTCATGTTTATCAAACCTTTCTAATTACATAATATAGTTTACTAGCTTCATCAAACGATACCCATTCCTTTTCACTAACCGTGACTTGAGAAGTTCTAGGAATAGCAAAGAAATTTTTGTCATCAAAATAGATTCTCACATGTGTTTCGTCAGGGCATAGTCCCACTTTAACTAATGATTTTCTTATAAATGGTGCTGCCTGTTCTTCTCCAGCAGAATCTTGGATAGAAAGCTCAACCGTTTGATTGACAAAGATTTTTAGATCCTCCATATTAATGCCCTGCACAGCTGCTCCCACATCCTTTCCCATTAGGATAAACAAACATTTTAAAACCTTGGAGATAACACCAGAACTCATCTTGTGCGTGTGTCTCGATATGCTCTATGACTTCTTCCTCTGACTGAAATCGAGTCATTCCTTTGATTTCTGCAACAACGACATCTGCTCCTTCAGCTACTTTTTCATCCAGATACCAATTCACACGCATTCCTTTAAACAATTCAGTTAACAATTGATCAATGAGATTAGAGAATTCTCCAACATGCTCTCTTACAAAACAGAAGTCTAAGTAGGTTTCAGAATTCATTGGTAATCACGCCTTCTTTTGATCTTGTTTGTAAATTAAAATAGCAATAGGAAATAAGATTAGATTTAAGAAACAATAAATAATGGCAGTTACATAGTTCTCAAAATAATACTGGTGCACCATTTTTTGTGTAAATACGATATTTAACATAAGAATGACTAATAGGGCAGCAAAATTGAAATTACACTTCATAACGTTTCACCTTCACTGCATATACTGCGTCTTTCTCTATTTTCACTTCAATTTCAGGTAATGGTCTACGAGGAGGACCGGCAGTTGGTGCTCCTGTATCCACATCAAACTTCCCATGATGGCAGGGGCAAAGCATTTCCCCTTTTTCCTTTTCCCAAAATACTGGACAACGAAGGTGAGTACATGCATTTTGATAAGCAACATATTTTGTTTCGGTTAATCGAATTAGTATGGCATCGTCATGTTCACCTGGGAACTTAAAATCCACGGAATGACCAACAGGAATACTTTTTATATCAACAATCTTTTTGTGAGGATATTCCTTGTTTCCTAGTCCCAATAACTCCTTAGCTGCAACCCCTCCCCACGGAAGAGATGATATAGCAAATACACCAGCTGCTCCAACCAAAGTCTTCATAAATCCTCTACGGTCTAGCTTTCTTTCATTGTTCCGATTAATATTGTGGGTATAATTATCTTCATTAAAGGGGATTTTATTATTTTTATGTGTCATGATAATCCCTCCTAAAATAACTTGGTTACTCCCTGTAAAATACCAGGGAGATTCACTCGTACATTTGTTTCGCCTTCAAGATACGGCATACTTGTAACCCATTTACCATTATCTAAATTGAACTGCTTTTGCTTTGCTTCGATCTCATCATCCGTTAGCCACTGCAATGTATTTGATGGACATACACTTGCACACATAGGAGGTATACCATCCTTTGTCCGGTCAATACACAAATCACATTTGTACATAAGATTTTGTTCCGTATCAAATTTTGGAATTCCATATGGACAAGCGATCGTACAGTTTTGGCAGCCAATACATTTTTCTACCAATGCAGACAACACCGCACCCGTTTCATGGATTTGAATCGCCTGAGCAGGACAGCTTCTTGCACATGCCGGATTTACACAGTGAAGGCACATGAGAGGCATCGTCTGACGGTTTACAAGAGGATTCACATCATATACATAGTTTCTGTTTTTCTCTTCATGTCCTCCGCACTGCGTACACGCAGCCAAACAAGAGCGGCAGCCGATACAGTTTTCTAATTCTAGATAGAGCCTCTTCTTCATTTATTGCACCTTCTTTATTTCTAGTTTTTCAATTTGTGCGGCACATGCCTTGAACTCTGGCATTCTTGACATCGGGTCAAGTGCTGCAATGGTAAGGAGATTAATAGATTGATCATGACCAAAGTGATATGGTACGAACACCGTATCTTTTCGAATAGCTTCAGTTATTTTCACTTTATAATCAGCGGTTCCACGTCGAGTAAACAGTCGGACGACCTCTTCATGTTGAATGTCATATTTAGAAGCAGTATCAGGATGTACCTCAACATAAGGTTCTGGACACATATCCCGTAAAAATTGAATTCGTCTCGTTTGATTTCCAGATAGGTAATGGTACACCACCCGTCCAGTTGTTAAACGTAATGGATATTCTTCACATGGCTCTTCCGCTGGTGGTCGGTATGGAAGTGCACAAATCTTGGCTTTTCCATCTGGATGATAAAACTTTTTGTCTAAGAACATATGTGGTGTTCCCTTATCAGCCTCATCTTTACAAGGCCAAAACACCCCATCTTGCTTCTCGATCTTTTCCCATGTGGCTCCATAATAATCTGCATAACCACCTTTAGAGGCTAAGCGGAATTCGTCTCCGACATCTTTTGCTGTTTTTAAGTGGCTGAAGTATTGACCTCTTCCAAGTCTTTCAGCAAGTTCAACTTGAATTTCCCAATCTGGTTTAGATTCACCAACAGGCTCTTGGGCTTTATTAATCTTAATGATTCGACCTTCGAGATTGGTGACCGTTCCCTCATCCTCCGACCAAGTGGTTGTTGGAAGAATAACATCGGCAAATTCAGCTGATTCAGAAAGGTAAAAATCTGCAACAACCATAAAATCGAGATTTTTTAAAGCGTTTCGCACATAGTTAAGATTAGGAGCACTAACTGCTGGGTTTGAGCATAGTAAGTAAAGACCTCTAATCGTTTTGTCTGTCATTAGCTCAAACATCTCGTAAGCTGACACACCTGCTTGTGGCATCTCTTCCGGCTTGATTCCCCATACTTTACTTACTTCTCGAACATGATCTGGATTGGCAATCTTTCGATAACCAGGAAGCGCATCCGCCTTTTGCCCGTGCTCACGTCCTCCTTGCCCATTGCCTTGACCAGTAAAAGTGGCTACGCCTGATTTTGGACGACCAATCTTGCCTGTTACGAGCGCTAAATTGGTATACGCAGACACATTGTCAACACCTTTATGCTGTTGCTCAATACCACGAGCAAACATAACTACAGCATTTGGAGCTTTTCCATATATCTCAGCTGCTCTAATAATCTTCTCTGGAGCAACACCAGTAAGTTCGCTTGTATATTCTGGGGTAAACTCTCTTACTAATTCCATTGTCTCTTCAAATCCATTTGTGTGATTGTTCACAAATTGTTCATCAATATGGCCCATTTCGATTAATTGATGGAGAATTCCATTTGCAAGGGCAAGGTCTGTACCTGGACGAAGATCCAAATGAAGATCCGCTCTTCTTGCAATGGGTGTTTCACGTGGGTCAACCACGATGATGTACCCTCCTCTTTCTTGTACATTCCAAATGCGGAACATAGAGGTTGGATGACATTCAGCTGTATTACTTCCAGCTATAAGCAAGCAATCTGTTTCATGTATATCTGTCCAAGGTATCGTTGATCCTCTATCGACACCAAGTGATCTCATAAATCCACCAGCTGCACTTGACATACAGAAGCGGCCATTATAATCAATATATCTTGTGCCTAGTGCGACACGAGCAAACTTTCCAGTTAAATAGCATTTCTCATTTGTCATTGATACTCCGCTAAAAACTGAAAGACTATCTTTTCCATAATTCTTCTGTAATTCTTGGAATTTCTTTACGATTAACGTGTATGCTTCTTCCCAACTTGCCTCACGGAAACCTTCTTTTGTTCCTTTTAACGCTTGATTATCACGAATTAACGGTCGTAGAATCCGGTCATCATGATTCGTTTGCTGGTAAGCTGTTACACCTTTCGGGCACATTTTCCCAACTGTTACAGGCCATTCATATCGTGGCTCTACACCAATAATTTTGTTTGTTTTTGTATTCACTCGTAAATTCATCCCACATTGCATTCCACAATAACTACAATGAGTTTTTACTAGTTTCTCGTTTGGATGATGTAAGTTCTTTACTTCTTTAAAAAATTTATCCCTTTGCATTCTGGTTTGCCTCCTTAACTTTCACTTCATGTGTAGGGAAGCCAGAGAACTGAGCGATACGGTACTTTCTCCGACATGGAAGACATAATTCCGCAAGATGGAAGTCTTCCTTTTTAAATTCCATATCGTTCACGCCTAGTACATGGACGACATCATTTGATTGTTCAGTAGATACAAATTCCTCACCACAGACCTTACAATGCTTCATTGACTGCTCAGCATAATGCTCACGGTAGTTTCTAGCAAAAATACTTACAGGACGGAAAGGAATATGTGCTAACTTTCCAAATGGTAAATATATTAAGGTAACAATCACGGAATATTGATGAATTAATGACATGACCGAGTGACCCCAGCCGTGTAAAAACATATTGATAAACGTCAATGCAATCCCAGTGATACTAACAAAAAGTAGTAAATATAATGGCAAAAAGTCGTAAACCACCGTCTGTTCCGCACGTGCTTGCATGTTCTTCAATCGTCTGTAAATTATCATGCAAACACCAGTGATTACCATAACTGCAGATATGTTTAAAGCGTTATAGAAAAGGTAGCCTAAAGCACCGTCTGCTTTAATAGTCATGATGTCAATTCCCATTCCAACAACCGTGTAATATCCGTTCTCTTCCATCGTAAAGTACATCCATCCAAACACTAGTGGGAAGGTAACGAATGCTGCAATTACACAACCCCAACCCATTAAAATATGTTGAGTCCAACGATAGATCCCACGATTCCAGATAAAACGGTAGGTGACTAAGTGTTCTGTAGTCGTTTTAGGGGTTGACTTTCTAAACAAAAGTTTTAATCCCTTTTTAATAAAGATTTTTGTAGGTGGACGTTCTCCCCAAGCAATAAATCGATAAAAGAATCCCCCTAAAAAAACAATCGTGCCAACCATGTATCCGTATAGGTTTAAATCGATATGAGTAAACATTCTCGTTCCGATAAATGATAAAATTGCTAGTCCGCACACACTTATAAACATAGATTTGGCAAACTTAGAAGCAAACGCGCGATCGATTGAATGTGTTGCTTTTTTATTTGCTGAAAGTTCTCCTTGCATTTTTTAGCTCCTCCTTGAAAAATCAACATTTAAGTTATCCTCATTTTATGTCTTGATCTCACTTCAACGTATCGGGGGATTTCCCTACTAACCTCGAAAAATTCCCTTAGAGGACTATTTTTCGGGATTCACAGGTTAATCAGACCCTTACAAACGTTGATATATCAATGTTTTTTGATTTGTGGCGATTTTGTAACAGTTGATGTCATACTCCATTTCCAACAAAAAAAACCACTTTTCTGTAGTAGAAAAGTGGTTTATCCCCCATTTAACTCGATATCAATCATGTGATCTAATCTTTCTAAACTTTTTCTTGCCCTCTCATTTGAAATGGTTCGATAATGATGCAATCCCCCTTCTTCCTCATCCATCTCATCCGCCTTTTTTACGATTTCTTGCAAGGGAGTTCTAACGATTGTATTAGTTGGTAAGAATGAATCAGTATGAAAAAGAATGGCATGAGAAATGACCTTTGCTGACGCGGGGTTTTCACCTAGGCGGATTAATAATTTATGAGCGCGTTCAGCCCCTTTTATAGGATGGATATCATATTTTTTATACATTTCATAATCCCACTTCCCATTTTTATACCAGGTGAAGTGTCCAATATCATGCAGCAACCCAGCTTTTGCTGCTAAATCAACGGGTACTGAGTGTTTCTTTGCTAAGTGAAAGGAATGATAAGCGACAGCAATCGCATGGGAAATGCCTGATCTAGTCAAATATTTTTGTGCAATGTGATGGTCAAAAATCGCCTTTAATTCAACGTCACGCAATTGTTGTCCCCTCCTTTTTACTCAGGTAAATTGCCAACATAAATGATATAGGCCAAGAAAACGATAATAAATGCAGCTAGGCCCACGGTAATAACACTTCTTATCGCCCCTTTCCAATTGGTAACACCTGAAAAACCAATGATACCGACGAAGAATACAATCATTGTAAAATAATAAATCATTTTTAACGGATGAACACCAACCCACTGGATAAAGTAAGAAGTAAGTATATTAGTAGAGAGAACAAATACGAGGCCTCCAGAAAGTAAAACCATGAAAAATGACCATGTATTCAGTATCTTTCCCATATTTTTCTCCTCCTTATTCTATTCTTACTATTAAATATATACAGAAAGAGAAGGAGTTATTTCACATTGTCTTAATATTCTGTATACTATTCCACAAACTTTGTTGTAATCCTTCTTATCCAGGGGCATCTTTTCACAATTTCCCCACTTAAATAAAAAAACTGCTGACCTGTTTACCAAGTGAGCAGTTTTGTTTTTAAGAAATCCGTCCGTTTATATTAATACTGTTTAAACTGGCTTACGAATCTTTTACTTAACAGTCTAGGCATTGGTGGTAAGGCAACTACCGATAACTTTCCATTTAGCACTTCAGTGACTCCTTTTTCATGAACCGCATAAAAACCGCTTTCCACCAACGTTTCTAGCTCGTTTTCGCTGCCCCTTAATATCATTTTCTTCATGCCTGATTGGTACCATTCTACATAGTATTCAAAATAATCAGGAAACCTAGCTTGCTTGGAACTGACCATATTTATGGTGGATATAGTAGCAGCATGAGCAATTTGTGAGGCTAGTTTCCCCGGAGACAGCTTTAAGTCCTCGTTCACAACGTAGTATTGCACGACCTCATTATTCACCGATTCCCCTCCCTTACAGCAACAAATTCAACTTTTTCTTCTATGTATACTCATAAAAAATACATTCTATGCGAAAACCGTTGTTCACTTGACCACCAAACTTGTCCATAAAAAGAAAAGCACTCCATTTAGAAGTGCTTCCGGTTATCCTTAATGAACAAATGCATCAAAGCCTTCTCTTTCTGCCCTATTTGCTAACTCTTCAGCTCGTCTTCTATCTGCGAATGCTCCAATTTGGACTTTAAATAACCCATCCTCTTGGTATACATAGGTCTCGAACCCTTTCGCAACTGCTCTTTCAGCTAGCCCTTCCGCATTTTCTCTATTTCGAAAAGCTCCTATTTGTACTCGATAAACTCTTTGTCCATTCGATGGATCAGGTGTCGTTTTCCTTCTTAAGTTAAACGCCCTAGCCAATCCGTTCGTATGCCCTCTTGCCAAGCTTGTAATAAAAGCTCGACTTCTTAACTTCTCAGCGTCAGAAGTGTTATCAATAAATCCATTTTCTGTAAGGACTGCATCCATATTGGTTTCCCTTAGTACATGAAAATCAGCTTGCTTTTGTCCTCTGTTAGAGAAGTTTACTACTTCTTTAAGAACTTCCTCATGTATAGCTTGACGGTACGTAGTTGTGGGGGCGCCTACATCTGGATAAACATAACTCTCAAATCCAGTTCCCCCACCTGCATTTACGTGAATCGAGAGGTAGAAGTCAGCTCCCCAGCTGTTTGCTGTATTTGTTCGGGAAATTAAACTCACGGTTTGGTCCCCCGTTCGACTCATCTGTACTTCAACATTTTCGTATTCATTGATAAGAAAATTACGAATGGTAGAAGCTATACTTAATGTTATATTTTTTTCTTGAAGTCCATTACCAGTCGCTCCAGGATCTGTTCCACCATGACCTGGATCCAAAAATATTTTCACCATTTTATTTTTTCACCTCCTTACTTCTTATATATGAAAAAACAGCAAAATAAGACAATGTTTTCACCTTTTTATTGTCAAAAATCTCAATTTCGAAATAAAGTTGATGTTTTCTTAGTAAATAATAGTATTTTTCTTTACAGTTTTTTTTCATTTCATATATTAGGATGGAGCAGTATTTTATACGCGCTTAAGAAGAATACTTAATACATAGATGTTGAAAATTTTTTAAGAGGATGATTTTGTTTTGACCATTGAACTAGTCATATTAGTTGTATTAATTTTATTAAATGCCTTTTTTGCCGCTTCAGAAATTGCACTCATTTCCCTAAATGATAATAAAATTAAAGTGATGGCTGATGAAGGACATAAGAAGGCTAAGATGCTCCACCAGTTATTAAGTGAACCAAGTCGTTTTTTGGCAACGATACAAATTGGCATCACATTAGCTGGCTTCCTAGCGAGTGCGTTTGCAGCTGAGAACTTTGCTAGCGACTTTACTCAACTGCTACTTGCTTTAGGAGTACCCTTATCAGAAAGAATGCTTGGTACCGTTTCTGTTTTTGTAATTACGATCATTTTGTCTTACTTTACTCTCGTATTTGGGGAATTAGTTCCAAAACGTTTGGCCATGAAAAAAGCGGAAGCCATTTCAATGATAGCAGTTATTCCATTGACTACCTTGTCAAAGATTTCTGCGCCGTTTGTAAAATTACTCACTGGATCAACAAATATTGTCGTTCGTCTTTTTGGTGTAGATCCAAATGCAGAAGATGAGGATGCAACAGAAGAAGAAATCAAACTAATGCTCGATATCGGCAAGGAAAGAGGAACCATTCAAGAAACAGAAAGCGTAATGATCAACAATATATTTGCTTTTGATAATACGTACGTGACAGATATCATGACTCACCGAACAAATATAGTTGGCATTCCTGCTGAAGCAACCATTAAAGATGTCGTTCGTATCGTTAATGAAGAAAAGTATACGAGATTCCCTGTATACGGGGAAGATATGGACACCATAATAGGTATCTTTCATGTGAAAGACTTAATTGAATTTATGGAGCATGAAGATAATCGTCCTTTTGAAATGAAAAACATCATCCGTCCTCCATTTTACGTTATTGGATCAATGAGAACAGACGATGTGTTTAAGGAACTCCAGAAAAACAAAACTCATATGGCCATCGTTTTAGACGAATATGGTGGAACTGACGGTATTGTAACTGTTGAGGACCTTCTTGAAGAAATCGTAGGAAATATTTTTGATGAATATGATGAGCATGAAGAAGAAGAAATTGAAATTGAAAAAATAAGCGACAATGAATATCTTATCCTAGGAACAACCAGTTTGGATGACGTGGAGGATGTGTTAAAATTAGGTCTCCCTTTAGATCAGTACGAAACATTAAGTGGTTTTTTCATTGGGGAACTAGGTAGATTCCCTGACCAAAATGAACAGCCACATTTCACATTTAATGGAGTTCAATTTACCGCTATAGAGTTGGATGAACTAAGAGTATCAAAAATTCAAGTGAAGGTTCTAGAAATAGTAGAAAATTCACAGTAAAGGCGTTCTTTTAGAACGTCTTTTTTACGTTTTAATCTACTTCAACGAAATTAGGATTGACAGATGAATTGATTTTCTAGATAATTCAACTAATGTGCAAAAGTACAATTTCGACATCAGGAGGAAGAATCATGGAATGGGTTCAAACAATAGTTGGACAAGCAAATAATATTTTTTGGTCATATATTTTAATTGGCTTGCTACTAGGCCTTGGTTTATATTTTACTGTTAGAATGCGATTTGTCCAAATCGTAAAGGTTGGAGAAATGTTTCACGTATTAAAAGATAAAAATACTGGGCCTTCTAATAAAAAAGGTGTCTCTTCATTGCAAGCATTTTTTATAGGCGCTGCTACAAGAATCGGCATGGGTAATATTGCTGGAGTCGCAATGGCAATAGCTGTTGGTGGTCCTGGTGCTGTCTTTTGGATGTGGATCGTTGCGATTTTAGGAGGTGCGAGTGCTTTTGTAGAAAGTACTCTTGCCCAAATATTCAAAGTTAAAGATGGGACTGGATTTAAAGGCGGTCCAGCTTATTATATGAGAAAACAACTGGGTTCGGTTGGATTAAGTAAAGTATTTGCTTTTGGTATCATATTTTCTTTTGGACTAACTTTCATTGCGGTACAAAGTAATGTGATCTCTGCATCCTTTAAAAGTTCTTTTGGGACTGATAATCTACTTGTAGGTATCGTTTTAGCTATTGTAACAGCTATTATTATTTTCGGTGGAGTTCAACGGGTTGCTAGATTTTCATCAGTCATTGTACCAATCATGGCTTTCTTTTATATATTATTAGCTCTGTACGTCATCATTACTAATATACAAGAATTACCTGGCGTTATCTCACTTATTTTCAAAAATGCATTTGGCATTGACCAAGCAGTTGGTGGTGGCGTTGGTTCGGCTATAATGATGGGTGTGAAAAGAGGTTTATTCTCAAACGAAGCGGGTATGGGTAGTGCACCAAATGCTGCTGCAACTGCGGTCGTATCTCACCCTGCCAAGCAAGGTTTTGTACAGGCACTTGGAGTGTTTTTTGATACCCTCGTAGTATGTACTGCGACGGCGTTTATTATTTTACTATCAGACTCCTACACCACAGGCCTTCAAGGTATTGAATTAACGCAAGCATCTTTAGGCGAACATTTTGGAAGTTGGGCTAGTCTCTTTTTAACCATTGCCATTTTCATGTTTGCATTTTCTTCAATTATTGGGAACTACTACTATGGAGAAGCAAATATTGAATTTATTCATAAAAGTAAGGCAACGCTTCTTATTTTCCGAATTTTAGCCGTTGGGATGGTTATCTTTGGGGCCGTTGCTAGCTTACAAATTGTTTGGGACCTAGCTGACTTAGCAATGGCCATTATGGCCACTACAAACTTAATTGCCATTGGTTTACTAGGAAATATTGCTTTTAAAACACTTGATAATTACCTTGAACAACGCAAGCAAGGTCTTGACCCTGTGTTTTTCGAAGATAGTATTCCTGGTTTAAAAGGGGTAGAGAGCTGGCCTAAACGAAAGCAAGAAACAACTGAAAAAGCTTAAACGATAGACTGGGAATTCCCAGTCTTTTTTCATTTCTCAAACCCCGTATAAGGTAATCGTGAACTTGGAATAATACTCATGGTACCTTAGCGGAAGGATGATACGATTGAAATTAACTGGACTTTTATCTATTCTCATGCTTATTCAACAACCAACCGATCACGATGTACTCACATTGATTGATAATGATCAACCCATAATGACTGTAGATCGAGAAGAACTAGTTTTTCCTCTTCCTAATACTCCGCTTATGGACTTGCATCATCTTGATATATTAACTGCTGAACTTTCCCAACAAGTATACATAGAGCCGAAAAATGCTTATCTTGATGATTATGGAAATTTACAGCCAGAGCAGCTGGGATATCAACTGAATAAGAGATCCTTTCATACCCTATATCACTCCTATTTTTATAGTAAAGGTGCCAAAACGCTTAAAGTCCCTAAAAAACCGATTTATCCTGAGGTTGATAGTGAGTTATTGTCAAGAATACGCCAACAAGCCATCGGGTATTATGTCACATATTTCAATAGCTACAATACCTCAAGAACAAACAATATACGAAAATCGTCCGAGGCGATCAATAACTTCGTCCTATTTCCAGGTCAGACTTTTTCGTTTAATGAGGTGGTTGGTCAACGGACAAAAGAACGCGGATATATGCCAGCTCCTATTATTGTTCGAGGTGAGCTTTCTGAGGGGATCGGCGGAGGCATTTGCCAAGTATCTTCTACACTCTTTAATGCTGTGGATCGAGCAGGGTTAAAAATCGTAAAACGATATTCCCATTCCAAACGCGTTCCTTATGTTCCTCCAGGTCGCGATGCAACAGTAAGTTGGTACGGACCTGACTTTGTTTTTATCAATAATTATAAACATCCTATCTTGATTCGTTCCAAAGTGAGAGGTGGTTCCGTATCCATTCTTTTATATACTTCAGACGATGTGAATGCCGAACAAAATCAAGTACCAAGCATGTATCAATAAAAAACAAGGCTGTCCGATGTAAGGGAGAATCTCTCCCACTGGACAGCCATTTTTAATATAGATGAAAATACTTTGATCGAATGGAGTCTGATAACAACTCGGATACAGGAACGACCTTTATATGCTTTTGCTTAAATTCAGGCATTGACTCAGTAACACCTAATGAACATACCTTGCCCGATGTTCCTACATGTCCAATCGCAACAGCGGTTCCCCTACTCTCCGCAATCCTTGCAAGAATAAGCATTTGTTTTTTCACTTGATTTACCGAACAGATATCATCAAGAAAGACATCCCTTTTAATAAAAGGTACATTCAATTCCTCAGTAATTTCCTCGAATTTTGACTTTGGACTTGTTGCACTATCAACAATGTATAACTGTTTTTCTTTTGCCACTTCAACAATCACTCGGACAATCTCCTCATTTTCAACGACGAGGGAGCCCATATGATTATTTAAGCCCATAGCATGAGGAACACTATCGATCGCATCAATGACTCTCTTTCTTACTTCTTCTTTTGATAAGTCATTGGTGATTGGCTTTGGTCCTAACCAAGAGGCCTTTCCCTTTTTTGGCTGCATGGGCAAATGAACCATGATCTCTAAGCCATTTTCATATGCCCATTCTGCATGTTTTTTTGAAAGTTCATTAAATGGCATAATAGCTGCCGTTATTTGTACGTCACCTTCTAAAAAATCCTTTACACCTCCTACACCACCTCCAAAATCATCAATGATAATAGCTGCCTTTTTCATTTCCTGGCCATACCCATGATGAGGAAACATGGTAAAAATGACCAGGATCATGATAAATGAAGTTTTTTTCATGAAAGCCTCCATTTGAATGTTAGTTATTTGGATAGTTTCTCACATATAGGAAAAACCATACAAAAAACTCGTCCAAAACATTGGACGAGAGTTAAATTACGATATTTTTTTTACGTTCTCTGAGGAAATCCTTTTGTGTAACAGGAATCTTGGAGAACTTGACACTAAAAGGAATAAAACAATGGAACAATAGATGGCGGCCCCAATCATGGTACCACCGTTCACACCTAGTGAAAATAAGAGTGGCGACATCCCATCCGGTGCATATTCTCCCCAGAATAAAAATCCTGCGATAAAATGCCAAAAATAACGTGCAGCACTTCCGACGAATGTGGCAACTATGATCCACTGAAGGGCTTTCTTCTTATTTTCAGTTAGTGCAACCTGAATTTTTTTCATAAAGAAACCTGCAAATCCAATAAACGCAAAGGCAAGAAAATACTCAATGAAACCCTGTAACGGAGTTAAAATATAAGCATCACCCATAGCAATTTGTAACAGTCCCCATAAAAAGCCAGAAGCTGTTGCTGCAAGGAATCCCCATCTAAAAGCAATAATTAA
>Ga0182742_1003420_pt1 | contig 15574 bp, 16 predicted proteins | sample eDN5th37CBELigMG_FD_128880 | JGI IMG/M metagenome (GOLD analysis project Ga0182742, IMG submission 128880) | Enriched Miracle-Growth compost microbial communities from Emeryville, California, USA - eDNA 5th pass 37_C BE-Lig MG (version 2)... ...
AGCGCTGTCACCATGGCGTCCATGATGCCTTCGGGAACCTCGTTGCCGTCGCGATCGCGGATCGCCGGATTGGTCATCAGGTGGCCGACATTGCGCACCAGCATCAGCGAGCGGCCGTTGAGGGTGAGGCTGGAGCCGTCCGGCGCGGTATAGGTGCGGTCGTCGTTCAACCGGCGCGTGAAGGTCTTGCCGCCTTTTGCGACCTCTTCGGTCAGGTCGCCCTTCATCAGGCCGAGCCAGTTGCGGTAGACGGCGACCTTGTCCTCGGCATCGACGGCGGCGATCGAGTCCTCGCAGTCCATGATGGTGGTCAGCGCAGCTTCGATGGTCACGTCGGAAATATGCGCCGCGTCGTCCTTGCCGGTCGGCGTGGAGGCGTCGATGCGGATCTCGATATGCAATCCGTTGTTGACGAGGAGGACATGGGTCGGCGCATCCGCCGCACCGCGATAGCCAGCGAACCTGCTCGTGTCGGCAAGACCGGTGCGCATGCCGCTGGTCAGCGCGACGACGAGCTTGCCGCCCTCGACCGAAAGGCCGGCCGCGTCGCGCCAGAAGCCGTTTTCCAGCGGCGCGCTGTCGTCGAGGAGGCCGCGCACCCAGGCGATGACCTTGGCGCCGCGCACCGGATTGTAGCCCTTGCCCTTTTCCGCGCCGTCCGTTTCCGGGATCGCATCCGTTCCGTAGAGCGCGTCGTAGAGCGAGCCCCAGCGCGCATTGGCGGCGTTCAGCGCGTAGCGTGCATTCATGACCGGCACGACGAGCTGGGGACCTGCAAGGCTTGCGATTTCCGGGTCGACATTGTCCGTCGTCACCGTGAATTCGCCGCCCTCGGGCAGGAGATAGCCGATCTCGCGCAGGAAGGCCTCATAGGCGGCCATGTCCGACGGCGCGCCGTTTTCCCGATACCAGGCGTCGAGCTTTTCCTGCAGCGCATCGCGCTTTGCCAGCAATGCGCGGTTTTCCGGCGCCAGGTCGTGCACGATGGCGGAGAAGTCGGCGAAGAAACGCTCCGCATCCACCCCCGTTCCGGGAATGGCCTCCGTGACGATGAAATCATAAAGGGCGCTGTCGATCGAAAGACCGGCTTTTTCGGTATAGGTCATGTGAAAAGCTCCGACTGACGGGACAAAGGGGGAGTATCCCGAATGGTGCCACTTTCAGGAGCTTTCATTCATAGTCAATTCGGCAATGGCATAAAGAATTTATTCCCGAACGGATAAAATCATACATTTCCCGCGCAGCACCGCCATTTGCCGGTGGCGGGCAGCCCTTTCAGGCAGCCTCGGCAATACGCGGGCGGCCGCTCGCCGTCGCCGTGAAACGCGCCTCGATCAGCTTGCGCCGGCCTTCCACCTCCGGCGCGTCGATCTCCTCGAGCAGCGTGACGGCCGGATCGTCCGCGCCGTTGGCCCTTGCGGAGGAAAGCGCCGCGGTCATCGCGCGCTCCTTAGCCAGGGAAAAGGCCTCCGCCTCGTCGTGGAGGCGCACGCTTTCGCCCACCCCGCCGACGATGAAGATGCCTTCTTCCGGCATGGTCACGAAAACCGTGACGGCGGTGCGAACCTGGCCGACGACGGCGCCGACGGCATTGGCGACGCCCGCGTCGTCGGGAATGGAGGAGTGTGCGCCGAGCATTCCGGCGATAGCCGGATAATAGACCGGAGCCGACGCGCCGAGGCCGACAAGCGGACGGTCGAGCGCGATGGCGAATTTGACGATGCCCGGCAGGCGGTGCAGCGCGTGATCGACGATCCAGGAATTGGCCGGATCGCCCGTTCCCTTTCCTTCGTCGGCCAGACAGGCGGACAGGATGACATCCGCCGACTGGCGCGTCATGCGCTCGACGATGAGTTTTGCCAGCGCCTCCGCGCTCTCGGCGATCGGCCGGCCGGTGCCGTCCTTGCTGCGCGCGGCAAGTTCAAGACCGAGACGGGCGGCATTGGCGTCCCACTGGCCCTGCCCGCCGAGCACATGCATGGCATCGGACGGCGTGATGCCGCAAAGATGGACGAGGCCGCGGGCGACGAGCCGATCGAGCGTCACCTTCTGCAGCGTGCTGACGAACAGTCCGTCGAGCGGCAACGGCACCGAGCCGATCTTCTCGTAAAGCGCCTTTTCCTGCGGCTGGAGCCCGCTGGCAAGGCGTTCGGGCACGCCCGTGCGCACGGCGAAGCGCCCGTCGTGCCGGCCGGGATACGGCGCGCGGAGCTGGCGCTCCAGCACGGGCGCGATGGCATCGGGATGCAGCGCCGCAACGAGGCTCAAGGGCAGGAAGCGGCGCGGGCCGAGAATGATCTCGGCCTTGAGGCCGCGATCGTTGATGCGCACTTCCGAATCGCCGCCGAGCCCGAAGGTCCGCATCGCGACGGCCTCGACCATGGTGCGATAGCCACCGACGACGGCCCCTTCCGCATCCAGCCTCGGGCGTCCCTTGTCGAGCACCGCGACGTCGGTCGTCGTGCCGCCGATATCGGACACGATGGCATCTTCGAGGCCGGTGAGATGGCGTGCGCCGACGAGGCTTGCGGCCGGGCCGGAAAGAATGGTCTCGATGGGGCGAAGCCGCGCCTCGGCGGCGGAGATCAGCGCCCCGTCGCCGCGCACCACCATCATCGGCACATGGATGCCGCGCCGCTCCAGATAGACCTCGCAGGCGTCGATCAGCCGGTCGATCATCGAGACGAGACGGGCATTGAGCAGGGTCGTCAGCGCCCGGCGCGGGCCGCCGAGCCTGGAGGTGAGTTCATGGCTGCAGGTGACGGGCAGGCGCGAGACCGCGCGGATGCGCTCGCGCACCCGCTCCTCATGCGCCGGGTTGCGCACGGCGAAATAACCGGCGACCGCGAAGGAGGCGACATTCTGCGACAGCGCCGGCAGCGCTTCTTCCAGCGCCGTCATGTCGAGCGGCGTCTCGTTACCGTGCACGTCGTGGCCGCCCGGCAGGAACAGGACGGGATCGCTGCCGAGCGCGTCGGCAAGGCCGTCGCGCTTCAGGTCGCCCGGTTCGAAACCGATCATGACGAGACCGGCGCGGCCGCCCTGCCCTTCCACCAGCGCGTTGGTGGCAAGCGTCGTCGACAGCGACACGAGGCCGATGGCCGAGACCGGCACATTCGCGTCCGCCAGCACCGCCTCGACCGCTCCGGAAATGCCGACCGCAAGGTCATGGCGCGTTGTGAGCGCCTTTGCCCGGGCGACGACGGCGCCCTCCGCTTCATTGTAGAGCACGGCGTCCGTATAGGTGCCGCCGGTATCGATGCCGAGTAACAACTGGTCTGCCACGAGATTTCTTCCGATGCGCCCCGCCGAACTTTTTCGAGGCGAGCCTGGAATTGTGTTATTGCATGTCCGGCAGGAATGCCACCATCCTGCCGGCGACATGTGATGAAAGAACGGGGACCCCAGGTGATCGATCGAAAGACCCGCAAGCCGTTTCCGGCTGCCCTTCTCCTTGGCGCGGCGCTTGTCGCCGGCGGCCTGCCGGCGGGCGCGCAGGAGGCGAGCGACGAGGAGCAGTACCAGGCGCAGATCCCGGATGTGGCGATCTACAAGGCGATGCTGGACGCCAACAAGCAGACGGGCTGGGTGCAGTTCCGCAACTTCGCCGGCCAGCAGCTCATCTATTTCACGGCGCTGCAGACCATGCATTGCCGACTGTCGGAAATACGCTATTCGATCAACGACGACACGCTCGACCAGCGCTTTCCGCTCGCCGCCTGCGACCCGGAGCTTCCGTTCAACCTGCCTTCGGACGACACGCAGAACTGGATCTATCTCGGCCTGAAGCCCGGCGAGGCGGAAACCATCACCGTGCAGGCCGTCTGGGACGACGGCAGCGGCAGCGAGATCGTGGTCTACCAGCCCTGCAAGAACCCGGAGGCGACCTGCGCCTCGATCAAGACGATCAAGAAGGCGAGGAAGCGCGAGGACGAGCCGTCACCCGCAACGCCAGCCCGTTAGCCGGCTGCGTCGTCAGGCGCTGCACCGGCCAGGGATGCGTTTCCTCGGTCATGTCGAAGCGGAAGCGGTGCATGAGGACGGCAAGCGCGATGATCGCCTCCTGCATGGCGAAGGTGGCGCCGATGCATACGCGCGGCCCCGCGCCGAAGGGCAGATACTGGAAACGGTGGATGGCATCGCGGTTTTCCGGCAGGAAGCGTTCGGGCATGAAGGCGCGCGGCTTTTGCCACAGGAGGGCGTGCCGGTGCAGCGTCCAGGGCATGACAAGGATGGTGACATCCTTCGGAATCTCGACCTGCTCGCCCTCCGGGCTGGTCCAGCGATCGTCCTCGATCGCCGCGCGGTTGATCGACGGCGCCGGCGGATAGAGCCGCAGCGCCTCCTCGAAGGCCGCGCGTGTCCAGGGCATCAGGTCCAGCCAGTCGACGGGATTGGCGCTTTCCGCAAGCACGAGGTCGATCTCCGCCTCCATCTTCTCGCGCACATGCGGGCTGTTGGCGACGCAATAGAGCGTCCAGGCGAGCGCCCGCGCCGTCGTCTCATGGCCGGCGCCGATGAAGGTGAGGATATTGTCCTCCACCTCCTCCATCGTCAGCCCGTCAGGGCCCGCCGCCTGCAACAGGAGCGTCAGGAAATCGCTCGGCGCCGCGGCGCCATCTGCGGCCATGCGCTTTTGCCGCAGTTCCATCGTATCGCGCACGATGCCGCGGAACTTGCGCAGCACCTTCAGCCCGCCGATCCGCGTCAGCCGCGGCACCCAGCCCGGCGCGCGCAGGAGATCCATCGGATCGACGCGGCCCATGGAACGCAGAAGCCCGTCCACATCGTCGGCAAAGCTTTCCGACTCGGTGACGATCTCGCCGGAAAACAGCGTGTCGGACAGAATGGCGAAGGCCAGTTCTGTCATGTCGGTGGCAATGTCGAAGACCGCGCCGTCGGCGCCCTCGTATTTCTTCGCATAGAGTTCGGATTGCGCCAGCATCTGGCTGGCGAAGCCCCTGGCATGGCGCGGCGTGAAGATCGGCGCCACCGCCTTGCGCGAGCGGCGCCAGACCGCACCCTCCGCCGTCAGGAGACCGTCGCGCAGGATCGGGCGCAGCACGAGCTGGCGCACCACGGCCATCTTGTAGTTGGAGGCATTGTCGACGAGGACGTGCTTGACGAGGCCGGGATGGTTGACGATCAGCGTCCGCTCGTTGAAGAAGCGCGTCATGATCCAGGGCAACGTATAGGAAGGCTCTCCCCACAGCTCCAGCGGATTGCGCAGGACCGTGCGGATGATCTCGAGCCGGGAGGGCGGCACCTTGCGGGGGATCGGGGCCGGTGGCTCGAACGGCCCGGGACGCATGTCCATCATCTGCCTCCTTTCATCAGCGCCGAGAAGCGTGCACCGACAGATTGGCGGAAGTGAGAGCCCTTCCGGCCGAAGCGCGATCGCTTCGGCAACGGACGAGGCGCGAGGCCAGGTAACTAGAGCAGGCGCTGCAGATCCGCCAGCTTGTCGTTGATCAGCCAGCCGTAATAGTTCTCTTCCGGCCAGGTCGCCTCGCCGCGGGCGCGGCGGGCGGCGAAGGCGCTCGCGCGCGCATCGGGATTGCCGATATTGTAGAGCGTCGCCGTCAGGCCGGGATTCTTCGAGATATCGACGCCGGCGATCTTCCTGTAGGCGTCGATCGAGCGGCGGATCGCGGCCGCCATATAGGCAAGCGAGATATCGGGATCCATGATCGCCTGGTAGACGCCCGCCGCATCCTTCTCGTCGAGGCGTTCATAGCCGGAAATGCGCGCCACGTCGTCGGTCAGCGTCAGCGCCGTCAGCGGGTTGATCTGGCCGAGGCCGAAGGTCTGTCCGGCATAGAAGGGCTGGAAGAACACTGCGCTGAAACGGTTGTTCGGGTAGGACGTGCCGCCGACCGTGCGGCCCTTGAACACCTTGTTCCAGACCGTCTCGCGGCAGGTCCACAGCGCGTAGGAACCGCCCTTGCCCTCGCATTTGGAAAATTCCGGCCGGGCCACGAAATCGGCGACCTGCTCGCCGCCATAGGCGAAGCGGAAGCTGCCGCTGTAGGAGGCAGCCTTCACATAATAGCTCTGCAGACGGTCATAGGCGTCGACATTGTAGGTATGCTCGCCGACGATCGCGCCGACAATATGGATCGGGTCGATGCCGTATTTGCCGGCGACGGACTTGATCTTGCCGGTGAGCTGGCGGTCATTGGCCAGGAGATCGCGCACCTTCTCGTATTTCGCGTCGAAGGAGGTCTTGCCCGCCTTGGTGCGGCGCACCGAAGCGCCCGGAATGCCCGGCTGCTCGGCATTGCGGTTGCCGGCGGGCACCATGTCGACAGCCAGGGCCACGGACTGGCTCTGGACAAGAAGGGCAGCGGCAAGGGCAAGCACGGGAATGAGCTGTCGCACGGGTCGGGTTCCGTCTACTCGTGATGTCGGCATGGCGAGACCGATGCAACGCAAACATGTCGGAATGATGCCAAGATGCGCGCAATGCCTAGGCCGGGCGGCGCGTTCTGTCGAGGCCCCCGGCCATCAAAAATCCGGCACCGGCGACCGCGAAGACGGCCACCGGTGCGGAAACGTCACAGAATATAGCGCGACAGGTCGGTATTGGCCGCCAGCGCGCCGACATGCTTCTTCACATAGTCGGCATCGATGACGAGGCTGTTGCCCGCCTTGTCCGGCGCCTCGAAGGAGATTTCGTCGAGCACCCGCTCCATCACCGTCTGGAGACGCCGCGCCCCGATATTCTCGACGCTCGCATTGAGCTGGACGGCGACATCGGCCAGCGCGTCGATCCCGTCTTCCGTGAACTCCAGATCGACCCTTTCCGTCGCCATCAGCGCCTTGTACTGACGGATGAGGCTCGCCTCCGTCTCCGTCAGGATGCGGCGGAAGTCCTCCTTGGTCAGCGCGCGCAGCTCGACGCGGATCGGCAGGCGGCCCTGAAGCTCCGGCAGCAGGTCGGAGGGCTTGGAGACATGGAACGCACCCGAGGCGATGAAGAGGATGTGGTCCGTCTTCACAGGCCCGTATTTCGTCGCCACCGTCGTACCTTCGACGAGCGGCAGCAGGTCGCGCTGCACGCCCTCGCGGGAGACGCCCGCGCCCATGCCGCCGTCGCGCGCGGCGATCTTGTCGATCTCGTCGATGAAGACGATGCCGTCGTTCTCGGCCGAGCGGATCGCCTCGCGCTGGATCTGCTCGTTGTCGAGCAGCTTGTCGGATTCGTCGTCGATCAGGATCTTGTACGAGTCCTTGACGGTCGTCTTGACCTTCTTGGTACGCCCGCCCATCGCCTTGCCGAACATTTCGGAAAGGTTGAGCACGCCGATATTGGCACCCGGCATGCCGGGGATCTCGAAGCCGCCGGGCATGCCGCCGGTATCGGCGACGTCGACCTCGATGTCCTTGTCGTCGAGTTCGTTGTTGCGCAATTTCTTGCGGAAACTATCGCGCGTCGCCGGCGAGGCCGTGGCGCCGACGAGCGCGTCGAGCACCCGTTCCTCGGCGTTGGCATGGGCCTTGGCCGTCACTTCGGCGCGCTTCTTCTCGCGCACCAGGCCGATGCCGACCTCGACGAGGTCACGCACGATCTGCTCGACATCGCGGCCGACATAGCCGACCTCGGTGAACTTGGTCGCCTCGACCTTGACGAAGGGCGCGCCGGCAAGCTTTGCGAGCCGGCGGGAGATCTCGGTCTTGCCGACGCCGGTCGGGCCGATCATCAGGATGTTCTTCGGCATCACCTCGTCGCGCAGGTCCGGCGCAAGCTGGTGGCGGCGCCAGCGGTTGCGCAACGCGATGGCGACGGCGCGCTTGGCGTCGTGCTGGCCGATAATGTAGCGATCGAGTTCGGAAACGATCTCGCGGGGGGAAAAATTAGACATCAGCTTTCCGTTTCTAGCAACGGTCCCGGGCCATGATCAGCGCCGGGCCGTCCTCAGTCATGCGTTGATCGAAAGCATGGAATCCGGCCTTTTCATAGGCCCGGACGGCATGCGCATTGTCGGGATGCGGATCGAGCACGACCCGTTCCATTCCATCGGCGAAAACCTTTTGCACGAAGGCCTCGATCATCGCCGGCCCGTGGCCGATGCCGATCATGTCGGCAGGGCCGATGAACTGGTCGATACCGACGGTATGCTCGGGCCGGTCGCCGAAGGAAAGATCGTCCTTGCCGATCCGGTAGCATTGCAGATAGGCGAATTCCGCCCCGTCATGCAGCACCATGAAGGACTGCATCGAAGGGTCGTCGAAATCCGCCCGGATGCCGGCGATCTCGTCCGCCGGTTCGCCCCACCAGCGCCGGACATGCGGCGCGTTCAGCCAGCGCTCCAGCATCGGCAGGTCGGCGTCCGTCACCGGGCGGAAGACATAGGCCTCAGCGCTCGGCATCCAGCGTCTCCACCACGACATTGTGGTTGGTATAGACGCAGATGTCGCCGGCGATCTGCATGGCCCGGCGTGCGATTTCTTCCGCCGACTTGTCCGTGTCCATCAGCGCGCGGGCCGCGGCATAGGCATAGTTGCCGCCCGAACCGATCGCCATGGTGCCATGCTCGGGCTCCAGCACGTCGCCATTGCCGGTCAATGCCAGCGTGACGGACTTGTCGGCGACCAGCATCATCGCTTCCAGGCGGCGCAGATACCGGTCGGTGCGCCAGTCCTTGGCAAGCTCCACGGCGGCGCGCATCAACTGGTCGGGATATTGTTCGAGCTTGGCTTCGAGCCGTTCGAGCAGCGTGAAGGCATCGGCGGTCGCACCGGCAAAGCCGGCGATGACATCGCCCTTGGCAAGCCGGCGCACCTTGCGCGCATTGCCCTTCATCACCGTCTGGCCAAGGCTCACCTGGCCGTCGCCCGCCATCACCACCTTGCCGTCCTTGCGGACGGTGATGATCGTCGTGGCGTGCATGGAAGCATAGGGGTTGTGTTCACTCATCGATAGACCTCAAAGGCCCTTTGGAGGGCGGGGCGCCGCCGACGCGGCGGCTTCGTTGTGTCCTATGTAAGCAGCGCGTTGAAGATTGCAAACGGGTGATCGGCGAAGATGCGGGAGGCCGGCCCAAACAAAATTCCGCTCATATTTTCCCCGCCCCGGAAACCTCCCCTATCCTGAACCTCCTTCCGCCGCCGGACGGATCGCGTAACGTGTCGATGCGGGCGGGAGGAGGCGCTTTCGCTTTCCGCCGAAACGTACGGCAGGGGCGGAAGAGGCATGGAGCGTCGCGATACCGATCGCCCTTCCTGCGCTGCGGGATCGGGCGGCAGGTGAGCGGCGTGCGGGGCTTCCCCCTTCCCCGGGTCTTGCGGGGTCGGCTTGGGTCCGCCATGCAAGCAGGATGGCGGCGCATGGCCCGAAAGCGCGGAACGCGGTTTTCGGGCAAGCATATGCGCCGGCAGATTGCGCAGCGAAGCCTTGCCATGCCTGAAGGAGACCGGACCATCTCCGAAGAACGCCTGGGCCGCGCGAAAGCGAAGCCACCACCATACCTTTTCCAGAGGCAACGCTTTCGCGCGGTTCTCCGGACAGGGCGATTGCGGCAAGGCGTGAAGCGGTTTGCCGCAATTGCGAAAACAGGGTTTTCTCCCCCCGGCGCCAGCCCGTCCGGGGCCGTTTCCGCATGCGGCAAGACCCCTCGAAAGACTGGTTTTTTATGAACAGCCCTGTTAAGGAGCGGCGGTAAATCACCGGAGACAGCCATGAGCCGCACTGCAAGCGTTTCGCGCGCGACGAACGAGACCTCCGTTTCGGTCACCGTCAACCTCGACGGCACCGGCGCGTCGACCATTTCGACCGGCGTCGGCTTCTTCGATCATATGCTCGACCAGCTGTCGCGCCATTCGCTCATCGACATGAAGATCAAGACCGAGGGCGACCTGCATGTCGACGACCATCACACGGTCGAGGATACCGGCATCGCCATCGGCCAGGCCATCGCCAAAGCGCTCGGCGACCGGCGCGGTATCACCCGCTACGCCTCGCTCGATCTTGCCATGGACGAGACGATGACGCGCGCTGCCGTGGATGTGTCCGGCCGCCCCTTCCTCGTGTGGAACGTCATCTTCTCCGCGCCGAAGATCGGCACGTTCGACACCGAGCTGGTGCGCGAATTCTTCCAGGCGCTCGCCCAGCATGCCGGCATCACGCTGCATATCCAGAACATCTACGGGGCGAATAACCATCATATCGCGGAAACCTGCTTCAAGGCCGTGGCGCGCGTGCTGCGCAGCGCGACGGAGATCGATCCGCGTCAGGCGGGCCGCGTTCCCTCGACAAAGGGTTCGCTCGGCTGAACCACGTCCGGCAAAAAAGGCGCGGCGTTCGCCCCGCGATTGCCAGGAAACAATAGCTGGAGGCCGTGATGGCCGCATTCCTCGTTCTGATACCGCCGGGCGCGAAATCCCGGGACGAAAAGGCCCGGATCGTCCGGGATCGCTTTTCCTGGATCGCGCTCTTCGTGCCGGTCATCTGGCTACTCTGGCACCGTGCCTGGCTTGCCGCCGCGCTCGCCTTCGCCGTCCAGTCGCTCGGCTCGGCCATTGCCGATCATCCGGTCTTCGGCCTTGCCGGTCTCGGCATCTGCCTTGCCACCAGTCTTCTCGTCGCGCTTGAAGGTCCTTCGATGGTCGTCGCCGGCCTCGAACGCAAGGGCTGGACGATCGACGCGGTGATCGCCGCCGACGACCGCGCGACCGTCGAAGAGATCTATTACACGGAAACGCCGGCCGAGGCGACGGATATCGCCCCGGCGCTCCTGCCGGCATCCGAAACCTCCCCGCGCCGGCATGCTCCCATGCTCGGCCTCGTTGGTTTCAGGGAAGGACGCTGAGATGCGCGTTGCGATCATCGACTACGGCTCGGGCAACCTGCGCTCGGCCACCAAGGCCTTCGAGCGCGCGGCGCGTGAAGCCGGCATCACCGCCGAGATCGACCTCACCGACAAGGCCGAACGCGTCGCGGGTGCCGACCGCATCGTGCTGCCCGGCGTCGGCGCCTATGCAGATTGCCGCCGCGGGCTCGATGCCGTGCCCGGCATGGTCGAGGCGCTGCGCGACGCCGTCGAGGCGAAGGCACGCCCCTTCCTCGGCATCTGCGTCGGCATGCAGCTCATGGCCTCGCGCGGTCTTGAAAAGACCGTGACCGAGGGCCTCGGCTGGATCAAGGGCGACGTCGTCAGGATAACGCCCGACGACCAGCAGCTGAAAATCCCGCAAATCGGCTGGAACACGCTCACCCGACGCTACGCGCACCCGCTCTTCGAGGGCATTCCGGAGACGCTGCACGCCTATTTCGTGCACTCCTACCACCTCGCCGCGGAAAACCCGCAAGATGTCGTCGCCACCGTCGACTACGGCGGCCCGATGACCGCCTTCGTGGCCACCGGCAACAAGGCCGGCGCGCAGTTTCACCCGGAAAAGAGCCAGACGCTCGGCCTTTCCCTCATCACCAATTTCCTGCGCTGGAAGCCCTGAACTGGAAACGCCATGATCCTCTTTCCCGCCATCGACCTGAAAGACGGCCAGTGCGTTCGCCTCAAGCTCGGCGACATGGACCAGGCCACCGTCTACAATCCCGACCCGGCCGCCCAGGCAAAAGCCTTCGAGGACCAGGGCTTTGAGTGGCTGCATGTCGTCGACCTCAACGGCGCCTTCGCGGGGACAAGCGTCAACGGCGCAGCCGTCGACGCCATCCTCAAGGCGACGAAGAATCCCGTTCAGCTCGGCGGCGGCATCCGCACGCTCGACCATATCGAAAGCTGGCTGTCGCGCGGTCTTTCCCGGGTCATCCTCGGCACCGTCGCCGTGCGCGACCCGGGGCTGGTCATCGAAGCCTGCAAGAAATTCCCCGGCAAGGTCGCCGTCGGCATCGACGCCAAGGGCGGCAAGGTGGCCGTCGAGGGCTGGGCGGAGGCCTCCGAACTCGGCGTGATCGAGCTTGCGAGGAAATTCGAGGGCGCCGGCGTCGCCGCGATCATCTACACGGACATCGACCGCGACGGCATCCTCGCCGGCATCAACTGGGCCTCGACGCTGGCGCTCGCCGACGCCGTCTCCATCCCCGTCATCGCTTCCGGGGGCCTTGCCTCGATGGACGACATCCGCCGCCTCGTCGCACCCGACGCCCACAAGCTCGAAGGCGCGATTTCCGGCCGTGCACTCTATGACGGCCGGATCGACCCTGCCGAAGCGCTCGCCATGATCCGCGCCGCACGAGGAGAAGCTGCATGACCCTCAAGGCCCGCGTCATCCCCTGCCTCGACGTGAAGGACGGCCGCGTCGTCAAGGGCGTCAGCTTCGTCAATCTCATCGATGCCGGCGATCCGGTGGAATCGGCCAAGGCCTATGATGCGGCCGGGGCGGATGAACTCTGCTTCCTCGACATCACCGCTTCCTCAGACAACCGCGACACGATCTTCGACGTCGTGGCGCGCACGGCCGATCATTGCTTCATGCCGCTCACCGTCGGCGGCGGCGTGCGCTCGGTCGGCGATATCCGCAAGCTGCTGCTCGCCGGGGCCGACAAGGTGTCGATCAACTCTGCCGCCGTCGCCAATCCGGATTTCGTGGCGGAAGCCGCCGACAAGTTCGGCAACCAATGCATCGTCGTCTCCATCGACAGCAAAAAAGTTTCCGCCGAGGGCGAAGAGGACCGCTGGGAGATCTTCACCCATGGCGGCCGCAAGCCGACCGGCATCGATGCCGTCTCCTTCGCCGAGAAGATGGTGGAGCGCGGCGCCGGCGAATTGCTGCTCACCTCGATGGACCGCGACGGCCAGAAGGGCGGCTACGATATCGCGCTGACCCGCACCATCGCCGACCGCGTCCCGGTGCCGGTCATCGCTTCGGGCGGCGTCGGCACGCTCGACCACCTTGTCGAGGGCGTGCGCGACGGCCATGCGACGGCGGTGCTTGCCGCCTCGATCTTCCATTTCGGCACCTACACCGTCGGCGAAGCCAAGCGCTACATGGCCGAACATGGCATCGCCATGCGTCTCGACTGAGGCATTTTCAGCAAAAGCGCGAAGCGGTTCTGCGTCCGCAATGCGCAGGAATGAATAAGGAGAGGCCGATGACCACCTTCACCCTTGCCGACCTCGAACGCATCGTCGAAGCGCGCGCGGCGGCCGATCCATCGGAAAGCTGGACGGCGAAGCTTGCCGCGGCCGGACAGCAGAAGGCGGCGAAAAAGCTCGGGGAAGAGGCCGTGGAAACCGTCATCGCGGCGATCGAGGACGACCGGGCGGCGCTGACGGGCGAGGCGGCCGATCTTCTCTATCATCTGATGGTCGTATTGAAAATCGCCGGCGTCCCGTTACAAGATGTCATGGCCGAGCTGGAGCGGCGAACGGGCCAGTCCGGCCTCGCGGAAAAGGCCAGCCGGAAAAGCTGATGATCCAGGCAGTGCGCGACAAGGACCAGGCGGATATACCGGACGATTTCGGCAACCGCGACTATTCTCCCTACCGCTTCTTCTCGGCGGAGGAATGGGCGCATTTCCGGGCGGACACGCCATTGACGCTGACGGCGGACGAGGTGCACCGCCTGCGCTCGCTGAACGACCCGATCGACCTCGACGAGGTGCGCCGCATCTATCTGTCGCTGTCGCGCCTGCTGTCGGCCCATGTCGAATCCTCGCAGATGCTTTTCGAGCAGCGCAAGAGCTTCCTCAGCCTTTCCAACGAAGCGAAAACGCCTTTCGTCATCGGCATCGCCGGCTCGGTCGCCGTCGGCAAGTCGACCACGGCGCGCATCCTGATGGAGCTGCTCTCCCGCTGGCCGTCCAGCCCCAAGGTCGATCTCGTGACGACCGATGGCTTCCTCTATCCGAATGCCGTGCTGCAGCGCGAGAACATGATGGACCGGAAGGGATTTCCGGAAAGCTACGATATCGGCGCGCTGCTGCGCTTCCTCTCGGAGATCAAGGCCGGCAAGCCGAATGTCCAGGCGCCGACCTATTCGCACCTGACCTATGATGTCCTGCCGACCACCTTCCGCACCGTCGACCGCCCGGATATCCTGATCCTCGAGGGCATCAACGTGCTGCAATCCCGCAATCTGCCGGCCGACGGCAAGATCGTGCCGATGGTCTCGGATTTCTTCGATTTCTCGATCTATATCGATGCGGAAGAGACGCTGATCCACACCTGGTATGTCGAGCGCTTCATGCGCCTCAGGGACACCGCCTTCCGCAACCCGGATTCCTATTTCCATCGCTATGCGACGATCAGCGAGGACGAGGCCCTGGCCATCGCCGAGGGCCTGTGGCGCAACATCAACCTGAAGAACCTGCACCAGAACATCCTGCCGACGCGCCCGCGCGCCGACCTGATCCTTCAGAAAGGCAGGAACCACCTCATCGAGACGGTGGCGCTGCGCAAATTGTAAGCCAGCTTACGAATTGACCCGGCGGAGCGTCAGGTTGATGCGCCCGCCATTCCTCAGCAGCGTCGATGTGCCCGGATAGATCCGGTCGACACCGTGAAAGATCAGCCGGCTTTCCCCGCCGAACACGAAGACGTCGCCGCTCGATAGCCGGAACGACCGCGTCGGATCGCCGCGTGAGACCCCGCCGACGCGAAACAGGCATTGATCGCCGAGCGAGACGGAGACGACGGGTGCGCCGAATTCGCCTTCGTCCCGATCCTGATGCAGGCCCATCCTGGCATCCGGATCGTAGAAATTGACGAGGCAGGCTTCGGGCGGTTTTGCAAAGCCCGAGACTTCGTCCCACAGGCTCAGAAGCACATCGGGAATGGCCGGCCAGGGACGGCCGGTCCCGGGATGGGTAGCCTGGTAGCGATAGCCGCTTTCCTTGTCCGTCACCCAGCCGAGCGCGCCGCAATTGGTCATGCGCACCGACATCGGCTTGCCAGTCTTCGGCATGCGCGGCACGAAGAGCGGCGCCTCGGCCACGACCTGCCTTATGGCGGCGACGAGGGCTTCCTGCGCAGTGCGGTCGAAACGGCCCGGGAGGTAGCGCAGCCCCGGTGCGAGGCCGCGCTCAGCCATGACAGCTCACGCTTCCGCCAGATCCGGAATGCGCAGCACCTGGCCGGGATAGATCTTGTCCGGGTGGGACAGCATCGGCCGGTTAGCGTCGAAGATCACGGTGTGCTTGGCGCCCTTGCCCTTGCCGTAATGGGTTTCGGCGATCTTCCAGAGATTGTCGCCCTTCTTGACGGTGTAAAGGACGGGCTCCTTGGCGGGAGCGGACGCCTTGACCAGTTCCGTCATGTCGGCCTGGCCGAGCTTCAGGCCGGAATCGGATGCGACGACCTTGAGGTCCGCCGCTTCCACCTTGGAGATGCCGAGCGTATTGCCGACGGCGACGACCGCCTTCTCGAAGGCCGTCTGGTTGGCCACGACGCCCTTCAGCACGCATTTGTCGCCATCGACCGAGACCTGGACGTTCTGTGTGCCGAGATCGAAGGAATCGAGCTCCTTCTTCACGGCTTCGGCTTCCGGCGCTTCATCCTCGCCGCCGATGCCAAGCTTCTTGCCGGCGTTCTTGATAAAGCTGAAGAGACCCATGTTCATCTCCCTGTTTCCTGGCCTGATCATTCGACTTAAGCAGAGGCCTTCGGCAAAGGAA
>Ga0182742_1003421_pt1 | contig 15568 bp, 19 predicted proteins | sample eDN5th37CBELigMG_FD_128880 | JGI IMG/M metagenome (GOLD analysis project Ga0182742, IMG submission 128880) | Enriched Miracle-Growth compost microbial communities from Emeryville, California, USA - eDNA 5th pass 37_C BE-Lig MG (version 2)... ...
GAACCACAGCCGCTTCCTTACGATTTAACCGAGCTTCAACGAGATGCAAATAAACGCTTTGGGTTTTCTGCTAAAAAGACACTTAATGTTTTACAAGGATTGTATGAACAACATAAGCTTGTCACCTACCCACGTACGGTATCTACAAGAAAGGAGGTGTGCATAAATTATTAATCTTAAAACCATATTAATTTAACAATCCATTTTCTGTTTATAAAGTGTGCATAATATTTTTGTGTACATAAATATAACGAAACGCGGAAATATACGTTATTCATATTCTCTTTCGTTTGATTCCATGTATCTACCGAAAACAAATATTCCTCAAAATCTTTATATTGTTTACTACTCACAATGAAATACACCACCAACACGAACGTGTTCTCTTTGTTCCGTTAAGACTGCCCTTTCGTAATAATGACGATTGATTGTACCGTCATCCTCATATAAGTGCTTTTTCTTACGCTTCGAAATACAATCCACAAGTGATTCATCGGAACTTTTCCCTTGCCGGATTCATTCATTTCTCGGATAATCTCTACCTCCTGTAAAAGTGGTTAATTTGCCTTTGTAGAATGAAATTCCAATATCCTTAATAGCGTCGGGGTATATTTTCCAAGTGAATAAAATCGTTTTTATAGTAAATCTAAATAATCATAGTCGACAGAACCGTGCAAGCTCCTGTACTACCTCCACCGACGAGACAATAGAATTCCATTCGATATCGGATTCTAAAGTCTCAAAAACGTATAATTTCTCCTATTTTGCTTTGATTAAGGCTTGTCCGATGTCGGAAAGTGTATAACTTTCTCATTCAGCTTTTTACCGTTTTGTTTCTGAATTTCCTCTTGAGCTTTACGGCCTTTTGATAACAACTAAGTATTTGTCTGTCATGAATTTCAAAAACTTTATCAGTTAACTCCTGAGTAAGATGTAATAAATAGACGGTTAATATCGAATATCGTTTATTTTCTTGAAAGTCAAGAAATGCATAAAGCTCATATCTTGAACCTAAACGAGATAGCTGTAACAGGCGATTGCGATGCAAATGACTAATTTTTACCGTCTCTAATTCTATTCCCCGTATGTATTCGAGTCGTTCTATTATTTTTAGAAATGTTTCGGGTGAAGGATGACCCGGTGGTTCCTTTAACCAACCTAATATCGTTTTATTGGACCTTTCTTTTTCCTCACGTTCCTGATTTTGTTACATTTTCAATCGGATGGGTGCCTCTTTTAAGGGTAGAGTTCCGAAAATGCAAACATGTATTATTAAGATGGATTTAGTCATACTGAGAATAATAATGAAAAAGGGGCATTTTAGGAAATGCATGGTGGAGTTAAAGAGTTGAACAATTATATCGGCAAACACATGAGGCAAATACAGAACTACAAACGTTATGGATAGAACATGTACTGTTCACGTGGCAATGGTGGGTTGGGGTAGGATTGACCATTATTCCTTGGATTTTATGGGGGATATTTAGAAAAAAAAGAGTACATGCGTTTCTGAACTGTGCCCCCGTTTACGGACAGTTTAAAAAAGCGCCTATGAGGCTAATAAGTGGCCCCGGTATTGTACCGGGGTCATTTTATTTAATCCCCATTGATAACGGTGATGATTATATTCTTCGATTACTCGATCTACTTATTTCTTTACATCCTTCAAATTATCAAGTGATTTATACTCTGCTAAATCTTTAAAATGTCCAAAGAAACTCTCCATTGGTGCGTTATCCCAACAGTTTCCCTTTCGGGTCATTGATTGAGTTAAGCCAAGCTTTTTCACTTTGCTTTGGAATAGAGGATGCGTATAGTGCATACCTTGGTCAGAATGTAACATGGCTTCTGGATGAAAATGATTGCCAACAGCTGCCTCCAACTTTTTCAATGTCTTATAGACGATGTCCATCTCTAATGACGTGGACAGGTGATACGCAATAATTTCCCTTGTAGCTCCGTCCTTTACGCAGGATAAATATGCTTTTTGCCCCTTTCCATAATAAAGATAAGTAATGTCAGTAAGCAGGACTTTCCCAGGTTCCTCCTGATTGAATTTACGGTTTAGAAGGTTAGGGCAGGTTCGATGTTCCTGGGTTGCCTTGGCCATCTTACGATAAGGATTGGCTTTCCTTACTTTTGTTTCAAGATTATATTTTGCCATCAAACGCCTTATCTTCTTGTGGTTCATTACTGCTGAATAATCATTCTCCATGATCATTTTAATCTGGAGGGCACCTACTTTTTCTTTTTTGCTTATGAATATTTCTTGGATTAACTCTATATCCAATTCATCCGCTCGTCACGTTGAGCCCGTAAAAGTGCAGCCTTCAACCAATCTCGGCTGACACCTGCCAGTTTACACAGGTAGGAAACAGCTTTCTTTAACTGATGTATTCTTATCGTTTTCTCAATCAGAGAAAACTTCTCAGCTTCCGTTAAAATCGTTTCTTCTTCAACACCTGCCTTTCTAATTCTTCCAGCTTTTTTAGGAAGTCATTCTCTGCCTCAAGGAATTTAATTCTTGCCTCAGCTTCCTTAATTTCTCTTCTACGGAAAGATGCCTTGAAGAAGGGCGTCCAGTACTCCCTTTGCCTCTACGTTCCGTAAGGAAACCTTCCTCTCCAAACCTTTCATAAGAATCCCTCCAACGCTTAAGACAACGTTTGGGTTGTTCCTTACCGATCATGTCTAGGTCAAAGCCTTGTTCAATAAAGATTTGCGATGGTGTTTTTCCACTTTTGTAATCCGTAACTGCTTTTAGCTTAAACTCAGGACTATAGGAGATTGACCTTTCAGAAGCGCTCAAAACATTAGGATTCTTCTCAAGCTCTTTAATTTGGAATTCATTATAGATATTCTTACTCATAATAATCCTCCGCCCACTTTCATTAAATCTATTGAAACACAAAAAACCCCGGATAGGGGCACTTTTTTATCAGTGTCCGCTATCCGGGGTATAGTTCATTCTTTAACCGCTGGATTTTTTATTATGTTTATTTCTAATTTTTTAGATTCACTGGGAGTTCAACTCGGTTTTTGGTACTACCAATATGCAGTTGTACCATTTATTCCTGCTTCAATGCCTTGGAACACTTCACTTTTACCTGTATTTGTTATGTTTTTACTTCAATATAAAAATATATCTAGCCCTTATATAAAGGCAATTATTTTTGCTACCATTAGTGCTTTTGTTGGTGAACCTTTCGCGGTTTGGATAAAATTATATAATCCTGTAAATTGGAAATATCTTTATTCTTTTCCTATCTACATTATTTTATATTTAATATCTCATTACTATTCGAGAATATCATTTCAAAAAAATATTGAGTAACCTAAAAATGAAGGATTGAGAGTGAATTCTATTATTATCAGTTAATTAAGAAGGACAGGAGTCGCTTAAAGGGAAGAAGTTTTTGATTTTAAATATAAAAAATGAATATAAATCACCAGTTGCATTTAATATGGTCCGTTACGATGTGTGGTTTCGGGTACTTTTTAAGCTGTCAATATATTTTTTGTACGACATCTTCAATGATGGTATTCATTACCAAACATATCATCTAGGTGTGATAAGAGCCATAATTGAACATTTGATTAAAACACAATTTTAAAAACCTATCGAAAAAAGAAACTTGCTTACAGTAAATCTTTGGTGCAAAGTTTGCCAATTCCTTCTTTATCATACCTTCTTATGAGTATTATAAACACGTTTTCCCTGTATTCTTATGTAGAGAAATTGACTCTTTTTAGTTTGAAACAATTATGTATCCAATTTTTTTATCAATTCTATTCCAGAAAGCATACTAATATTTACTTTCTGTTTTTTGTTGTCTTGCCTTCCAGAATATAAAAATAATTATTCCCTTTCACATCTCCGACTTTTAATTTGACAATGTCACCTACCTGTAATTCTGTATTAATCCCCATCAAATATAGCAATACATCTCTTTCGCCCAATCTCGGATTTTTGGTTGTTCCTTTTGTCTCCCAGTTTAATCCCAAGTTTTATTTCTTGAATGTCCTTTTTTGTTTTTAACGGTTGAACGTTGATAAGGCTTTTCTTTTTTTTGTTTTGTTGTCATTTTTTCACCTTCTAAAATGTATGAAAAATTTGATGTTTAATAACAAAACAGTTCCTTTATATGTAGTAGACAAACCCTTGATACGGCGATAAATGCATGCGTTTATCTTTGTAATTACATTTTCAATGTTAAATAATATAAGTTACCCACAAATAGGATGATTAAGAGGGAAAAATCCTTGAAACTTTGGGATAATATCCGAAAAATGGGAAAAATATTCTAGTCCTTTCAGGAAATACAATCATCTTATTTTATAAAGGTAGGGGTGTAAAAGAAATTGAAATTGAGAAAAGAAAAAATGAAAAGTTATAAGGCCTATTGCTGTCAACGAGAAATAGAAGAAATGATGGGGATATGGAAAAGGGGTTATTATCGGAAAAATGGAGCTATACGTCAAAAATAATTTAGATTTAAATTTCCCAAAAATCACTGAATAAAAAATTCTCCATAAAGCAATATAAAAGAGTAAAAAAAATTCAAGGAGGAAATTATCATGACAGTAATTGCTCAAGTTAAACAAACATTAGCAGGATTAAAAAGTGCACAAGCAAGCTTTGAAACGTTTGCTCTTGGTACTGACAACCAACAAGCACAGCAAATTTACCAAGACGCTGCTAAACAAACCCAGTCTGTTATCGACAGTTTAGAACCACGTATCCAACAAATCGAACAAGAAGAACCTCAATACAAACAACAATAATTAGAAGTTAAAAAAGGTTGGTTGAGAGGCCAACCTTTTTTAAGTCCTTAAACAAAGGTCAAGCATGGAGATGATTTCATGAAAAACAAAAAAACTAAAGTAAAAATCTTTCTTTCATTCTTAGTAGTAATAGGGATTGGAACAGGATGTCACAACAATCAAAATCAATTGGATGAAAACCATAAGGATTTAAACATTTCACAAGTACATACAAATAAGCCCATTGATCAGTCTATTGCCAATAATGCGAAAGAAAAGATTATTATCAAAGAAGAAATTTCAGATGTAAAGGCAGTAAATACGGATAAAGAGCTGTTTACAGCAATAAAAGTTGATAACTTTAATCGTTTTCGGTTAAAGAAAATTGAAAAAGAAGTAAAATCTGTAATAGAAAAAATGTATCCAAATCTTAAAGTCATTGTATCCTCTGATAAAAAAATGTTTTGGGAACTTGAAAAATTAGAACAAAAGCTACAAAAGGATAACGCAAATATGAAAGACTTAAAAAAAGATTTCAACAACATAAAAAAGCTCATGAAGGAACAAACATAAGAGGAAGGTTAGGTCTATGGCAAACAATAAAAAGAAACAATTAACGCCTGTTCAACAGGAATATCAAACCATTCAAAAAAATCGGGAAAGAAAAAGGCCAGTCATCCAAAATTGCGTTAAGGCGTTTTTTACAGGCGGTCTTATTTGCCTTATTGGCCAGCTTATTCAAGACTTTTATATTTATTATTTTGATTTTACAGATCAAACAGCTGGAAATCCAACAGTGGGGACTTTAATTTTTATCGCTATGCTTCTTACAGGTTTTGGAGTATATGATCGAATTGCCCAATTTGGAGGGGCTGGGTCAGCCGTGCCCGTTACTGGATTTGGCAATGCCGTCATATCAGCTGCCATTGAACATCGAACTGAAGGATTTGTGCTGGGTGTAGGTGGCAATATATTTAAATTAGCAGGTTCAGTCATAGTATTTGGTGTTTTTTCAGCATTTGTTATTGCTCTAATAAAGACCATATTAATAAGATGGGGTGGTTTGTAATGTTAGCTGGCCATCGTACATGGATTTTCGAACAAAAACCTGTCATTATTTCTACTGGCACGGTTGGTGGGCCATTTGAAGCAAATGGGGCCATCCCAGAGGATTTCGATCTCCTTCATGCGGATTTATGGATCGGACAGGATTCTTATGAAAAGGCACATAAAATCCTTTTTGAAGAGGCTTGTCATAAAGCAATGGAAAAAGGGGGAATCCAAAAGGATGAAGTGCAATTTATCTTTGCAGGTGATCTAATCAATCAAATTACTCCAACAAGTTTTGCTAGTAGGACCATTGGAGCACCATATTTTGGTTTGTTCGGCGCCTGTTCTACTTCTATGGAAGGGTTAGCTTTAAGTGCCTATATCGTCAATACTAAAGGAGCTAAATATATTTTAACGGGTGCGTCAAGTCATGACACAGCAGTTGAAAAACAATTCCGTTATCCAACAGAATATGGTGGGCAAAAACCCCCTACCGCTCAATGGACGGTTACTGGTGCTGGTGCAGCTTTATTAAGTGATTCCGGAGAGGGGCCTCGCGTAACTTCTGCCACAATAGGCCGAGTAATTGATATGGGGCTAACCGATCCATTCAATATGGGGGGAGCTATGGCACCAGCTGCCGTTGATACCATCGAAGCGCATTTAAAGGAAAGAAATATTGAACCATCTTATTACGATTTAATTGTTACTGGAGATCTTGGTCAAATAGGGCAGGAGGTTTCAATGGATCTATTTAAAAAGCATGGAACCCCTATCAGTAAAGAACAGTATCAGGATTGCGGCCTTATGATTTATCGGGAGGGACAACCCGTTCTCGCGGGGGCAAGTGGCGCAGGATGTTCAGCAACAGTGGTGTACGGCCATTTATTAAACCGAATGAAAAAAGGCGAATTTAAACGAATGTTAGTTGTAGCCACGGGTGCTTTACTATCGCCGTTGTCCTTTCAGCAAAACGAAACGATTCCTTGTATTGCCCATGCAGTTTCAATTGAATATGGAGGTGAACAATAAACATGATTTATTTTTGGGCATTTGTTGTAGGTGGTTTAATTTGTGTGATTGGTCAAATTATGTTTGATGTATTTAAATTGACACCCGGACATACTTTAAGTGCTCTTGTAGTCATTGGTGCCCTTCTAGATGGGTTTGGATTATATGAACCATTGATTGATTTTGCCGGTGCGGGAGCAACAGTTCCTATTACAAGCTTTGGAAATTCTCTTGTACATGGCGCTATGCAAGAGGCTGATAAACACGGCCTAGTGGGAGTGCTAACAGGTATGTTCGAGGTAACAAGCTCTGGTATTTCCGCATCCATTGTATTTGGTATGTTAGGTGCTATAATTTTCAAACCAAAAGGATAAAGGAGACTTATAAATGACAATCGCATCAGATCTAAAACAGTCGCTTGCCAGCCTTAAAAGCATGGAAGCAGCTTTATCTACTATAGCGCTCCGTACTGAGAATATTGAATCAAAACGAACATTGCATGAAACAATGATGGTTGTACATGAGGTGGTAACTGAATTAAAAAATCGAGTTGGTGAATTAGAGCGAGAAGAATTCCAGTATAAAGGTTTCTAATTTTAACAGGAGGTGTAAAAGCAATGCCTGGATGGTTAGATATTGCGGTACGATCAATTATTTTTGTCGTTGTTCTGTTTTTGATTACAAAATGGTTAGGAAAGAAGCAAATTTCTGAATTATCATTTTTTGAATATGTTAACGGTATCACCATTGGTAGCATTGGCGCAGAAGTTGCCATGGGACTTGAGCGAAACATTTTTCACGGAATCATTGGAATTGTCGTCTTTGCAGCAATCCCCTTTTTAGCTGGTTTGCTTTCCTTAAAAAATAAAAAGTTTCGAGATTTAGTCGAAGGGAAAGGGTCTGTATTTATTAAAGATGGTAAAATTATGGAAGATAATCTCAAGAAAGAAAGATATACAACAGATGAGTTATTAGAATTGCTTCGAAGAAAAGACGTTTTTCAAGTAGCTGATGTTGAGTTTGCAGTGTTGGAGCCAACTGGGGATCTATCCGTGATGTTAAAAAAAGAGAATCAGCCTTTAACAGCAAAAGATTTAAATTTGATCGTTCCTTCTGTCAAGGAGCCTCAAACCGTCATTATGGATGGTGAAGTCATGGATGAGCCACTTGCCACCATTGGTCGAAGTCGGGATTGGTTACACACTGAATTAGAAAAACTAGGGGTTACAATTGAAAATGTATTCCTAGGACAGGTCAATTCTTATGGAGAATTAACAGTTGATTTATTTGACGATAAACTCCAAGTTGCATCCCCTCAAGAAAGGCCGTTAATCCTTTCCACCCTGAAAAAATGCCAGGCGGATTTAGAACTGTTTGCTTTAGGAACGGAATCAACGGAAGCTAAGCAAATGTACACTAAAAATAGTGAAAAACTACAAGAAGCCATTGATAAAGTGTCGTCTATATTAAAAGGATAATGTTTATTCCGCTTATTTTTATTTATCTTGTGGCGCATGACAAAAAAGTGGCATTAGTATCTGTGTTTTGCAAAAAAAGTGCAGAGTTCCGCAAAGACAAATTTTTTTTTACACGGAGAGGTGGCATACTCATCTCCATAGCATAGATAATCCTTGAGGCTGCTGACTTCTTGGCTAAAGGGGCGTGACTATAGAGCTTCGTTTCAAGTTGTAATACTCTGTATGCGTAATTACAACTTTGTGTACTTTTTCTCTGTAAAATACAGCATCCTCTTAAATCGAATCTTTAGTTAAGAAATAAAAAATTCGTCGAATTTAGACTAAGATAAGTTTTTGTGAGGTGTGAGAAGTGTCTATTTTTTTAGTTAAATTAATTTTTTTATATATTGCGTTTATTGCGGCAGTAAAAATTTTAGGAAAATCAGCACTAGCACAACTTACGCCTCACGATTTTGGAGCGATTCTTTTTTTATCTTATTTAGCTTTTGGATCCATTAAAGTAAATGGAGTGACAGAGGGGATTATTGGCATCATTGTTATAACATGCGTTCATCTAGTCATATCAAAATTAAGTTTATTAAACTGGCTAAATCCTTTTATTATAGGAAAACCGACTATTCTAATTAAACACGGTAAAATAGTATTTAGAAACTTAAGGAAAAGTAGATATCCTTTATCTGAGCTGTTGTCAAATTTAAGAACATCAGGTTATCCGGATATTCGGGATATTGAATACGTAATTTTGGAAGCAACTGGTGAACTTAGTGTTTTGCCGAAGAAAGAGTTAGCTCCTATTACTCCAAAAGATTTACATATGAAAGTGGAATACTATGGATTACCCATAGCTGTTGTAATTGAGGGAAAAGTACAAAAACGCAATTTAAAATTAATCAACAGGAATGAAGAGTGGCTAAATAAAGAACTAAAAAGAAAGGGATATGATCGAATCAATAATATTTTCTACGCTTCGGTTAGAGAAGCTGATCATTCATTAATTGTTAACACATATGAAGTAAACGAATAGGTGTAAATTGGTTTTTAGCTTATAACGTAACACTAGAAGAGTGAGTTACTGCTTAAATACTCGATGAAGGGATAACAAATTAGAACAACATTGTTTTGAATATTTGGTGAAAAACTTATTGACTTTTGCAAAAAACATAAATACATTGTTAGTCAGTTCAAATATTCTTAAGATAAATATTAAATATACATCATTATTCAATTTCTAATGAATCAATAATATTGAATAATGTTAGTAGATAAGGGCCTTTGTCGGTATTTCCTGAAGTTTGCCATTTTTTGTCGCACTGTACGAATTGAAAGAGCCGTCAGCTTTATTGACTAGATTATATTAGTCAATAAAGCTGATGGAGTTGAAAAGGAAAAAGTTATTTGTTCCTCTTTGCTTGGCTGCCAGAAATCAAAAAAACTTTTGGACATTACATCACTTTTCAATTCAACTTTATGAAGAAAAGTATCCATAGACTTTAAAAATTTTTTTATAGAAAATCCCTATTTAGGTAAAATCCCACTCACCCATTGTCTCTGCCTAACATCTATACCCTATTCTTAATTTCAAGATTGCTACATATTATTAGATTAAAAATAAGGGATAAGGTGATCGTTATTTTTCAGAAATTAATAGCTATTTTTATTGGCAGTTTGTTATTAGGAATTGGAGTAAATGCGTTTTTAATTCCTAATCATTTAATAGATGGTGGAATTCTTGGGATTGCTTTATTGCTTCATTACTATTTTGATTTGTCAACAGGAATAACCTTGATTGGATTAAGTATCCCTATTTGTATAATTTCCTCAATAAATAACAGAGAATACTTTTTTAGTAATTTGCAAGGCTTGTTGGTCTCCTCTTTATTTATTGATTTGCTTGCTCCTCTTCGTTCTCAATTTTTCATTTCCGACCTTTCAAGTGCACTAATCGGAGGTACAATAATCGGAACAGGTGTTGGGCTAATGCTTCGATATAAGACAAGCACTGGAGGAACTGATCTACTTGCCAAAATTATTTCTCAAACTTTTTCCATAAATATAGCACTTATAATAATACTCATTGATGGAATCATTGTATTAGCAGGATTTACTGTACTGAAAGTAGATAACTTTCTTTATTCATGTGTAGCTATCTCAACTGTCGGTCTAACAACCTTCTTAATTGAAGGGATTCACAAGAACACCATTTGAAAAAGGTCTATAGGTGATAAACCAAATAAGAAAATTTACAGGGAAAATGCCTATACATAGGACAATAGTGGAACATATTATAGTTTAGGTTTTTCGAAAAGATGAAATTAAGGGGTTGTTTTTTTGAAAAGGAACATGAATATGTGTATTTCCTGTGGGATTTTTTCTGAAAAAAGTCGACTTTCAGTGTCACCTATAAGTCCACTTCACTTTAACAGAAGGTACTGTCCTGAATGTTATCCTAAAGTCTTAGAAGAATACACCAGAGTTTATTGGGGTAATACCTGTATCGCTAATACTCCTCCTTAAATTAGGTGTTTTTGACACCCTTAAAATTCCGAAAGTGGATGGTATTGCCTGTCCAGAACTAGTCGACTATAAATGTCCATATATAATTCAAAACATTTCGACCTTTATTTTGGAGAAAGGGAAAGACGTCCCACATAATGTATAACTTTAACCAACAGTTATACAGGAGACTTCATATGGTTATTGTAGCCTTCTTTTCAGTTTGGAATGTTTACAGTATAACTTGGATGTATACCCTCACGATTCGCTATTGCAACCACATCATCAATTGACAGTGGAATAAAACCTTGAATTTCTGACTTAGGTATATCTAAATTTTCAACTGCCCAAGGGAAATCTAACTGTTATGATAAAACTCAATTGTTGTTTTTTGCCAATTTGGAGCAATAAGGCATACCGTTTGAAAACAGACGGTGTGCCTTATTGCTGTTAATATTTATTCATCTATATTATCTGGATCATTTACATCTTTAGGATCTTCAATGGGTTCTTCTGCATCAGGGACTAAATCAGCTTCATCATCTTTATTTTCATCTATATTATCTGGGTCATTTACATCTTTAGGATCTTCAATTGGCTCTTCTGTATCTGGGTCCACATCATTTTCATCTATATTATCTGGGTCATTTGCATCTTCAGGATCTTCAATGGGTTCTTCTGTGTCAGGATCTACATCCACTTCAGGTGGTGGTGGATCCTTATCCTCTTCTACATTATTACACCCCAATAACATGATGGCAGATAGAAAAACTGCTGTTAATAGCCTTAACCACTTTAGATTCATTTTTATCGTCCTCTCTATTGGTTGTTTACTTTCAATATTATCTTCTCCTTCCACTTTTTTATACGAACATTTTAACTTAACATCAATAAAATTAAGGTCCTTAATCACCAAACAGTAGCGGCCTAGGTGTCAGGAATTGGAGATAAAAAATGTAGTACAGAAAAGTTTTTTGATAATCTTACAGTCAAAGTTCAAATAGAGGCTATTGATGGGGATAGGGAAAAGAGGCTTCTATCAAAAAAATGGTGCCATTTGTCAAAAATAATTATATAACAGGGGTTTTTGGTCATTTAAAAACAGGAAAAAGAAAAAATTGGAAGTGATAAAAAATATTCTTATACATCATTCTAATAAGGAAATGAGTTTACAAGCAAAAATAATGAACAACAAGTAAGACAACAAAACAAACAAAGGAGCAAGTGTTATGCGATTACCCGAAGACTTTATAAGAGCTAGGCATAAAAAAGAAGGGTTAAGTTTAGATCAATGCTTTTCAAATCCTATCATACATAGGGAGATACATGGGAATAAGGTATTCGTTCCATTAGATTTAAAGAGAATTTGGAATCAATAAAAGTTTTTAGCAATGAAATATAGCAACCGTTTTGATTATACGGCTATTTTATATATAAGGGGTCCCACCAACAAAAAGCGCTTAAAACATACGCTAAGCATAATTCGTCATTAATAAAGCCGATTTTTCCTCAACTTATGAGAAATAATCGGCTTTATGGATAAGGGGACAATCGATTGTCAAAATGAATCCATTCCTAAATACTATTTAAAACCCGGTTGATGTGAAACCATTACCATAATCTAAAAAAAGAGTATTATTCGGGGTGACACAAAAATAATTTATTCAAGTGGGTTAACGGACTAGTGCGCCTAATATATGTGATATATATAAAGATATCTTACCATAGTGTAACGGGAGGGTAGTGATTTAGTACAGGATATCTGATGTTAAAAAGACTCCGGCAGGAGGAACGCCGTTCTGATATATAGGAGGTTCAGTGAGTGCTGTATCAGTTGTAGCAATCCAAGTTCCGTACTCACCTGCAAGCAAAGAGGGAGGTTTCATAATAAACCGTCCACTTAAAACGAAATGACGAATTCTAATCGAGGGATCATCAAATATAGTTAAGTTACCAAAAAATGTGGCATATGGTGAATCAAAACTTATTTGTTTGGTGTTTTCTTCCCAATACCCATTAATTTGAATAGGTGTACCACGAAAATTAATTGTACCAGATACTTTATTATTACCTGTAATAGAATTAATGATGAGTACTCCCCAAATAATGGGTCGACCGGCTATAGAAGCCGAAATACCCCATTTTGATGGAAAAGGTATACTAACCATGAGTTTCTGTGCAGTTTGCAAAAGTTGATTCCTCGTTTCGTAATAATCATAAATACAAGAGTTTAAAGTTTAATTTCTATCTATACATCAGAGTGTTAAAAAAAGAAAGAAAGTCTAATAAATTATTTTAATATTTATTCATTTCGAATCTTCCATATTCGGTTTCGAACATTTCATTTACTTCCCAAGATTCAACGGTTTTATAAGCTGTTTGTTGATCAAAGCCTTTTCCCAGAAGGTAGGCCATTGCGGCAATTTCAGTTAGCGCATGTTCATAGGAAGTAAGAGCAACTTCTTTTAGACCATAATCAACAAAAGGCTTTATTGCCATTAATGTTTCACTTTTCAAATCCTGATCCGAATTTTCTCTCTCATCGGATTCATTACCCTCTAGATTTGGATGTGCTTCTTTGTATAGCACCTCCCACTGTTCATACAGACTTGTAGCTGTCTCAAAGTCCTCAGAGTCTACTGTTAAATTTTTTTGTAATTTACTCATTAAATTACGCCATGTCTCTTCCCATTCCTCTAAAGTTCTTAAGTCAAAGAGTTTTGCGAACTTCGGTTTCACACTTTCCCAATGAACATAAATGTCGGTACACCATCCCAATAAATATTTATAGTTTTCCGTTTGGGCTTCCATTTTTTTATCACCCTTTTTAAATTTTTTCACTTCTAAAAAAAGAAGCAATATCGCGTGTAAAATGAGGTTAAATACCTTTTAAAACCAATTTACACTTCTATGGTATGTTTCACTTATGTCCCTAGACTAGGCATTTGTCTCATTTAACAAAATAAATTTTGTTTTCTTTCCAAACGGATAAATATGTTGCATTCTGCAAGGATAATTTTCCTTTGCAAACAAGGCCGGTGTTAAAAGTATAAAGGCATTTTTAAAACGTTCTTAACAAACAGATAAAGAGCAGGTAAGCTGAGGAACTTGATAAAAACCTGAAGGAAAGCCAACTCAATCGATTATGAAGTATATATAGGGGTCCTGCCGACAAAACGCGAATATTATACGCTAAGCAGATGTATTAGAATAAAAAGTCAATTCCATACATTAAGAATTGACTTTTGTGTAATTAATGAAGCTCCTTCTATGTAATTTCGCTACTTAATATAGTTCCAGAATTACTCTTTTATCGTTCTTAATAATGTCCGTCTTGGTATTTCAATTTTCCTGAGTTCACTAAATTAACTTGAATGTTGATTTGCTCGATACTATCCTTATTTAAGAAAAATCGCTTTTCTTTTATCTCTTTATTCCATTTCTGGGGGTTCTCACGATATAATATTTCTCCTAACTTATAAACATCCGAATTTATCTCTACTCCTTTCTCAAAAGTCTTTAAAATCTCATCCCTTATTATTTTTTCAGTGTTAGCAATTAACTTATTTTCACTAATTTCCTTTAACTTTTCGTTTATTCCAGCTTGTACGACTATGTTAATGTTATATATCACTTGTTCGTTATGGATAACAGGTGTAATTTTTATCTTGGGTTTTTCTAATACTATAGAAACAATAGGTTGGTCATCTTCAACTATCCACAAAGGAGATCGAACAGTTTTTTCATCCATCCATCTTAGACCGTTTAAATCAGATTCAGAAAGCCAGCCTTGCAGATGCTTATTCCTTACAAAGAAAGCACCGTCATTTCTTAACAATGGTGCTTTATTATCTTCCTCTTTCCAATTTTCAGTGGATATTTTTATAGAAGGAATGTAAGCTGTTTGCCCAACAGGATCGCTATCTCGTATGAATTGGAAAAATTGAATAGGTTGTATGTAGGATCTTTGCTTATATCCTTCTCTTGGTTCGTGAAGAATGGTCGAAAGTCCAGATAAGGTGAAAAATGATTTTGTTTTAAATACATCTTCAATGGATTCCTTTGTAGCATACAATAAGATATTATATCGTATTTCCCGATACCGATTAATAAAATCAATAGAGGTTTTAATATCTTGCTCAAGTAGTTTATTGCTCAAAATTAGTGTAGACACATGTCCCCAAAAAAGTCTTTGTTGTGCATCCTTGTATAATTGATTTAATGCTTCTGTCATCGTAATTCCTTCACCTCTCCCAATCCAAACCGGTGGCTGCTTATCAGGTCTGGCGCCTTCTAGTCTAGCCACATTAGAAAAGTCCAGTAATTGAGCATAGGCTATATATTTTCCATCTTTATAGTCCATTCCAAGTGCTGCAACATAGTAAGTATCTTGTACTTCTTTGATATTCCAACATCCCGATAACACCGAACTAAAGAGAGTTATTATGCTTATTAAAAAGAGTTTACGTTTTTTCAATATCGTCACTCTCCTTCATCCGTCTTTGAGCTATCACGAGTACGAACATAACTTACTCGCTCTCTATAACTTTTCCATGGTAATCGAAACAGTGCTTTAAAAAAATCCGAACTAAACTTCGGAAATACTAAAGCTAAGTAAGGGATTCCGAAAGAACGTAACCTCGCTATATAAATAACGATAACAAATCCTGCAATCATAAAACCGTATAGACCCATAAAAATCGAACAAACAAGAACAAAGCCTCTGAGAATAGATATTGCACTTGCTAATATTTGGTTCACTAGTGTATACC
>Ga0182742_1003422_pt1 | contig 15566 bp, 17 predicted proteins | sample eDN5th37CBELigMG_FD_128880 | JGI IMG/M metagenome (GOLD analysis project Ga0182742, IMG submission 128880) | Enriched Miracle-Growth compost microbial communities from Emeryville, California, USA - eDNA 5th pass 37_C BE-Lig MG (version 2)... ...
AAAAAAATGGCATTTAAAATAGGTAAAATTAATATGGTATAGTTTGTATCAATTTTTTTATATTATTTTTAGTCTTATTAATTATTTTTTTATAATTTTTTATTTAAAGCAATATAATAATTAATTTAAATATTTGATTTTATTTATTTGTATATAAATCTAAACAAGTGTTATTAGTTATTATCATATTTCTGATTACTTATTATATTTGTGTATCTATTGTTATGTATGATTACCTTTTTAGTTTTTCACATTTTGATCGTAAGCAGTTAGAAGTTTTAAAGAGAGAATTGTTTACTCAATCTAAATATGATGTGTTTTTTTTAACTCGTAAAAACTTCTCTCAACATTATAACTCAACATATATTAATTTGAAAAAGATATTATTTGGTAAATATTTAGTAATAAGAGGTAATGGGGATATGTCTTTAGAATCTATTTATAATAATTTGAAAAATGTAATATCATATATTAATAGCAATGAAATGAATTTAAATTTTTTTTGCTTGGTATACAATCAAAATTATTATTTCTATGATTTTTTTACTTTATCATCAGAGTATAACTCAAATACATTGTATAATATTACTAAACAGTCTTACCAAAGTAATTTATTATATGGTTTACAGATAAATTATTTCTTATTTTTTTATTTTTATATTCGCATTTTTAATTTAAATCACTTAATGAATTTAAGTATGAATAAACATTTTTATATAGATAAGTAGATGATTACAATTAACCAATTATTATTCAATCATAGACGTAAAAGTAAAAAGACTAAAACACATGTTCCTAGATTACAAGGTTGCCCACAAAAACGTGGTGTAGTTATTAAAGTTTTTGAACAAACACCTAGAAAACCTAATTCTGCGAAACGTAAATGTGTTAGAGTTAAATTAAGTTCTGGTCAAAAAATTTCATGTCATGTTCCTGGTATCGGTCATAATTTACAACAACATTCTGTTGTATTAGTACGTGGTGGTAGATGTCAAGATCTAATTGGTGTTAGATATAAACCGATTAGAGGTAAATTTGATCTATTAGCAGTTAAAGGTCGTATTACTAGAAGATCTAAATTTGGACTAGGTAGTTTAAAAAAAAAATAATGAACAAAATGATAATATTGTATATAATAATTATATTATAATAGATATTATTATATTTCTTAAACAGAAAGTGATAAAAATGTAAATTTATTATGTGTGTATAGCTCAGTGGTAGAGCAATTGACTTTTAATCAATTGGCCGTAAGTTCAAGTCTTACTACACACATGATAATTTATATTATGTCCTTTACAGTGTCGCCAAGTGGTAAGGCATACGGTTTTGGTCCGTATATACGTGGGTTCGATTCCTTCCACTGTAAAGGTATTTAATAGTAATATAATTTCTATTACTATCAATTATAATTTAGTTTACAAGTCATTAATTATTTTATTAGTTATTAATAAAATAATTAATGAAATCTTTTATTAATTATTAATTTTATGAAAAATAAAAAAAATGTACTTGAACAAAAACAAGCCGTTAAAGTTTTAGAAGTTTTTGTTAAATTGAATATCAATTCAATGGAAGCTTCTTCTAAAGAACCAATTGGTCCTACATTAGGTCAATATGGTGTGCCAATTAATGAATTTTGTAATATATTTAATACTAATTCTAATATTTATGAAGAACAAATTCCACTAAGAGCACATATTTTAATATATACTGATAAAACTTTTGAGTTAGATATAAAAATACCTACTGTTTCTTATTTTTTAAGAACTTCTTTATTAATTGAAGAAGTAGATTTATTTAAATCTAAACGTAAACCTGGTTATATCGATTTAAGAAATAACTTTTTACCAATATATGATAAAAATACTCTTTATACAATACTTAAATATATGTCAGATAATCTTATTTTTATAATTAATTTAAAAAGTTTTTTTAAGAAAACAATTGGAATTATTCGTTCTTCTGGTTTTTTTTTTTATTTCATCTGATAACTTAGTTTATTGTTTTGCGTATTGATAGTTAGTGTTCTAAATCGTTTAAATGATAATATTAATTATTACTTTCGTGAATTAAATATAAAAAGAATAAATTTAATTAATCAAAAATTTATTCAATTTCCAAATACTGATGATTTTATTTGCTATCGTATTTTTAAATATGATAGTACAATTAACAGTAAACCATACATTGAAACATTCTTTTTACGTGCACGTGAACATGCCCCAATGCTATTAGATACATTAATTTACCTAAAAGATGTTAAAGATGATTCTTTAGCTTTTAGACGTTCTTGTAGAGAAGGTATTTGCGGTAGTTGTGCTATGAATGTAAATGGTGTTAATACATTAGCATGTATCTATAGAATTGATCAACATGTTTCTTATGTATTTCCTTTTTTAAACATTTATCCTTTACCACATATGGTAATCGTTAAGGATTTGATTGTAAATATGAAACATTTTTATAATCAATATCGTTCTATTAATCCTTTCTTAATGAAACATTACGAAATTAATTTACTATCTAGTATTTCAACTAGTAAATATAATACACAGATTTATGTGTCTAGACCAACTGTTGAAAATTTACAATCTAAGTCAGATAGACGTATGTTAGATGGATTATATGAATGTATTTTGTGTGCTTGCTGTTCTACTAGTTGTCCTAGTTATTGGTGGCACGCTGAAAAATATTTAGGTCCTGCTATATTATTACAGGCATATAGATGGATTATTGATTCCAGAGATTTAGCATTTGAATCTAGATTAGAGTTTTTTAATGATGCTTATAAATTAAAAAGATGTCATTTAATTTTAAATTGTATTAGATGTTGTCCAAAAAGATTAAGTCCTGCAACAGCTATTTCTAATATTAAATATATGACACACTTATTAAATGTTGAAAAATCTAATAGTAAATAATTGATAACATAATAATTTCTTTCTTATTTGATAAGAAAATGAGTAGATACTTAATTTCAATATTACCAAATTATATATATAATATTAATAAAAAAGAATATTATTATATTACAACACATAAACAGTATTTAAATAATTTATTAAGTTTTTTATTTTTACATATGAATGTGCAAGCAAAAACTTTTATAGATTTATGTACAGTTGATATTCTTCAAAATAGAGATAGATTTGTATTAGTTTATCAATTTTTATCTCATTATTTTCATAATAGATTTTTTGTAAAAGTAAATTTAAATGAAATAGGTAGTATTTTTTCTATTTGTTCTTTATATCCTAGTGCTTCTTGGCATGAAAGAGAAGCTTGGGATTTATTTGGTATTAACTTTGTAGGTAATCATGATATGCGACGTATTCTTACTGATTATGGGTTTCAAGGTTTTCCACTACGTAAAGATTTTCCTTTAAGTGGTTTTGTTGAAGTTTCTTATTGTGAAGTATTAAAAAATATAAAATATTCTTCTGTAAGTTTCATACAAGAATTTCGTTTATTTGATACTAAGAGTCCTTGGGAATTTTATCATAAATAGAGTTTTTATTTTATTCTATTCTCTATATTTGATTTGATATTATTTATTAGTCGATAATATCTATTAGTTACTCTGATTACTTTTTAGATACATATTTATTATGTTTAACGATCATTCTTTAAAAAATAAAAATATATTTATTTATTTCGTTTATAGATTCTTTTACTTTTTTAAAACAGAATTTATTAACGTGCCTGCTCCATTGATGATTTCTTGGATAGCACATCTTTTCTTTAGTTATGTTTGGGTAATGTTTGATCCATTTTATTTAGGTTTTCAACATTGCCTAAGTATAAATATTTTTGATTTAAACTTAAATTTTGGAATAGATGGTTTATCTTTATTTTTTATTTATCTTGTTTCTTTTTTATTACCTTTATGTTTAATTAATATTTATTATAACCAAAGTTTTAGTATTTCTGCTAGAAACTCATATGGTATTGCATTACTAAGTATTAGTTTTTTATTAATTGTAGTTTTTTACACTTTGGATATTTTAGTTTTTTATATCTTTTTTGAAGGTGTATTAATTCCTTTTTTTGCATATATAGGTATTTCTGGTTATAAGAAAAGAAGAATTCATGCTGCATTTTTATTTTTTTTTTACACTTTATTTGGTTCTTTATTTATGTTAGTATCTATTTTTTCAATTTATTTGCATGCTGGTACTACTGATATTGAATTACTTTGGTTAAGTGAATTTACTAATATTAATGAACATTTCATTTGGTTTGCATTTTTTTTATCATTTGCTATTAAAGTTCCAATGTTTCCATTTCATATTTGGTTGCCAGAAGCTCACGTTGAAGCACCTACTGAAGGTTCTGTTTTTCTAGCAGCTATTTTATTAAAATTAGGTACTTATGGTTTTTTACGTTTTTTATTTCCTATTTTTCCTAGTGCTACTTATTATTTTTCACCACTAGTTTTATTAATGGCTACTCTTTCTGTATTTTATACTTCATTAACTACATTGAGACAAATAGATATTAAAAAAATTATTGCATATTCTTCAGTAGCTCACATGAATGTTTGTATGATTGGTCTTTTTTCTTTTCATATAACTTCTTTAAATGGATCTGTATTTTTAATGATTGGTCATGGTATCGTTTCTGCTGGTTTATTTTTTATGGTAGGATTTTTATATAATAGATATCATAGTAAAATTATTAAGTATTACAGTGGTTTAGTTCATACTATGCCTTTATTTTCTATATTTTTCTTCTTATTTTTACTAGGTAATATAAGTATGCCACTAACTAGTAATTTCATTGGTGAGTTATTAGTAGTAATTGGTACTTTTAATGCAGGTAACTATATTCCTTTATTTTTTGTTGGTTTTAGTATACTAATTTGTTCTATTTATTCATTGTGGTTATATAATAAAATGATATTTTTAATGCCTAATAATAGATATATAAAACAGTTTGTAGATATTAATTTCTTAGAATTCAGTGTAGTATTACCATTAATTTTATTAATGTTATTTGTTGGTATTTATCCAAATCCATTTTTTCAAATAATTAATCCTGCAATTAATTATAATTTTTTTGAACTTTTAAGTATTAACTAATTTATAGTATATATCATTAATTAGTTAATAGTTTTGAACGCGAAAATCATTCATTGTTATTATTTATTTTTATGGCAGCTCCTAAAAAAAAAAAAACACATATGAGAAAAAATATTAAGTATAAAAAATCAAATAATATTTTATTAAATAGAGTATATGGATTTCAAATACAAAAAAATAGATATATGAATCACGACGTTGATTATTTTACTAATAGCCAACGTATGTCTAATCCAAATGGTAGTAGATTGAAACTTAGAATTGATGATATTAGATTTAAATAGTGGATTTGAAGTACTAGTTAATAAGTGCTTCAGTTGTTTATTCTAGAATTTTAGAATTTATATCTTTGATTTTAGTTTTAGTATGGCTAAAATAAAGTCTTTGATTCTGATTTGGTAAATATGCTTAGACATAAATATTAAATCAGTTTCTTCTGATTACTTATTAATTTATTGTATTTCTATCTGCAATGAATACTTCAATGGTATATTTATTATTATTACCTGAAATTTATTTTATTTTTTTAGTATTATTTTTTTTAACATATACTACTATTGTTAATTTATCAAAAACTTATAATTTTCCAAATAATACAAAAAATTATTTATTTTTCTTTTTATTATGTATTATTAATGTAATGTTTTTAATGTTAAATTATGTTAATATCGGTGAATTTAGTATATTACAGTATATACAAAAAGATAATTTTGCTAGCATATTACAGTTAATTACTTTATTTTTTACATTTTTATTATCATTTTTAATGTATGATTATTTAAAGCACAATAAGTTTAATCAATTTGAATTATATGTATTATTCTTATTTGCTGCATTAAGTATTTGTCTATTGGTTATTTCTAACCATATGACAACTTTATACTTAGTATTAGAATTACAGGGATTCAGTTTTTATATATTAACTGCTTATAATAGAAATAATCAATATTCTGTTGAATCTGGTTTAAAATATTATATTTTAGGTTCATTTTCCTCTGTTCTTTTATTATTTGGTATTTCTTTTGTTTATGGTTTTACTGGTTTACTTTCTTTTCAAGAAATTGAAGTATTCTTAAATAACTTTAATTATTATATAAAAAATATTAGCGTACATTTTTTACATATTAGTTTTTTATTTATTATGATTAGTTTCTTATTTAAATTGTATGCAGCTCCTTTTCACTTATGGGTAAGTGATATTTATCAAGGTGCTCCTACTATGGTAACTGCTTATTTTGCTTCAGTACCTTTAATTTCTACTTTTTTTATTTTCAGTAAATTAATGTTAAACACATTCTATTCTTTTAATTCTATTTATTCACCAATAGTTGGAATTACTATTGTATGTTGTATTGTATTAGGTACTTTTGGTGCATTATATCAAAAAAAAATAAAAAGACTATTAGCTTATAGTTCTGTTACTAGCATTGGTTATTTTTTAACTATGTTTTTATCTGATAGTGGTTTCTTAACTAGTAACGTATTCACTTATATTTTTTTATATAGTTTCAGTTTACTAACTTTATTTAGCTTATTATTACAGTTATTTTTGAAGAAAAAAAATGTATGTATTGAAAATATTTCAATGTTAAGTGGTTATTTTAAAAATAATGTATTTATATCATTATTATTTTTATTTATTTTCTTTACACTTGCTGGTGTACCACCATTCTCCTTGTTTATTGGTAAATTATTTTTATTAACTAGTATTACATATTTAAAAATGTTTCAGTTTTTATTTTTAGCTATAATTTTTACTATTTTAAGTGGTTTTTATTATTTAAAAATAGTAAAAATTATTTATTTCAATAATTTTAAATCTTGGGATTATTTTGCTAAAATTAGTTACGTTCCAGCATTTATTATTAGTTTCTGTATATTATTACAATTTTTATTTTTCTTAGATCCATCTATAATATTAGTATTTTTTCAGTACGTGTCTTATAGTTTAATTTAATATTATGTCATAGAAAAATATATTTTATTAATGTATTATTGATTACTTACTTTTTATGTTATATTTCTATAACATTTATATATTCTTTTGATTACTTAGTTATACTTATAAATTCCATGCAAAAAACACAAATTAAATTATATACTTTTATAACACTTTTTCTTTTACTAATTTATATATTTTTTTTTTATATTTTTGAATTTTTTACAATTACACATTTCATACATGAGCACCAAAATTCTCCTAATATTGAAAATAATACAGAAGATAGTTCAGGCAATACTATTCTATGTGATGTCGAACCACAAAATAATATACTTAATACTTCGTTGTGTGAAAAAACTACTTTAGAAAAACCAATTTCTTTAAGAGATGATAAGGAATTTCAAGAATCAATTGCTCGTATGGAGGAACTAGTAGAGTATAGTCGTAGTGATAGTATCCCTTCACCATCTTCAGAACACATTGATACAAATGTAGGTAGTGAGTCTACTCAATCATTTGATGAAGGTAGTAGATTTGTTCTATCTTTTGATGGTGAGCTTAGTTCTCAGATACAAAGTTTAGATAGTAAAAATAACATAGAAGAAGAACAAATTGCGCAGGAAAGAGAATTTTTTTCGAATTTTGATAATTATTTTGATCATTTATCTGATCTCCATGTAAATAATCAACAAAATATTAATAATAATAGTCAGTTGGGTATAAATATAGATGAAAATGAAGATATAAATAATAGATCTGAAATTAGTGTTGATAATTTATCAGATATATCAGATACAAACTTCGATTATCTATTGGAAGCAAGTTTGCTTAGTGATGTTGAATATACTGATTCTGATACAGATACTGATAGTGATATAGAACCTATTGAATTAAATAATTATTTACCACCACAAAAATCTGCATTTGAAGGTATTGATATCAGTAAAATGGATCAAAATGTTGCATTGCAAATATTTTTAAATAAAATGGCTGAAGACCTTCCAATGTTAAAAAATAATTATAATAATGAAGAACTTGGTATAGGTAATACATTTACATCAGAGTCGAATTCTGATATAAATAATTTAGATAATTCAAAACCAAATAAAATGCTAAATATAAATTCAGATAATACTTTGAGTGTGAATGTAGTAGGTAAAGAAACATCCAATGTTTCAGACATTGACAAATCTACTACAACTTTTATGGATAGAAGTGATTTGAAAAAAAAACGTATGAATCAAAAAATGTTTGGGTTTTCTGGACGACATCAATAGAAAAAAGTAATGGAATCATTAAGAATATATATATTATATATTATACTATAATATACACACAGTACCAAGGGTAGATGAATTCCGAATGAATATTCGGAATTCATATAAAAATGAAGAAATAATATAAAAAGATAAGAATTAAATATAGTATAGGAAGAATAGATATAAACTATATATATATTATATAATAAATATAAATATAATATAGGATCCATAGCTCAGTGGTAGAGCATTCGCTTGATAAGCGAATGGTCAGTGGTTCAAGTCCACTTGGATTCATATGTAAATAAATCTATCATTTGGTGAAATAGTAAGACACGGGATATTAAATTGTCTTAGCCTAAGGCTGTGCAGGTTCGAATCCAGCAATGAAATATAATAAACAGATGAATGAAATTAATGAAAATAAAACAATTATTATCAGTATTATCAGTATTATTAATATTATTGTGTGTAATAGTAATATTGTTAAAGGAAGGGTATATAGTAGAAGAAAATAGTATAAAGGAAGAGATGGTAGAAAAAAATAATATAAAAGAAGAGAAAGCAGAAGAAATAATAAATAGCTTTCCAATATTGGAATCATTAGTAGAAAAGGAAGAAGTAAATAGAATAAGTTGGGAGAATAGTAGAGATGAGCATCTATATGTAGTGGAACAAGAACCAGAAAAGTTAAAGAAATTAATAAAAAATATAGCAGAGCATCCAGAACTATCAGCAGCAGAAAAAGAATTCACCATATCAACAATAAGGTATAGTGGTAACTGTCCTTTGGAATGTTTAGATGGTTATTCAAAATATAAAAGAGAATTTGAAGAAAAAAATCCTTCAGGAATAGATCCAGAAACAAATTATACATTTGAAGAATTAATAAATTATCATGCATCATATGCAGAGAGGGTGAGGGAGGAATTAGAAAAAAATAAAGAAAAAGAATTTTTTATGAACTAATAACCTATGAAACAGCGTCCGGTCATAGGAAAAAAGTGAGGGCGCATGAAATAGTGGCAAAAAATTCCCACAGCGATTGATGAGGTCACAAGGAATGAAGGGAATGGATGAAGAATATGGGAATGATGTGCAGTCCATTTGAACAATTCCAAGTACAATACTTATATAAAACAGAGTATTTTTATATAACAGATACATTATTAATAAGTGCATTTATAGTAATGTTAATGCAATTAATATATGTATTAGTAGGAATGAAAGAAAATCACTACCATGTAAGTATAGCAGGAGTGATATTAAAAGCTATATATAGTTTTATTTATGACATAGTATATGAATATTTAAATGAAGAAGGTAAAAAATATTTTCCTTTCTTTTTTTATCTATTCATGTTTATAGTAATAAGTAATGTAATAGGTATATTACCATATAGCTTTACAATAACAAGTCATTTATCTATAACATTTAGTTTAGCATTTATGATTTGGTATGGTATGTTTATAGGTGTAGGTGCAGATAAATATGGTATAAAAATATTCTCAATGTTTTTTCCAAAAGATATTCCATTTGCACTAGTGCCATTATTAGTATTTATTGAAACAATTTCATTTATATTTAGATCTATTAGTTTAGCATTACGATTATTTGCTAATATCGTAGCAGGTCATATACTATTAGATACAATAGCAGTAGTAGTACATAAATTAATTTATCCAGCTTACTATATTTCAGGTAAAACAGTATTAATCGGTATGTTACCAATAGTAATAACAGTAGTACTAATCTTATTTGAAGGTGTAGTAGCAATTTTACAAGGATATATTTTTGTAGTATTAGGCTGTATTTATTTAAAAGATATGATAGCATTACATTAATATTGTTTAAATATAAACATAGTAAGCTGATATGAAAAATATAAGATATTTTTTAATTTATATATCACTACTAGTAGTGTTACAGATGTTATATTTTTCGATATATAACATACCGATATATAAGATCTATTGTGAATTAAATAATTACTATTTAAATAGTCAAAATTTATATGACCAAATAAATTACAAATACTATATTTACGTAGAACTGAATAATAGTTCTTATGATACTTGCGGAGATAGTGCAGGAATAAATAGTAGAACATTAGTAAATGAAGCAGCGAAATATATAAATGAAGAGGTTCTTGTAAGAGATATAGAAGAGGGAAATAGTCTTATATATAATATAGACAGGTATTATTCCTTTAGGGGGCAAAGTAATACAGAAAATAAAATATCTCTTTTAAGCATAGACTCATTAAAGGGCGAAACAAATTTATATATAGTAGTATTTAAGGCGGCAACAACTAATGTTAATTTAGTTGAATTCATTACATTACAAAATAGTATGTATATTGCTCCGAGTGAGACATATTTAGTTTTTTTTAGAATATATAATCCTACAGATTATATAATAAAGGGAATAAGTATATATTTTATATCTCCTAATACTGTAAGTGTATACATACTAAAAATACAATGTTTTTGTTTTGATGAATTATTGTTATATGGATTTGAGTCAGTAGATTTACCTATTTTATTTTATATTTCATCTGAAATTATTTCATTAAATTTAAAAATAGTTGCATACGTACAAATTCATATAACATATTTGTTTATTTTAAATAATTTTTAATAGAGAATTTCTTCTTTATTAAAAATTAAATTCATTGATTACATAGATAAAAGGGTTAAAAAATAAAATGTTTAATAAATTAAATAATATTTTATTAGCTGATGCGAGTGTTAGAAGGGTATATCAATTTTTAATGTACTACCCAACACCACAAAATATAAATTATTTCTGGAATTATGGTTTCATGGCCGGAATGTTTTTAGGTATACAATTAGTAAGTGGTATATTCTTATCAATGTTTTATACACCACATATAGATTATGCATTCGATAGTGTTCAACATATAATGAGAGATATTAATTATGGTTGGTTCATTAGATATGCACATTCAAATGGTGCTTCATTCTTTTTTATAGTAATTTATATACATATTTTAAGAGGTATTTATTATGGTTCATATTTAAAACCAAGATTATTTGTTTGGTTTTCTGGTGTAATAATATATATCTTAATGATGGGTACTGCTTTCTTAGGATATGTATTACCATGGGGTCAAATGAGTTATTGGGCTGCTACAGTTATCACTAATTTTTTAACTGTTATTCCAGTAATTGGTAAAGATGTAGTTTATTGGGTATGGGGAGGTTATGCAATTAATAACTCAACATTAAACAGATTCTTTAGTTTACATTATTTATTACCTTTTGTTATTGCTGTATTTGCATTATATCATATCTATACATTACACAAAACAGGTAGTTCTAATCCATTAGGTATAAGAACAAGTAAATTAGATAAAATTAATTTCTATCCATTTTTCTTAGTTAAAGATTTATTTGGTTTATTTATTATGTTTATCGTATATTTAATTTTTGTAATTAAGTATCCAGAATTATTAGGTCATACTGATAATAATATCAAAGCTAATCCACTAGTTACTCCAAGTCACATTGTACCAGAATGGTATTTTCTACCAATGTATGGTATTTTAAGATCTATTGAAAGTAAAACATATGGTATTATCTTAATGTTCTTATCTATGTTAGTATTATTCGTATTACCTATCTTAGACAAAGGTAGTGAAAAAAATAATCATTTTAGAATGTTCAATAGAATTATGTTCTGGATGTTTACATTTAATTTCGTGTTCTTAGGATATTTAGGTCACCAATTACCAGTATACCCATACATACAATTAGGTGTAATATGCTCACATTTTCATTTATTTTATTTCTTAATATTACCAATAATTAATGGAGCTAGATTTCAAAATTATTTTACTTTATTAAAAGTAAAATATTAATTTAGTTTACCTATAAGGTAAAAGTATCTCTTATCCTGAAGACTTAGGGATAGGAACTCTTTGTTTGTTTTTTATTCAATAAAAACAATTTTATATGTTAAACAAATCCTATTTTATAGTAACAGAATAGGAAAATAACTAAGATTAAGTGCTAACAGAACAATCAAAACAAATAAAAAATTTTATGTTAAATTTTGGTCCTCAACATCCAGCAGCACATGGTGTTCTAAGATTAATTTTAGAATTGGATGGAGAAATTATTAAAAATGCAGACCCACATATTGGATTATTACATAGAGGTACAGAAAAATTAATAGAGTATAAAACTTATATGCAAGCATTACCATATTTTGATAGATTAGACTATGTATCTATGATGTGTCAAGAACATACTTTTTGTTTAGCAGTAGAAAAGTTATTAAAATGTAATGTACCATTAAGAGCTCAGTATATCCGTGTAATTTTTTCAGAAATCACACGTATTTTAAATCATCTATTAGCAATTACTACACACGCTTTAGACGTAGGTGCACTAACACCATTTCTATGGGCTTTTGAAGAACGTGAAAAATTAATGGAATTTTATGAACGTGTTTCTGGTGCTAGAATGCATGCTAATTATTTTAGAATAGGTGGAGTTGTTTATGATATACCAATGGGTTTATTAAAAGATATATCTACTTTTATACAACAATTTGCATCTAGAATAGATGAGATTGAAGAAATGCTTACAACTAATCGTATATGGAAACAAAGATTAATAGAAGTAGGTAAGGTTAACAGTAGACAAGCTTTAGACTATAGTTTAAGTGGTCCAATGTTAAGATCTACTGGTATAGCTTGGGATTTACGTAAATCCGAACCTTATGAAATCTATAGAAAATTTTCTTTTACTATTCCTACTGGTGTGTGTGGTGATAGTTACGATAGATATTTAATAAGAATCGAAGAAATGCGTCAAAGTATAAATATTATTGGTCAAGCAATCAATCAAATACCTTTAGGTTTAGTTAGAGTGGATGATCATAAAATTACACCACCATATCGTAGCCAAATGAAAACATCAATGGAATCTTTAATTCACCATTTTAAATTATATAGTGAAGGTATTAGTGTTCCTCAAGGTCATAGTTATGGTTGTGTAGAAGCTCCTAAAGGAGAAACAGGTACTTATTTAGTATCTGATGGTGGTAATAAACCATATAGATGTAAAATACATTCACCAGGTTTTTTACATTTACAGGCATTAAATAGTATAGTTGTAGGTCATATGATAGCAGATCTAGTAACTGTAATTGGTACATTAGATATTGTTTTTGGTGAAATTGATAGATAAGTTTCTTTTTTCTTATTAGGAATAAATAAAAAGATAGAATCTTAACTTGGTTTTTTCAATTTAATTTTATATGTTAAATAAATCCAATTTTATATTTCTATTTTTATATTTTTTCTATTTACGTAAAAAAAAAAGAAAATTTTTACGTAGACCTTGGTGATTATCTTTTTATTCTTGAGTAATAAAAAGATAATCAACTTTTAGTATTTTTATTAATTAGCATCGATGAGTAATTTTTTAATTGGATATTATTATTATTTTTTTTGTTTAGTTGTATTTTTTGGAATTACTTATTATTTAGTTACATATATACAATATAAAAAATATTATTTAAGTAAATTTTTTATAATACTAATTAGTGCTGTAGTTGCTTATTTATCATTTTATTTTTTTTTCATTTATGGTGTAAATACTCAATTGCCAGACGTAACAGCATTGTTATCTGTAGCGGATTCATCTTATGCAGATGATTCTTCCACTATTATTAACAGTAGTAATTCTAGTTTTAATACAATCCAAATCTTTACAATGTTATTAGTGTTTTTAACAATAATGTACTATGTATTGAGAAATTTAATTTCTACAATCTCAGAATTATTGATTGATTATATGGATCCAGAACGCGATATGGTTATGAAAATCTTCAAAGTGTTTTTTTATACTTTGATGTTTGTTTTATTTCCTTATTTAGTTGGTGATGTTGTGGCTTTATCTCTTATATAGTTCTTAAAACTTATAGAGTGTTATTATTATTATTATTCTTTTATCTTTGATTACTTTTATATTTTGCTTTATATAGTATGTTTTATTATTTAAATGAATATAGTGATCTTGTGTTTTATATCTTATTAATGTTTGCTATATGTACATTAGTATTAGGTTTAAGTTATTTAATAACTATAAAAAATCCATACAATGAAAAAAATTCAGGGTATGAATGTGGTTTTGATCCGTTTTCAGATGCAAGGGAACCATTCTATGTAAAATTCTATTTAATTTCTATATTATTTATTATTTTTGACGTAGAAGTAGTATTTTTTTTCCCATGGGCAATTAGTTTAAAACAGTTATATTTTTTTGGATATTATATTATGTATATTTTTATCTTAATATTATTAATTGGTTTTGTTTATGAATGGAAAAAAGGATCATTAGATTGGGATTAGTTATTATCTTTTGATGTTAATTAATATCTTTGAAATGTGTTTTTGTAATAATAGTTGATTACGTATCTTTTCAATAAATAAGCAGCAAGATGTTTATGCATTTAGTAGTTCCAGTATTATTGTTTATTATCGGTATTTTTGGATTATTTTTAAGTAGAAAGAACATAATCTTAATTATTATGTCCTTAGAATTATTATTATTGGCAGTTAATTATAATTTTTTATTTTTTTCTGTATACTTAGACGATATTATGGGTCAAGTATTTTCTTTATTTATATTAACTATTGGTGCTTGTGAGTCATCTATAGGATTAGCATTATTAATTTGTTACTACAGAACATATAAATATGTGTAGTACTTTCTTTAAATAAGTATAAATATTAAATACAAAACATGTATCTATTACCTATATTTTTTACATTTTTCTCATTTTTTTTTACTTTTTGTTTTGGTAAACAAATAGGTAACTATAAAAATCACTTAATCAATTTACTACTAGTATTTGTTTCTACATTGATATGTTATTTAATCTTCTTTGAGGTGTCATTTTTATCATTACCATGTTATATAAAAATGACAGACTGGATAGTATTCGATATTTTTAATGTATATTGGTATTGTTTATTTGATTCTTTATCAGTATCTATGTTAATAGTAATAATGTCTATTTCATTATGTGCACATATTTATTCAGTGTCATATATGGATCAGGATCCACACCAAGTAAGATTTATGTCTTATTTGTCATTATTTACTTTTTTTATGTTAATTTTAGTTACTGCTAGTAATTTAATCCAATTATTTATTGGTTGGGAAGGTGTTGGTATTTGTTCTTACCTATTAATTAATTTTTGGTATACTAGAGTAGGTGCAAATAAATCTAGTATTATGGCAG
>Ga0182742_1003423_pt1 | contig 15559 bp, 13 predicted proteins | sample eDN5th37CBELigMG_FD_128880 | JGI IMG/M metagenome (GOLD analysis project Ga0182742, IMG submission 128880) | Enriched Miracle-Growth compost microbial communities from Emeryville, California, USA - eDNA 5th pass 37_C BE-Lig MG (version 2)... ...
CACGCAGGGCGGCTGGTTCGGGTTGACGTCGCCCAGGATCAGGCCGTGGTTCGGGTCGAAATTGCTCTGCGGCGGCGGCGGCGCGCTGCAGTCGATCGGGGTGGCCAGGGCACCCGCGCTGGATACGTTGCGGGTGTTGAGGTCGAAGTCCTGCACCTGGTCGCGCAGGGCGGAGTAGTTCAGGATCCGCTGCTGGTTGCGGTTGTGCGGACTGAAGGTGCCGCCCAGCGAGAGGGACTTGCGCGGGCCGGCGTTGAACGACCAGACGATGCCGTCGGTCAGGCCCTTGAAGTGGCAGCTGGCGCAGTTCTGCCAGCCCTCCTGGGACAGGCGCTCGTCGGCCGACACCCGGCCGATCCGGTTGAAGTGCCCGCGGCTGGAGAAGAACATCTCCGCGCCGACCAGGATCCGCTCGGCCCGCGAGCCGGGCGCGGGCAGGGGCGTGGTGCGAACCACCTTCACCACCCGGTCCCGGGTCAGGTCGACGATGGAGACGTTGCGCGACACGAAGTTGTTGACGTAGGCGAACCTGCCGGCCGAATCGATCACGATGCCCTGTGGGTTCTTGCCGGCATTGCTGCCACGGGTCGCCGCATTGGCGGGATCGTTCAGGTCGACATAGCGGGTGGTGTCGCCGTCCACGGTGAAGCCGAGATTGCCGTTGCCGGCCACCCTGAGCTTGACCAGCAGGTCGCTGCCGGCCGAGACCGCGTAGGCGCTGCCGGCACCGCTGGGCCTGGTGAACGCGATCGCCCAGGTGTTGGCGAAGAACAGCCGCTTCTTGTTCGGCTCCGGGTTCCTGGCTCCCAGGTGCAGGTTCAGCGCGCCGTCGTCCTGCTGGTTGGCACCGTTGATGCCCCGGATGGTGTTGACGTAGGCCTCGGTGGAATTCTGGAACTGCAGCACGCCTTCCGGTGAAGCGGCGATGTTCGGCAGGTAGGCATTGTTGCCGTGGATCACGATGCTCTGCATCTGGTTCGGGAAGGCCGTGGAGGCGGTGCCTTTGACCGGGGTCCCGTTGGCGACGATCTGGAAGCCGGTCGCCTGCGGCTGCAACCGGATCGCCTTGGCCACCTTGTAGCCGCCGATGCCGCCAGCGCCCGTGTTGATGTCCAGGCGGCAGACCAGGCCCTCCCGGCCCTGATCGTCGGCCTGCACGCCGTTGCGCCTGGTGAAGGAAATGAAGCGGGTGACGTAGAGCTTCTTGCTGTCCTGCGTCACCGCCAGGCCGCGCGGCTGGAAATGGCGCTGGCGGTCGGGGTCGTTGCACAGGCTGTCGCGCAGGTCGACATGGCCGATGACCGTCCGCGTCGCCGCGTTGATGACGGTGATCGTGTCCTGGCCGCTGTTGGCGACGAACACCCGCCGGCCGTCCGGCGAGATCACGATGTTCCAGGGCTCGGCACCGGTCGTGATCGTCCGCTCGACCCGGGCCGACCAGCCGCCATAGCCGCTGTCGTTGATCCGGATCACCGTCACGCTGCTGCCGGCGGCATTGGCGACGTAGGCGTACCGGTTGTCCGGATCCAGGGCCACGCTCTCGGGCTCGTCACCGACCCTGATCTTGGCCAGTACGGACTTGTTTTCGGTGCGCAGCACCGAAACGCTGTCGTCGGCCGGATTCACGCTCCAGACCAGCCGGTCGTCCTGCGAGATCGCGATCGGGCTGGAATAGGTGGCGCCCTGATAGACGGCTCTCGCCGCCGCCTCACCCTCCTGGGCGGCTGCGGTCGGCGCGAGTGTGCCGATCGCCAGCGTCGAGCCCAGCAACAGACCGGCGAACGAGCGCCGGCGCTTCTTCCCCATTGCCTCGGTGTGCATCCGCGGACCCTCTCTCGAAGAACAAATTCTCCCAGCGCAGAGGAATGCCGCGTATCATAGCGGATCCGAGTATGATTTCAGCACGAATATTATAAATGATCTGCAATAGACTGTAGTTGCGCAATGTCCAGAAATATCACAGCATTACTCGATGTCATGTGCCTGTCATTGCATCCGAGGATGATGGTATGGCGATGGACCGAGGGTAGGCCGGTAACGGATGCTGCCGGTCTCCGCGACGATCAGCGAGCTGTATGCTCCCTCCATCGGAGAGCATGAGGCTTGCCGCAAACGAGGAAAATGCCAGCCACCGGTGGGCTGGCGATGCTTGCGGTGTAGTGTCCGGGGGCTGCCGTGCCTTGGGCATTTCAGGACACGGCACGCGGGTGCGGGGCCGCCTGCCGACCTACCCGACGGCGTCCGCCGGTTCGGGATCGTGGTGCACTTCGTTCTCGCCGGGCCAGGCCCGCATGGCCGCCTCGACGGTGGCCAGCAGCTCGTCCCGGCTGGCCCCGTCGCGTGCCTGGATCGTCATGCCCTGCGCCATGGTCTGATAGAAGGTGGCGAGGGCGGAAGTGTTGGTGCCAGCGGGCAGCTCGCCTTCCGCCAGCGCCTGGTCCAGCCGGTCGCACAGCCGCTGCAGCGACGCCTTGCGCCGCCGGGCGAGCTCCTCGGCCAGATGGCTGAATTCCTCGCCGCAGTTCATCGCCGAGGTCACCGTCATGCAGCCGCGCGGCAGGTCCGGCCGGGTCAGCCGGTCGGCCGTGGCGCGCAGCACCGCCTCGACCGCGGCCCGCGCCGTCGGTGCCTGGGCCATGATCAGGGCGGCGGAGCTCAGCACGTCGCCCTGGTAGCGGTCGAGGGCCTCCAGGAACAGCCGCTCCTTGTCGCCGAACGCGGCATACAGGCTGGGCGGGCTGATGCCCATGGCTTCGGTCAGGTCGGCGATCGAGGTCGCGGCATAGCCCTGGCGCCAGAACAGCAGCATGGCCTGCTCGAGCGCCGCGGCACGATCGAACGATCGCGGTCGTCCGCGCCGCTTCAGACATAGTTCGTCGGGGTTCGTCATGATGAACGATAGATGGGCGAAGGATGGACCACGAGCAAGGTCCGGCGCCCGGGCGGGGGCGGCGCTGTGCCAAGTGATATTTGTCACAATCCCCAGGGTTTGACGCGACGTCATCGCTGCCCATTTCGTAGCAACTGATACAGAACCTGGAAAAAGCGTCATGCCCGAGACCGCCGTCATCAGCCCTGACTCGGGCCGGCCTCGGACACTGCGTGCCGCAGGTGGGGGACAGTCATGACGATCAGTCGGATCTGGCGCATCGGCGCCGCCTTCGCTGCCCTGACAGCACTCGCCGCTTGTGGGGACGACGACCAGCAGCAGGCCGACGCGGCGCCCCCGCCGCCGGCCGTCACCGTGGCCAAGCCGCTCGTCCAGGAGATCGTCGACCGGGACGAGTTCACCGGCCGGTTCAACCCCTATGCCATCGTCGACGTGCGCGCCCGGGTGTCCGGCTATCTCGACCAGATCGCGTTCACGGACGGCCAGATGGTCAAGAAGGGCGACCTCCTGTTCGTCATCGACCAGCGGCCGTTCCGCAATGCGCTGCAGGAGGCCGAGGCGAACCTGGTCAGTGCCAGGGCGCGCCAGCAGCTGGCGGCCACCGACCTGGAGCGGTCGCGGGCCCTGGTATCCACCTCGGCGGTCGCCAAGGCGACCTTCGACCAGCGCCTCCAGGACAAGCAGGTGGCCGATGCCGGCGTGCAGTCGGCGGAGGCGGAGCTGGCCAAGGCGAAGCTCGACCTGGAGTTCACCGAGGTGCGCGCCCCGCTGGACGGGCGCATCTCGCGCCGGCTGGTCGAGATCGGCAATCTGGCGTCGGGCGAGCCGTCGGCCACCATCCTGACCACGATCGTGGCGCTCGACCCGATCTATTTCGACTTCGACATGAGCGAGAGCGAGTTCTTGGCCTATAGCCGGGCCGCGGCCGAGGGGCGGATGGCCTCGCAGCGCGACGGCAAGGTGGAAGTCGTGCTGCGCCTGCCCGACGAGCAGAACTGGTCGCTGAAAGGCACGCTCGACTTCCTGGACAACCGGATCGACCCGGCGAGCGGCACCCTGCGCGCCCGCGCGGTCGTCGAGAACCCGAACCTGTTCCTCACGCCCGGCCAGTTCGGCCGCCTCGGCATGCCGGGTTCCGAGCCCTACGAGGCGATCCTGGTGCCGGACCGGGCCGTGCTGAGCGACCAGGCGCGCAAGCTGATCATGACGGTGGATGCCGAGAACGTGGTGCAGCCCAAGGTCGTGCGGATCGGGCCGCTCCATGACGGCCTACGCGTCGTGCGCCAGGGCATCACCGGCGAGGACGACGTGATCGTGGACGGGCTCGTGCGTGCGCGGCCGGGTGCCAAGGTGACGCCCGAGCCCGGCAAGGTCGAGGTCGAAGTCGCGACGACTGAGAACTGAGGAGCGGTCGATGCGCTTCACCCATGTGTTCGTCGACCGCCCGATCCTGGCGGCGGTCGTCTCGATCATCATCACCATCGTCGGCGGCATCGCCTATCTGGGCCTGCCGGTGGCGCAGTATCCCGAGGTGGCTCCGCCCACCGTCACGGTGACGGCGAGCTATCCCGGTGCCTCGGCGGAGACCGTGGCCGACACGGTGGCGGCACCGCTGGAGCAGGAGATCAACGGCGTGGAGGACATGCTCTACATGTCCTCGCAGTCCACCGCCGATGGCGCGCTGACCATCACCATCGCCTTCGAGCTCGGCACCGACCTGGATAAGGCGCAGGTGCTGGTCCAGAACCGCGTCTCGATCGCGGAGGCGAGCCTGCCCGAGGAGGTCCGTCGCCTGGGCATCACCACCCAGAAAAGTTCGCCCGACATGCTGATGGTCATCCATCTGCTGTCGACCGATCCGGGCGTGGACCTGCTCTATCTTTCCAACTACGCGGTGCTGCAGGTCCGTGACGTGCTGTCCCGGGTCGACGGGGTGGGCGATGTCCGCCTGTTCGGTGCGCGCGAATATTCGATGCGGGTCTGGATCGACCCGGAGCGCGCGGCGGCCCTGGACCTGACGCCGGGCGAGATCGTCGAAGCGCTGCGCGCGCAGAACGTCCAGGTTGCCTCGGGCGTGCTGAACCAGCCGCCCAATCCATCGCCGGGCGACTTCCAGCTCAACCTGGAAACCAAGGGCCGGCTGGTCGAGCCCAAGGAATTCGCCAACATCGTGGTCAAGACCGACGGCAGCGGGCGGGTGACCCGGATCCGCGACGTGGCCCGGGTGGAGGTCGGTGCCGTCGACTATTCGACCAACGGCTACCTCGACGAGGACCCGGCTTTGCCACTGCTGGTGTTCCAGCGTCCGGGCTCCAACGCGCTGGCGACATCCCAGGCGCTGCACGCCACCATGGAGGAATTGTCGCACAACTTCCCCCATGGCCTGGAATACCGGATCGTCTACGACCCGACCGAGTTCATCGCCGAATCGGTGCACGAGGTCTACAAGACCATCTTCGAGGCCGTGGCGCTGGTCGTGATCGTGGTGATCCTGTTCCTCAAGACCTGGCGGGCCTCGATCATCCCGATCCTGGCGATCCCGGTCTCGCTGATCGGCACCTTCGCGGTGATGGCCGCGATGGGCTTCTCGCTCAACAACCTGTCGCTGTTCGGCCTGGTGCTGGCGATCGGCATCGTGGTCGATGATGCGATCGTCGTGGTGGAGAATGTCGAGCGCAACCTCGCGGCCGGCATGACGCCCAACGAGGCCGCGCACCGGACCATGGACGAGGTCGGCACCGCCCTGGTGGCGATCGCCCTCGTGCTGATCGCGGTGTTCGTGCCGACCGCCTTCATCACCGGCATCTCCGGCCAGTTCTACCGGCAGTTCGCGCTGACCATCGCCGCTGCCACCGGCATCTCCCTGATCGTGTCTCTGACGCTGAGCCCGGCCCTGGCAGCATTGCTGCTGAAGCCGCACGACCCGCACCACAAGCCAGGCCGGCTGGCCCGGCCGGTGCACGCCTTCTTCCGCGGCTTCGACTATGTGTTCGACCGGGTCTCGGGCGGCTATGCCGGCCTGACCCGGCGGCTGGTGCGCCTCCCGGTGCTGATCCTGCTCGTCTATGCCGGCCTCCTGGGCTTCACCTGGTTCCAGGTGGAGCGCACGCCCGGCGGCTTCATTCCCGAGCAGGACCAGGGCTACCTGATCACCGTGATCCAGCTCCCGCCCGGCTCGTCCCTGGACCGTACCGACAAGGTGGTGCGCGAGGTGGCGGGACTGATCCGGGAAACCCCTGGCGTCGCCCACAGCGTGGCCTTCTCCGGCTTCGACGGCGCCACCTTCACCAACACGCCCAGCGGCGGCGTGATCTTCTCGGCGCTGGCTCCGTTCCCGGAGCGGGCGGCGGCGGGCCAGGACGCGAACACGATCCTTGCCGAGTTCCGCCAGCGCCTGGGCGGGGTCCAGGAAGCGATGGTGTTCAGCCTGATGCCGCCACCGGTCCGTGGCCTGGGCACGGGCGGCGGCTTCAAGATGATGATCCAGGACCGCAACGGCCGCGGCCTGCCGGCGCTGGAGGAGGCGACCCAGGCGGTGGCCGCGGCCGCCAATGCCGAACCGGGCCTCACCTCGGTATTCTCCCTGTTCAGCACCAAGACGCCCAAGGTCTATGCCGACATCGACCGGGTGCAGGCGGAGATGCTGGAGGTCCCGGCCTCCAGGGTGTTCGAGGCGCTGGAGGTCTATCTCGGCTCCGCCTACGTCAACGACTACAACCTGTCCGGGCGCACCTTCCGGGTGACCGCGCAGGCCGACTGGCCCTATCGCCAGACCCCGCGCGACGTGGCGAGGCTCAAGACCCGCAGCGACAACGGCGCCATGGTGCCGCTGGGCTCGGTCGCGACCTTCCGCGACATCACCGGGCCCTACCGGGTGGCGCGCTACAACCTCTACCCGGCGGCCGAGCTGCAGGGCTCGACCCTGCCGGGCACGTCGAGCGCCCAGGCGCTGGACAAGATGGAGCGGCTGGCGGGCGAACTCCTGCCAAGCGGCTTCGCCTATGAGTGGACCGAGCTGTCGCTCCAGGAGAAACTGGCCGGCAACACCGCGGTGTTCGCCTTCCTGGCGGCGGTCGTGTTCGTGTTCCTGGTGCTGGCGGGCCTCTATGAGAGCTGGCTCCTGCCGCTGGCGGTGATCCTGATCGTGCCGATGTGCGTGCTCGCGGCGATCAGCGGCGTGCTGGCCGCGGGCTTTGCCAACGACATCCTGGTGCAGATCGGCCTGGTCGTGCTGATCGGCCTGGCGGCGAAGAACGCGATCCTGATCGTGGAGTTCGCCAAGCAGGCCGAGGAGCGGGGCATGAACCGGCTGGATGCGGCGGTGGAGGCGGCGCGTACCCGGCTGCGCCCGATCGTCATGACCTCCCTGGCCTTCATCCTGGGCGTGGTGCCGCTGGTGATCAGCACCGGGGCGGGTGCCGAGATGCGCCGCACGCTCGGCACCACCGTGTTCGCCGGCATGCTGGGGGTGACCCTGTTCGGCCTCCTGTTCACGCCGGTGTTCTACGTGGTCTGCCGCTGGCTGGCCGGCCGGCGGCGCAGCCGGACCCAGGCGGCGGTGCCGGCCGCGTGACCGGCCGGGCGGCGGGGAGGGTGCGACACCTCCCCGCCGCTCCGCCCCGACGGCGCCGACGGGCTTGACCGGCCCGGCGGCGCCGTTTCTTGTGCCAGATCGGGACGGCGTGCGCGGCGGTCCGCGCAGCGCAATCACGGAAATGGCTGGGCATGGGCGGTGAGCGGCCGGTCTTGTGGGGCAACCTGGCCGGGGTCGCCGGCAACCTCGTCTGGGCGACCACCATCCCGGTGACGGAGATCCTGCTGGCGACCTGGCCGCCCCTGGCCCTGGCGGCCGCCCGGCTGCTCGTCGCGGCACTGGGCGTGCTCCTGCTGTTCCCGCTGCTGCGCCGCCCGCTGCTTCTGGGCGGCATTCCCTGGCCGGTCGTGCTGCGCCTGTCCTGCTTCTACATGGTGCCGTCCGTGGCGCTGATGATCTGGGGGCAGGATCTGTCCGACCCGATGGCGGCCGCGATCGTCTTCACCACCATGCCGCTGGTATCCGCCGTGATCGGCGCGGTGCAGGGTACGGAGCGGGTGCGTGGCAGCCTGCTGCTGGCCGTCGGCCTGGCGATCGCCGGCGGGATCCTGGCCAGCGGCAGCTTCGAGCAGGGTGCGCCCGGCTTTCGCGGCGGCGAGGTGGTGCTGCTCGTCTCGATCACGCTCTGGGCGCTGTTCTCCCGCGGCATCGTGCGCGACCTGCGCGGCCACGATTCCCTCACACAGTCGCTGGTGACGCTGGCGGCCGGTGGCGCCGCGCTCACTCTGCTTTCCGCCGGGCTGACGGGCGCCGGCTGGCTGCCGCCGGTGGCGCCCGACGGGCAAGAGATCCTGCTGCTGCTCTGGATGGGCTGCATCGGCATCGGCCTGTCCATGCCGCTCTGGTTCCTGTCGGTGCGGCTCCTGGGCGTGACCATCGCGTCGATGCACCAGAACCTGCTGCCGTTCTATGTCGTGGTGCTGGCGGTGCTGCTGGGCCAGGGCGAGATCGGCGGTCGCACCCTCGCAGGTGCCGCCCTAGTGAGCCTGGGCGCACTGGTGGCCCAGCTTCCCTGGGCCAGGATGTGGCGCGGCCGGGCTACCCCTGTCTGAGCCCTTGCTCTGTCTTGCGGTCGCTGCAAGTTCAGGACGGAGCCATTGTCCGGGAGGGGAGCATGCCGCATATCGCCGTGATCGTCGGAAGCCTCCGGCGGGAATCCATCAACCGCAAGCTCGCGCAGGCACTCGCCAGGCTCGCCGGGAGCCAGTGCCGGTTCGACCTGCTCGAGCTGGGCGACATCCCGCTCTACAACGAGGACCTGTTCGATCCTGAGCCACCGGCACCGGTCCAGCGGATGAAGGCAGCGGTCACAGAGGCCGACGCGGTGCTGTTCGTGACGCCGGAGTACAACCGCTCGTTCACGCCGGCGGTGAAGAACGTGCTGGACTGGGGCAGCCGGCCGTACGGCAAGAGCTGCTGGCCGGGCAAGCCCGCCGCGATCGTCGGCGCTTCGCCGGGTGCGATCGGTACTGCCGTGGCCCAGTCTCACCTCCGCCATGTCCTGGTCGGGCTGGGCATGGCGCTGATGGGCCAGCCGGAGATCTATCTGACCTTCAAGCCCGACATGATCGATGCCGAGCACAACGTGGTGGACGACCGCACCCGCCAGCTCCTGGGCAACCACTTGGCTGCCTTCCTCGCCTGGATCGAGCGTCACCGGCCGGGCTGATCCGCCGCGCCAGCGGTCAGCCGGTCCAGCAGGAACGCCGCGCGTGCCGCCACGGGCAGGCGCGGCACCTCGACCAGCGTGTAGCCGAGCTCGCCATAGGTCCTGACCATCTCGGCATGGGTCTGCCTGGCGATCTCCGGCGACTGGCGGCGCTCCCGGTCCTGGACGAAGATCTCGGGCCAGGGCGGGCAGACGAATACCTGGCGATGGTAGCGGTACGTGCGTGCGGCATCCGTCACGGCGGGCGGCACCGGCAGGCCCTCCAGGCGCAGATATCCCAGCACGTCCGGGATGCCGCGATCGAACCAGAGCCGGGAGCTGCCGGCGGCGCGGTGGAAGTTCGCCAGCTCGCGCTCCAGCATGGCCCGGGTGAAGGCAGTCCGGTCGCCCCAGGGCAGGGCATTGCCGCCACTTCTCACCTGCTCCTGGATGATGGCGCGGCCGGTCTCGGCGACGCACCGCTCGCCAAGTCCGTTCAGGGCAGCGAGCAGCGTGCTCTTGCCCGAGCCGGGGCCGCCGGTGAGCACGATGCGACAGGGCTGGTGCAAGGATGGTTCCTCCGATCGTCGGTCAGGTGCGGCCATGGGTGCCGGACGGATCGACTTTTGCCAGGGACTTGCTAGTCCGCCCCGGGGCCGGCCTTGCCGCCGGCGCCATGTCCATTTCTCAGCAAAGGCAGGAACTTGACCGGACCTCTCGCGCTCTACCGGGAGAAGCTCGCCCAAGGCGAACTGAAGGCCGATCCCGATCAGGAGCGGGCGGTCCAGCGCCTGCAGCGCCTGCACGACGAGCTGGCGGCCCGTCCGCCACGGGACGGCAATGGCGGCAATGGCGGCGGGTTCTGGAGCGGCCTGTTCGGCCGCAAGGCGTCGCCCGCGCCGCCGCCGGTCAAGGGCCTGTATCTCTGGGGATCGGTCGGCCGCGGCAAGTCGATGCTGATGGACCTGTTCGTCGCGGCCACGCCGGAGCCGAGGACCCGGCGGGTCCACTTCCATGCCTTCATGCTGGAAGTGCAGCGCCGGCTGCACGAGCTGCGCCAGGCCGGTGCGGAGGGCGATCCGGTCGGGCGGCTGGCCGATGCGATCGCCGCCGAGACGCGGCTATTGTGCTTCGACGAGTTCCACGTGGTCAACATCGCGGACGCGATGATCCTGGGCCGGCTGTTCACCGGCCTGTTCGATGCCGGCGTCACCGTGGTCGCGACCTCGAACTGGCCGCCGGAGCGGCTGTACTGGAACGGGCTGAACCGCGAGCGCTTCCTGCCGTTCATCGCGCTGCTGCAGGAGCGGGTCGACGTCCTGAGCCTGAACGGCCCGGTCGATTACCGGGTCGAGCGGCTGCGCGACCTCGCCACCTGGTTCGCCCCCCTGGACGAGGCAGCGGCCGAGGCGGCGGAGCGGCTGTTCCTGGCGCTGACCGACGGGCAGCCGGGGGCACCGGTCGATCTGTCCGTAGGTGCCCGCAGCCTGAAGGTCGCCCGGGCCGAGGGGCCCATCGCCTTCTTCGACTTTCCCGAGCTGTGCGACCGGCCGCTGGGAGCCGCCGATTATCTGGCGATCGCCGAGCGCTTCCGGGTCGTGTTCCTGGCCGGCGTCCCGATCCTGGCCCCGGCCCGGCGCAACGAGGCCAGGCGCTTCATGACCCTGGTCGACGTGCTCTACGAGAACCGGCGCCTATTGGTGGTCACCGCGGCCGGACGGCCGGACGAGCTCTACCCGGTCGGGGAGGGTGCCTTCGAGTTCCAGCGGACGGTCAGCCGGCTCCTGGAGATGCAGAGCAGTGCCTGGCTGGAAGCCGCGGATGCGGCGGGCGGCGAACTCCTGCGCCGGGACTTCGCCCCGTTCGCGCTGACCTCGGACCTGAACTGAACCACGCCACGCATCCGCGGCGGTGGCCGCGGCGATGAGGCCCAGTGCTGCCGGCAGGGCGGCGAACGGCATCGCCAGCACGGTCATGGCCGGGCGTGCTGCATGAATCTGGCCGAGGCCGTCCCAGAACAGCCAGGCGGTGGCCAGGAGGAAGCCCGCGGCTGCCGTCCAGGGCAGGGCGGCACTCGCTCCGCCTCTCACCGCCGGCAGGAGCCGGCGCCAGCACCAGGCGACGGCCAGCATCCCGGTCCACGGTGCGGTGGCGAGCAGGGTCAGGAGCAGGGGCGACACCTGCTCGGGTACGGCCGTGCCACTCACCGCACCCGCCCAGGCCAGCGCCCACTGGTTGAACGTGCCATGGCTGAACCAGGCGGCCGCGAACGCCAAGGCGGCAGCGCCCAGACCGGCGGTCGGCCTAGCCAGCAGCACCACCGCGGCAGCGATTCCGGCGGCGTAGTGGGCTGGCAGTGAAACCAGGCTGCGGATCAGCAGGAGCGTGCCGTCCTCGCCCGTGCCCGCCAAATAGAGCAGGTTCTCGTAGCTGCCGAAGCCCAGCGAGATCAGGATCGCGGCCTCGGCGCGGGCCGGCGCCGCCGCGACCGGCAGGCGCGGCGCCAGTACCAGCCAGAGCGCCAGGGCCTTGGCCAGTTCCTCCAGCATCCCGGATTCCAGCCAGCCGCTGGCCAGCGTGGCATAGGCGGGCGGCATGGCGGAGGCGAACGGCGCCACGATCGCGAAGGGGGCCAGCAGCGGTGCCAGCAGCATGCCCAAGCCGAAGGCGTCGGCGCGCTGGCGGGGCGGGACGGCACTGCCGGTGCGGGTGATCGTCAGGAGCAGGAGCAGGCCGGGCATCGCCAAGGCGGCTGGCAGCCAGAGCAGGCCGCTCATGGCAGGTCGCCGCCCGGGATGCCGACCAGCAGGCCCAGCAGCCCGAACAGCGCCAGTGCCGCGCCCGCCACCAGCGGCGGCAGCAGCAGGGGACGCAGACGGCAGGGCCGGCCGATCCGGCCCCGGCCGGCCAGCGTCGCCAGCACCGCGTGCGCCAGCAGGAGCATCAGGACGGCGGCGCCCGGCCGGCCGTGCCACAGCAGCAGGAAGGGCGCGGCCAGTGCCGCCGTGGCTGCGGCCGGCAACCCGGCCGACAGTGCCCACCACCCGCCGAACAGGAGCGCTGGCCATGCGGCCGGCCTGATCTCGTCGTCGCGCTGCGCCTGGTCGTCCATGGAGCGCCTTCCGCTGATCGCCTGCCGCATCGCTAGCCGGTTTCACGCCGGGCGTGCGGGACCATCACGGTTAACGCACATTAAGGTACCGTGGCGGGACCGGTGCCGTCTGCCGTCAGCCCACCTGGCAGAGCCGCCAGGGGCCGATGTCGACATGGAGATGGTCGTGGTGGAAGCGGTCGGCCGGCGGACCCAGCACGACCTGGAAGTGCCGGCACGCCGCCTTGCCGACCGCGCGCAGGAACCGGCCGGCGGCGTCTTGGCGGTACCAGTCCCGCGCGACGTCGATGCGGCGGCCATCCGCGAGCTGGAAGCCGCGCACGTCGATCGCGCGTGCCGAGGCATGGAGGCTGGGCCGGCTGCTGTTGCCGGTCATCGAGCGGCAGGACCAGCTCCCGGCAGTCAGCACGGCCGTCACCGGCGCACCGGCCTCTGTCCGGGCGAGCCGGTCCAGTTCCGGCACGAAGCCGGTCCAGGCGGCCGCCATGGCACAGGAGGTCTCGAGCGGCGGCAGCAGCGCCGGGCCGGCGCGCTCGAGAACCAGAGGCTGATCCACGCTGCAGGCACCGCCCGGCGCTGCCGGCCAGGGGCCGAAGTGCGCGCCGGATCCTGCGAGCGCCGCCATGCAGCCCGGATCGGTCGGGGGAGTGGCAGGCTGCCGCGTACCGCAGCCGGCGAGCAGTGCCAGCAGGGCCAGGGCAGTGCAGCCGGGCAGGAATCGAACAAAGTCTTTCGGCATTAACGCTGGATTCACCGGTAGGAAGCGAAGATGGCGCAAGGCGGCGGGGCCATGCTCGCGTGCGGGGTCCGTGGCCGCCGTCTGTCCTTGGTCGATCGGAGCACCCTTGTCCTTCCTGCGCCAGTCGTCTTGCCGGCTCTGCCGCGGTCCGCAGCTCCCCTGGGTACTGATCGGGCTGTTTCTGGCCGCCCTGGCCTGGGCCGGCGGTACCGCGATCCTGTCGGCGCGGGCCGGGGGCGGCTCGGTGACCGAGGTCGCGATCCAGCGGCTGCCGGCCGTGCCGGCTTCGGGAGTCCCGGCCGCTGACCAGCCGGCGGAACCTGCGGGCGGGCGGGTCGCGGTGATCCTGGCCGGTGCCGGGCTCGATCCGGCCCTGGCGCGCGCGGCACTCGACCTGCCGGCACCGGTGGCCCTGGCCTGGTCGGTCTATGCCGACCGGCCGCCGCCGTTCCAGGCGGAGCTGCGCCGGCGCGGCCACGAGATCTGGCTGGACCTGCCGGTGTCGCACGGCGATCCCACCCGATTCGATGCGGGTCCGCTGGCGATCTCGCCTACCCGGGGGGATGCGGACAATCTCGACCGGCTGACGCTGGCACTCGGCCAGGTCGCAGCACCCGCCGGCGTGCTGGTGGAGCCGGGTGCCTTCGGCGCCCGCCCGCAACGGCTGATGCCGGTCCTGGCAGCGCTGGGCGAGCGGCACGTGCCGGTCGTGCTGCATGGCGAGTTCGCGGCGCTGCTTGCGCGGGAAACTCCCGGAGAGGTCGGGCTGGCGCTCGGCTCGCTGCGGGTCACCAGCCTGCCGGCCAGGGTCGACGAATTCCTCCAGGGGCTGGGCGCCGCGGCCTCGGCCGATGGCCGGGCGCTGGGTGTGCTGCCGAGCCATCCTCTTGTGATCGAGCGTCTGGCGCGCTGGCTGCGGGGCCTGCCCGTTCAGGGCTTGACGCTGGTGGCACCTTCGTCGCTCCTGCGCGCCCGGGCCGGTGCGGTGCCGGCCGGGGTGGAAGGCGCGGCTGCCGTGGCAGCCGGCCGGCAGCACGAGGGATGAGATGGACGAGGAAGGCAGCTGCATCGTCTCGGCCGAGCCGCTGGCGGGCTATCGCCCTTGTGTCGGGATCCTCCTGCATCGGCCGGGCCGGGGCCTGTTCCTCGGCCGGCGGATCGACACGATGGTCGAGGCCTGGCAGCTGCCCCAGGGCGGGATCGACGACGGCGAAACGCCTTTGACCTCGGCGGTGCGCGAACTGCGCGAGGAGGCGGGCACCGATGCCGCCAGCCTCGTGCGCGAGAGCCAGTGCTGGCGTGCCTACGACCTGCCGCCCGATCTCGCGGCGAAGTCCTGGCAGGGGCGCTACAAGGGGCAGACCCAGCGCTGGTTCCTGTTCCGCTTCGACGGCGATGATGCCGACATCGATCTGGTCGGCCATGGCGAGGAAGCCGAGTTCGCCGAATGGCGTTGGGCCAGGCCCGATGAAGTCATGCGGCTGATCGTGCCGTTCAAGCGCGCGATCTACCGGGACGTGTTCCAGGAGTTCGCGGCGGAGCTGGCCTAGGCGGTGCGGCTGGCCGTGATGCCGGAACGGCGGTGCGGCCTGCGGTTGATGGCAGCCGCCGCAGGCCGGCCGGGCGGCCTACGGCTGGTGGCGCTGCTGCTGGGCGTGCTGTTGACCGCCTGCGGGCGCACCGCGAGCCCGCCGACGCGGCCCGCGCCAGCGCCGCCGGTGGTCTCGGTTCCGGCGCCGGTGGTGCGGGCGGATGACCAGGAGCGGCTCTGCCTCGGGCTGCGGCAGGTGGTGGCGGCATGGCCGGAAGCGTTCGCCGGCTTGCGCGGCCCTCCGACCGGGCCGGCCGGCTGGCAGGCTCCGCCGCTCGACGACGCGTTCGCCCGATGCCGGATCGAGGGCAGCGGGCTCCTGACCGCGAGCCATGCCTGCCTCGCCCGTCCGGGCGGCGTTGCCGACCGCGCGGTGGCGGCCGCGGGCTTCCAGGCGACCGGTGCCCGGATCGATCGCTGCCTGGCCGAGCCCGACCCGGCCAGCGTGCGCCGCTGGGTCAAGGCCGGCATGGTCGAACTCGCGGGTGGCGAGCGGCAGGTCCTGTGGCACGACGAGGCAGCCTGGCCGCGGCCGGCCGTGCAACTCAAGCTGGAGGAGGATTACGACCAGCCGGGCGCCTGGCGCTTGCGCCTCGCCACCTACACGATGCGCTGACGAGGCCGGACCCTGGGCTGCGCCGGCAGGCCGGAGCGGCGGGCCGGGCATGATCAACATGGGCGCTGGGCGGGGCCGGACATGGCCGGTGCCCATGCCCGGCCGGAAGCTGCCGCACCGTCCGTGGCCGTGGTGCAGCCTCGCAAAACGTCATTCCGCCCTGCGGCGCTGGTGAGCCGGGCGTGGCGAGGCAGGCACCGGCCAAGCGAGTGGGCAGAGGCGGACGATGCCCGCCTCCGGTCCCGAGCCGCGTCTCCGCTGACCTCATCTGCACCACCGGGGGCGGCAGAACTGCGGAAGCCGTGCATGGCGGGCTGAAGGCGGGCCCGGTCAGGCCGGAACTGGGCGGGGAACCCTGGGCCGACGGAA
>Ga0182742_1003426_pt1 | contig 15549 bp, 15 predicted proteins | sample eDN5th37CBELigMG_FD_128880 | JGI IMG/M metagenome (GOLD analysis project Ga0182742, IMG submission 128880) | Enriched Miracle-Growth compost microbial communities from Emeryville, California, USA - eDNA 5th pass 37_C BE-Lig MG (version 2)... ...
AGCTCCCAGTGATTCGCTCGACTTGCATGTATTAGGCACGCCGCCAGCGTTCGTCCTGAGCCAGGATCAAACTCTCCAATAAAGAGTTGATATAGCTCATTGTTTAGTCCCATGCGGGACAAATAATTTACGTTGGCGTTTCTGTTTCGTTTAGTTTTCAAAGAACATTTTCTTTTATCGCTTTAAGCGACTTTTATAATATATCACTTCTCATATGTCCTGTCAACAACTTTTTACTTTATAACTTTGTGCTGTCTTGAGGACTTTTACTATGTTATCACCAGGTTTTAATAATGTCAATACTTAATAATAAAAACAGCTGCAGTCTTTGCAGCTGTTCAGATTTAAATAATCCATGCTTGAATAGCGACTAAAGAACATAGGCCTGGTATTCCTAAAAAGCCGGATACTGAGGCTGTTACTAGATTTATTGGGACATGAATGCCAAACTGATTTCCAAATGCATTTAAAAAGAATAAAAATAATGCCCCAATCAGTATTTTGATCACACCCTGTCCAATATACCTTACAGGTTTAACAGGGGCGCCAATAAATAAAAGAATGACAATCAATCCCCCTAAAATAGAGATCACCATAATAGGATCCAATAAAAAGTCCCCCCTTTAGGAATGCTTGTACTATCAATTTATGATGGCACAATTTAAAAAAGACCCAAATAGGAGGACATGTGTCGAGAATTTATTTATTTTTATAGACAATATTTCTATGTTTGACTTCCTTGTAAAGAAAAAAATATTTAGCTTCTTCCATTTTCCCCTGAATGATAACTTCCGCAGAAGGATCGAAACTTTTTTCCAGCAATAGTTTTTGACTGGACCAGGAGCATTTTAGTTTTTTTACCGTTTCCATTAGCTGATCATCAAATTCTTTACGCAGCCAGCCTTTCTTTCGAAACAGCATCCGCATTCTCCCCCATTAATCATTTAGGCTAAAGTTCTCTCCTGCCCTCTAGCGCTTTAGACAGTGTGACCTCATCTGCATATTCTAGGTCTCCTCCGACAGGTAATCCATGGGCAATTCTTGTTGTTCTTATGCCAGAAGGCTTCAACAGCCGAGAAATATACATAGCTGTAGCCTCCCCTTCGATATTTGGATTTGTAGCCAGGATGACTTCCTGTATTTGATCATCTTCCTGGAGCCTCTTTAAAAGGCTTGGAATATTTATATCCTCTGGCCCAATTCCATCCATTGGAGAAATGGCTCCCTGAAGCACATGGTACAGCCCATGAAATTCCTTCATCTTTTCCATAGCTATAACATCTTTTGGGTCCTGCACTACACAAATAATAGAGCGGTTTCTTTTTTGATCCTCACAAATATAGCATGGATCTTGGTCTGTAATGTGGCCGCAGACAGAGCAATATCTTAAATTTCTTTTTGCGTTCACCAGTGCCTTGGCAAAATCAAGCACGGTATCTTCTTTCATATTTAATATAAAAAATGCCAGACGAGCGGCCGTTTTCGGGCCGATACCTGGCAATTTCATAAAGCTGTCAATAAGCTTCGATATCGGTTCAGGATAATGCATATGTGTTTATTCCCCCTATTAAAAAACAGAGCACAAAGAGAAGTGCAAGGAGTCCGGTTCACCCAGCGCGGACTTAAGCGTCCCTCCATAAATCAGGAAATTTATACATTCCCATCTTTCAAAAAGAATTGAATCCGCCTTACACTAGCGGATTCAACTCTTAGTTTAGAACATTCCAGGAAGGTTCATTCCCTTAGTAAATTGTCCCATTGTGCTGCTTGATAATTCGTCAGCTTTTTTCAAAGCATCGTTAGTTGCTGCCAGAACTAAATCCTGCAGCATTTCAATATCCTCTGGATCGACGACCTCTTCCTTAATATTTACTTCAAGAACCTCTTTATGCCCGGATACAATAACAGTTACCATACCACCGCCAGCAGTTCCTTCAATTCTTTCTTCGCCAAGTTTCTCCTGTGCTTCAACCATCTTTTTTTGCATCTTTTGCATTTGCTTCATCATATTTTGCATATTGCCCATTCCACGCATTGTTCATGACCTCCATAATATAGGTTAATCTATTATTTCTATTAATTGTTCTCCAAATAATTCTTTTGCTTTTGCAACTAAAGGTTCTTCTTCCTTCGTCTCAAGGCCGCTATCAGGCTCATCAGTACGCTGATTCTGAATAAATTCCTCCCTGACCTTTCCCCATTGGTCATCAGGAATTCCTACTATTTGTTTTCTTTCCCCAAAAAGTCCATTCACTATATCTGATAGAGCTTCCAAAAACTTAGGGTTATCCATGGCCATTTGACAGTGAATCTCATGCTTAAATCGGACAATATAGGCCTGATTTGAAGCCGCCACTGGCTCAGCTTCATTTAAAAGAGCAGCGTGAGAAGGCAGAAGGCTTTCACGGATATCTCCCCAGCGGGCCTTTATAACACTCAAATCACTTTTTGTTGCATGCTTTAAAATTTCATTTATTTTCCCTACTGGTGCCTGGAAGGATTTGCGGGATACCCTTTGTGCTTTCTTTTGTGCAGCAGGCTGTTCTTCACTATGGGCAACTCCATTGCGCCGCAGGCTGCTGATTTCTTTCTCCAGGCTTTCAATCCTTTGAAGCAAAGGCTGAATATCTGCAGATGTTTCATGTGAAACTTTTCTGTCCAGCTGGCAAAGCTTAACAATAGCAACTTCAAGAAAAATCTTTGGATGGTTTGTCCAGCGCATTTCCTGCTGGGCTTTGTTCAACACATCAATTAGCTCATACAATTCATTAGGGCTAATTTTTTTTGCCAGGTCTTGAAAATCCGCATCAAGCATTACCCTCTCGAGGGATTCCTCTAAATTCGGAGCTGCTTGAAATAAAAGCATGTCCCGGTAATACAGAATAAAATCCTCCACAAAACGCTTTGGATCTTTCCCCTGAAAAAGAAGTTCTTCTAAATACTCTAGACCCGATGCGGCATCCTTCTCATATACCGCATTAGCAAGCTTGTTCAAAAACCCCTGGGAGACCGCTCCTGTTACAGTAAGAGCATCTTCTGCTGTTACTCGATCCTGGCTGAATGAAATTGCCTGATCAAGCAGACTAAGGGCATCGCGCATTCCGCCTTCAGCAGCTCTTGCGATAATTTGCAGCGCTTGGTCTTCACAGTCAGTTCCTGTCTCGTCAGCAATAAGCTTCATTCTTCCGACAATAGCCTGGGAAGTAATTCTTTTAAAATCAAAGCGCTGGCACCTTGAAATAATGGTCAGCGGAATTTTATGCGGCTCTGTTGTTGCAAGAATAAAGATTACATGTTTTGGCGGTTCTTCAAGCGTCTTTAATAAAGCGTTAAAAGCGCCAATAGATAACATATGCACTTCATCAATGATATAGACCTTATACCTTGTAGAGTTTGGCGCATATTTTACTTTATCGCGAATGTCTCTTATTTCTTCCACACCATTGTTAGAGGCAGCGTCAATTTCAATTACGTCTTGTATAGAGCCGTCTGTAATTCCTCTGCAGGATGGGCATTCATTACAAGGCTCACTGATTGGGGCTCTTTCACAGTTGACGGCCTTTGCTAAAATTTTAGCCGCACTGGTCTTTCCTGTACCCCGAGGGCCTGAAAACAAGTAGGCATGCGATATTTTTTCTTGAAGCAGGGCGTTTTGCAATGTTTTTGTTACATGTTCTTGCCCGACAACATCAATAAATGTCTGTGGCCTCCAAACGCGATATAAAGCTTGATACCCCATTGAAACGCCCCCTTCCTAAAGATTCTCTTAAACCATTATACCTTATCTATTTTCCTTTTTACAAAACGTATATGTACTTATTTAAATAAAAAACTCATCTCTATACGAGATGAGTTTGTTTATTTTAAAATTAACTGCCGTGCACCTTCCGTCGACTGACGCCCATAAGCGTTACTTATGCAGTTAGCTCGGCCCAGGCAACCCTGCGGCACATGGGAGCGTCCACTTAATGCTGCTTCCTTCCGGACCTGACATGGTTCATGGATTCCCATTGCGCAGGACCCAGGCGTCAACACCACTTACATAAGGCAGGCCCTACAGACAGCCAGCCTCGGGAAGGGATTCAGCCTCGCTAGAGCGGATTGCGAGTACAGGGCACCGCTACCTCCCCGCCTAGCACGGCAAAGTTGAAACCATATTTAGTTGTGTCATCCTGTGACACATTTATAAGTATACAAGCTATCTGGAGAAAAATCAATTCTTACAAACTGTCAATTTCTGTATGATCACCCAGCATGCTTTCTTTCCTCTTCTTTTCTTCCTTTTTCCGCATACGGAGGTTTCTGAAAAAATCAGATAGCAATTCACCGGTTTCCTTTTCCAGAACTCCTGATACCAATTCGCTCTGATGATTAAAGCGGCTATCCTGCAAAAGATTCATTAAGGTGCCTGCACAGCCGCCTTTAGGATCCTTTGCCCCATACACCACCTTTTTAATACGTGAAAGGACAATGGCGCCCGAACACATTGGACATGGCTCGAGAGTCACATAAAGAACTGCATCTTCAAGCCGCCAAGTTCCGAGTTTCTGGCATGCCAGATCAATGGCAAGCAGTTCTGCATGGGCTAAGGAATTCTGATTTTTCTCCCTTAAATTATGTGCCCTGGCTATTATTTCACCATTTAAAACAATAATGGCACCAATTGGCACCTCGCCGATCTGTTCAGCTTTTTTTGCCTCCTTGATGGCTTCGAGCATATATTTCTCATCCGATTCTTCAAATTGCGGCATTTTTATAATCCATCCTTTTATTTTTCGAAAATATTATAACATGACTTTGCTAGCCTACTCATAAAATGGTGGTAGTGCTCATTGTATTAAAGGAGGGCTTAAATTTGCAAATTCACGTTATTTTGCCAAACCAAACACTAACCGGTATTGCACAGGCATATGGTACAACTGTTAATGATATTGTTGAAGCAAATGAACTGCCAAACCCCAATAATCTTGTCGTTGGCCAGGCGCTGGTTATTCCAATAGTCGGGCGTTTCTATTGGGTTCAAAGCGGGGACAGCTTATTTTCTATTGCCAGAAGATTTGGCATGTCATATCAGGAATTGGCTTCTATAAATGGGATATCAGTGAATACTCCTCTTCGGATAGGTCTAAGATTATATATTCCGCCGAGACCAAAGCCGCAAGCAGAATTCAATGCTTATGTAGAGCCAAGAGGGACATCTGTTGCCCCCAATCTTGAAGAAAGCGCAAGAAACGCTGCCCCCTATATAACCTATCTGGCCCCATTCAGTTTCCAGGCCCTTAGGGACGGCACCTTAAAGGAACCGCTCCTGAATAATTTTCCATCTATCGCCCGCACTAATAACAATGTATTAATGATGGTTATAACAAACCAAGAAAATGATCAGTTCAGCAGCGAACTAGGCCGAATTCTATTAACGAATATGGATATTCAAAATAAATTTTTAGATAATATCGTTGCAACTGCGCAGAAATATGGCTTCAGAGATATCCATTTTGACTTTGAACGCTTGCGCCCCGAGGATCGGGAAGCCTATAACCAGTTTTTAAGAAAAGCAAAAGACCGTTTCAAACAAAATGGCTGGCTCATTTCAACCGCATTGGCGCCAAAGACTAGCGCCGCACAGCAAGGGGAATGGTATACCGCCCACGACTATAAGTCCCACGGTGAAATTGTTGACTTTGTTGTCATTATGACCTATGAATGGGGATACAGCGGCGGCCCGGCAATGGCTGTTTCGCCTATTGACCAGGTCAGAAGAGTATTAAACTATGCAATAACAGAAATCCCTTCGTCAAAAATTTTGATGGGGCAAAATCTATACGGATATGATTGGACCCTTCCATTTGTTCAAGGGACAGTTGCTAAAGCCGTCAGTCCCCAGCAGGCCATTCAAATTGCTGCACAAAACAATGTTGCCATTCAATATGACACAAAGGCACAAGCGCCTTTCTTTAAATACACAGATTCAGAAGGCAAAGAGCATGAAGTATGGTTTGAGGATGCCCGCTCCATCCAGGCGAAATTTGATTTAATTAAAGAACTAAATCTGAGGGGAATGAGCTATTGGAAACTGGGGCTTTCCTTCCCGCAAAACTGGCTATTGATTGTGGAGAACTTTAATGTTGTGAAAAGAACGCAATAAACAGCTGCCGCTAAAGGCAGCTGTTTTTTTTACTTGTTTTTCCAGATAAAAACCAATCCCCTTCCCGTTTCTGTGTATGATAAAATAACTTTTGTGTCATTTTTTTAAGAAATTATACAGATTAAGTATAGACACCCAATTAAGAAGCAGGAGGACCTTTTCATGGGGGAAGTACCGTTTATCACTATTGAGGGGCCTATAGGTGTTGGAAAGACATCTTTAGCAAAGGCCATTTCCGCTCATTTTAACTTTCATCTACTGAAAGAAATCGTCGACGAAAATCCATTTTTGGGGAAATTTTATGAAAATATTGAGGAATGGAGCTTTCAAACAGAAATGTTTTTCCTCTGCAACCGTTATAAACAGCTAGCAGATACGAAAGCTCATTTATTAAATAATAATAAACCGGTTGTATCTGATTATCATATATTTAAAAATCTTATCTTTGCTAATCGCTCATTGAATCAGGAAGAATATCTAAAATATATAAAAATCTATGATATCTTAACTCACGATATGCCCGTTCCCAATGTCATCGTTTATTTGCATGCCAGTCTTGATACGCTTCTAGAGCGCATTAAAAAGAGAGGACGGGACATTGAAAAAAATATTAGCCCTCTTTATCTGGAGGCACTTTCCAATGACTATGAGCAGGCAATGAATACATTTGCCGCACAGAATCCGAATGTAACCATCCTCCGATTTAATGGAGATGAACTGGACTTTGTAAAAAACAGCAATGATCGAACCTATATATTCAATTCTCTTCAAAACTTATTAGAAAAAGGAGCCAGCCTTGATGAACCTCAGAGATAAATACAGCATTCCTGCTACTTCAGTCATAACGATTGCCGGTACTGTCGGAGTCGGAAAGTCTACAATGACGAATGCTCTAGCAAAAGCATTGCAGTTTCGCACATCATTCGAAAAAGTAGATACAAACCCTTATTTAGATGACTTTTACGCAGATTTCAGCCGCTGGAGCTTTCATTTGCAGATTTATTTTCTCGCCGAGCGCTTTAAAGAACAGAAACGTATTTTTGAATATGGCGGAGGCTTTGTCCAGGATCGTTCTATTTATGAAGACACAGGGATCTTTGCAAAAATGCATTATGATAAGGGGAACATGTCCAAGGTAGACTATGAAACATATACAAGCCTGTTTGACGCAATGGTCATGACCCCCTATTTCCCTCATCCAGATCTTTTAATTTATTTAGAAGGATCCATTGATGATATTCTAGAGCGCATCAAGGAGAGAGGACGGCCAATGGAACAGCAAACGCCTGTGGCATATTGGAGGGAAATGCATCAACGGTATGAAAACTGGATCAATTCCTTCAATGCCTGTCCTGTATTACGATTAAATATCAACGACTACGATATTAAAAATAATCATGATTCGGTTGAACCAATTATTGAAAGAATCTCCCGCTTCTTGGAGCAAACACAATTCCTTAAGAAATAGCTGCCTTAAAAAGGCAGCTATTCTTGTTTAGTTCAAAAAAAGCCACTGCAAATCTGCAGTGGCTTTTTCTCCAATTTATGCGCATGGTTAGATATCAATCATATGGAGGAGGAAGAGGGATTCGAACCCCCGCGCGGTTTGACCCGCCTGTCGGTTTTCAAGACCGATCCCTTCAGCCAGACTTGGGTATTCCTCCGTATCGACAAGTAGTACTATAACATTGTTTTTTATTAAAGTCAATAAATAAAAAAATATTTTTCTGGACGGAGCTATCCGCCCAGAAATATAAATTTTTTTATTATTTTATAACCTCTTTATTCCCCATATAAGGCCGCAATACCTCAGGAATAATAACACTGCCATCCTCCTGCTGATAGTTCTCCAATATTGCTGCAACCGTACGGCCAATCGCAAGCCCTGAGCCATTTAGTGTATGAACAGGCTCTGGCTTTGCTTTTAGATCACGGCGGAAGCGAATATTTGCTCTTCGCGCCTGGAAACTTTCAAAATTACTGCAAGAAGAAATTTCTCTGTAGGTGCCGTAGCTTGGTATCCACACTTCAATATCATACTTTTTGGCAGCTGTAAATCCAAGGTCGCCTGTACACATGCTCATAACACGATATGGAAGCCCCAGAAGCTGAAGGACCTTTTCAGCATTCTTTGTAAGCTTTTCTAATTCTTCATAAGAATCTTCTGGCTTAACAAATTTAACAAGCTCTACCTTATTAAATTGGTGCTGGCGGATTAATCCGCGTGTATCTCGGCCGGCAGAGCCCGCTTCTGACCGGAAGCACGCGCTGAAAGCAGCATAATAAATTGGCAGCTGATCAGCACTTAAAATTTCATCTCTATGCATATTCGTCACAGGCACTTCTGCAGTTGGAATAAGGAAATAATCTTCGCTTTCAATTAAGAAGGCGTCTTCTTCAAACTTTGGAAGCTGTCCTGTTCCAGTCATGCTGGCACGATTGACTAAATACGGAGGCAGAACTTCTGTATACCCATGCTCTTCTGTATGAAGATCAAGCATGAAGTTAAATAAGGCACGTTCCAGGCGGGCACCTAGCCCTTTATAGAAAACAAACCGGCTGCCTGTTACTTTTCCCGCACGTTCAAAGTCTAGAATATTAAGCTGATCCGCAACTTCCCAGTGTGGCTTTGGTTCAAATTTAAAGTCTCGAATTTCTCCCCATTTCCATGCTTCCACATTGTCATCTTCTGTCTCCCCAACTGGCACGCTTTCATGAGGGATGTTTGGAATGCTTAGCATGAGCTGATCAAGTTCTTCTTCAACGACACGAAGCTCATCATCAAGCACTTTAATTTTGTCGCCAACCTCTCTCATTTCTTTAATAAGATGGTCTGCATCCTGTTTATCGCGCTTTAATGCTGCAACCTGCTGAGAAACCTCATTTCGTTTGCTCTTTAATTGTTCTGCCTGGACAATCAGTTCGCGCCGCTTCCCATCCAAATCTTCAAACTTCCCTAAATCGGTCAGGTCCTCTCCTCTGTGTTCAAGCTTCTGTTTTACCTCTTGAAAATTGGCTCTTAGATATTTAATATCCAGCATCTGACTTCCTCCTTACTAATTTTATCAAACACAAAAAACTCCCGTCCCTAAAAAGGGACGAGAGTTACCCGCGTTGCCACCCTAGTTGAAGACAAATAATGCCTTCCACCTTAAATAAATAACGGATTTATCCGAAGGTACTTACTTTCCAGAAAGTCTGGTGTTCTGTACCTTACTCAAGGATGGATTCACAGGTTTCAAACACCGATTTTCACCAGCCATCGGCTCTCTAATGATTGAACATCCCGTTACTAGTTCCTATCATTGCTTTAGCTATAAGAATTTGTAATTCATAATGTACTATAATTATCAGCAGTTTTCAACTGAAATATGCAAAGATTTTATTTAGCTTCTTTGATCATATTGATAAAATAAGCAGTTATGCGGTCGTCATCAGTTAATTCCGGGTGGAAGGAGCATCCAAGATATTGTCCTTCACGTGCTGCAACAATACGTCCATCATATTTGGCAAGAACCTCAACATTCTCCCCAGCTTGTACAATATGTGGAGCACGGATAAACACTGCCTCAAAATCCTCAGCTACACCTGCAATGTCCAATTTTGCCTCAAAGCTGTCCACTTGGCGGCCAAAAGAGTTTCTTTCCACAAGCACGTCCATGACCCCAATATGTGGCTCATCATAGCCATTTAGATGCTTTGCCAGCAAAATTAGTCCTGCACAAGTACCGAACATGGGCTTACCTGACTGGGCAAAACTTTTAAGGCTATCCATAAAATCATACTTGTCAATTAAGCGCCTCATTGCTGTACTCTCTCCGCCAGGAAGGATCAATCCATCAACCTCATCAAGCTGTTCCTTGCGCTTAATGACAACGGCCTCAGCACCGCAATTCTCAACTGATCGAACATGCTCTCTAACTGCCCCTTGCAGGCCGAGTACTCCAACTTTTATCATGTGAATTCCCCTTACCAGCCGCGGTCCTGCATGCGAGCTTCTGGAGCCAAAGTTGAAATTTCAATTCCTTTCATTGGCGTTCCAAGCTCTTTGGAAAGTTCCGCGATCAGCTTATAATCTTGGTAGTGTGTTGTAGCTTCTACAATAGCTCTTGCAAATTTTGCTGGGTTTTCTGACTTAAAGATACCAGATCCGACGAATACGCCGTCTGCACCTAATTGCATCATTAGAGCGGCATCTGCTGGTGTGGCAACACCACCGGCAGCAAAGTTAACAACTGGCAGGCTTCCATGACGCTTAATTTCAAGAAGCAGTTCATACGGTGCACCTAGAAGCTTTGCTTCCGTCATTAACTCATCTTCATCCATGGCTACTACCTTGCGAACCTGTGCATTAACCTTGCGCATATGACGAACTGCTTCAACAATGTTGCCTGTTCCTGGCTCACCTTTTGTACGAAGCATAGAAGCTCCTTCTCCAATACGTCGTGCAGCTTCTCCTAAATCACGGCAACCGCAAACAAATGGTACTGTGTATTCCTTTTTATTTAAATGAAACTCTTCGTCGGCAGGAGTTAATACTTCACTTTCATCTATATAATCTACTCCCATTGCCTCTAAAACACGTGCTTCTACGATATGTCCAATACGTGCTTTAGCCATAACTGGAATCGTAACAGCATTCATAACCTCTTCGACGATTCGAGGATCAGCCATTCTTGCTACACCGCCAGCTGCACGAATATCAGAAGGCACCCGTTCAAGTGCCATTACTGCAACAGCACCAGCCTCCTCAGCAATTTTCGCCTGCTCTGCATTAACAACGTCCATAATGACGCCGCCCTTTTGCATTTCTGCCATTCCACGTTTTACACGATCTGTACCTGTATTCATAATGCTCCCCCTTTTTTATGCCATCTCTTGATGGTTTGAAAATTTTCTTAAAATAAGATAAAGGAAAATATTACATCAATTTAAATCAGAACAATAATAATTATCTTTCCCTAATGAAAAATAAACTACAAAAAGGGATTCCTGTCAAGACAAGAATCCCCTTTTATCGACTAAAACCAACCTTTTACAGTTGAGGAAATCCCTCCAAATACGTTGCCAAAGAAACTGCCAATTCCGCGCATCATCAGTACGAACCAGTTTGCTTTTTCCACATCTTGGGACGCAACGACATCCACCTTAATAGATTTGCTGCCGTTTTCACTTAAGAAATCTAATGACTTTCCATCCTTTGATTCAATGGTTAATGTACCAACCTTTTCACCTTTCTTAACCGGTGCAGTCAGTTCACCTTTATCATTTAACTTCTTTTTATCAAAAGTAATTACAGGCTTATAGTTTTCCTTTTCACCATTCTTAATAGGCATTGAGATGGCATCTTTTGTCTCAATAGCCACTTTATCTTCTTTTCCCTTTGTAACAGGCAGAGTCTTCTTGCCCTTTACCTGATACCCTTCTTTAATAATCTCTTCTTGATTAAAATTATTAAAAGCAAAATTGAACATTTTAGCTGTTTCATCGAAACGTACTTTTTTATCATTGATGCCGCCGTTTTTATCACGGGCATTCATAATAACGGTAATATACCGAGTTCCATTTCTCTCGGCTGTTCCAGTAAAGCACAAGCCTGCAAATTCAGTTGTACCTGTTTTTAATCCGTCAACGCCCTCATACTCGAAAACTAACCCTGGAAGCATCCAGTTCCAGTTTTCCATATTAATTTCATCATCTGTCCCTTCTCTGAACTTCATCTTTGGCGTACTAGCTGTTTCTAAAATTTCCGGAAAGTCCTTTAGTAACCGGGCAGCTAATTTCGCCGTTGCTCTAGCCGACATTACATTCTCTTCATCGGCATTTCCTACAGAGTGATAGCCCATTAAATTGGAGTTATTTAAACCAGATGAATTTACAAACTTGTAATCCTTTAATCCCAGTTCCTTTGCTTTATCATTCATCATCTTAACAAAGTTCTCTTCTGACCCCGCAATGGTTTCAGCAATAGCAATGGTTGCTGCATTGGCTGAATAAATGGACATTGCTTGATATAACTCGCGAATATTATATTTCCCATCTCTTCGCAGCGGAACATTTGATAAGCTTCTATCATGGGAAATCTTCCAAACATACTCTGTAACAGAATATTCCTGATCCCATTTAACCCGGCCTTCCTTAATCGCTTCAAGAAGAAGATACTCGGTCATCATCTTTGTCATACTGGCAACGCCAAGCACCTGATCTGGATTTTTCGCATATAGAACTCTTCCGGTATCCGCCTCTACCAAAATAGCAGCATCGGCATTAATATTTAATAAATCTTCTGCGTGAGCTCTATGAATATTTGGAAAAAGCCCAATACACATAATCAGCGTTAAGAAACATGCAACATATTTACGATATTTTTTCAATACAAAGCCCTCCAACGTTTTAGTACACGTTTGCTATTTTATCATAACTCGTTATTAAAAAATAGATTTAGGATTTACCTAATCTTTCCCCAAAATTAAAGGGAATTTTTAATAGATTTATATACGTTTTGGCCTACTTTATTAAAGGACTATTGTTCCATAAAAAAGACAGAGAAGCACGAAACCTCTCTGTCTTTACAGGCATTAAATAAATATTATGATAAAGAATAGTTTGGAGCTTCTTTTGTTATTTGAACGTCATGCGGATGGCTTTCTTTAAGTCCTGCACCGGTCATTCTAATGAAAGTTGAATTCTCTCTTAATGCCAGCAAATCTTTGGATCCGCAATACCCCATACCAGAGCGAATTCCGCCAACAAGCTGATAGATGGTATCTGCAAGAGGTCCTTTATAAGGAAGACGTCCTTCAATTCCTTCAGGAACAAATTTCTTTGCATCCTCTTGGAAATAACGGTCTTTTGATCCCTTTTCCATAGCAGCCACTGAACCCATGCCACGGTACACCTTAAAACGGCGTCCTTGGAAAATCTCTGTTTCCCCAGGGCTTTCAGAAACACCAGCTAATAAGCTTCCAAGCATAACAGCATGTCCGCCAGCTGCCAATGCCTTAACAATATCCCCTGAATATTTAATGCCTCCATCTGCAACAATTGCTTTTCCATGCTTTTTAGCTTCTGTTGCACAATCATAAACAGCTGTTATTTGAGGTACACCTACACCTGCAACAACCCTTGTTGTACAAATAGAACCAGGACCAATTCCAACTTTAACAACACTTGCACCTGCTTCGATCAATGCCTTTGTTGCTTCTCCAGTTGCTACATTGCCTGCAATAATATCTAAATCAGGGTATGCGTCTCGTATTTGCCTCACAGCGTCCAATACACCTTTTGAATGACCATGGGCTGTATCTAGAACAATCACATCAACTTGGGACTGTACAAGCGCCTCAACACGTCTCAATGTATCATTTGTTACACCGACAGCAGCTCCAACTAACAAGCGGCCCCGGTCGTCTTTAGCTGAATTAGGGAATTCAATGACTTTTTCAATATCTTTAATGGTAATTAATCCTTTTAGAATACCATCATTATCCACAAGAGGAAGCTTTTCAATTTTATACTTTTGAAGGATTCTCTCTGCCTCTGCTAGAGTGGTTCCAACCGGAGCTGTTACAAGATCCTCTTTCGTCATTACATCTGAAATTAGAATAGAGTAATCTGAAATAAAGCGAAGATCACGATTAGTAATAATACCAACCAGTCTTTGTTCTTCGTGATTATTAACAATTGGAACACCTGAAATGCGGTATTTCGACATTAAATGTTCGGCGTCATATACCTGCTGTTCCGGGGTGAGAAAAAATGGGTCTGAAATAACTCCGCTTTCTGAGCGCTTGACTTTATCAACAAGCTCTGCCTGCTGCTCAATGGACATATTCTTATGAATAATGCCTAAGCCGCCTTGTCGTGCCATGGCAATTGCCATTTCTGCCTCTGTAACTGTATCCATTCCGGCACTAATGATAGGGATATTCAATTTAATCTTTTCCGTAAGCTGCACGCTTAAGTCAACATCACGCGGAAGCACCTCTGACTTAGCAGGAACAAGCAATACATCATCAAATGTTAAACCTTCTTTAACAAACTTATTTTCCCACATTTTTTTTACCCCCATGACTTGAAAATATTATTAGTAGGTTATCAATTGGACAAAATACTGTCAAGGATACTTTAATATGTTAGACTTTTCTAAATTCTTGGAGGACGCTTTACATGCAGAATTTTAAACACTGGGATTCATTTCTTTATTTTTGTTCAGCAAGCAATTCACAGGAATTCCTTAAGAATTCCTACCGTAGATTAAACATTGAATCAGCGGACCAAAAGAGCTACGAAAATTGTTATCCATTTATTTATTATCTTGAACATGCACAAATATATTACGAACAAGCAAAATTGGCCCCCATCGTTATACAGCCAATTCTCCTTTTTTATGGATTTGTTCATTTAATTAAAGCCTGCATTTTAACAGTCGACCCTAATTATCCAGAAACAACCTCCGTTCTTGCCCATGGGGTATCGGCAAGAAAAAGGAAAAAACAGCAATATCATTTTTTTCAAGATGAGGTAAGATTTCAAAAGAGCGGACTTTTCCCTTATATGGGAATGAAAATGTTCCACATGAAACATTTGGAAGGTCAAAAGGCAACCATGAAGGAACTCCTTGCACAATTGCCTGAGTTAAATTCTTTGTTCATCGAAACGGCAGGCAAAAGTAACTTCTTAAAACTTAATAAACAGGGAGAACAATTTTCATTGCCTAAAAAAATTCTCGATCATTATTTTATGACCGAAACACACTTTTTGGATTATCTTAAAAGAGAAATGTCATCGAGCATATCCCTGCAGGAACCTGATGAAGACTTTATTCATTTTAATTTGGATGAGCAGCAGCAAAACAAGCTTTTGCCCATTAAATACTGCATGGATAGCAGTCAGTATTACTTTCCTTTAGCAAAAAATGACCTAAACCAATTTCCTGAACTGCTCATTCATTACTTGTTATTGTATAACCTTAGTATGATTGCCAGGTATGAAACAGAATGGTGGAGCGAGCTCATTAAGATGATGCCAAACGAGGATTATCCCTTTATTCGCTCTTTTCTCAATCTAACCGCAAAAAAAGGGCCATACTTAATTTATCAGATACTCAAAGAAAAAAAGTAATTCAATACAAAAAAGAGCACCTCTCGGTGCTCTTTTACATTTGCTTGGCAGCGTCCTACTCTCACAAGGGGACAGCCCCTAACTACCATTGGCGCTGAGAAGCTTAACTTCCGTGTTCGGGATGGGAACGGGTGTGACCTTCTCGCTATCGCCACCAAGCCATATACAATTGAGGTTCATTCCCTCAAAACTAGATAATGGAAAGAAGAATATGAGTAATCTATTTGGTTAAGTCCTCGATCGATTAGTATCTGTCAGCTCCACGTGTCGCCACGCTTCCA
>Ga0182742_1003427_pt1 | contig 15546 bp, 7 predicted proteins | sample eDN5th37CBELigMG_FD_128880 | JGI IMG/M metagenome (GOLD analysis project Ga0182742, IMG submission 128880) | Enriched Miracle-Growth compost microbial communities from Emeryville, California, USA - eDNA 5th pass 37_C BE-Lig MG (version 2)... ...
ATGGTCTTTTCTTCAATGGCCTCTTCTTCATTGACATCTTTAGATAAGAACCATCCACCTACTGCAATACCAGCAAGGATAATCCAGAAAATGATTTTCCAAGTGGCAGATTCTATAAAATGCTTTGAAATGACATCAATTTGTGGATGTGCAAGTGTATATAATGAAAGCTTCACACCTACCCAACCAACAATTAAAAACGCAGCCGTTTCTAAATTTGGTTTTTTCTTTAACAGTTTCACAAAATACGTTGCGGCAAATCTCATGATCACAATTCCAATAATTCCACCTGCTAAGATCACAAGGAATTGTCCGCCATCAAGTCCACCTATAGTAGGTAAATTTGTTGCTGGTAGTGTAACGGCAAGTGCTACTGCAGCCAAAATGGAATCTACTGCAAAAGCCAAGTCTGCAAGTTCTACCTTTAAGACTGTACCCCAAAAACCAGATTCCTTCTTTACAACCTTGTGCTGCTCACTTTTCTTTAAAATAAACTTCTTCATAATATGGTTGATTGAAATATAAAGAAGGTAAATGGCACCTATTGCCTGAACTTGCCAGACATTGACAAGAAATGAGATGAGAAATAGTGCACCAAATCGTAAAACAAATGCACCTGCTAATCCGTAAAATAAAGCTTTCTTTCTTTGATCCTCTGGTAGATGCTTAACCATAACAGCCATTACCAACGCATTATCTGCTGCTAAGATCCCTTCCAGGGCAACTAACACTAATAGCACCCAACCGTACTCTAATAATAAAGTTACATCCATTATTTCTCCTCCTATGCTTAGGGTATTTATCTTCTTAAACCCTTTATTAGCAATAGGACAACAAAAAAAGACCTTTGCCGCTAAAGGCAAAGGTCTTGCTGAGCATGTTAAACCGATCCGATCATGCCAACAAAGCCGATGGAAAGATATCCATGAAATGACGACTTTGTTTTCAGGTTCCCCTGAACGCTACTCCCCTTTGAAAGAAGATTATTATGTTACCTTTATCATACGTGCTAGCATGTTTTCTTGTCAAATGTTTTTTCTTTGTTCCTACCTTATATTCTTTAATAAATTGTTCTACACAAGGAACTATCCTACATATTCATAAATACAGACAAGCTTTGTTTTGAGGGGGATGAACATGGACTGGATACAGGCAGTTATTTTGGGAATTATTCAAGGTTTAACAGAGTTTATTCCGATAAGTAGTACAGGGCATCTTTACTTGGGGCGTAACTTTTTTGGATTAGAAGAAGCAGGTTTATTTTTAGATACAATGCTTCATTTGGGTACACTTATTGCTCTTATTGTCTTTTATAAAGACATACTAATCAAATTAATAAAAAAACCATTTAGCCGGGTAACAGCACTATTAGTTATTGGAACGATCCCAGCTGTTATGACCGGTGTACTTTTTAGCGATTACTTTGATGGACTATCAAAATCCGGAGTTTCCATTGGATGGGAATTTTTAATTACAGGTCTTTTTTTGTGGTTTGCAGATTCAATTAAGAACGGATCAAAAAAAGTTGAAAACCTTTCTTTATTTGATTCATTTTTTATTGGTAGCTTTCAAGCACTTGCTATATTCCCTGCAATTTCCAGATCTGGTATGACGATCGTTGGTGCTCTCTTAAGAAAAATGGATAAAGAAGCTGCAGCCTATTTCTCATTTCTCCTATCTATCCCCGCTATATGTGGAGGAGTTATCTATCAATTAAAAGATATGATTTCAGGATCAGTACCTCAAATCAGTCTTTCATCTATGTTTATAGCCACATTATCTTCAGCGATTTTCGGTTATATTGCCGTTAGATTTATGATTGCATTTGTTAAGTACAGATCTTTAAAAATCTTTGCCGTTTATGTGTGGATTTTAGGTATTATCATTATTGTTCTTCAGCAATTATCTATTTTCTAAACATAATTGGCAGCTATTGCTACTAATGAAACCCTTGTCTTAAGTAAAAAATAAAAGCAGGAAACTTATAACATAAGGCAGGGGATTATATGCATACAATGTGGAAAGGCTCCATTAGTTTCGGTTTAGTTAACATTCCGATTAAACTTTATGCAGCAACTGAAGATAAGGATATAAAATTGAGAACCCTTCATAAGAAATGTCATAGTCCTATTCAATATGAAAAAACATGTCCGAATTGTGATGAAGAAGTAAAACAAGATGAAATTGTGAAGGGCTATGAGTATGTAAAAGGAAAATATGTTGTCCTAACAGATGATGAGCTTAAGGAATTAAAGGATGAGCACGAAGATAAAACTGTAGAAATAATTGATTTTGTCAAGATGGATGATATTGACCCTATCTATTTTAACCGTTCTTATTTTATTGGCCCGGGAGAGAATGGTGGAAAAGCGTATGGTTTACTTAGAGAAGCGTTAACGAAATCAGAGAAAATTGGAATTGCAGAAATTACAATCCGTTCTAAGCAACAGCTTGCAATGGTCCGTGTTTATCAGAATTGTATAGTCATGGAAACTGTTCATTATCCGGACGAAGTCAGAAACGTAAAAGAAGTCCCTAGTGTTCCTGAAAATGTAGAAGTCGGTGAAAAAGAACTGGATACAGCTATCATGCTTATTGATCAGTTAACCACCACCTTTGAACCAGAAAAATATAAGGATGATTATCGTTTAGCTTTACAAGAATTAATCGAGAGAAAAGTAAATCAGGATGAAGGAAAAACACCAACAGAAGCAGCACCACGTCAAAATGTAGTTGATTTAATGAGTGCTCTTCAAGCAAGTATTGAAAAAACAAAAAAACCGCAAACAAAAGCAAAACCCGCAAAATCAAAGGCAAAGTCCGCAAAGGCAGTTGGTAATGAGAACCCGCAAACAAAACCAGCTCATACTGGTGGAACTGCAGAAAAGAAAACAAAAACCGTTCGAAAAAAAGCCTAGTTATTAAACTTCATCATTTTCCACTTGGGTCTTACCTTTATATCTCAAAAACGAAAAAACTTGGTGATTGTGCAAATCACCAAGTTTTTTCGCTTTTTCAATTACCTTTCTACTCTTCTTCTTTGAACAAAAACATAAGCACTTCCAATTAATATCATAATTACTCCAACTATTAACCAGTTGTAATGAGTAGATGCAGTTAATGGTAAATAGTTCCCTTCTTTTGAAGAAGAAACTGGTTTGTTGCCTTTATTGCTGTCATTCGGTTTATCGCTAGGATTGTTACCGGACTTTACATCAGGTTTATCCTCTGGTTTATTACCAGGATTTTCTGAATTTCCATTTCCAGTATCTCCTCCCGGTTCTCCTTCCTGATTATCTCCCGGTTTATCTCCTGGATTTGCTCCTGGTTTTTCGGTAACATACGTTAATACTGCTGTTCCGCCGTTGTCTTTCGAGGGAAGTATAACCGTTACTTCTTGCTTCTCGTTTACAACGTATTCTTTGTTGTTATATAGGTCTGTCAGTATTGTATTAGCAGAGTAATTAACCCGAAAGGTTGCTTGTTTTTCTTCGGTTGTTGTATTTAAACCTACCAAAATATTTTTATCATGATATTGTCGCTTAAAAACAATGTATTTCTCAGCATCTCCCCCTGCTATTTTTTCCCTAGTTCCTTTTGAAAAAACCTTTGAGTAATCTTCTCTGATATTTAAGAGAGTGGAGTAGTGTTTGTGAAGAGCCATAGCTTCCGGATCCTCATTTTCATAAAGTTCCCAAGGCATATCGTCACGATTTTGACCAAATGCCAACACATTTCCATCAGCATCCTTTTCCCAATCAGACTTACCAGATCTGCCTAATTCTTCCCCATAGTAAATAACCGGCTGACCTTTTGATGTGATTTGTAGAGCAGCTGCAACTTTTAATTTTCCAACATCCCCTTGTACATATTCTGTCAAGAAGCCATTTTGATCATGACTGCTTAAGAATTGGCCAAGTGTTGCTGAATTTGTTAGTTTATTGTTTCGATCTTGTAAATAAGATTCCACACTATCAATATTTCCGTCTACAAATGATTTTGCTTTTTCTTTAAAGTCAAAATCTAACAGAGAATCCATTTGACCTGTACCTAAGTAACCTCCGTCATTGGTTATACTTGCCCCCCAATATTCTCCAATCATTTTAAAAGACGGATCAATGGCAGTCAGCTCATTTTTTAGTGTTTGCCATGTTGCATCTTCAACATGTTTTACTGTATCAATACGAAAATAGTCAATTGTATCTCCACGATCTGTTCTTGCCTTTTCAAGCCAATCTGTTTGCCAATCAATGATTTTTTGTCGTACAGCTGGATCTTCTGTTTTGAAGTCTGGAAGATTATCAAGTTCTCCCCTTACCGTAGGGTCCTCATCCACAGTTCTTAACATTCCATTAAACGTTGCTAATTCGTCCTCTGTAGGAAGATTTTCTGCATCAGCTTTCCATGTATCCCAAATGTCTCCATCCATTCCATATCCAGCATGATTTACAACTACATCAAGCATGATTTTAATTCCACGATCATGAGCTTTTTCAATAAGCTCTTGGAATGTTTCCATATCCCCTAAATGTTCATCTAAAGTAGTAAAATTCTTAGCCCAGTAACCATGATAACCATACTGCTTTGGTTCAAGACCTGCAGCGGTTTTGAAATCTAAACCTTTATTGAATTCAATATTATCGACAATTGGCGAAATCCAAATTGTATTGATTCCTAAGTCATCGATATAATCTAATTCATCAATAATCCCTTGGAAATCACCACCATGATATGCTTCTGAATGAGTTGGATCATATTCTTCCTTACCATTATTAGATGGATCACCATCTTTAAAACGGTCTGTTAGCATAAAGTAAATACGTGCTTCATCCCAATTAAAGCTCATTTTTCCACCAACAGATTGCTCTGGTTTAACGGTTACTTTTACTGATTGCTTATGCGTGTTACCAAATTCATCGATGACGATGATTTTAATCTCTTTTTTACCAGCTGTAACGGATTGATTAGCAGCTATTGAAACAGCGCCCACATTTGGATCAATTTCAACCTTTTCCTTGCCACCAAGTGCTCTTAAGTCGGCATATAGTTCTTTAATGTTTACCTTATCTCCAGATGTTACATCTACTTGTAAAACCGCATTTTCATCAAAAGAGATTTCAGAGGGAGAAACGTTTGTCTTAATTGTAAGATTTGGACGTGTGTACGTAATCGTTGACTTGCCATTCTTTATATTTTTTGGATCAATTACTTCGACTGTTTCACCGTCTTTTGTAACTAGAAACGTATACTCATGAGTTCCTTCCTCTAGGCCTTCAAGTTTATATGAAAAATACTCATTTTCCTTATTGTATTCTAATGGATATTCTTTACCATCGATTTTCACTTTTACTTCTTCGATTGAATGCATTTCATCACTTTGAAATAACTCTTCATCTCGATAATAGAACGTAACATTCCCATCCTCTAAAACAGGTCCATTGACAGATGGTACAACTGTTTGTCCTGAGACACCAGTGACAACGGTCACTTTTGTAATAATATCATCCCGGTTAATTTGAACATTGTGATCATCACTGTCAGGAGAAATTTTTGCTGTATTCCAATCAGTACCTTTACGTATTAAGAACCCCATTGATTCTGTTTCAGGAGCAATTTCAACGTTTGCTACTGCTGTATCACCATCAATTGTTTCAAAATCGATTTGATCGTTTTTCACACCAGTGTTCCATACCCATAGGTTCCAAGCTCCAAAATCACCTGTAAAATCTCCGTCTGGACGGACATATTTAATGCGGACATAACGCTTTACATTTTTCTTTACAGCCATGTCTAATGTTGCTTCTGCATCACCAGAGGTAGCTGTGATCACAACGTTTCCCGGTTTGGCTCCAGTAACCTTTCCTGTGTTATCAATTGTAGCAATCGCTTTATCTGATGATGACCATGATATTTTGGCCTGATGCATATCTTGATTAAATTGATCTTTTACATGAGCAGAAAGCTGAGTTGAATATGTCTCAAATACAGAGTCATTACCTAAGATAGTGATTGTATCAGCAACTAATTTTTCTACCGTTACTTCAATTGCAGCTTCAATGTCACCCGCTTTTACCTTTAAGATAGCAACACCTTCTGCTACTCCAACCACTCTTCCATTGTCTACAGTTGCTACTTCATTGTCAGAAGTTGACCACATAAGCTCTTCGCCAAGCATGACACGACCGTTTTGATCTTTTACATATGCTGTTACACCCTTCGTGTCACCAGGGTTAATGGCAAATGTATCAGGATTTACTTCAATACTGGTTGGTTTAGGAATATATTCTGCTTCAGATTGATCATACAGTACCATCATTGAAAGACCTTCAACAGATACCTTGTCTGATTTTACTGTACGTATTGTCTCTGTTCCTGCTGAAGTATGGTCAACGACAACATTCCAGTTTCCGTTTACTGGTAGAGCTACTTCTTTTGTTGTTTTATTTGCATTATAAATCACAACAATATTTTTCCACGTATCATTGTTCGCATTATCCTTTAATTGGTATGCAACAATGTTTTCATCCTGCTTGAGAACTTGAAGGTGTTTTTCAATTTTTTCTTTCGAATCCATTTTAAAAGCAGTGTGTTTTTTTCGTAGTTCCACTAAGCCTTTGTAGTAGTTAAAGACAGATTGATATTCGTTCTTTAATTCCCAACGAATTTGGTTAATTGTATCAGGACTCTTATAGCTATTGTGTACACCATATTTACTTCTTAACATTTCTTCTCCGGCATGAAGGAATGGAATACCTTGTGAAGTTAAGACGATGCCGTTAGCTAATAGACTGCGTTTTACCCATTCATTATTCAATGCATTTTCTTCTGTGATCACAGCATGAGGGTCATATTGCTCTGACTCGCGATCGCCATCTGTACCTGCTACTCTCATTAACTTGTCCCAAAGATTTAAATTATCATGTGCTGTAACATACGTAATACTTTCTTGAGGTTTATTTGTAAATTGATCGATTGCCCCTTTTAAGCCGGCGACTATTTCTCCCTCTTTACCGGCAGCACCCGTTGCAAAACCAGTCCCAGCTCCATCGCTGTCCCCTTTAATGGCACCACGGATATTATCGTTAAAAACAGCATAGCCTTGATCTTTTTGTGACCCTTTTACATGTTGCATTGAATTTGGCAGGCTTGTGGTACCACCAGTCCAAGGTTCCCCATAAATCAACATATTCGGATCTACATTGTTCTTCAATTCTTTTGTTAATTCCTGCATTGTTTTTTGATCAATTAAGCCCATTAGATCAAAACGGAAGCCATCAATACCAAATTCTGTAGCCCAATAATGAACAGAATCTTTAATATATTTACGAACCATCGGTCGTTCTGAAGCTACTTCATTTCCTGTCCCTGAGCCATTTGTCATTTTTCCTGTATCATCAGTACGGTAGTAATAACCTGGAACAATCAAATCAAATGGGGAACTGCCTTCCAATTGTGTTGATTCGTTCATATATGTGTGATTATACACAACGTCTGCAATGACACGAATTCCTTGATCATGTAAAGATTGCACCATTTGCTTGTATTCTATTATTCTACTAGTTGGATCAGCAGGGTCAGTAGAATAAGATCCTTCCGGTACATTAAAATGTATTGGATCATAGCCCCAGTTAAACTTTGCAGCTGTGGAGTCAGGGTCATTAACCGTTAATTCATTTACAGAACCGAAGTCATAGGTTGGTAATAAGTGCACATAGTTGACACCTAATTCTTTTAAAGAATCAATGCCTGTTTTCACACCATTTGGTCCTGTTGTTCCCGTTTCAGTAAAGGCTAAATATTTTCCTTTATTGTCCATTCCTGATTGCTCATCAATAGAGAAATCTCTTACATGGAGTTCATAGATGATTGCATCTGCCGGTGATACAACTGCTGGTTTATCCGCAGGATCAAATCCACTTGGATCAGTGCTATTTAAATCCACAACAGCTGCTCTTTGGCCGTTTGCTGACGTTGCACGCGCATATGGATCAACAGCATAATGAGATTTTCCATCAGCGAATTCAAGTTTGTACATATAATATTTATTTTTTAAGTCTTCTTTTATCGTGATAGACCATACACCATTATTTGCTCTTTCCATGTCTATTTCATTACCACCTGAGTGGTCCTTAACAAAAGCACCTTCATATGTACCTTCTTCATCATAGATTGCTAGATTTACCTTCGTTGCAGTCGGTGCCCATAATTTGAAAGTTGTTTGGCTAGAAGAGTAGGTATACCCTAAATCATCTCCATCATAATAGAAACGATCATCATTCAGGACATTACGCATCGTTACTATTTGACCTTCTGATTGCCCCAATGAAACTTCATACTCGTTCCGGACATCAATACTTTTGCCATCAGCAATCGTAATTTTCGCTTTTTTATCACCTAATATAGTTGTTGTCGTATCAATGACCTCATTAGTTTCCTTGTCCGTTAACACAAATTCTTGTTTTCCAAATTCTTTATTTGTTGTAACCAAAATTTCATTTAATGACTCCATTAATGCAGATTGAACCTTAACGGACTCCGTTGATTCAATTGTGAAAGCTGAATTTCCATCTATTATGTTTGGATTCGACGGATCTGTACTGTTTTCATCCCAACTGCGTTTGTTAAAAATAAACTTATACTGATACTCACCTGGTTCAAGGTCTGAAAGTGTAGTTGAAAAAATACTATCTTTCTCTGTCAATTCGACAGCTGTTGTTAAATCCCAGTTATTAAAGCTGCCAATTACATAAATTGCGGTTTCCCCTTTACTTTCGTAATTGAAAGTAACCGTGCCATCCTCATTTATAACCGGGCTTTTAATAGCAGGTGATCCATTCGGCTCACCTATTGTAAATACAGAATTCCCATTTGCTTGATTAGAATTAGAAGGATCCCTTATCCATGCTTCATCTACAATAAACTTATACTCATAAGTTCCTTCTGTAAGCTCTTTCGTTAGAGTCCATATTCCATCTGATTCTTCTGTCATATCAATAGCTCCATTTTGCCAATCTGTAAAGCTGCCTGCAACCTTAACAGATGTTGCTTGCCCCTCATATAAAAATGTAACAGTTCCATCATCATTGATTAGTGGACTCGTCACTTCTTCCGCGCTAACGCTTTCATCCGGAAGAAATGCCGAAAATAGTTGTAAAACGAAAGAAAATACAACTAACAAAGATAACACTCTCAAATATGACCTCTTCAAATTCCTTTACCTCCCCTTTAAATCTATCATTTTTTGAGAAAACGATTGCACAATTAAAAAAAGAAAATAAAAACGTATCCTCTCTAGACCTTTATATGCAAACGCTTTCTATACCATTCAGGATATCACCTTCAAAATATTGTTGCAATATGTAATATGAATCAATCATTATTAATTCTCCTAAATAGAGCAATCAAATCGTGTTGATTGCTCGTCATTGAGTTATAATCCATTGAGCTGCCATTAATAATGAAGGAAATTGTGCATCAGCTAATCCTTCATTATCACCAATTAGAATCGTTTTGGTGCCCGCCTGTTTGCCAGCCCATATATCAACATCCCGATCTCCTACCATATAACTATCCTTTAAACTTACCTCATGTTTTTCCGCTAATGTATAAAGCATTTCTGGCTCTGGCTTTCGACATGCACAACCAGAGTTAGGTTTGTGTGGACAATAGATGATATCATTAATTCTTCCACCATTTTTTGCTATATCGTGCTTCATTTTTTCATGAACCTTCCTTAGCATACCTTCCTTCATATACCCTAAACCAACACCACCTTGATTTGTCACCACAAAGACAAGATAATCTGCGTTGTTTAAGAGTTTTATTCCTTCAGCAACTCCTTCTAATAAATGCATTTGCTCCGGCTTGTTAACGAATTTCACACGGTTACTTAATACCTCATTAATGACACCGTCTCGATCAAGGAACACAGCTTTTTTCACAATTTGGATTCTCCTTTCATGAATCGTCACGAATTTGATCATATTAAAGATAAAGAAAATAGTATAAATATTGAAGGATGATGCTCTTTGAAACCAATGCTCCCAACATTACATACTGATCTTCCTATAGGTTCTGATTGGATATATGAAACCAAGTATGATGGATTTCGTTCTATCTTATATGTAACAGATTCAACAATTGAATTAATGAGCCGGAATGAAAAATCATTAAACAAGCAATTTCCCGAAATTATTTCAGAACTTGTGAGAATGAAAGACATTTTAAAGCCACATTTGCCTCTTATTTTGGATGGTGAAATCGTCTGCCTTATCTCAACACATTTCTCGGATTTCGAACAACTTCAAATTAGAGGGAGATTAAAAAATCAAGACAAAATTTTAAATGAAGCACAAAAACATCCGTGCCGCTTTCTTGCATTTGACATTTTGGAAATAAGCGGAGAAATTCTTTGCACAAAGTCACTTAATGAACGAAAACAACTGCTCCATGTATTATTTAAAACGTTAGAAATTGGATATGTAAATCCCGTTTCATCCAATCTTTTACAGTATGTTCCTTATACAACGAACTATTCCAAGTTATGGGAAGAAATGCGCCTTGAAAATGGAGAAGGAGTTATTGCCAAGCAATTAAAAAGCAAATGGGAAGCAGGGATGCGTACACAACAATGGTTAAAAATTAAAAATTATAAATATGCAAACTTTTTTATTACGGGTTATGACAAAGAAAATGGATATTTTCATGTTGGAGTTTTTCAAAACGAACAAATTGTTCCATTAGGGGTGTTCTCACATGGAATATCAAGTTCCGAGCGTGAAGCACTTCTTACAATAGTACGTGAAAATAAAACAGCTGAAACAACCTCCTTTATTGAGATAGAACCAGCTATTGTTGTAGAAATTCAGTTTTTATCTCTGTATAAAAGTCAATTACGTGAACCTTCTTTTTCATCATTTCGATTTGATATCCATATCGATGATTGCACATGGGATCAATTATTGATTAAAACAGCACCTATTCGTGACGAGATTTCCATTACACATCCCGATAAACCGTTGTGGGAAACGGTTGATGTTAAGAAAGAGAAATTTTTAAGTTATCTTTATCAAATCTCACCATTCATGCTACCTTTTTTACGAAAACGACTACTTACAGTTATTCGTTTTCCACATGGAATGTTTGGTGAAGCATTTTATCAAAAAAACTGTCCTGATTATGCTCCTTCCTTTATAAAAACAAGTAAACATGAAGGAATCGAGTATATTATTTGTGAAGATCTTTCAACATTGATGTGGTTAGGAAATCAACTAGCATTTGAGTTCCATGTACCATTCCAGACCATTGATACAGCACACCCTACCGAAATTGTTTTTGACTTGGACCCTCCTTCCAGAGAATATTTCTCTTTAGCGATAAAAGCTGCATTAGAAATAAAAAAAATTTTTGATCAATTTCAACTTAAGACATTTCCTAAATTGTCAGGAAATAAAGGGTTGCAAATTCATATACCACTTACCAAAAATTCATTTACTTATGAGGAAACTCGTGTTTTCACAGAATTTATCGCTCAGTTTCTTGTTACAAGTTTTCCTGACGATTTTACGATTGAACGGATGAAAAAAAATCGTGGTAACCGACTTTATTTAGACTATATTCAACATGCTGAAGGCAAAACCATTATCGCCCCCTACTCTCTCCGAGGGAAAAAAGAAGGAGCATTTATCGCATCTCCCCTTTTTTGGGATGAAATAAATGAACATTTGTCAGTAGAACAATTTACAATTGATGAGGTGCTTCGCCGCTCAAAAACAATTGGTTGTCCTTTTCAAGATTATTTTGAATCTCCTCAGGATAAAGCGCTAAGGACAATAATTGACCAAATCAACAATGTGCAATAAGAAAGCTTTATTATTCTTTGATTGAACATTAAGGACGTTTCTTTCCTGGATTGCTTTCATTTGATTTATGATGAGTGACCATTTGATTCGGTTTCGTTTCCATTCCTCCTTTCATCTGCTCTATGAGAGACATTCGGACTTGGTTTCTTTTCTTTTTGTCTTTCAACATTTTACAAACTAAGATAAAAAAGTAAAGCAAAGTAGACAGTCTACATTGACTACCCACTTTGCTTTACTTCTCTTTATCCTTCACAATATCTATCAATTGTTCAAGCATGTTGACCATATCATCTTTGTCAAATTTAGAGGGTCCAGGCAATTCTTCTTTCTCTGAATCATAATTTTGATGGGAAATTGGATCTTCTCTTCGATAGGCTGATACAAGAGGACCCTCTGGTGTAACGTATTTTTTATTCATTCTTCTTGTTTCACGATCAACTAAACTATAGACAATCGGAATGATGAATAGTGATAGGAATGTACTTGAGATTAAACCTCCAATAACCGTTATCCCCATAGGTCGATTGATTTCCGTACCCTCACCTAAGCCAAGTGCTAAAGGAACTAACCCCAATATAGTCGTCAATGCTGTCATTAGAATTGGACGAATCCTTACTCTTACTGATTCCACTAGTGCATCATATGTTTTGAAACCTTGTGCCTTTTTCTGATTAATGAAGTCGACGATCACAATTGCATTATTTACAACGATGCCAGCTAACACAATAAGACCAATTAAGACAGTTAAACTAATTGGTGATTTTGTTACAGTTAAAGCTACAGCTACTCCAATTAACATTAAAGGTACAGTAAACATAATAACAAATGGATATGTAAAGGACTCGAACTGTGCCGCCATTACAATGTAAATAAAAATAATCGCCAGAATAAAGGCAAGTAACATATCATTCTTTGTTGACTCTAGCAACTCTCGATCCCCACTAAAACTAATGTCTGTTTCTTCAGGTAAATCCAGTTCTTTAATTTCTTTATCAACTAATTCTGAAAAATCACCTAAGTTTGTTGAGTTACTATATCTTACCGTGTATTGTACGGCAGGTTGCTTATCTATTCTTTGAATAGATACAGGTCCTTCTTCAACTCGAATTGTGGATATATCCCCAAGTCCTACAAAGCTATTATCTGGTTTTTTAATTAGTAAACCCCTTAAAGCATCAACATCCTCGCGTACAGACTCATCATACCTGACATTTACCATATACATCTCATGATTATGTTTATTTGTCATCTGTATGGCATCTGTACCTCTTGTTACATCATTTACGACCATCCCGATTTGGACTGGTGATAAGCCGTTATCAAGTGCTTTATCTCTGTTAACTGTAATCTGAATTTCTTCAACAGTTTCTGTAAGATCATTAGATAATTCTTCAACATCTGTCAACTTTACAAGCGCTTTATCAATTTGTGCAACAGATTCTTTTATACGCGTTTCATTCGTATCTTTTACATGAAATGTTAACGTATTAGGTGTAGATCCTGTTGAAGATTGAGTATGAAATGAGAGCTTAGCGGTTTTATTTTCTCGCCTTGCTACATTCCCAAATGATTTTTGAACATTATCGATCAAATCAAATGTCGTAACAGTACGAGAATCCAGATCTTTTAGTTTCACGTATATTTCAGCAATATTTGTTCTTCCTGTACCCCTAAATGATTCCTCCTGTGTTGTGCCAATTAGACTAACATATAAATCAACATCGTCTTCTTCCTCAAGCTCTTCTTCGATCGCTGTTACTACTTTTGTGGTTTCTGATAAGGATGATCCATTTTCTAGTTCAACGTCAATTGTAAAAAACCCTTCATCAGTATTTGGTAAAAATACTGTGCCAACTCTAGTTAAACCGTATACACTTCCTGCAAAAACGATGAACGTTATACATAACACAACGGTACGATTACGCAAAGACCATTTAATAGCATTGTCTAGAGAATGCATAAATGTAGACTCTCTACGAACCTTTTCTATGTTTTTGGAAGGGTTTCTTAATAATTGACCTGCAAGCATAGGCACGATTGTTAAGGCAACAAATAAAGATGCAAACAAACTAAAAGCGATTGTTAAAGCAAACTCTGTAAAAAGATCACCGATAATACCTGTAATAAAGACGACAGGTATAAATACCGCAACAGTTGTTAAGGTAGAAGCAATAATTGCAGGACCAATTTCTTTTGCTCCTTGATATGCTGCCTCTTTTGGATTTTTCCCCATTGAGAGATGCCGATAAATATTTTCGATAACCACGATGGCATTGTCGACAAGCATCCCTATTCCAAGAGCTAACCCACCTAGAGTCATAATGTTTAACGTAAAATCCGCAAAATACATGAGAACAAATGTCACAATAACAGAATATGGAATTGCCACTCCAATAATAAGAGGACTTTTTATGCTTTTCAAAAAAACAAAAAGAATAACCATGGCCAAAATTCCACCTATTATTAGGGTATTAAGCATATTTCCAATTGCTTGATCAACATATTCTCCTTGATCAAAAATGATATCTGCATTAATGGATTCATATTTCTCCTCAGAAAGGATATTTGTCAATTTCTCATGAAAGGCATCAGAAACTGAAGCTGTATTTGCATCAGATTGCTGTAAGATACTAACTAGCAAAGATGGATTTTGATTGGCACGTGTTATGGTATTAGACTCCTTTTTAGCCATTACAACATCCGCTATATCTCCAACCGTAATATTGTCGCCAGTTGCAGAATCTTTCTTCACAATTATACTTTTTAATATATCAATGGAATCGATTGTGCTGATAACTCTTGTTGTTAACTGTTTTCCGTCCGACACGACTGGATCTCCAGGTGTTGAGACAGAGTTAGCTCTAATTGTATCAACAATTTCTGATTGACTAAGTGAGTATTGTTCCAGCTTATGTTGATCAAGCTTTACACTTACTTCATCCGTTTGTAACCCGGAAAGGTTAACACTTGCTACACCTTCCGTTTTACTAAATTCTTGTTCTAACTCCCCCGCTAAATTCTGAAGATGCTCTGTATCTTGTGATGACGATAGAGAAAGCTGTATGATTGGAAATTGAGAAGGATCAAATTTCAAAAATCTCGGCTTCCCTGCATCATCCGGTAAAGGTGCATCCTCCATTCTTGTACGAATTTCATCTTGAATATCATCGATGTGTGTAGTCCAATTAAATTTCAAGATAACAAGACTTGCATTTTCCTGTGATGTGGACGTTATTGTGTCAATACCTTGAACAGTTGATAGTGTTTCTTCTAACGGTTTAGAGACTTCTTCTACCACTTCATTTGGATTAGCACCCTCATAATTGGTAACAACCACTCCGATAGGCGGGTTTATTTCCGGTATCAACTTTAACGGTATCTTTATCACTGATACAGTACCTAATATTACTACTAAAAGCATTGTTACGATGGTAAACACAGGTCTATTAATTGAAAAATGGCTAATCTTCATCCGTTCCCTCACATTCCAACTGCTTTATGTACAACCCTTATGTTCTAATCAGCATTTAGGTAATAATTTCTAGTTTTAACAAATTTAAATCAATCCATTCTTCTATTAACATAACATCCAAGCATTAAGCGGACATGAATGGAATTTTATTTCGACGCCTATCTTTTTATTAAGAACAGAACAAAAGCGTAAGCACCTTGGACTCCTAAGAAA
>Ga0182742_1003428_pt1 | contig 15545 bp, 9 predicted proteins | sample eDN5th37CBELigMG_FD_128880 | JGI IMG/M metagenome (GOLD analysis project Ga0182742, IMG submission 128880) | Enriched Miracle-Growth compost microbial communities from Emeryville, California, USA - eDNA 5th pass 37_C BE-Lig MG (version 2)... ...
GAGAAGATCCGTTCGTGGTCTTACGGCGAAGTTCGCAAGCCCGAGACCATCAACTACCGCACGTTCAAGCCTGAGCGCGACGGTCTGTTCTGCTCCAAGATCTTTGGCCCGATCAAAGACTACGAATGCTTGTGCGGCAAGTACAAGCGCCTGAAGCATCGTGGGGTGATCTGCGAAAAGTGCGGCGTGGAAGTCACCGTCGCCAAGGTTCGCCGTGAACGCATGGGCCACATCGAGCTGGCCAGCCCCGTCGCGCACATCTGGTTCCTGAAGAGCCTGCCGTCGCGTCTGGGCATGGTGCTCGACATGACCCTGCGCGACATCGAACGCGTGCTGTACTTCGAAGCCTGGTGCGTGATCGAACCCGGCATGACGCCGCTCAAGCGCGGCCAGATCATGTCGGACGACGATTTCCTCGCCAAGACCGAAGAGTACGGCGACGACTTCCGTGCCCTGATGGGCGCGGAGGCCGTGCGCGAACTGCTGCGCACCATCGACATCGACCGCGAAGTGGAAACGCTGCGCGGCGAACTGAAGGCCACCAGCTCGGAAGCCAAGATCAAGAAGATCTCCAAGCGCCTGAAGGTGCTGGAAGGCTTCCAGAAGTCCGGCATCAAGGCCGAGTGGATGGTCATGGAAGTGCTGCCCGTGCTGCCGCCGGACCTGCGTCCGCTGGTGCCGCTGGACGGCGGCCGCTTCGCGACCTCCGACCTGAACGACCTGTACCGCCGCGTCATCAACCGCAACAACCGTCTGAAGCGCCTGCTGGAGCTGAAAGCGCCGGAAATCATCCTGCGCAACGAAAAGCGCATGCTGCAGGAAGCCGTCGACTCGCTGCTGGACAACGGCCGCCGCGGCAAGGCCATGACCGGCGCCAACAAGCGCCAGCTCAAGTCGCTGGCCGACATGATCAAGGGCAAGAGCGGCCGCTTCCGTCAGAACCTGCTGGGCAAGCGCGTCGACTACTCGGGCCGTTCGGTCATCGTGGTGGGTCCGCAGCTCAAGCTGCACCAGTGCGGCCTGCCCAAGCTGATGGCCCTGGAACTGTTCAAGCCGTTCATCTTCAACCGCCTGGAGATGATGGGCCTGGCCACGACCATCAAGGCCGCCAAGAAGCTGGTGGAAAGCCAGGAACCGGTGGTCTGGGACATCCTGGAAGAAGTCATCCGCGAACACCCGGTCATGCTCAACCGTGCGCCCACGCTGCACCGTCTGGGCATCCAGGCGTTCGAGCCGGTGCTGATCGAAGGCAAGGCCATCCAGCTGCACCCGCTGGTCTGCGCGGCGTTCAACGCCGACTTCGACGGCGACCAGATGGCCGTCCACGTGCCGCTGTCGCTGGAAGCCCAGCTCGAAGCCCGCACCCTGATGCTGGCCTCGGACAACGTGCTGTTCCCGGCCAACGGCGAACCGTCGATCGTGCCGTCGCAGGACATCGTGCTGGGTCTGTACTACACGACCCGCGAGCGCATCAACGGCAAGGGCGAAGGCATCTTCTTCATGGACGTCGCTGAAGTCCAGCGCGCCTATGACAACGGCGAAGTCGAGCTGCAGTCGCGCATCACCGTGCGCCTGAAGGAGCACGAGCGCGACGAGAACGGTGAATGGCAGCCGGTGATCCGCCGCCACGAAACCACGGTCGGCCGCGCGCTGCTGTCGGAAATCCTGCCCAAGGGTCTGCCCTTCACCGTCCTGAACAAGGCGCTGAAGAAGAAGGAAATCTCGCGCCTGATCAACCAGTCGTTCCGCCGCTGCGGCCTGCGCGACACGGTGATCTTCGCCGACAAGCTGATGCAGTCGGGCTTCCGCCTGGCCACGCGCGGCGGTATCTCCATCGCCATGGGCGACATGCTGATCCCGACCGCCAAGGAAGGCATCCTGGCTGAAGCCAGCCGCGAAGTGAAGGAAATCGACAAGCAGTACTCGTCGGGTCTGGTCACGTCCCAGGAACGCTACAACAACGTGGTGGACATCTGGGGCAAGGCCGGCGACAAGGTCGGCAAGGCGATGATGGAACAACTGGCCACCGAGCCCGTGATCAACCGTCACGGCGAAGAAGTGCGCCAGGAATCGTTCAACTCCATCTACATGATGGCTGACTCGGGCGCCCGCGGTTCGGCCGCCCAGATCCGCCAGCTCGCCGGCATGCGCGGCCTGATGGCCAAGCCGGACGGCTCGATTATCGAAACGCCGATTACCGCGAACTTCCGTGAAGGCCTGAACGTGCTTCAGTACTTCATCTCGACTCACGGTGCGCGTAAGGGTCTGGCCGACACGGCGCTGAAGACCGCGAACTCGGGTTACCTGACCCGCCGTCTGGTCGACGTGACGCAGGACCTGGTGATCACCGAGGACGATTGCGGCACGTCGCAGGGCTACAACATGAAAGCCTTGGTCGAAGGCGGCGAAGTCATCGAACCGCTGCGCGACCGTATCCTGGGCCGCGTCGCGGCCGTGGACATCGTCAACCCGGACACGCAGGAAACGGCCATCGTCGCCGGCACCCTGCTGGACGAAGACATGGTCGACACCATCGACCGCATCGGCGTGGACGAAGTCAAGGTCCGCACCCCGCTGACCTGCGAAACGCGCCACGGCCTGTGCGCGCACTGCTACGGCCGCGACCTCGGCCGCGGCACCTCGGTCAACCAGGGCGAAGCGGTCGGCGTCATCGCCGCCCAGTCCATCGGCGAACCGGGCACGCAGCTCACGATGCGTACGTTCCACATCGGTGGCGCGGCTTCGCGTTCGGCCCTGGCCAGCGCGGTCGAAACCAAGTCCAGCGGCACCGTCGGCTTTGCCAGCACGATGCGCTACGTCACCAACGCCAAGGGTGAACGCGTGGCCATCTCGCGTTCCGGCGAACTGGCGATCTTCGACGACAACGGCCGCGAACGCGAACGCCACAAGATCCCGTACGGCGCGACCGTGCTGGTGGGCGATGGCGAGGCCGTCAAGGCCGGCGCCCGCCTGGCGACGTGGGACCCGCTGACCCGTCCGATCGTGTCGGAATACGGCGGCGCCGTGCGCTTCGAGAACATCGAAGAAGGCGTGACCGTGGCCAAGCAGGTCGACGAAGTCACCGGCCTGTCCACGCTGGTCGTGATCACGCCCAAGACCCGTGGCGGCAAGATCGTCATGCGTCCGCAGATCAAGCTGGTCAACGAGAACGGCGAAGACGTCAAGATCGCCGGCACCGATCACTCGGTGAACATCTCGTTCCCGGTGGGCGCGCTGATCACGGTGCGCGACGGCCAGCAGGTTGCCGTGGGTGAAGTCCTGGCGCGTATTCCGCAGGAATCGCAAAAGACCCGCGACATTACCGGCGGTCTGCCGCGCGTGGCCGAGCTGTTCGAAGCCCGTTCGCCCAAGGACGCCGGCATGCTGGCCGACGTCACCGGCACGGTCTCGTTCGGCAAGGACACCAAGGGCAAGCAGCGCCTGGTCATCACCGACCTGGAAGGCGTCAGCCACGAGTTCCTGATTCCGAAGGAAAAGCAGGTACTGGTGCACGACGGCCAGGTGGTGAACAAGGGCGAAATGATCGTGGACGGCCCGGCCGATCCCCACGACATCCTGCGCCTGCAAGGCATCGAGAAGCTGGCGACCTACATCGTCGACGAAGTGCAGGACGTCTACCGTCTGCAGGGCGTGAAGATCAACGACAAGCACATCGAAGTGATCGTGCGCCAGATGCTGCGCCGCGTGAACATCGTGGACGCCGGCGATACCGAGTTCATCCCGGGCGAGCAGGTCGAGCGCTCCGAGCTGCTCAACGAGAACGATCGCGTCACGGCCCAGGACCTGCGTCCTGCCACGTACGAGAACGTGCTGCTCGGTATCACCAAGGCGTCGCTGTCGACCGACTCGTTCATCTCGGCCGCTTCGTTCCAGGAAACCACCCGCGTCCTGACCGAAGCCGCCATCATGGGCAAGCGCGACGACCTGCGCGGCTTGAAGGAAAACGTCATCGTCGGCCGCCTGATCCCGGCCGGCACCGGCCTGGCCTACCACCATGCCCGCAAGGACAAGGAAGCGCTGGAGGCCGCGGAACGCGAAGCCGCTCGCCAGCTGGCCAACCCGTTCGAAGACTCGCCGGTCACGGTGGGCTCGGATACGGAAACGCCGGCTTCCGACCTGGGCACGGACGACGCCGAGCAGTAAACCGGTACTGGCGGGACCTCCCGCCAGCAAAAAGGCCGCTGATTGTTATCAGCGGCCTTTTTTTTGCCTTGAAGAAGCGGGAGAAGCGGGACCAGGCCTACTTCGCGGCCTGCGCCTGGGCGCGCTGGAATGCCGGGCCCCAGACCGGGTGGCCGGCCTCGTTGGGCGCCAGCACGAAAGCGGGGTCGAGCGCGAGAATGCGCGAGAAGCTGTCCTGGCAGAGCTGCGGATAGCGGCTGACGCAATAGCTGAACGCCTGCAGCTTGTACGCTTCGATGCGCACGGCCTTGGTGGAAGTCGCCAGGGTGTCCGAGGTGGCCACGGTGCGGATCACGTCGCCGTAGCGGCCCGCGCTGTATTTCTCGCGCACTTGTTGCAATTGATCCAGCGCTTCGGCGGTCGGCGGACCTTCCGGCTGCATGGAAGTAAGACCGGCACAGCCCGTCAGGAGGGCGGATAAGCCAAGCAGACTACTCAAAACGCGAATTTTCATGGGCTTCCAAAGAGGTAGGGAGTTGATGCCATACGCTATCGTGCCACAGCCTGATGCGCTCGGACATTTTCGGCAATGTCCTTGTGTGGCGGATTGGATAATATTCGCCCTATCCACTTTTGATACCGTATTCGCGCCGTGGCGCAGCTCTCGATCATGTCTCCTACCGCCGGCCTGCCGATGCCGCGTGGCCCGTTTTCCGGCGCCGCGCCGCTCGCGCTGCGCCCCTTGAGCGCCATCGCCGCCAGCACCGCGGGCGGCGTGCCCCAGGCGCGCATCAAACGGCTCCTGTCCGACCTCCTGCCGTCCCTGATCGCCCTGCACGGGCAGGGCGAAATCTGCGGCGACATCTCGCTGGAAACGGTGGGGATGGACGAAAACGCGCGGGCCCACCTGGTGCCCGAACTCATCGTGGCCCGTTCGCGCCGCGTCACCCGCAGTCCGTCGGCCGGCTTCGCGCCGTTCGAGCTCTATACCGATTCAATGGAATGGCCGCGCGGCCCCTGGAGCGACATCTACGCGCTGTGCGCCGTCATGCACGCGCTGGTCACCGGCCGCCGGCCGCCGCCGGCGCCCGAGCGCCGGGCGGAAGACACCTACCAGCCGCTGGTCTCCCTCGATCTGCCCAAGTACAGCCAGGATTTCCTGGCGGTGATCGACGCCGGCCTGTCGATGGCCCCGGCCGACCGCCCGCAGACGCTGGACGAACTGGCCGAGATGCTGGGCGTGGCCGCGCAGCCCGAGGCCGCGCCCGCGCCGGCCGAAGCGAACGAGGCGGCCGCGGCCCAGGCGCTGCCCGCTGCGGCCGCCGCCACCTCGCAGCGTTCCGCGCGCGGTCGCCGCGTGCTGTTGTGGTTGCTGCTCATCGCGGCCCTGATCGGCGCCGGCGTCTACGCGTGGCAGCAGTACGGCCCCGGCGCGCAGAACGCGCTGATCACCCGTTCCGAACTGGTGCAGCCGAATCCGCCCGCGGTCCATCCCTTGCCGCAGGCCGCGCCGGAGCCGGCGCCCGCGCCGGTCGTCCCGCCGGGCCCTGCGCCCGCGCCCCTGCCGTCCGAACCGCCCGCGCCGGCCGGCGCCAATGCCGCGGCCGCGGAAAATCCGGCGCCGGCCGACACGCCCGCGCCGCCGGCGGCGGCGCCCGAGGCCGCGCAGCCCGAAGCGCCGGCGGCGGCCGCCGCCGAAGAGGCTCCCAAGCCCAAGCCCGTGCCCGTGCTGGTGCGGCTCGACATACGTCCGTGGGGCGAGGTGTGGATCAATGGGGTGGCGCGCGGCGTCAGCCCGCCGGTCAAGGAGCTGCGGCTGATTCCGGGCAAGTACCAGGTGGTGCTGCGCAATGCCGGCCTGCCGCCGTACCGCATGACCCTGGAGGTCAAGGCCGGCCGCCCGGCGCTGATCTCCCACACCTTCCAGTAGGCGCTACGCCATCGGCAGGCGCAGCGTGAAGACCGAGCCGGCGCCCGGCTCGCTGCTGACTTCCACCGAGCCGCCGTGGCGTTCGGCCACGGTGCGCACGAACGCCAGCCCCAGGCCCGCGCCGCCCACGTCGCCGCGGGTGTCGACGCCGACGCGCGAGAACGGCTCGAACAGCCGGGCCAGGTCTTCGGCCGCGATGCCCTGGCCCTGGTCGCGGATGGCGGCGCGCCAGAAGCCCGGCTCTTCGTCTATGCCGCACTCGATGCGGGTCTGCGCGGGGCTGTACTTGATCGCGTTGTCGATCAGGTTGCACAGCGCGCGCATCAGCAGGGTCTGGTCGCCGCGCACATAGGCCGCGGGCAAGGGCAGGCGCAACTCCAGCGCGATGCCGCGCTTTTGCGCCGAGGCCCAGAATTCGTCCGCGGCGTCCTGCAGCAGGCTGGCCAGGTCCAGTTCCACGGCGCTGATGACCATGGACTCGGCGCGCGTCAGGTGCACGAAGTCGTCGACCAGGTGCAGCGTGCGCCGCGCCAGCATGGCGATGCGGTCCAGCGTGGCGCCGTGGTCGCCCTGCGCCGCGCCTTCCTGCTTCATTTCCACCAGCGCCAGGATGGAGCTCTGCGGCGCGCGCATGTCGTGCGAGATGAAGCGCAGCGTCTCTTCGCGCTGGCGTTCGGCCTGGCGGATGCGGGAGATGTCGGTCAGCGTGGCGACGGTGCCGGCGAAGTTGCCCTCGGCGGTATGGATGGGCGCGCATTTCAGGATCAGATCGCGTCCCGCATGGTCGCGCAGTTCCAGGTCCGCGCTCCACGGCGAGCCGGCGGCGGCCGGCCCCTGGCCGCTCAGCGCTTCGGCCACGCGCTGGCGCGTGGCGGGATCGGAGATGGTCTTTTCCAGCAGGTGGATGGCCGGGCGGCCCACGCGCGGCGGCCGCATGCCCAGGCGCTGGAAGTACATGACGGCGGCCCGGTTGCGGAATTGCATGCGCCCGTCCTGGTCGAACACCAGCGTGGCGTCGGGCATGCCGTCCAGGCCGTCGGCCAGGAAGCGCCGCAGGTTGCGCACGCGCGCCAGCGCGCGGCGCAGTTCGCCGACGCGGCTTTCGAGCGAAGCGCTGGGCCCCGCGGCCTGGGCGCGCGCCTCGTTCATCACCGGCGGGTACTCGCGCTGCAGGCGGCGCAGTTCATTGTCCATGTAGCGCAGCGCCGCTTCCTGGCTGCGCCAGCTCCACAAGGGATAGCACAGCGCCACCCCCAGCAGCGCCGCCGAGGGCGCGAACCAGAAGCGGCCATAGGCCAGAAACAGCAGCGCCGCCAGCAGGATGCCGGCCAGCAGCCCGACACAGACCAGCAGCGCGCGCTTGGGCGACAGCCGCCACAAGGCCAGGCAGGCCAGCATCACCGGCAGCGCCGAGAACAGCGCGCTCCACCAGGCCGGCGGCTGCACGTACGCGATGTCCTCGCGCGCCGCGTGCAGCAGGTTGGCGATGATCTCCACTCCCGACATGCCGCTGACGTCATGCGAGACGGGCGTCGGATAGGCGTCGCCCAGGCCGGTGGCCCAGGCGCCCACCAGCACGTACTTGCCGCGCAGTTCATCGGGCGGGATATCGCCGCGCAGCACCGACAGGTACGACACCGTGCGCACATGCGCGGTGGGGCCGGCGTAGGGAATCAGGATGCTGCCGTCCGGCGCGGCGCGCCGCAGCAGCCGCTGCGCCTGTTGCGCCTGGCCGCCGACCTCCAGCATCGACAGGGCCAGGTGCTGCCAGCGTCGGCCGTTCACGTGCGCGGCCAGCGTGGCCGCGCGCACCACGCCGTCGGAATCGATGCGGGCATTGATGAAGCCCAGGCCGGCGGCGGCCTGCGCCAGCGGCGCGATGGGAGCGTTGACGGCGGAGGGATGGTCCAGCCGGTTCAGCACGACCGGCAGCACCGTGCGGCCGTTGCGCCGGATGCTGTCGGCCAGGAAGCGGTCGTCGTCCGAATAGACCCCGTCCGCTTCGCCGAAGATCAGGTCCAGCCCCACGGCGCGGGCGCCATGCAGCCGGTCCAGCAGCGCCGCGTGGACCGCGCGCCGCCAGGGCCAGCGGCCCAGCGCGTCGATGCTGGCGTCGTCGATCGCCACGATCAGGATGTCGGGATCGGCGCCGCGGCCCGTCACCGAGACGGCGCGGTCGTAGAGGATCTGGTCGACCCGGCCGAGTCCGTTGAACCAGCCCAGGACCGCGGCCAGCAGCGCCAGCGCCAACGTCAGCCATAGCCCTGAGCGCGAGGTCCGGTCCTGCGGATCGGCGGCGGCCATGAGGTTCCTTGCGGCGCTAGTACTCGGTGAGCGTGATGAAGCCGCCCGTGCCGCTGGCCACGCCCAGCCCGTAGGCGGTCATGAGCTGGTTGGCGCCTTCGAAGGTCGCGACCGCGTCCTTGCCGCTCAGGCCCAGGTCGTCCACGGCCCGCACCGATACGTAATACGTGCCCGGCCCGGGCGCGGAGAAGCGGATGTCCTGGTTGTCGGGAAAGTCGGCCGACGATACCGGCAGGGCGCCTTCGGCGTCGCGCGAGACCCGCACCAGATAGCTGCGGGCGCCGGCCACGGGCGAGACCGGGGCGGTCCATACGCCGCCGCCGGCGCGCGCGGGTTCGCCCAGCTGCGGCGCGGGGAGGAGGGCCCGCATGCCGGCGACCGTGCCGTCGGCGCCGACCGCCGCGCCATAACCCTTGGCCACGGCCACCGGCCTGGCCGGGCGCGCGCCCGGGGCGTGGGGCTGCAGGCGGACGCTGCCGTCCAGCACCTCGCTGTGCACGCCCTGCGCGCTGCTCTGCACGCGGAAACGCGTGCCGCGCACTCCGGTCACCGCCACCGGCGTGCGGACCTCGAAGCGGCCCACGCCTTCGCCGGCGGGCGCCACCGAAGACTCGACGCCGCCACGGCGCACCTCGACGATGGAATCGGTCAGCGCCGTGCCTTCGAACTGGCGCAGGCGGGTCAGTTCGACCGCGCCGCCGGCCGGCAGGGTGAGCTTGGAGCCATCGGCCAGTTCCAGCGTGACGAAGCCGTTGGCGGCGGTGGACACGGTGCTGCCTTCGGCCACCGCGTCGCCGGCGCGCAGCGATTTGCCGTCGAGCTCGGCCTGGCCGCTGACGTGCACCACGCGTGCGCTGGCCGGGCGCACGGGAATCATGGAAAGCGGAATGTGCAGTTCCAGGCCGATGGGCAGCAATTCCGGCGTCACCACTCGGTTCAGGCTCTGCAGCGGGCCCCAGTTGGCCTGGTTGCGCGTGTAGCGAGTGGCCAGGTCGATGAGGGTGTCGCCCTGGCGCACGCGATAGATGAAATCGTCGCCGAGCGCGCCCGCCGGCTGGCTGTGCGCCGGCGCCAGGATGCTCAGGCAGGAAATCAGGGCAAGCAAAGAAAGCGCGCGGCAGCGGCTCATGACTAGCGGTTCTCCAGGGGTGCGCGCGGGGGCGCTTACAGTGGATGGGCGGGCGCGTCTTCGGCCGGGCTGGTCAGTTCCAGCCGGTAGCCCAGCGCGTAGGAGGAAGACAGGCGCACGCCGTGCTCGGGGCGCAGCTGGAGCTTTTGCCGGATGTTCGACAAATGGGTGTCCAGCGTGCGCGAGGTGGCCGGGATCTCCCGGTTCCAGACGCACTCGGCCAGCACGTCGCGCGACATGAGGCGGCCGATATTGCGGAAAAACAGCAGCGCCAGATCGAATTCCTTGGGGGCCAGCGCGACCGGCGCGCCGTCCAGGAAAATCGTGCGCGCGCCCGGCTCGATGCGATAGCGGGCGACCTCGAAGCCCTCGCGGACGGGCTCGGAGATCTGGCTGCGGCGCAGCAGCGCGGCCACGCGCGCCAGCAGTTCCTGGGGGCGCAGCGGCTTGACGATGTAATCGTCGGCGCCCGCGCGCAGGCCCTCGACCAGATCGTCCTCGCTGGAGCGGTTGGTCAGGAAGATGACGGGAATGCGCGCGCCGATATTGGCGCGCAGCCAGCGCACTACGTCGTCGCCGTCGATATCGGGCAGGTGCCAGTCCAGCAATACCAGGTCGAAATGCTCCGTGCGCAGTGCGGCCAGGAGATCCCGGCTTTGCTGGTAGCTGGCGCAGGAGTATCCGGCGGTGGTCAAGACTTGCTGGATGCGGCGGGCTTGGTCCAGGTCATCTTCCAGCGACGCGATTTTCATCAGACGTGTTCTCGCGAAGGTTTGCTACGCAAGCGCGCGCTACGGCGCCCTACTGCAAGAGGGTAAGGGAATTCGTGTAAACGAATGATAACTCGGGCTGTGTCCCCGCTGGCTACGTTATGCCAAGAACTGTCAAACATTGCAAAGTTGACGAATCTTGACTGGAGTTGTTGCGCAACACCGCGCCACACTGTCTCAAACATCCCACTACCAGAGGCACTGGAGGGAATCGACCGTATTGCTGAGTGGAACAAACATGAATCAATTGTGCGTACTTATGATGTCGCCGGACGAAGCGGCCCGCGGGGCGGCCGTGTCCGCGCTGCTGCAGGCCGGCATATCGGCGCGCGGCTGTTCGACGTCCCTGGAGCTGTTCGGATTGCTCAACGGCGGCGCCTATGACGTCGTGATCCTGGACGTGGGCGCGCTGGGCGAGATCGGCTACGCCCTGGTGGCGCGGCTGCATGGCTCCTCGTCCCTGGGCATCGTGGTGACGGGCGCCGACCTGTCGGTGGACGGCCGCCTGCGCTGCCTGCAAAGCGGCGCCGACGCCTGCCTGCCCGAGCCGCAGGACCCGCGCGAGCTGGCCTGCATCCTGCTGGCGCTGGCGCGCCGCCTGCCGCCCGGCCGCGCGGGAGCCGGGGCGGAAGCGCCCGGCAACGGCCAATGGGAGCTGCGCGACCAGGGCTGGACCCTGGCCTCGCCCAGCGGCACCACCATTTCGCTGTCGGCCAACGAGCGTCTGGTCGTGCGTTCGCTGCTGGAAGTGGCGGGCAGGGCGGTCGGGCGCACCGAGCTGGGCGAAGGCCTGCAGGTCGAAGGCGGCAGCGCGCGCGCCAGCGGTTCGCGCAGCATCGACGTGATCGTCAGCCGCCTGCGGCGCAAGGCCGAGCTGGCCGGCGTGATTTTGCCGATCCGCACCGTCTACGGCAGCGGCTACCTGTTCGCCGACCAGTAAAAAACCGGCGCAAACCCGCGCGCGCGGGGCTACACTGATCGCTGCCGCCGCATACGTGGAAACCCGGACCGGGCGGCGCGGCCCGCGACCCGGATCTGCGGTTTATGCGGCCCCAATTTTCATGACCGGCGCCTAACTGGCCGTCTTCTGCCGGCAACATGCCGTCTGGCAGGGTTTACAAATTTCTTTGACAGTGCGCCCGAATCTCAGTTATGCTAAAGGGCTAACTGCTTTATCTCGCGCGCAAAATCTGTACGCGGTAGGGTTTGGAAGTTCGGGTCATGGGCGAAGGTGCGTCACGAGCCATTCAAGCATGATCCGCTAGGCGGGGGGCTGGTACTCCCGCGGCGACTTCCCTGCCGCATCCGGTTTTGTGCGTTTTGTCACAGTTTGTTGGCAAGCCCGCTCTTTTACGTATTCGAACGTTTGAGGCGGTTTTGCGCGAACTGCCTGCTCCGGAGGCTCTCCGCCTCGGGACACTAGTACGAAAGTACTTACCAGTGGTACGTAAAAGGGATTTCAAAGGTCATGCCTACCATTAGCCAACTCGTGCGCAAGCCGCGCGAAGTCAGCATCATCAAAAGCAAGAGCCCCGCGCTCGAAAACTGCCCGCAACGCCGCGGCGTGTGCACTCGCGTGTACACCACCACCCCCAAGAAGCCGAACTCCGCTCTGCGTAAGGTTGCCAAAGTGCGTCTGACCAACGGTTACGAAGTCATTTCGTACATCGGCGGTGAAGGCCACAACCTGCAAGAGCACTCGGTGGTTCTGGTGCGTGGCGGTCGTGTGAAGGACTTGCCCGGTGTGCGTTATCACATCGTGCGCGGTTCCCTCGACCTGCAAGGCGTCAAGGATCGTAAGCAAGCCCGCTCGAAGTACGGCGCCAAGCGCCCGAAGAAGGCCTGATAACGAATCGGTAGTACCCCAAAGTGGCGGAAGTCCGTCACCAGGGAAGTGCAACCGCGCCATCCGCATACAGGAAGGTGCGCGGCACGTAAGGGGTCGTCCCATTGGGCGGCCATGGCCGTGTAATGAAGCACGGTTCAACTGAACAGACACAAGGAAGCAACAATGCCCCGTCGTCGCGAAGTACCCAAGCGCGAGATTCTGCCCGATCCCAAGTTCGGCAGCGTCGAGCTCGCCAAGTTCATGAACGTCGTCATGCTGGACGGCAAGAAGGCCGTCGCCGAGCGCATCGTCTATGGCGCCCTCGAGCAAGTCGCCACCAAGACCGGCAAGGAGCCGATCGAGGTGTTCAGCCTGGCGATCAACAACATCAAGCCGATCGTCGAAGTCAAGAGCCGCCGCGTGGGCGGTGCCAACTACCAAGTGCCGGTTGAAGTGCGCCCCGTGCGCCGCCTGGCCCTGGCTATGCGTTGGCTCCGTGAAGCCGCCAAGAAGCGTGGCGAAAAGTCGATGGATCTGCGCCTTGCTGGCGAACTGATCGACGCATCCGAAGGACGTGGCGCCGCGATGAAGAAGCGCGAAGACACGCACAAGATGGCCGAGGCCAACAAGGCCTTCAGCCATTTCCGCTGGTAATTTAAGGACTAACCCACCATGGCCCGCAAAACCCCGATCGAGCGCTATCGCAACATTGGTATCTCTGCGCACATCGATGCAGGGAAAACCACCACGACCGAACGTATCCTGTTCTACACCGGCGTCAATCACAAGATTGGCGAAGTGCATGATGGCGCAGCCACCATGGACTGGATGGAGCAAGAACAAGAGCGTGGCATCACCATTACGTCGGCTGCTACGACGGCGTTTTGGCGTGGCATGGCTAAGAACTACCCCGAGCACCGCATCAACATCATCGACACCCCGGGACACGTGGACTTCACCATCGAGGTGGAGCGTTCCATGCGCGTCCTGGACGGCGCCTGCATGGTGTACTGCGCGGTGGGCGGCGTTCAGCCGCAGTCCGAAACCGTGTGGCGTCAGGCCAACAAGTACGGCGTGCCGCGTCTGGCCTTCGTCAACAAGATGGACCGCACCGGCGCCAACTTCTTCAAGGTCTATGACCAGCTGAAGACGCGCCTGCGCGCCAACCCCGTGCCCGTGGTGATCCCCATCGGCGCCGAAGACACCTTCAAGGGCGTCATCGACCTCGTCAAGATGAAAGCGATCATCTGGGACGAAGCCAGCCAGGGCATCAAGTTCGAGTACGAAGACATCCCGGCCGAGCTGCAGAGCACCGCTGAAGAGTGGCGCGAAAAGCTGGTCGAGGCTGCCGCCGAATCGTCCGAGGAACTGATGAACAAGTACCTCGAGACCGGCGCGCTGGAAGAAGCCGAGATCAACCTGGCCATCCGCCAGCGCACCATCGCCGGCGAAATCCAGCCGATGCTGTGCGGCACCGCCTTCAAGAACAAGGGCGTGCAGCGCATGCTCGACGCCGTCATCGACTACCTGCCCTCGCCCGTGGACATCCCGCCGGTCGAAGGCACCGATGACGCCGGCAACGAAGTCAAGCGCCAAGCCGACGACGGCGAGAAGTTCTCGGCCCTGGCGTTCAAGCTGATGACGGACCCGTTCGTCGGTCAGCTGACCTTCGTGCGCGTGTACTCGGGCGTCCTGAAGTCGGGCGACACCGTGTACAACCCGGTCAAGGGCAAGAAGGAACGTATCGGCCGCATCCTGCAGATGCACGCGAACAACCGCGAGGAAATCAAGGAAGTTCTGGCTGGCGACATCGCCGCCGTCGTGGGCCTGAAGGACGTGACCACCGGCGAAACGCTGTGCGACGTCGACTCGCACGTGACGCTGGAGCGCATGGAGTTCCCCGAGCCCGTGATTTCGCAGGCCGTGGAACCCAAGTCCAAGGCCGACCAGGAAAAGATGGGCCTGGCGCTGTCGCGCCTGGCGCAGGAAGACCCGTCGTTCCGCGTGCGCAGCGACGAAGAATCCGGCCAGACCATCATTTCCGGCATGGGCGAGCTGCACCTGGAAATTCTGGTCGACCGCATGAAGCGCGAATTCGGCGTGGAAGCGAACGTCGGCAAGCCCCAGGTGGCCTACCGCGAAACCATCCGCAAGACCTGCGAGGAAGTCGAAGGCAAGTTCGTCAAGCAGTCGGGCGGTCGCGGCCAGTACGGTCACGTGGTCCTGAAGGTCGAACCGCTGGAGCCGGGCGGCGGCTACGAGTTCGTGGACGCCATCAAGGGCGGCGTGGTGCCGCGCGAGTTCATCCCCGCGGTGGACAAGGGCATCCAGGAAACGCTGCCTTCGGGCATCCTGGCCGGCTACCCGGTCGTGGACGTCAAGGTCACGCTGTTCTTCGGTTCGTACCACGACGTGGACTCGAACGAAAACGCGTTCAAGATGGCCGGCTCGATGGCGTTCAAGGAAGGCATGCGCAAGGCCAGCCCTGTGCTGCTGGAACCGATGATGGCCGTTGAAGTCGAAACGCCTGAAGACTACGCCGGCACCGTGATGGGCGACCTGTCCTCGCGTCGCGGCATGGTCCAGGGCATGGACGACATGGTTGGCGGCGGCAAGACCATCAAGGCCGAAGTTCCGCTGGCCGAGATGTTCGGTTACGCCACGAACCTGCGTTCGCTGACGCAAGGTCGTGCCACGTACACGATGGAATTCAAGCATTACTCCGAGGCCCCCAAGAACGTCGCTGACGAAGTCATCGCCGCTCGGGCCAAGTAAATAACCCTCGCCGCGTCCGCCCACAAGGCGGCGCGGCAAATATCGAAATTTCCTTGAAAGTCAAAGGATAGAGATCATGGCAAAAGGCAAGTTTGAACGCACCAAGCCGCACGTGAACGTCGGCACCATCGGTCACGTCGACCACGGCAAGACCACCCTGACGGCGGCCATCACGACCGTTCTGTCGACCAAGTTCGGCGGCGAAGCCAAGGGCTACGACCAGATCGACGCGGCTCCTGAAGAAAAGGCGCGCGGCATCACCATCAACACCGCGCACGTCGAGTACGAAACGGAAACGCGTCACTACGCGCACGTTGACTGCCCGGGCCACGCTGACTACGTCAAGAACATGATCACGGGCGCCGCCCAGATGGACGGCGCGATCCTGGTCGTGTCGGCCGCTGACGGTCCGATGCCGCAAACCCGCGAACACATCCTGCTGTCGCGCCAGGTTGGCGTGCCGTACATCATCGTCTTCCTGAACAAGGCTGACATGGTTGACGACGCCGAGCTGCTCGAGCTGGTGGAAATGGAAGTTCGCGAACTGCTGTCGAAGTACGACTTCCCGGGCGACGACACCCCGATCGTGAAGGGTTCGGCCAAGCTGGCCCTGGAAGGCGACAAGGGCGAACTGGGCGAACAGGCCATCCTGTCGCTGGCCCAGGC